>OKRR01000009.1_pt1 | contig 166464 bp, 131 predicted proteins | sample 1601211 | NCBI WGS metagenome assembly OKRR01 (sample SAMEA3541525, study PRJEB24748) | human gut metagenome | biome: human gut; feature: human-associated habitat; material: faeces | place: China | collected 2012
AATATTTTAACAAGCTCAGAGAGGAATGCCTGATTCGTAACAGGTCCTCCCGAACTGCAGATACCTATATCAACAACATACGTCACTTTATGAAGTGGGCAGGCTATAAGTCAATGGAAGATTTATCCCTTCAGGATGCCAGATCATTTATACTGGAAAAACGTAATTCCGGTCTTTCATCTGCAACCTGCAACTTTTATAATTCTTCCATTTGCTTTCTATACAAACATGTCTTACACATTCCGTGGGATCAAGACATTGTTCCAAGAATGCGATTGGATGTAAAGCTTCCGAAAGTGCTTTCTCTTGAAGAAATTGAAAAGTTAATCAATTCTGCAACCCGGATCCGTAACAAAGCAATCATTGCCCTGCTTTATTCATCTGGAATGCGTGTAGGAGAACTTGTCTCTCTTAAACCTGAAGATATCTATATGAGCACTATGCAGGTATATATTTCCAAAGGGAAGAATCATCGTGACAGATGGACGATCCTTTCAGAAAGAGCCCTTGATTTACTAAAAGAATACTGGAGAAGTTATCCGGTAAAAAGAGAGTATCTTTTTGTTTCTTTAGATGCTCCCCATGAGCCACTAAAAGTGAGTGGTGTTGAAATCATGCTCAGGGCAGCAGGAAAAACAGCGGGCATTGAAGCACATCCGCATACGCTCCGCCATTCCTTTGCAAGCCACATGATTGAGCAAGGTGTCCCAATCAACTATGTACAGGCAATGCTTGGACACCGCTGTCTGGAATCAACACAGGTATACATCCACATATCCAATAAAACTGTTATGGGAATAAAGAGTCCGCTTGATCATCCTGTCAAAAAAAAAAACAAGGGCGTAAATCTAAGAGAAACGCAGGTGATGCAAATGAATCATGACATCACCATTCAGGATGTATTCCATCGATTTCTTCCGCAATACTGTGAGACACACAACTTTTCTCCCCAACAGCAGCTAACGGCACTGTGTATCTCCAAATGCCATACTCTTGAAATGGGAGCCAATTTAAGCGAATGCGAAAACTGTCACAAGAAATATATTCATTATAATTCCTGCAGGAACCGTCACTGCCCCATGTGTCAGGGACTGGAGGTCGATGAATGGATTGACAAACAGCAGGAAAATGTACTGGATGTTCCATACTTTCATACGGTCTTTACAGTTCCTGAAGAATTATATTCCCTGATTTATTCAAATCAGAAACTCCTTTATGATGCTTTGTACCATGCAGCACATCAAACAATGGCAGAGCTGTCTGCGGATCCGAAGCATCTTGGAGCAAGGATTGGATATATCTGCGTACTTCATACCTGGGGCTCCAGGATGAATTATCATCCTCATCTCCACACCATTGTTCTTGGCGGTGGACTTGATGCAGCAAACACGTGGAAGGATAAAGGAAAGAAGTTTTTCTTTCCGGTTAAGGTCATGTCTGCCGTGTTCAAAAAGTATTATCTTCGTGAGCTGAAACAACTCTGGGAAGATAAAAAACTTGAGTATCATGGAACAGCAGCACATTTGAAAAATCATTATGAATTCAAAGTTTTACTGAATTCCCTCTACGATAAGAACTGGGTTGTATATACGAAGGAGGCATTCAATGGAGCGGATTCTGTGATCCAATACCTTGGGCGTTACACTCATCGTATCGCTATCAGTAACCGTAGAATTGTCAGCATGACAGATGAAACTGTTACCTGCCTCGTAAAGGATTACAAGAATGGCGGTAAATATATCGAACAAACCATTAAAGGAACAGAGTTTCTGCGAATGTTTCTAATGCATGTGCTCCCTAAAGGTTTTGTCCGAATTCGCCACTACGGCCTGCTTTCCTGTAGGAACAAGAAAGAAAAGATGGCACACTGCAGGAAGCTTCTCAACTGCATTCAATATATTTCAAAACTCCGAGGCAAGACCTGCGCTGAGAAGCTGATGATCCTTTACAAAAAGGATATCTGTAAATGTGAAGCCTGTGGAGGAAATCTTCTTTCGCTATCGCTTCGAGGACACTACATGTTGACTTGAGCGAAGAAATTTGAATACTGAAAAACAGCCTCCTGAATGAAGGCTTATTAAGTGCACCCTTCATTCGATAAGACAGGTCACTATTTTGAATATATGATGGAATCAGTTTCCAATGCATAGATTCTTTGGTAAAATCAAGAAGAAGGAAATCGATTGAAACTCCATACTGTATCGGCTGGAGTGACGCGATTTTGTTCAATCGGTAAAAATCGGTGTGCAGTCCAGAGAAAAGGGCAGCTATCAATAGATGGTAAGCTGTTTTTTTCTCTGTCCTGACACCGATTGTTCACGTATCAATTTGTCGAGCAGGTGAAACTTTCAGTTTATAGCAGTAATTCATTCTATAACCGGGAGTTCCATAACGTAAATTGCAGATTTTGTGGTGCGATTCATGACGTTGACCGGGCATGTATAAGTGTCCTTCAACCCCTGAGAAAGCACCACAAAATCTGCAACACTGCGTCCTTTAAACTCTGGGTGTTATTTCACCAATAATGATTTTCCAGTCATCTCAGCCGGCTGCTCCATACCCATTAATTCAATGAGTGTAGGAATGATATCAGCTAAACATCCGTTCTCTCTCAATTTATAAGATGGATCAGCATTTACTAAAATGAACGGTACCGGATTAGTTGTATGAGCAGTAAATGGTGCTCCTGTCTCATAATCAACTAACTGCTCTGCATTACCGTGGTCAGCGCAGATGAATAACTGTCCGTTTACTTCTTTGATGGCATCGACTGCTTTTCCAACACAGGTATCCACCGTCTCAACTGCTTTGATGGCAGCTTCTAAGATTCCTGTATGACCGACCATATCCGGGTTTGCAAAGTTAATGACGATCACATCATATTTTTCAGAACGGATTGCTGCACATAACTTGTCACAAACTTCCGGTGCGCTCATCTCTGGCTGCAAATCATAAGTTGCAACCTTTGGAGATTTTACTAAAATTCTGTCCTCTCCCTCGTTTGGTTCTTCTACACCACCATTAAAGAAAAATGTTACATGAGCATATTTCTCTGTCTCTGCGATTCTTGCCTGTTTCATACCGTGTGCTGCAAGATATTCGCCAAATGTATTTTTCAGTTCTACTTTCTTGAATGCAACTTCTTTGTTTGGAATGGTTGCGTCATATTCTGTGAAGCAGATATAAGCAACATTCTTTCTTGCGCCTCTCTCGAAACCATCAAACTCATCCATACAGAATGCTCTTGTGAGTTCACGTGCACGATCCGGACGGAAATTGAAGAAAATAACTGTGTCATTATCTTTGATCGTAGCAACCGGTTTTCCATTCTCTGTGATGGCTGTTGGAACGAAAAACTCATCTGTCACATCTTTTGCGTAGGAAGCGTCCATTGCTGCAACTGCACTCTCTGCCTGTTCGCCCTCTCCTTTTGTGAGAACATTGTATGCTTTTTCTACACGATCCCATCTGTTATCACGATCCATAGCATAGTAACGTCCAGAGATAGAAGCAATCTTACCAACACCAAGCTCTGCCATCTTTGCTTCCAGTGCCTCGATAAATCCTTTTCCGGAAGTAGGTGCTGTATCACGTCCGTCTAAGAAACAGTGTACATAGACATTCTTGATTCCCTCTCTCTTGGCGAGTTCGAGTAAACCATAAACATGTGTGATATGGCTGTGGACACCACCATCAGAAAGAAGTCCATATAAATGAAGATCAGAATTATTTTTCTTCACGTTCTCCATTCCGTCTAATAAAGCCTGATTTTTGAAGAAATCACCATCGTTGATCTCTTTTGTGATTCTTGTGAGCTCCTGATATACAATTCTTCCTGCGCCCATGTTCATATGTCCAACTTCAGAGTTACCCATCTGTCCATCCGGAAGACCTACAGCGAGACCGCTGGCATTTCCTTTTACAAACGGATATTCTTTCATTAACTGATCCATGACAGGTGTTTTTGCCTGTGCAACAGCGTTTCCGTCTGTTCTGTCATTTAAACCGTATCCATCTAAAATCATTAATACAGTAGGTTTTTTACTCATGTTCTTATCCTCTCTTCTTCTTAAACTTTGAGGTGCCTGTACGACACATTTTCTCATTTATCTATAGGAAACCACAGATTCTGATATCTGCAGTCACTATTCCAAAATTAATTTACCGGTCTTCTCTCAGGTTTCCGACAATATCAATCGCGTCTCCCTCATTATCAGCCATACCGATAATATCTGTCTGGCTTGTATCAGAGTCATATAAAATCTCTCCTGCAGGATAATCATCCGCATTTTTATGATAAACCACCCCGTCCACATCAATTCCGATATCTGCGGAAATAGAAGCCAGATATTCGTAAAAATCTGATCGTTCTTCCGGTTCTGTAAGAATCCTTGTTGTAAGATTCTGCTGTATACAAGGGACAAAAGAAAGTTTTACTGTTCCATCCTCTGTAATGGTAACTTTTGACAATGTTGTATACAATGTTCCGGTGGAAAACCAGAAATTTCCAAGACTATATGCAATTGGAACATCACCCACAAAGGCAGCGCCCTGAAGCCGGTGCGGATGTCCTCCTATGATCACATCTGCTCCTGCCTGTGCGATCTGTTCTGCCAGATGCCGCTGTGACTGATCCGGATAAAGCATCCCCTCTGTTCCCCAGTGCACTTCTGCGATCACATAGTCGCTGTTTTGTGCTGCCTCCTCTACTATTTTCAAAAATTTTTCCGGATGTAACGCTTTCAAAACACCCGGTTCCGTTTCGGTTGCAGCCTTTGTATACTGTTTGGAACGCTCAATCTGTGTTGCCGATACAAAGGCAACTTTACGTCCATTCATCACATAATAAATAATTTTCGATGCATCTTTGAGATTTCTTCCGGCGCCCGAATAAGGAATGCCCTCCTGATCCAATACATCTAACGTGGAAAGTAATCCTCTTTTCCCATAATCATAGACATGATTATTCGCCAGTGTCACTGTGTCGGTTCCAAATATTTCCAACAATTCTGCTTTCTGCGGGTCGGCACGAAATGTGTAAGCTTTGCCGTAAACTGATGTTGCCCCTTTTTTATTTGCGTAGGTAAATTCATTATTCATGATCATCACATCTACGCCCTGCATCTGCGCAAGTAAATCTTCTGAAAAGCAATCCCGCAACCCATCCGGCTGTTCTTTCATATACTCGGTTGTATACCAGTTCTCTGCGAAATTAATATCACCGGCGAATCCAAATACCATTTCCGAGGCAGCCGCTGTCTGCATCCAATATACGTTTTCCAGTTCATGCTGTCCAAATCCACTGTCCCTGCAATATAGCAGCCACAGCACATGGATAGAATTTCCGGTTTCCTCATACCAGACATCCGGGTCATTCCCGCCATCCAGCACATCAAATGCAATGTGTATCACTGCATCCCTGCCATACTGCGCATAAAACCACATCAAAAATGATTCATCCACCGTACAGCCTGCAAGCATATCTTTCGGAGCATACTGTAAAATCACAGTAAATGCATCTGTCAGATCCTCAATCTCAATTTTCGGTATATCACTCTGCTCCAGCGAAACTGTCTTTTCCCCAGAACGCATACTCTGTACTGTTGTCTCGCCGATAGCTTTATCGGACACTTTCCGGTCATTCTCACAGCAGATCATCCATAAAAAAGCAGCAAATACTGTCACTACAAGTGCATACATTATCTTTCTGCACTTTCCAGACATCTTGTTTCTCCATCGTAAAATATTAAAACATTGTTATTCCTATAGCTACTATCCGCGAAACTGAATCCGCTTTCTTGCGCCGATAGAATTATAACTTATTTGAAACGGGTTTTCTACCATTTCTGATAAAAAACCCGTTTTATATTGCTCTGTGAAATTACTTTTTACCGGTAATTAGCACAAACTCTCTGTGAATTCACCTTATTTGTAGTTTACGATCTTGCCGAAATCAGCTTTTAAGCTTGCTCCGCCAACTAAACCACCATCGATGTCTGGCTGTGCAAATAATTCTGCTGCATTTCCTGCATTTACAGAACCGCCGTACTGGATACGAACTTTCTCTGCTGTATCTGTTCCGTAAACTTCTGCGATGCACTCACGGATTGCTTTACATACTTCTTCAGCCTGCTCTGTTGTAGCTGTTTTACCTGTACCGATTGCCCAGATTGGCTCGTATGCGATTACCATGGAAGCAACCTGCTCTGCTGTCACGTCTTTTAAGTCAGATTTGATCTGTAAACGAATCCAGTCAAGAGTGATTCCCATTTCTCTCTGCTCTAATGTCTCACCACAACAAAGGATTGGTGTAAGTCCTTTTTCGAAAGCTTTCTTTACTTTCTTATTTAATAAAACATCATCCTCTTTGAAGTAATCACGTCTCTCAGAATGTCCTAATACAACGTATTTTACACCTGCATCTACTAACATCTCTGCTGAGATTTCTCCGGTATATGCACCTTTCTCTTCGAAGTACATATTCTCTGCTCCAACCGCTACGTTGGTTCCTTTTACTGCTTCTACAACAGGAACGATGTCGATTGCTGGTACACAGTAAACAACTTCTACATCATCGCTGACTACAAGTGGTTTTAACTCTTCTACTAATTTTACAGCCTGGCTTGGAGTCATGTTCATTTTCCAGTTTCCGGCTACGATTTTCTTTCTTGCCATTTTATTTTCCTTCTTTCACGAATGTATATATATATTACGCGGATGCTGCTCTTACTTATCATTTGCAGCTGGCAACTAAGGCGTTGCAGCTGCATTTACGTCATGGCTGCTCTTACTTATCATTTGCAGCTGCAACGCCTGGTAATTCTTTACCCTCTAAGAATTCAAGAGAAGCTCCACCACCTGTAGAGATGTGAGTCATCTTGTCACCGAAACCTAACTGGTTAACTGCTGCTGCGGAATCACCACCACCGATGATTGTTGTAGCATCTGTGTCAGCTAAAGCTTTTGCTACAGCGATTGTACCTGCTGCAAGTGTCGGGTTCTCGAATACACCCATAGGTCCGTTCCAAACAACTGTTTTAGCTGTCTTAACAGCGTCAGCAAAAAGAGCCTGTGTCTTAGGTCCGATATCGCATCCCTCACGGTCAGCCGGCATTTTGTCAGCATCATATACTTCTACTTCTACAGGAGCGTCAATTGGGTTAGGGAAATCTTTGATCGTTACAGCGTCAACCGGTAATAATAATTTTTTACCAAGTTTCTCAGCTTTCTCCATCATTTCTTTACAGTAATCAATCTTGCTGTCATCTACTAAAGATAAACCGATCTCATATCCTTTTGCTTTTAAGAATGTGTAAGCCATACCACCACCGATGATAAGAGTATCACATTTCTCAAGTAAGTTAGAGATAACGTTTAATTTATCAGCAACTTTTGCACCACCAAGGATTGCAACGAAAGGTCTTACAGGATTTTCAACTGCATTTCCTAAGAAATCGATTTCTTTCTGCATTAAGTAACCAACAACTGCTGTGTCAACTAACTGTGCAACACCAACGTTAGAGCAGTGTGCTCTGTGAGCTGTACCGAATGCATCATTTACGAATACATCACAGATAGAAGCAAGATCTTTGGAGAATGCTTCACCGTTCTTTGTCTCTTCCGGTCTGAAACGTGTATTCTCAAGTAAAATAACTTCACCGTCTTTCATAGCTTCTACTGCTGCTCTTGCGTTTGGTCCAACAACTTCAGGATCAGCTACGAATTTTACTTCCTGTCCTAATAACTCAGAAAGTCTTACTGCTACTGGAGCAAGTGTTTTTGTTAATTTGTCTTCTTCTGTTTTAACTTTTCCAAGGTGAGAGCAGAGAATTACTTTTCCGCCGTCAGCGATTAATTTCTTGATTGTTGGAAGAGCTGCTACAAGACGGTTCTCGTCTGTGATCTTTCCATCTTTTAATGGTACATTGAAGTCACATCTGCAAAGTACGCGAAGTCCTTTTACATTGATATCATCTACGGATTTTTTATTTAATGACATATTAAGTAGTCTCCTTTTATTTTTATATTTTATAGATAATTGCGAAACTCCTCATAGTCTTTTTTTAATTGTTCAAATTAACAAAAACATTCAAGACACGCTTTCGCTATGTGTCGCTCGCAACGGTACTAAGAAGCCAGACACAACTTACCGTTGTATCTGCCTTCTAAGTGCCGGCGGCTCCCCAATGTCTTTCATGTCTTTTGTCAATTTCTCACAATTCAATTTAGGTTGTTATGAGTTTCGCAATTATCTATCATAATCGTTTACACAAAAAGGAGCCCGGCCCCAAAAGACCGGACCCCTTTTTTGAGTCTTATCTGCACTCTGGCAGCCTGCCGCTTAAAAAAGTAGTCTACCGTGCAGTGAATGTTTCATTCTGATTATGCTAACTCAGAGAAGTATTTGATTGTACGAACCATCTGAGATGTGTAGCTGTTCTCGTTATCATACCAAGAAACAACCTGTACTTCGTACTGATCATCAGATACCTGGTTAACCATTGTCTGTGTAGCGTCGAATAAAGAACCAAATCTCATTCCTACGATATCAGAAGATACGATTTCGTCTTCGTTGTATCCGAAGGACTCGTTAGCTGCTGCTTTCATAGCTGCGTTGATATCTTCTTTTGTAACACCAGCTTTTTTAACAACTGCTGTTAAGATTGTTGTAGAACCTGTTGGGGTTGGTACACGCTGTGCAGATCCGATTAATTTTCCGTTTAATTCTGGGATAACTAATCCGATAGCTTTTGCAGCACCTGTGCTGTTAGGAACGATGTTAACTGCTGCTGCACGGGATCTTCTTAAATCACCTTTTCTCTGTGGTCCATCAAGAGTCATCTGATCACCTGTGTAAGCATGGATTGTTACCATGATACCAGACTGGATTGGTGCATATTTGTTTAATGCATCAGCCATAGGTGCTAAGCAGTTTGTTGTACAAGAAGCTGCAGAAATAATTGTATCTTCTGGTTTTAATGTCTTGTGGTTTGTGTTGTAAACGATTGTTGGAAGATCGTTACCAGCTGGAGCGGAAATAACAACTTTTCTAGCACCTGCATTGATATGAGCCTGAGCTTTTTCTTTGCTTGTGTAGAATCCAGAACACTCTAATACAACGTCAACTTTTAATTCACCCCAAGGGCAGTTGTTTGCATCTGGGAAAGCGTAGATTTTGATTTCTTTTCCGCAAACAATGATAGAATCATCTGTGTAAGATACTTCATCAGCGTGCTCATATTTTCCCTGAGAAGAATCATATTTTAACAAGTGTGCTAACATTTTTGGGCTTGTTAAATCGTTGATTGCTACTACTTCATATCCTTCTGCTCCGAACATCTGTCTGAAAGCAAGACGACCGATACGGCCGAAACCATTAATTGCTACTCTTACTGCCATTTTTAATTCCTCCTAGAATTGTATAAAATATACTTTTTGGAAACTATTGTTCCCAAGCTTTCTTTATTTTAACCAATTTCTGTATAAAGTTCAAGTGTTTTTCATGGGTTTGTTAAATTTTTCACTATATTTATTTTTTAGTTCTGTTTTTCATTCATTTTGTACAAAATCACGTACAATCTATTCCCTTCTCTTGTAAAATAAGTTATATTAGATATCAGATAAATGCATGATACAGGCGTTTTATTATAACCTGTTATCTGTATTTTTATAAATTTTTTATTATTATTTTTGCTAATAAATTTTTTCTTTGAAAGGAATATATATTATGGAAACCAATTTTTTACCTTCCGGTCTGTGGGATACGCATATGCACAGCCAGTTTTCCGGAGACAGTGACGCTCCACAGGAAGAAATGATCTCTTCTGCTATCGAAAAAGGACTTGCCGGGATCTGCTTTACAGATCATCTTGATATTGATTATCCGGAAGAACCGAATATATTTCTTCTGGATCTGCCCAATTATACTTCTTCCGTGCTTGCCTATCAGGAAAAATATGCCACAAGGCTTCCGATCCGCCTTGGCATTGAGCTTGGTCTGCAGCCGCATTTATCTGCACTGCACGCAGATATTTTAACGCAGTATCCGTTTGATTTTGTCATAGGTTCCTCGCATGTCGTGCATGGATTTGATCCATACTACGCAGCTTATTACGAAGGACGCGAGGAAAAAGCAGCCTACCGGGAATATTTTGAATCCATTCTTGAAAATATTGAGAGCTATCAGGATTTTGACGTATACGGACACCTCGATTACGTTGTCCGCTATGGTCCGACTTCCAATGAAAATTATGACTGGCGGGAATATCAGGATGTGATCGATGAAATTTTGCGAAAGCTTATCTCCCTTGGAAAAGGAATCGAGTTAAACACCGGAGGGTTCAAGTATGGTCTTGGTCATCCGAATCCAACCGAGGAGATCATCCGGCGTTACCGCGAACTCGGCGGCGAGATCATCACGATTGGTGCTGACGCCCACAAACCGGAACATGTTGCATTTGATTTTGCAAAAGTTCCTTCTATATTAAAAGACGCCGGGTTTGAGTATTTTACTGTATTTAAAGAACGGAAACCGGAGTTTGTGAAGATTGAATAGAAAAAGTGGCGGTGTAAAATCCGCCATTTATTCTAATTCCAGATTCCACTATCTGCAATCTTTTTTATGCTTTGAATAACTGTATCGTAGGTTTCTGGCACAAATAGCAAGCCTAATGTTATTTCCTCATAATCTTTTTTATAAGTCTCTTTTTCTATAATTTCATATAAAATATCCGTCACACATACATTTTCTTTTGCTGATGGACAAACTGCTAATGTTGAACGCTGTTTTCTTACTTCTGAGATTAATGCCGCCAATTCATCCGTAATTTGTACCTTTTCCATAATCTTAAAAATATCATACAAATGTCTCGAATGACGTTCTGCTTTCCCCTGCATATAGTAATCACATATCGCAAAAATCTTATCCACTAATGTTCTCTCAATTGTCTGTGTTGTTATCTCAAAAGGCAACAAATCATATTTTTCTGCCAAATCCAAACGATTTATTTTTCTTAAAAACCGATATATGTAATTATCTACCATTCGTCTCGCTGTTGGAAATGGAAGTAATGCAACATATGTTTCTACTACCAATTCTGGCTTTAATATATCTGACTGCCCATACATAGAGGAATATGCAGCTCTATAACAATTATAATTTCTTCGACTTCTTGTTTCATCAAGATTTGTAATGTCCAGATCAATTTCATTCATTGTAGATAGCACAGCCTTTTTTAACTGTCTTTTTCTGGAATCGCCCGGTACTCCTGATTCCGCAGTATAAGATAAATCAATATCTTCCGAAAATCGATCTAACAACTGATAACACTTTGTGAGAGATGTACCACCCTTAAATACCATATCTTCTAATTTATCTGATAATGATTTAAGAGTAATCGTAACATAATAATCTTTTTCAATAATGTTACCCGGAATCGCCAATTCGTTTGCGGCGCCGATTATTAATTCTTTAAATGCTTCTTCATCATGATGCAAATTCATAAATCATTCCCCATTCGATCAATTTCTTTGCCGTTGCACCAGTTAATGCCGGAATCACTTCCGACAACTGATCTTTCGTAAAACATTTCTTTCTCACATAAGAAATCAATATATCTATTGTCTCATGAATTGACAGCTCCGTGTACTTTTCTGCCTGCCCAATACTGTCAAGTAACTGTAGAAGATCAGCATTCGAATCTGAAACCATAATCGGAGCCTTTTTTATTCTAACTCTTTCGCTTCCCACTGTTATAGTACGGCCATTCGTCGCCTCACGATTTGTAACCACTTCAATCACCGCTGGCATCTGCGTTGTTAATCCTAACTGATTGGCAAACGATTCCCCTGTGACATACCCATAAATCTCTGATTTACTTTGTATATATTTGCGCATAATAACCAGCGACGGATCAAGATAACTCTTCCCAAGTAATCCGTCACGCTTTGGAATATAATAGATTCCATTATCATACCGTTCCAAAAAACCATTAGCAACAAGTCGTTTCACGGCCTGCCGAACTGCATTTTCAGACAATCCCTGAATTGTCAAGTCATTCAAAAAAATAGGTTCATTATATCCATAATTTTCCATCAGATAAGTTTTTAACATTTTCTCACCTCTTTTTAAGAGAGTACCATATTTATATATATTATGTCAATATCTGTGTCGTTTTATTATGAAATTGCGATTATCCATATGTTCTGAATCATATTTGTTATTAATTTTCATTTTGTATATTATCTATGTACTAATTAACGACCAGTAATAAAAATCCTCATAAATATCAAATGCAACAATTATATCGATTATTTTTGTAATAACATCACTTAATGTATCAGCTTCAAATAAACGCCAATAATTTTCTACTCTTTTTGTATCACAATTAATTACCTCTTTGATTTTTTGCGAGTACAAACTATTTTCTCCAATCAGCAAAATAAAACGCTGCTTATCTTTTCTCCGAATGATGACACTCAATTTATTTAAATGATATTTACTGCTGATGCATTTATTAATAGAAGCTGCATGTCCAGTGATGGAGAACCTGTCTTTTCCTATTTTTCTAATCATCCCATCTTCCATTGCTGCCACTAAAAAATCTTTCAAATCTTTTCCTTCCCTATTGCAAAGCTCCGAAAGATACTGCAATGAAAGTGGCTCTCCTCCCCACTCTATCGCTTTATCCGTATAATCAAATATATGCGAATAGACTCTCCAAAAATTATTTAATGATTTAGACCAATAACATCCTCTAAAGTTAATCCATGCTGTTGAATCTTTTGTACTGTTTCTTCTTGTTCCATATACCGTTATTAATTCTTCCAGACTTTTATTATATTCATCCCGCCCACCCAAAACTTCATTCAGCTTATAGATAGTATTTTCCAATTCTGAAAAAGAATTTATTTTCTTTTTATAACGCTGTAGTGTCTTATTTCTTGACCACTTTTCTTCCATAAGTTTTTCTTCATATGCCCTGTCAATAGTGTCTACTCTATGCATTTTTGCCTCAAGAAACTCTGGGTATATATCAAATGTAATAGGCATTTCAAACAATTTATATTTCAATTCAGAATCATACAATTTAAAATCTACTTTTGCCTTTTCAGAAAGTCTTTTAACATCATTTTGAGGCACTATAAAATTTGCGTACATACAACCGTCATATTCATACTTAATTACATGATCAGCTAATCCTAACTTTCGACCTAATTCAAAAACTTCATCATCTGAATTAATATTCTGGTTTTCAAAGTACTTTTTCATTTCTCTGTATAACATTATTCTGCTTGAATTCATGTTGTGTAACACATTTAATGCTATATAATACATAGAATGTTCCTCCAATATTTCATTTGTCATACACCTCTAAATCATTTATCCATATACTAGCATTTATCTGCCCTTTTTCATAATGCTTTGATGCACTGTCCCGGAATTTTTCGAGCAATAGACAATCCCTCAGTTCTCCTTACCAAGTGTTTTAGAGAAAAACATACAGCCGCTCACAATCAGTGCCAGCACACCGGAAGTAATAAATATTGCTGATGTATCCACATATGCAACAACGATACTCACCAGAAAAGATGCCACTGGCATAGACGCTGCACCTGCTGCAGTTGTAATACCGGATATTCTGGCAAGGTAGTCTGTGCGGATTCTTTTTACTGCAAACACACTCAAATGCGAATTTACCAATGCCACCGTATATCCCAGAATAAAACTAAATACTGCGGTAAACGCACAAACCAAAATCCGGCTTGTATAAAGCGGTCTGCACATTGGAAGCATAATGTAAAACAACGTAATTCCAAAACCGCTTGTAATCCAAAGTCCTTTTCCCGGCATGATACGCTGTATCATTGGATACGTTGCAGAGCCAAGAAGCATACCTACGGTTATGGATATTCCAAGAATCGATAATATCTCCGCTCCACCGCCTAGTACATCACTCGCTAACGGTGCCTGTAAGCTGTTCAGCGGAACTAAAATCGCATTCAAAAAGATTGCCAGCAGCAAAAAAATGCGGATCATTGCATCTTTTTTCACATAAGAAAATCCATCTGCCAGATTTTTCACATACGCCTTGCGGTCAAATTTCTGTACAACAAGATTCTGCTCTTTCGTATTCACAAACGCTATAATCAATGCCGACATCAAAAAAGTTGCCATATCCACATAAATGGCACCAGACGTTCCAATTGCAGTTATAATTACTGCTACAACAGCCGTTCCGATCAGTTCTACCATACTTGACAAGGTTGTCGATAACGATATCCCATACTCATAGTATTCTTTTTCCAGCACCTTTGGTGTCAATGCGGAACTTGCCGGTCCCCGGAATGCCTCTACCGTAGAAATTGTCAAAGTTGTAACAAGCAGCATCCACGCCTGCAAAAAACCAAACAAATACCCGGTTGCCACAAATGCAACACAGACCGCACGTATCAAATCCGTGACAATCATAATTGTTTTCTTTTTCTGCCCCTCTACCCATGCTCCGGCTAACGGCGTAATAATAATAGATGGCAGTTTATTCACGCCGTAAATGATTGCTGACCATGTGGCATTTCCTGTGATCTCATAGACAATCCACGTGGACGCGATCGCGTCAATGGAATCCCCGAACCGGTTGATCAACGCTGCTATCATAATTTTCATGTGCTCGGTCTGACGCAGGATATCACGATAGCCGACCTTACTTTCCTGTTTCATACAACACTTTTTATTCCTTTCTTCTTTTCGCCTTTTTTCATTATACAAGTTCCGCACAAATTTGTAATATAAGTAACCAGAAACTAAAAAGTTTCCATTTATGTATATATCAAATTAATTGATATACATTGTCTTTTTCTTCTTCCCGCTATATAATTTATTTCAAAATATATGTTGATTAGAGGTTATTACAAATGGGTGTCAGAAACGCAGGAAAAACAATCCGCGAAGCACGGATCAAAGCGGGGTTAACACAGGAACAGTTATCCGAAGGGGTATGTTCTGTTCTCTCTCTTTCAAGAATCGAAAATGGTTCCGCCGGTGTCAGTCCTGTCACATTTCAAGCACTTATGGCTCATGCGGGTGCTCCCTGCGAAGTTTACCCGATCTTTGCAAGCAGAACAGACTTTGACTGTTTCTATACCCTCAATCGTGCACGCTTCTATCTGGGTTCCTGGCAGTTAAGTCAGGCATATGATGAATTAAATAAGCTTGAAGAATGGCACTATGCAGATAACAAACTCTATTATCAGGAATACCTTTATTTAAACGGCTGGCTTCAGGTGCGCTCTGGCTATGCAGACCATCATGCAATTTATGACCTTTTTTCCTCGGCGCTCCATATAACACGTCCTGAAATTGACTACTCGGATTTTCATCATCTTTTATTATCGATTGTTGAAATCGAACTGCTTATTGGTGTTGCACAGGAATTACTTTATCTGGGGAAAAGTGATCTTTGTTATAGCATCTGTTCACAGATTGCTTCCTATCTTGCAAACGCTGAAATTGATTATCTGAAAAAAGATTATTTGTACGCAGAATATGCGATTGTCTACACAAAGTATTTATTAGAAATAAAAGATTATAAAAAGGCTCTTGCCATAGCAGACCATCACCGTCATAAAATGGTACAAAATTCCGAAGATTCGCCTTTACTTGAATTAACTTTTCTTACTTCTCTTGGTTATTATTATACTGGTGAAGTTGAAACAGCCTACATCTATTTTAAGAATGCTTTTTATGCCGCACATTCCATCGAAAGCTATTGCGCTTCCATTTGCAGAAATTATGTTTCAAATGAACATTTGTTTGTATTAGATGATTACCTCTCACAAATGGACGATATTCCACAAATTACATTTCCAATGAAAAAAGCCATAAATACATCCGATCTAACAGATGGTACTTATGACTTTTTTTCCACGGATGTTTTGACGATTGGCAGATTAATCCATGAACTTCGGACAGAACAGGGACTTTCTCTGACTGCATTATGCCAGGGATTATGTTCGAAATCCAAGCTTTCAAAAATTGAAAATGACGCCCTGCAGCCGGATGTCTTTCTGACCGAAGCTTTATTACAGCGTCTTGGCATATCCGAACGCGGTTTTACTTTCTGGGGGAGTGAACGTGAAAGCAGACTTTATGAATTAAAATTCAAATTAACACATACACGTCTGCTGACCAACGAACAAACAGAAAACTATCTGCACCAGTTTCACTCATTGATCACGAAAAAAGATAACACCTTAATGCAGCGTTATACTTTTGACTATAACTTATTGTCATCTTCTCCCGAAGAATGTATCCAGAACCTGCACACCGCACTCGCTTATACTCTACCGGATTTTGACATTCGCTTTATTTATAATTACCACCTGTCACACAGCGAACTTTCCATTTTAAATAACATTGGATTCCAATATCGAAACATTGATGGAAATAAAAGCAAGTTATATTTTGCAAAATTACTTGACTACCTCTCCGTTCATTCTCTCGATATACTTTTTATAAATAATGTTTTTCCACTGACATTGTATAAGTATGAACACAGTTTATATGCACAACATCATTATCATGAGGCAACTGATTTGTTTACAGGTTCGAATCACCAACTGCTCAAGGGAAATTTAGCCACCTTTGGATATTTTCTCTTTTATTATTGCCAGTGTCTTGCAGAATGCCAGCAATATGAACCGGCAACAAAATTTGCACATTATGCATGCAGTATTCAGGAACTATATGAATTAAAACCGAATTCCGAAGTACTGAAAAAATACCTCTGGAATGATTTTTCCCTTCATATATCCTAATTTGTAATTTCATTCTCAATCACAACTTCACCACACGTTGCAATCCCTTCACTGCTTACTCCACCAAACAGTGTAAGCAGTGAACAGACAAGCATCATTCCTGCAACCATCTTTTTCATTTTGTTTTTCAGATTTTTCTTCATGTTTTTCTCTCCTCTTCATTTGTTTTTCATCTTCATTTTATCTGCCTCCACCAAAAAAGAACATTACATAGATGGAAACTTTTTTTGTTCCATTTATGTAATGTTCCTTTCACACTTATCATATCTTTGCTTTACATCCCGTTTTCACCACCATGAAAACCTTATTTTCCTGCGACCGCTACCCCATGAAATTCGACCGCAAATGGTCCGTCATAATCTTTATCTTTATAACGCTCGGTGGAAAATGCCATATTTTTCTGTAATTCCAGCAGATTGCCGCTGACAGAGCCTCCGGTTACCGGCGTCACTTTCTCACCGTCGAAAAGATAGGCGAGACGAATCTCACCGCCAAAATATCCGCTTAAGCTATCCATGGAGAAGTCAGAAAAACTTACCACATAAAGGTATGGTTCTTTTTTCATCTCCTCAAGAGTTTTAGTGCCATTATCCAGTTTTACCGCACTGTAGATTCCGGTCGGCTCGACACCTAAATAGTATGCAAACCGGGCATTTCCATGAATTGCCTTCAGTTCTCCCTCTTTTAATAGTGTAAGATCTTTCATCGGGATTCCCTCACTTGAATAAGGATTGGATGCATGGAGCGTGATATTTAATTTTTCTCCCTGCACTTTTTCTCCCTGCACATCCATTCCTGCCTGATAGTTAGAATAACCCGGATAGACCATGCCAGAGGATGACCGGTCCATGTAAAAATCTATCAGTGTGCGCACATTTTTTCCGGAAAGAAGCAGCTTATAGTTTCCTTTTTCCGGTGCTTCTGTCGCCCTTGCCCTGTCGCATACCCGTTCCAATGCTTCTTTTGCCTGTGCCGTCAGAGCCTCTGTGTCAAGATCATCATATGCGAACTCCTGATACTGCTCGACATCCTGTGGTGTGATACACTGTACGACAAACTCTCCGTTCACACTGCTTTTTTCATAGGAAACATCAATACCCTCTGAATTGTAAATCGCAGTCGTCGTTTTTTCCATGAAAAACTCAGCCGTATTGATAAATGCATCGTCCTGCACATCCACACAGTAAAGCGCTTTTACAAATGCATCTCCGATCTCCTCAAGGCTTTTTCCACAAAGTGTGCTTTTTACCTGCACTTTATCCTCTTTTTTCCCTTTTGGAAGTTCAAAAAATGGATTTTTTACAAAGGAAGCTGCGTAATAAGCACCTTTTACCGCCTCATCTACTTCCTCCTGTGTCATCTCCGGAAAAATGTTGATATTTGCGGAACCACGCATTTTCTTTCCGTCTGCCTCAAAATCACGGTAAATGGTAACCGCAGACACCGCATCCTGTTTCATCCTGCGCATATCAAGTTCTTTTTTTATAAAATAGAGTTCTGCACCCTCGACTGTTTTCTCTGTCACAAGGTAGGTTTCTATCTGAAATTTCCGAATTGCCTGTAATATTTTTTCCCGCATCTGTTCTTCTCCTTTTTACCCTAATCTGATTTTGGCTTTGATATATGGACCGCCGTCAGATACTTTTACCCACTCTTTGTGTCCTTTTCCACAATAACCTGTTCCTGCAAGTTTGCACTCGTCTGACATCATGGAAATGGATTTTAATAAGTCCGGTACATATCCGGTCAGTACGATCGGAGAAAATACTTTTCCGGTAAATTTACCGTCTTTGATTTCTCTTGCAATGTCAACTAAGCACTGGATTCCCCAGTTTTTCGGATCTTCCATGCCGCTGCTTGCATTTTCCAGATAAAATCCATAGGAAATAGAGGCGATCATATCCTCCACTTTATCTGTGCCCGGCTCAAAGAATGTATTTGTCATCCGCGTGTACGCTTTGTGGCTGTTCTTTTCCCTTCTTCCGTTTCCGGTCGGTTTTGTGCCAAGTGCCATAGCAGCCTGTGCATCACAGATTCCGGTCTTTAAGATTCCTTTTTCAATGATGACGGTATCCTGTGCCAGTGTTCCCTCATCATCAAAGAAGAAGGTTGCTGTCTCAGATGCTGCTGCAGCGCCGTCATGCATGGTAACTAACGGGGATGCCACATATTCGCCAATGTATTTTTCTGCCAGCGCACGTTTTTTCACAAACATATCCATTTCAACGCCATGTCCGAACGCTTCGTGTACGATCATACCTGTGACATCCGGTGCACAGATGCAGTCATATTCGCCCGGAGTGATCGGTTCACTTGTGGCAAGATCGTTGAGTTTCTGCACTAATGGTGAAATTTTTGTTTCCATGTCATCTAAAATTTCCATTCCGCCACAGCCGGAGCAGCTGTCAAATGCCATCTTCATCTCCTCGCCCTTCGGGATCAGTCCCATGATCATGCCGTTTGTCCACATGACGTTCTGCGTCATGTCTTTGTTTGGAGATAAAAATAATTTGTGATAAATCTGGTAAACGCATGCTGTCTGGATCTCAACGATTTTTTCATCCTGCGCCATTGTTTTTTCACGCAATGCGCCAAGGCGTTTTACGATTTCCTCATCTCCTAATTCTTCCGGCAGGACTTCATAGTCAGTGCTTTTTTCAAAATGATATGCTTCGTCCGGAATTTCCGGATACTGTTTCACTTTCATGTCTTCCGGAAGCTTTTTTGCCCACGGCATCACATGATTTTTGATTTCCTCTGCAATGGTGTCAATCTCGTTCTCATCAATGTGGCTGAATGCATATTCTCCATAGCTCTCACCGTCATATACTTTTGCCACATAGCCTGACTCCACAAACATGTTCTCCGCAATGCTGATTCCCTGTTTTGAAATGGTGTACTGTTTGCCTTTTGAATCTGTCATCAGAATGGACGCATACGAATATGTCTGCAGCAATCTATCTAATAATTGTTTCAGAATCGGTTTCTTCTGTTCGATCAGTTTACTTGATGCAACCTTCATCTTTTTTCCCTTACCTTTCCTACGTTCTTTGTCGTTTCCGACTATCTCAGTATAGGAAATGGAATGTGGTTTGTAAATAGATTTCGGATAAGTGGTAAAGTTTCAGCAGTAAGACGCAAAAAAGACCTCACAGAAAGTTTTTTCCACTCTGTGAGGTCTTAATGCAATCTCTTATTTAAAGTAAGCTACGCCGGATTCAAAGATCTTGATATCCTGCTCTCCGTAAATGTTCATTGCAACGCTTCTGTCACGTCTTTCGGAGTGAGCCATCTTACCAAGTACACGGCCATCCGGGCTTGTGATACCTTCGATCGCCATGTAGGAACCATTGACATTCCACTCTTCATCCATGGTTGGAACTCCTGCTTCATTCACATACTGGGTAGCAACCTGTCCGTTTGCAAAGAGCTTGTCTAACCATTCCTGTGGTGCTACGAAACGACCTTCACCATGGGAAGCCGGATTGCAATATACTTTTCCAAGCTCCGCACCCTGTAACCATGGAGATTTGTTGGAAACAACCTTTGTGTAAACCATTTTGCTCACATGGCGTCCGATCGTGTTGTAGGTCAAAGTCGGTGACTCAGCTGACTGTGGACAGATCTCTCCGTGTGGAACTAATCCTAATTTGATCAGTGCCTGGAATCCGTTACAGATACCAAGTGCAAGACCGTCTCTCTCATTTAACAGCTTCATGACTGCTTCTGTCATCTTTGCATTGCGGAATGCAGTCGCAAAGAATTTTGCAGATCCGTCCGGTTCGTCACCGGCGGAGAATCCGCCTGGGAACATAATGATCTGGGACTGTTCGATTGCTTTTACAAACTCATCTACAGATTCACGGATATCGTTTGCATTCATGTTTTTGAATACCTTTACGATGGTATTGGCACCTGCACGCTCAAATGCATCTGCACTGTCGTACTCGCAGTTAGTTCCCGGGAATACCGGGATGAATACAGTTGGTTTTGCCACTTTGTTTTTGCATACATAAATGCTGTCTGCTTTGTATAATCCTGTTTTAACTTCGTCCTTATTCTCTGTTGCACGGGTTGGGAAAACTTTTTCCAATGTAGCTGTCCATGCGTGTAATGCTTCCTCCATGGAAATTCTCATATCACTGTAAATAAAGCTTTCTTCCTCATTTACCCATCCGACAAGTGCCTCGTATCCTGCAAGTCCTGCTGCATCGAATGCTGCTTTTACCTCTGCAACCTTTTCAGCCGGAACTTCTGCCACAATGTTACCGAATCCCGGAGCGAATAATGTTTCTTTGGAAACATCTTCATTTACTGTGACGCCAAGCTTGTTACCGAATGCCATTTTGCTGACTGCTGCTGCAAGTCCTTTTCCATCAAGTGCATAAGCGGATACGATCACGCCAGCCTGGATCAGTGCATGGATGGTATCGTATAATTTCATGACCTGTGCGTAATCCGGAAGGTCAAATTCATCTTTTTTGATTGTAAACAGTACTAACTGGTCTCCCACTGCTTTTAATTCCGGTGTGATGATATCTTTTTCTTTTGCGATATCCACAGCGAAGGAAACAAGTGTTGGTGGAACATCAATATCATTGAAGGTTCCGGACATGGAATCTTTTCCACCGATGGATGGAAGTCCGAAGCCGATCTGTGCATTGTAAGCACCAAGTAATGCTGCAAATGGCTGGCTCCAGCGTTTTGGATCCTCGCTCATTCTGCGGAAGTACTCCTGGAAAGTGAAACGTACTTTCTTGTAATCACCGCCTGCAGTTACGATTCTGGATAAAGATTCTAATACTGCGTAAACAGATCCGTGGTATGGGCTCCAGCTTGATAAGTATGGATCAAAACCATAAGACATCATGGTCACGGTATCGCAGTCTCCTTTTGCAACAGGAAGCTTTGCAACCATGGACTGTGTCTCTGTGAGCTGGTATTTTCCACCGAATGGCATGTAAACGCTGTTCACACCGATGGAACCGTCGAACATCTCCACAAGACCTTTCTGGGAGCAGACATTTAAATCAGCAAGCTCTGTCATCCATGCAGCTTTCATATCATTTGCCGCAACTGCCTCTGCTACCTTTGGTGCTGCGATCTTTTTGAAATAGTTCTCTTTTTCCTCAGGCATCTCAACTTCTACGTTGGTCTCCTGATGTGCACCGTTTGTATCTAAGAATGCTCTGGAAAGATTTACGATCTCTTTTCCTCTCCACTCTAATACAAGTCTTGGATCTTCTGTCACAACTGCAACTTCCACAGCCTCTAAGTTCTCCTCAGCTGCGTAGCCTAAGAAGGTCTTAACATCCTCCGGAGCTACAACAACTGCCATACGCTCCTGGGATTCAGAGATTGCAAGCTCTGTTCCGTCAAGTCCTGCGTATTTTTTCGGGACTTTATCTAAGTTAATGCGAAGTCCGTCTGCTAATTCACCGATTGCCACAGACACACCGCCTGCACCGAAATCGTTACATTTTTTGATGATGTGGGCAACTTCCTCACGGCGGAATAATCTCTGGATCTTACGCTCTGTCGGAGCATTACCTTTCTGCACCTCTGCACCACATACGGAAGTGGACTGTGTATTGTGTGCCTTGGAGGAACCTGTTGCACCACCGATACCGTCACGTCCGGTACGTCCTCCGAGTAAGATAATGATATCTCCCGGATCAGAAGTCAGTCTCTGCACTGCACGTCTTGGAGCAGCACCCATAACAGCACCGATCTCCATACGTTTTGCGACATAGTCTGGATGGTATACTTCTTTTACATAACCGGTTGCAAGTCCGATCTGGTTACCATAAGAGCTGTAACCGTGAGCTGCCTCGCGGACAATCTTTTTCTGTGGGAGTTTTCCTGCTAAAGTATCTTTAACGGAAACAGTCGGATCAGCCGCACCTGTCACACGCATTGCCTGATATACATAAGTACGTCCTGACAACGGATCACGGATCGCACCACCAAGGCAGGTTGCTGCGCCACCGAATGGTTCAATCTCTGTCGGGTGGTTATGTGTCTCATTTTTGAAGTTTACAAGCCATTCTTCCGTCTGTCCGTCCACTTCTACCGGCACTACGATAGAGCATGCGTTGATCTCATCAGATTCTTCCTGATCCTGTAATTTTCCTTCTTTTTTCAGACGCTTCATTGCAAGTAATGCGATATCCATTAAGCAGACAAACTTGTCGGAACGTCCCTCGTAAAGATTTTTGAATGTATTCAAATAGTCATTGTAAGTCTCTTTGATCGGTTTTCTGTAAAATCCGTCATCGAACTTCACATCCTTCAGCTCTGTGGAGAATGTTGTATGACGGCAGTGATCTGACCAATAGGTATCAAGAACACGGATCTCTGTTACGGATGGATCTCTGTGCTCTTCCTTTTTAAAGTAGTTCTGGATATGTAAGAAATCCTTGAATGTCATGGCAAGGTTTAAAGAACTGTAAAGCTCTTTCAACTGTGCTTCCGGCATATCTGCAAATCCCACAAATGAGATCACATCTGCAGGATCTTCAAAATTCTGTACCAAAGTCTCCGGTTTTTCTAAGCCTGTCTCGCGGGAATCAACCGGGTTGATGCAGTGATGCTTGATTGCCTCTAACTGCTCGTCTGTCACATCCCCCTCGATCACATAAGTAGTCGCTGTGCGGATGACCGGCTCTTCTTCCTCATTTAATAATTTCACGCACTGCTCCGCGGAATCTGCTCTCTGGTCAAACTGTCCCGGCAGATATTCTACCGAAAATGTTTTTGCGTTTCCTAAGATAAATTCTTCTTCAAAAACAGTATCAACCGGCGGCTCAGAAAAAACAGTCACCAGCGCTTTCTGATATGTCTCCTCTGAAATATTCTCTATATCATAACGAATCAGTTCACGTACACCTGTCACTGATGAAATTCCAAGGTAGCTCTTGATCTCAGCCTGTAACTCTTTTGCTTTTACTGCAAAAGCCGGTTTCTTTTCTACATAAACTCTTCTTACATTGCTCATAAATAATCCCTTTTCCTTTCGCGATGCATTTTTATCTTCCGTAAGTATAGCATATAGTGTTAAATTAGCATAATTAATATATTTAATTTGTTTTATAAGAGAAATTAATATTTTATAACTATTCAGAACCAAGGCAATTTTCATAAATTTGCGAATCATGCTTGCATGAATGAGCATAATTTTGAATAGCTCAATACAAATGTATTGTTCAAATCATAAGAATTGATTGACACAATTATAAGTACGTCTTATAATTATATCTATTCAGGTGAACTGCCTGTCCTCAAATGATTATAATTTACAGATTTCTTTTCCGAAAATCTGCACCAGAAAGGTACACACATTTTTATGGATATCAACTACGAGTTATATAAAGTTTTTTATTATGTTGCAACCTCTTTGAGTTTTTCCGAGGCAAGTAAACAGTTATACATTTCACAGTCGGCTGTCAGCCAGTCGATCAAGACATTGGAGAAAAAATTAGAACAGCCTCTTTTTATCCGGAGCACCAAAAAGGTTCAGTTAACCCCGTCAGGAAAGGTTCTTTTAAAACACATTGAACCAGCCATGAATCTGATTCAGCGCGGTGAAAGCCAGCTTCTTGATTCCGGCAGCCTTGGACTCGGTCAGTTACACATCGGTGCAAGTGATACGATCTGCCGCTATTTTTTAGTTCCTTATTTAAAGCAGTTTCATAAGAAGTTTCCGAATGTTCCGATCAAGGTGACCAATGCAACTTCCGTAAGCTGTGTTGACCTCTTAGAGCAGGGAAAAGTGGATCTGATCGTAACAAATTTTCCGAATGCGCACTTAAACCACTCTTATATCCAGAAAACAGTCTGCAATTTTACGGATGTTTTCATTGCAAACCCTGCTTATTTTAATTTGAAGCAACAGGAAATTCCGTTCGAGGAATTAAAGCAGTATCCGATTCTGATGTTAGACCGCAAGAGTACCACGAGTGAATTTTTACACAATCTGTTTTTGCAGCACCAGTTAGAATTGATCCCGGAAGTGGAATTAAGCAGTAATGATCTTCTGATCGACCTTGCCCGCATCGGACTTGGAATCGCATTTATCCCGGACTACTGCTTAAGCCGTGAATCCAAAGATCTTTATGTCGTAAAAACAAAAGAAAAGCTGCCTTCCCGCCAAATGGTCGCCTCTATCAATCCGACACTACCGGTTTCGCAGTCCACCGAGGAATTTTTGAAGCTTCTGCCGGAGTTGTAAATTGGTGGGGAATATAAAGTAGTGCAGGCAGATTTTGTAGCTGTGTCATAGTTTATGAAGGGCAGAAATTAGAGCCAATACACAAGTCAAATTCTTAGTATGTACAAAAAAAATCGTACAGACAAATATGATTTCCTTTGTGAGCTTTGCGAACAGGAACATCATATTTCGTCTGTACGATTTTTCTTGAGGCTGTGATTGACTTGTGTATGGCTTCTAATTCACGTTATCGAAGCAACCACAAAACCTGCTAATTTACGTTTATTAAATATGCTTAAGCTTGGCAAGTTCCTCTTTCAATTGGAGTAATTCAGCATCTTTTTCGGCTAGCATTTTTTTATTTTCAGTGATAATGTCTTCCAATTGCTTGATTTTGGCATTGCGGTTTCGTTCCCAAAACTCAGCATCCGCTCTTGCCCTAGCTTGCTGACGGATTATTTCATCAGAATTTACGGTATACAGATCATTGGAAGCTTTCAATAAATCTGGATTATTTTGTGCAGTCATACGCAATTCCTCCCAAGTCGTAGCTTTAAAAAGTCTTGCCCAGCGATCAATTTCATAATACTTATCTTCTTCCGTGGCAAGTTCTATCTGCGTTAAGTCTAACACATGAATCGCAAATTTACTACTATAAAGATGTCCGGTTTTCTTATTTCGAAGCTCGTAAGTGGCAAAGAACTCCGGTTGATCATGAAAGAGTGTAAAGTTTAAAAATCCAATGCTGTGAACCGGAAGTACTTCGTTATACTGTTCCCCAGTATTGAGCTGATCAAAACTTCTGGCCGCATAACTGATAGAACGCTCTGGCCAGTTGTATTCGTTCGACATCTGCATTTCCAGATCAATAAGCTGTTCGTTATTCAAATTCACACGAATGTCGAGAATAAAGTCTTTGTCTGCAATTGCGGTTCCAAGTTCAATTGGATTCGTGATCGTCACTTCATGGATATTTTCTTTTTCCAGATGAAGCAATGCACCGATCAGTGCGGTGAGCACCTGCTTGTCTTTCTGCAAAATGGCACGAAACATATAATCATTGGTGAATGGGTAATCGATACTGCCAGTTGCAGTTTCAAAAGATGAAATGTTTTGCAAGGTCATGTGTCCTCCTTCGTAGATATGAAATTGATTGTGGTTGAAAAATGTGGCGATGCTGCCAGACTTTTTCGAATGTCTAAACACAGATAAGATAATGAAAAATTATGATTGCAGTTATGGGACAACTGCAAGTAATCTGCGATGGTCTAAGAATAACATATATGAACTTGGATGTATATAGGTTGTTTTGATATTTAATAGGAATTTTAGAAAGTGAAAATATTTGAATAACCAGAGCAAACAAGGTAAATGGCGGATTTTGAGCTACATTCATAACATAAAGCAGGGCAGATATCAAAGTCTGTGCACAAGTCAGTCGTTGCGTTAACAAAAAGAAAAATCGTACAGACAAATATGATTTCCTTTGTGAGCTTTTCGAACAGGAACATCATATTTCGTCTGTACGATTTTTCTTTTTCTTGGGGCTGTGATTGACTTGTGTATGGCTTCTAATTCACGTTATCGAAGCAGCCACAAAATCTGCCCGCATTACGCCATACTGTTGACTGTTTTATATTTGTAGAGCATCTCCGCATGATTCTGTTCTTCAATCTGGATGTCAGCCAAAAGTTTTCTCACGCCCGGGTCACCGAATGCAAACACTTCCGTATTATAAGTGGAAGAAACAAGTTTTTCTGTGCCAATGCAGTCGGTTGCAAGGAAACAGTCCGTTTTCTTATCCTCCGACGGTGCCATGCTGTAAGTAGCAGCCGGGTTGTAATTTTTTCCGTCACTGTCATTGCAATCGCAGGAAGGAACTTTTCCAGACAGCACCTGTGTCAGCGATTCCAAATGTTTCTGCTCTTTTCCATGAAGGTCTGTGAACAGGTCAATGAGAACCTGATCTTTTGCAAGTTTGCTGTATCTCTCGTATTTTTCCACGCAGGACTGCTCCTGTGTCTGTAAATCTTTGATCACCGTTGTCTCTTTTTCGCTCAATATCATCTTTCTACCTCTTTCCACGGACTTAAAACTCCGTACTTTTTTCACGATGATATTATGAGTCAAATAAAATATTATTATTCAGTGCTTTCCCTAAAATCTGATACAGCAGCGGACATGGTCATAAATTTTTTCGGTGTCATTCCGTATTTCTTCTTAAATTCGCGGTGAAAATAAGACAGATTGCAAAATCCACAGGACAATGCCACTTCCAATGAATTTGTTTTACCATTTTCAAACTGATCCGCCGCTCTCTCCAAACGGACATTTTTGATGTATTGCACACAGGACATCCCCATGTATTTTTTGAAAAAACGCATAAAATAATACTCACTGAAATAGCAGATTCCAGCCAGCTTTTCAATGGTCAGTTCTTCCATATAATGTGAACCGATGTAGCTTAAAACATCCTTTAATTTTCTTGCATGCTCCGTCAGCAGTGCGTCTTCTTCTGTATTTCTGCTACAATACGGAAGCAAAATTGCTACAAATTGTAACAAATAAGATTTGATGACAAGCTCATATCCCGGTGCCTTTTTTTCATATGCAGCGTTTATTTTTTCAAACAGACCGTCTGCTTTTTCATAAAGCGGATGTTCTTTTTTGATCACAAATGGCGGGATCAGTTTCTGGTTCAAAAGCGGCGTTAAATATCGGATCGCACAGATATCTGCGGCGTTTGCCCCAAGAAAATTCATGTGGAATACATATGTCTCCGACTGCATCCGCTCCTCTTTTTCGTTGGAAATCGCATGAAGCACCGCTGGTGGCACAAAAATCAGATCTCCTGCCTCCACTTCATACGTTTCCAGATGAATCTGATATGTGCAGCTTCCTTTTTCAATTCTGGTCAGCTCCGCTTCCTCATGCCAGTGGGCTGTGACAAACGGATAATCTTTCCACAATGGTGTCACATATTTTTGCAGTGGAAAAATTTCTTCGCCGTGTCTGGCGTTCTCATGCTGGGATAAATTCAAAGCAGTTTTGTACAATAATTGTTTCTTATTATGCAAGATTTTCTCTTTTCTTTGTTATATGATAACACTATCATACAATAATATCTAATATTTGGGAATTCATTTTTTATGATATTATTGCAAATGTATTTTTTTCCAAAATATGATGCTTGTAATTTGAAGTCTGCAGGCACTCAGAAAGGCATGGTTATTTATATGAAGAAAAAATGGTGGCACGATAAAGTAGCTTATCAGATTTATCCAAAAAGTTTTTTAGACACAGACGGAGACGGAATCGGCGATTTAAAGGGAATCATTTCAAAACTGGATTATTTAAAGGAGCTTGGTATCGACATCATCTGGCTCTCTCCGGTTTATGAATCTCCTTTTGTCGATCAGGGATACGATATTTCCGATTATTATAAAATTGCAGAACAGTTTGGCACCATGGATGATTTCGACACACTTGTTGCTGAAATGAAAAAACGCGGCATGCATCTGATCATGGATCTCGTTGTAAATCACTGCTCCGACAAGCACGAATGGTTTCAGAAAGCACTCGCCGACCCGGACGGTCCTTACGCCGGCTACTTCTATTTCCGCGAAGGAAAAGACGGCAGAGCGCCAAGCAATTACCGCTCCAATTTTGGTGGCTCTGCATGGACAAAAGTTCCCGGCACAAATAAATATTATCTCCACACCTTCGCTAAGGAACAGCCCGATTTAAACTGGGAGAACCCGGTCGTCCGCAAAAAAATCTATGAGATGATCAACTGGTGGTTTGAAAAAGGCATTTCCGGTTTCCGTATCGATGCCATCATCAATATCAAGAAAAATCTTGATTTTCCATCCTTCCCGGCGGACGGCGATGACGGACTTGTCTCCTGCGATAAAATGTTAGCTTCCGCGCATGGGATTGGCACATTTTTAGAGGAAATGAAACATGAAACATTTGACAAATACGACGCTTTTACGGTCGGCGAAGTATTTCATTTAAAAGAGGATGAACTGCGTGAATTTATCGGTGAGGACGGTCATTTTTCCACAAAATTTGACTTTTCCGCCCATGTGCTCTCCTATGGGGAACACGGCTGGTATGATGCTCCTGCCCTTGATTTCAACCGGTGGCGCACTGCGCTTTTCGACACCCAGAAAGCTGACCTTAACATCGGTTTTGAGGCAAATATCATCGAAAATCATGATGAGCCAAGAGGTGCTACGCACTATCTTCCTGCACATGCCAGAAATGAAGCCGGAGTTAAAATGTTAGCCACAACTTACTTTTTGCTCCGCGGTATTCCTTTTATCTATCAGGGGCAGGAAATCGGCATGACAAACTGTGTCCGGAACGACATTTCCGAATATGACGACATCAGCACCAAAGATCAGTATCAAGCTGCGATTAATGCCGGATGCACAAAAGAAGCTGCCCTGCACGCCTGCTATGAAAACAGCCGCGACAACGCAAGAACCCCTATGCAGTGGGATACCTCCCCACACGGTGGTTTTACAACCGGCACGCCATGGCTCTCGGAAAACCCAAATTATACCGAGATTAATGTAGCCGACCAGTTAAAGCGTTCTGATTCCGTTCTCTCTTTTTACAAAGAACTGATTGCACTCCGCAAAGCACCGGAATACGTGGAAACCTTCACTTACGGAACATTTGCCGCTGCTTATGAAGATGTGGACCATATGTTTGCATACTACCGCACCAACGAAGAAACCGGACAACGCATTCTGATTGCCGGAAATTTCGGCACAGCCACCGTGACACTGCCGCTTAAAAAACAAGCTGACCGTGTACTTCTTACCAATGGAAAAGCTGTGGATGAAATTTTAAATGGAAACAGTGAAAGTGCTTCGCTTGTATTGGGAAGCTGCGACTGTGTTGTTTTATTATCAGGTCAATAAAATTTTCTTTTTCCTTGACAAATCATTTTTTTCGTGCTTATAATAGCGTTAATTGAAGCAGAACACAGGCTTTGACGGGAAGAAGTACAGTTAAGTGGAAGATACAGAAAGCTGCCGGCTGATGAGAGGCGCATCGGAATCTTAGTTCGAATACATCCCCGAGCTTCACACCGAATTTGTTTTTGATCATTCGATATCTTGCAATAGTAGGCTGTGACGTAGTGGCGCACGTTAACCGCGCCGGAGTGTTGTCGGACACTCACGAAGGTAGGCAGTGCGAACTGCTTATGAAATAAGGTGGTAACACGAGTTTAACCCTCGTCCTTTTATAAGGACGGGGGTTTTTGCGCGTATTAAATGAGCAGTGCCGTCTGAGGAAAGAACAAAATGCTGTGCTTGCACAATGCATTTTGTGATTTTCTTAGACGATAGGGCGAAGCCCGCGAACGAGAGAGCTTCGCTCTCGAGTGGGCACTGCGGATTTTAATCGTTCACTCAAAAAAGAAAGGAACCCAATAAAATGACATTATACGACGAATTAGTTGCCCGCGGACTGATCGCGCAGGTAACAGACGAAGAAGAGATCAAAGATTTGATCAACAACGGAAAAGCAACTTTTTATATCGGATTTGATCCGACAGCAGACAGCCTTCACGTAGGACATTTCATGGCACTCTGCCTGATGAAACGTCTCCAGATGGCAGGAAACAAACCAATCGCTTTAATCGGTGGAGGTACCGCAATGATCGGTGACCCGTCCGGACGTACCGACATGCGTCAGATGATGACACCGGAAACCATCCAGCACAACTGTGACTGCTTCAAGAAACAGATGAGCCGTTTCATCGACTTCTCCGATGGAAAAGCATTAATGGTAAATAACGCTGACTGGCTCATGGACTTAAATTACATCGACGTTCTCCGTGAAGTTGGTGCTCATTTCTCTGTAAACCGTATGCTCACTGCTGAATGCTACAAACAGCGTATGGAGAAAGGCTTAAGCTTCCTGGAGTTCAACTACATGATCATGCAGAGCTACGATTTCTACACCTTATACCAGAAATACGGCTGCAACATGGAGTTCGGCGGCGATGACCAGTGGAGCAACATGTTAGGTGGTACCGAGCTGATCCGCCGTAAACTCGGAAAAGACGCTTACGCTATGACTATCAACCTTCTTTTAAATTCCGAAGGCAAAAAGATGGGAAAAACACAGTCCGGCGCAGTATGGCTTGATCCTGAGAAAACTTCTCCATTCGACTTCTTCCAGTACTGGAGAAACGTTTCAGACTCTGACGTATTAAAATGCATCCGTATGCTGACTTTCCTTCCATTAGAGGAGATCGATGCAATGGAAAGCTGGGAAGGTGCACAGCTCAATCAGGCAAAAGAAATCCTTGCATTCGAGCTGACCAAATTAGTTCACGGGGAAGAGGAAGCAGCAAAAGCAAGAGAAGCTTCCCACGCACTTTTTGCCGGTGGCGGAGATTCCGCACATATGCCAACCGTAGAGTTATCCTCTGCTGATTTTGCAGACGGCGATATGGATATCCTGTCTCTTCTCGTAAAAACAGAGCTCGCTCCATCCCGTTCCGACGCAAGACGTGCCGTAGAACAGGGCGGTGTCTCAGTTGCAGACGAGAAAGTAACCGATATCAAGACCGCTTACAATGCAGATTCCTTCGACGCAGATGGACTTGTTGTAAAACGTGGTAAAAAGAAATTCGTGAAAGTACTGGTAAAATAATGAACTGTATCATAAGGAATGTACAAATGAAGGATTATCATTCCTTTGAAAAAGTAAAAGAGATAAAAGCAAAAAAAAATCTTGACGGCATTGAACTTCAGGTGAATGCAAAAAATAAAGCTGCTTACGAGATGTACTGTAATTACGGATTTACGGAAAAATCCATTCATATGGAATTACTGTAAAAACTATATTTACCTAAAAAAAGGACACATATCACAATGTTATATGCATTAGAGGATATGTGTCCTGATTTTATATATTTCTATGCGCTTTATTGGTTGACATAATTTTCTATCCACTTAATTGCATAAAGAGGAATATTCGTCATCCAATCCTGCTCTCTATAATCCGACATTGATGTCCGGACTGCATAAGATGGTTGATACTTTTCACAAAAAGCTTTCAAACTCTTTGCTTTCAGATTTTCTTCCGCTTTCACTTCAATTGGAATAACAGATGTTTTTCCCTGAACTAAAAAATCAATCTCTCCCTTGGAATTTTGCGTTGAATAATAGTAAGGTATCACTCCGACATCTGATATTAACTGCTGCAATATATACTGCTCTGTCAATGATCCCTTAAATTCTGTAAAAATCTTATTTCCTTCTATAATCACTTTTGCATCCAGATCTGTCATCGCTATGAGCAATCCAATATCCACTAAAAAAAGCTTAAACGCATCAAAATCAATATATGCTTTCAATGGAAGATCCGGTTTTTGAATCCGCTGTACTTTATGAATCAATCCGCAATCCAATAACCATTGAATTGCCAGTTCAAAATCCTTTGCCCGGCTCCCCTCACGTACCTGTCCGTAAATATATTTTTTATTCTCTTTTGCAAGCTGCATCGGAATCGAGTTCCACACAAGATTCAGTCTTGGAACAAGCTTTATTTCTGCATGCTTTGAAAAGTCCTGCTGATAATAATTAATAAGATTCTTCTGAATCGCACGAACACGATTATAATCCTTTTTTTCCGAAAAATCTTTTACCACCTCTGGCATCCCACCTACAAAATAGTATTCCCTTAAACGTTCTATATATTTCGTTTTGAACACTGTTACCATCTGCGTATCACAACTGTCTAACATGGAAACAAATTGTTTTTCTCCCATTGCGCACAAAAATTCCCTAAAATTTAGCGGATATAAATCAAGAAAATCTACCTTCCCGACTGGAAATGACGTACCCTGGTGTAATGCAACTCCAAGAAGTGATCCTGCTGCAACAATTGCATACTGAGGTGCATTTTCATGAAAATACTTTAATGATGTAAGTGCTTTTGGTACTTCCTGAATTTCGTCAAAAATAATCAGCGTATTCTCTGCCTCAATAGAAACTCCTGTCTCAGCACTGATCGCCAAAACCAGTCTTTCAATGTCTAAATCTCCTTCGAATACCTGTTTCATACGGGCGTTATTATCAAAATTAACATAGGCTGTCTTCTCAAAATACTGTTGACCAAATGTCTTCATGATCCATGTTTTTCCGACCTGTCTTGCCCCGCGAATAATCAATGGTTTTCTATTTTCATTCTCTTTCCATTCTTTCATTCGTGATAATGCAAATCGTTCCATGAGCCTTCCTCCAACTCCTATATTCTATAAGAATCCATTAAATTATTTCCATATATCTGCATTATAAAATTCTACCCCACAGGTGTCAACATTATTAAGGATGTAAATATGTATTTACTGTACACTTTTAATAGCGAAAAAGTGTATTAATATAACACTTTTCAGGTCGAACTACTATTTCAAAAACTTATCCAGTTCCTTTTCCACAACCGAATTGATTTTGACTTTCGGTTGATTAATGAGATATCCTCCCGCAGCTACCAGTTCCACATGGCGGAGTGCCCTTAAATCTTCCAGCGGGCTTCCAAATCATTATTAATTTCTTCGATCACACATTCATGCTCTTTTGTTTTCCGGTCATAATTGATCCCAACGAGAAGCAAATTTCCCTGATAATCTTTCAGACTTCTGCAGTACTCATTTCTTTTTATCTGGTTAATTGCTCCCTCGGCAGTTCTATCCCACTTCAAAGGTAACCCCTGCATTAGAAAACAATCGCACTGCTCTTATTTCTTCTCTTCGTCAACCTTGCGGAAGTTATTGAAATCGTTCACGATCTCCCGCACGCACCAGACAAGTGTATCGAATGCGCCCGCCTCATACAGATTGATCAGAATCATTCCGACCGGGATTGCAAGGATCATTCCGACCACACTGCTGATACGGTAGCCGATATACATAAAAAATAAAGAAGCAAACGGATCAAGTCCCACCGTATCTCCAATCAGCTTCGGCTGTACAAGCTGGTGCACCACAAGCGTAATGATATATAAAAGCAGCATTCCGGCTGCCATTTTATAATCTCCGGTAAAAAGCTTGATGACTGCCCACGGACAGAGCACCGTTCCTGTTCCAAACACCGGGAGCATGTCAAGAAACCCTATGCCAAATGCGATCAGCCATGCAAAATCCACACGCAGGATCATAAGCCCGATCAGAAGGATCACATAGATCACTCCCATGATTTTAAACTGCGCTTTAAAATACCCTCCGACTGCCTTCGCAAGCTGGCTGCAAATATTTCTGCTTTTTTCTAAAAATGCCGGTGAAAGATGTTTTTCAACTCCGCTGATCAGCTTATCTTTATCCGCAATGAAAAAATAAGTTGCAAGCAGGCTGACGACCACACTCACAAGAACATCCGGCAGACTTTTTGCGAAATCACTGATCGTTGCCAGTGTTGACGTATCCAATCCCGATACCAGATTTGTGAAAAAATTCTCAATTGCTGTTCCAATCTGGCTTAAATCCACATTCTGTGTAAACGGAAGCCTCTCTAACAAGCCCTGAAGCTGGTTGATTGCCTCAGTAAATTCATTTCCTGCATTTGCTGACATCGTCGGCAGATACGCTGTAAAAGCAGTAAGTCCTTTTACGAGCATAGAGCCTGCACCGTAACACACCAGTACAATAAGACCGATCACCACCACGATCATCAGTACCGAACCGAATTTTCGATTGATCTTAATGTATTTTTCCAAAAATCTTACGATTGGATTAGCGATCAGCGCAAAAATCAGTCCGATCACAAATGGCATAAAATATGCGATCATCTTCGGCAGCAAACATATAATAAAAAGTAATACCACAATCGCTGCCAGAAAATTGCAGGCAATTTTTAAATATTTTGTCTTAAGATCACTCATAACCTCTCCTTTTCAAAAAATGTATCCAATTCTTACTATCTTTTTTATCTGAAATACAGAAACTCATGAAAAACGTGTCTTCGAAAATTTTGTTAATTCTTCACAATCCTCTCAACCTTAATCAAAGTTTCGCAATTACCTAATATAAATCACATTGTAGCACACACCTTCCTGAAAAACTCCAATTTTCTGAAGGTTTTATACTTTCTTAACCAAATCTTTATTTTTCGGAAAGACTTTTCCTGCCAGAACCACCAAAAGGCTTACGAAAAGGAGAAAATAAAAGTTCAATCCCCTACTGACTAACATGGACGGAAGCAGACGATCCGCCGCAAATACCGGTGCAAAAACGGACTGATACATCAGCTCCGTAATGCCCTGTGCGCCTGGAAGCGGCAGCATATCGACTGCAATGTAAACCGATGCCTGTAAAATCATGACCTGCTGCAGGGAAGTCCCCGACTGTCCCAGCCCAAGATACACCATATACGTGAGTAAAAACACACTGCATCTCTGCAAAAATGTAACAACCAGGATCACCATTAATTTTCCCGGATGCTGTTTCAGCCACCCTACAGCCTGTCTATAGTTTTCCGTAAATGCACGCACCTTATCCATGCGCGCTGGATTTTCCTTCCAGATGCCAAGGCGGATCATCTGCCTCTCTACCCACGCTCCGGCACCGATCATCCACTCCGGAAAAAGCATGGCTGCAAGTACAACCATAACCACGATCGTATTGAGCGCAAGTCCTAACAGATACAATGGAAAAAAAGAATATAATTCCGTTTTCAGCGTTCCGCCACAAAACAGCAGGATTCCAACACCTAAAACTACCAGCACAAATTTATAAACAACTGCCACGGTCATAAGCACCACCGTACTGTCTGAACCTTTCTGTCCGTCCTTATTCATATAATAAAGCTGTGCCGGCTGTCCGCCTGTCGCGGACGGTGTGATTCCCGAATAAAAAAATCCGATAAAGGAATACTGGATGCATTGAAAAAACGATACCGCCGTTCTCTTTTCTAAAATCCCATAGTTTGTTCCGGCAGCTTTTTTTGCGCTTGCCATAGACTCCAGCAGATACCAGATCATGCTGCCCTCTGCGCAGACAAAAAACAATGCCAGCCCTGCCGCAGCCACAAGGTACGGAACTGACATTGTTCGGACTGCCCGGTAAATTTCTGACAGATTCTGTCCATGAAGGAACGTATAAAACGTGAGAACCATCATTCCAAGAAAGAAAAGCAACTGCGCCATCTGTTTTTTCTTTCCGGATAACTTTTCCTTCTTTTTTCTGCAAACACCCTTCCGCATATTGGTCAGACCACCTTTCTTATGCCATTTTTTCAACAGCAAAAACCTGCTGCTCCCGCACGTTGGAAAGCTCGACTAATTCTCTTAGACTTCCCTCAAACACTTTTTTCTGTCCGAATTTTTCCATAAAATCTTTCGGTGTGACAAGGGAAAAATGTTTTTCCCACTGACAGACACCGTACTCCTCTAACACTCTCGCCACATAGGAAGAACAGGTGTAGTGCCTCTCCTGATAAAATGGAATGTTCCATAAAATAAACGGCAGACCTGCAACCGCATAATGATAATGAAATCTTTCCTGCATTGCCAGCCGTAATTCCTGCCGGATTGCCTCCTTTTGTGCCAGCGTGCATTCGACGCTGCACACCATATAATCAGCCGTTGGAAACACGGTCAGAATTTTTCTTTTATCTTCTTTTTCAAACCCGGCAAGAAGCGGGATTGCCGGATTTCTGCGTCCAACACTGTATGCTTCCTCAAGTTCTTCATCCATTGACAGTACCACATGGATGTATTTCTGTTTTATCACGCGCCGGATGATCCCTGCAAAAAAGCCCGGTGTATCAACAAACGCTATGTAAATCTGTGCCATAATTTTTTCCCCGTTCGTTCTTTTTCTGCTGTTACTGTGTTACTGGAACTGATAAATTTTTCTTGCCAGCCGGTAACCGCCGATTGTGATTTTTCCACCCAGTTTTCCAGGAAGATAGGTCAGACCACTCAATGTAGAGCACCGCAGCCGGTAGTATAGTGCCTTGTCATGAGTGCGTACCTGCTCCCACATTTTTTTCCGCTTTTCCCATGCCTCCTCTGTTTTGATCAGAAGTAAATGGATCGATGAAATAGACAGCATGATCGAAATATTCCGCATCATATAAACTGCCAGTTTCGGATATTTCTTTTTGACTTCCTTTAAATCCACACTTTCTGCCACAAGCTCTGTCACCCGGATCTGCTGGTCGATCCGTTTCATCAGCACTTTCTCATTGACCGACTGATCTTCCCTTCCCAGATAATAGTGGTACAGGTTAATATCCATATAGTAAAGACTTTTTGCATAAGGAAGCGGCTTATAGGAAAACAGATTATCCACATAAAAGGTATGCTCCGGCAGCTTTATCCCCGACGCTCTCAACACTTTCGTCTGAAACATCAAAGAGTGCATAATAAGGTACTGGGAAGGACGGAAATGCCCGATTGTATTCCAGTCACATATTTTTTCCTTTGGAAACACGTTTTTATAATTCATCGGCTTTTCGATTTCTTCGTCCAGATGATCGTATACATAATTACAGATGATCAAATCCGGAAATGCATTTTCAAACGCTTTCAATTGTGCCAAAAGTTTCAGATATGCCTCTTTATCGAGCCAGTCGTCGGAATCCACGACTTTATAGTAAAGTCCCTGCGCCAGATCCAGTCCTTTGTTCACACCGGAACCGTGACCGCCATTTTCCTTATGCACTGCGCGTACAATATTTGGATACAAAGCTTCATACTCGTCTGCGATCGCTCCGGTTTTGTCTGTCGAGCCATCATTGATAATCAGAATTTCCACATCTTCTCCGCCGACCAGCAAAGAATCAATGCATCTTCTCATATAACTTTCTGAATTGTAACTTGGTACTGTAAATGTAATATATTTCATGATTTTTCCTCCAAAAATTGTAACAAAGAGCTGCTTTGTAACTCTTTGTGCGCTAATGCGCATAACATAAAAAGAACCGCTATGCCCTGAATCTTTTTCAGAGTATAACGGTTCTTTCTTAAAATACACATGAATAAATCTAAAGAAAAGTTAAAGATTACCTATATGAAATGTTAAATTTTTAATAGCTCGATCATAAAAAACCAGACCAGACCATAATAAGTGACGACTGCTACCAGATCATTCACGGTTGTGATAAGTGGTCCTGACGCAACTGCCGGATCGACCTTGATCTTATGGAAAAACAGTGGGATCGTCGTTCCAACAAGGCTTGAGATCACCATTGCAAGCAACAGTGATACGCCCACGCAGCCTGAAATCAAAAACGAATAGCCGACCGCATTTCCCTTGATAAAGCACACATAAAGTCCGATAAATAAAAATGCCATAAGTCCCAGAAACAGACCATTTGCAAAACCTACCCGCATTTCCTTAAAAATCAGTTTTAGTTTGTCTTTCCGGTTCAAGTTTTCATCCATTAACACACGGATCGTCACGGCAAGGGACTGTGTTCCAACATTTCCTGCCATATCTAAAATCAGAGACTGGAAACACATGACGATCGGGATCACGGCAACCACTGTCTCAAAAATTCCGACTACCGAGGATACCACCATGCCCAAAAACAGCAGAATGATCAGCCACGGCAAACGTTTTTTCATACTCTGAAACGTTGTCTCCTCTAAATCTTCCTCCGCGGTAAGACCTGCCAGCTTGGCATAATCGTCTCCCATTTCTTCGTCCACAGCTTCCACGATATCATAGGCTGTGATAACACCTAAAATTTTTTCCTCCTCCGATAACACTGGAATGGAATCCTCTGCGTAATCTTTTAAACGCTCAATACAGTCACTGATCTTTTCATGAGCGTTCACATACGGATAGGAAGTTGACACGAGATCATCCAGATTCTGATAATCCCTTGCCACGATCAGATCTTTTAAATCGATAGCTCCGTAATACTGTTCATTTTCATCAACTACATATATCGTTGAGATATTATCGTTCTCGCCTGCCTGCTGGATCAGTTCATGTGTTGCCTGACGGATGTTTAAGTTCTTTCCTATAACGATAAAATTCGTCGTCATTTTGCTACCGATCTCATCATCCTCGTAAGACAAGATCAGTTTGACGTCTTTTTCTGCATCATCATCCAGCAGATCGACAATCTTTGTCTTCGTATCTGCATCCAGATTTTCCAGAACATCAACCGCATCATCCGAATCCATTTCCGAAATGACTCTGGCTGCATTTTCCAGATTGATCTCCTGCAAATACTCTGCTGCATCCTCTGTATAGGAAAGGATCTCTGCAATATATTCCTCTCCAAGCAATGGATAGAGCTTTTTTCTTTCCTCCGGTGTCATCTGCTCCATTGCATCTGCAATATCGCTTTCATGATAATCGGATATTTTTTCAAGCAATTCTTCTTTTCCGAGATTACTCCGGAATAATGCCAGTAATTCTTCTACATATGTCGGTTCTTTTAATACTTCTTTTTGCATTTTTGCCTCCTGTTCTCCCTATAATAAGGGCAGCTTTATAGGAAAATTGCGCTGCAATCTTCCTAATAAAGCACAAAAAAACCACCGCTTTACTTCCATTTTCTTTCAAGCAGTATGTTTTTAGTTTCTGCTGTTCTAGTATAGGAAAATAAACCGGTGGTTTCGGAAGGCAAATAAAAATTCTTTATCTACGATTTTTTATTCTCATTCAAATATACACAATATCTGCGCAAAACAGGACGCACCCCGCTCCTGTTGTCTGAAGAAATGGCATCCATGCATGTTCTGCCCTGTGCCAAAACATTCCAAAATCCATCGGTTTTGTTCTTTCGCCCCGCACTATCACAACTGTCCATGCATGTCACCTCCTGAAAATTTATGTTTTTTCTATCTGTACCCCGCTTTGCAAATCCATAAATCTGCTCACGAGCCACAAAATCCTTTGCTATTATATAATTGTCATTTAAAATGGTCAACCAGATTTTCGGTAAAATCTGTGTAATCTTTAAATGGCAAATCAGACGCCTGATCACATCATCTGTAAAACTTATCTGTCCTTCATAAATGCTTCGATCTCGTCCGGATCACGGATAATTGCCTCTGAGAGACACTCGCAGCCGTTCTCTGTGATCAGCAGATCATCCTCAATACGGATTCCGATCTCCCACTCGTCAATGTAAAGTCCCGGTTCATCGGTAATGATTGCACCCGGTTGTAATGTCTCATTGCAAGCCGCTGTGACATCATGCACATCGATTCCAAGATGATGAGATACGCCATGCATATAATAAGTATCAATCTCGTCCTCTTTTTCGATCAGACCAAGCTTCATACATCCCTCTGCTAAAACTTTCTTTGCGACCTCATTCAACTCTTTTAATGTCATGCCCGGTTTTGCAGTCTTTGCAACCTCACGGTTTGCAGCTAAAACAATGTCGTAAACCTGTCTCTGGCGCTCTGTGTATGTTCCGTTTACCGGATAGGTTCTTGTGATGTCAGCACAGTATCCGCGGTATTTTGCACCGAGATCCATCAGCAGTAAAGAACCATCCTCGCAGATGTCAAGGTTTGTGTCATAGTGAAGCATTGTTCCGTTTGCACCGCTTCCTGCGATAGTAGGGAATGCAGTTCCCTCCGCTCCATTATAGCGGATCATATATTCAAAATCTGCCTGTGCCTGATATTCTGCCATTCCCGGTTCTAAATGTTTCATCACATACTGTAATGCCTTATCGGTAATGCCGATCGCCTCCCGCACAAGTGCTGCTTCATCCCCATCTTTTTGCATACGCAGTTCTGCGATCACCTGCGAAATATTTTTCACTGCATGTCCCGGATATTTTTCTGCAAATTCTTTTGCTTTGATCATATTGTAATCCGGCATGTCCTCAAGCTGATATCTGTAACAGTCAAAATACAGGCTGTCGATATCTTCCCTTGCCATCATGCGGTCAACAGCGCCCTCAAAAGAATCTAAAAACATCACATTATCGATACCTGAAATCTCTTTTGCCTCATCCACTGTCACTTTTCTTCCGTACCAGCGCTCCTGTGTCGGGTCTGCTTCTTCGATAAACAAAATCACCTGCTCCTCTTTTAATGTCTTTTTCATCAAAAGAATCATATGGTCTCTTCTTAATCCTGTCAGATAAAAAAAGTTTCTGTCTGCCTCAAATGGTGCATATTCATCTGCACTCACATGACTCTCAATCCCGGAAAATAAGATCAGAGCTGACTGCTTCTCCATTTTCTCAAAAACCTGTTTTCTTCTGTCTGTAAAATTCATGATTGCTCTCCTTTGATCTAAAAATTTAAAAAGGCAGGTTCTTCCATCTCTGAAAAAGCCTGCCCGAAAAACTTATTGGTTATCCCTCTATGCCTCTGCGCTCATCTGGATTCTCGCTGTGATCTCTTTTACTTCAGCCATTAAAGCAGAATACATCTCCATCTCGATTCCAACCGGCGACATATGCGGATGCTCCTGTTTCATACGGTATGCCTGTACCAGTAAACTTCTCTTCACATCTTCAAGTTCTAAAAGCTGTTCTCTGCTCATAACCAATCTCCCATATACTTTTTATCTTCAGCGTCTTACTATATCTCGTAGACGCACCTCAACTATAATAGCATATATGGTAGATTTTAGCGCATGAAATTCATCGGCAAAAGTAACAATATTTTTCCTGACATTTAGCACATTTGTCTATACCCGGAAAAAATTTCATCACTTTTTACAATTGCATTAGCGTTTGCAGTGCCTCATTTTCTACAATACATTTTCCATGTTCTTTTATAAATGCAATCTGCGCCGGTTCTGCATACCGACACTTATTATATTCTACAATTGTAAATGCAAACGGCTTCAATTCCTCTCTGGAAAAATGGATCAGATCCATCACAAGATAATATTTTTGCCGGAATTTATAAAAACTGCATGCAGGCACTTTTTCAGTAAATGGTGTCAGACGGATCAGGCGGAGCACTTCATCCAGACTGGAAAATTCCAGACTAAACGGAACAGATGTCTCAAACACTTCGCTCTCATCTTCCGCTTCTGCATTGTCAGCCTCTTTCGCCTGTGCCTTCTTTGTGTCCTGACTGTATTTTGTTTTATACTTTTCGAGGAAATCATCAATGGCGCTCTGTTTTTCCTCCTGGTTCATCTGCCCAAACTCATTAATCTTGTCCGGTGCAAGCTGGTTTAAAAGCTGCCCGACCGTATCCACAAGATTCTTGAAGCTCATCTCAGAATCACCACCAAACGTGATCGCCATGCTGTGATCCTGCAAAAGCTCTGCTTTCACTACCGGGGAAATGTTCTGCATACTGATATCACTCTTCTGCTCCACCAGTTCTACCACCGCACGCATAAACTCCTGCGTCACCTCGGTATTGCCGATGATCTCATCGATGTTGTATCCCATTTCCTGAATCTCTTCCTCAGACAATGCACATCTGATCTTATTTTCACCTAATCTCTCAATTTCCATATGTATTACCTTCTAAACATCTGTTGATGCTTTTTGTTCACAGCTATTATCCTATTTTTTCTTATATTTGTAAATAGGCGAATTATGGTCTGAATGTGGGACATAGAATTTTAGTATAGATGAAGATGGTTTAAAACGGAGGTATTGAAAGAGCCAGTCCTTGGTAGGGCTGGCTCTGCTGTGTTATGTTGATTTTATACTGGCCGCTTACGCCATTGTAGGTTCTTTCTAATAATCGCCTCAACTTCAGCAACGCTTGCTTATCATACGTATCTATTCATCAAATAATCTCAACCTCTTCACAATCTCCTCTGGTTCCGGCAACATTGCTTTCATAGCTTCCGGTAAATTATTCCGCAACTGATATGTAGCCACACCAATCGGAGAATTAATATTCTTTAACGCATATTCTACATAAGTTTTATCCTTGTTCTTGCAAATAATAATCCCAATGGAGGGATTTTCGTCTGGCAATTTGACCTGCTCATCCAACGCTGTCAAATATAACTGCATCTTTCCAGCGTATTCTGCTTCAAATTCACCTATTTTTAACTCTATAGCTATCAGACTTCTCAACCTTCTATGAAAAAGCAAAAGATCAATATACAAATCCCTGCTTCCTACCATTAAATGGTATTGATTTCCAACAAATGTATAATCTCCACCCATTTCTATCAGGAATGCTCTTATGTTATTTACCAACTGCATTTCTAATTCGTGTTCAGAGTATTCCGGTGACAATTCTGCAAAATCAAATGTATATTCATCTTTTACTGCAAGCTTAGCTTGTACTCTCCGCTCAACTGGAAGTGTTATATCGAAGTTTGTCTGATTTAATAAGTATTTCTCATAAGTCTGTGCCTCGATAAAGTTCGTTAAAATGCGCTTAGTCCAACCATATCTTTTCGTCATTTGAATGTAAAATTCACGTTGCAAATCATCCTTACATTTTTCCATAATGATGATATTATTGCTCCAACTAATTTCTCGCACCAGTGGTGCGAATTTTTCAGAACTACGATAAGTCAAATAAAAATTACGCATTCTCCATAGATTGGCTGCTGAATAGCCTTTTGCACCTGGAAACTCTTTTTGTAATTCGGTCGAAAGTACCTGGACGATTGATTTTCCCCAACCTTTTTCTTTCTGTTGTCTATAGATTTCTTCCCCAATTTCCCAATACAAATTTATAGTTTCTGAATTGATTAATTTCAAAACCTGATATTGTTTTTTATGAATCAATTCCTTTAAATCATCCACAAGTGGTTCATACCCCACGATTTCATTCTTTCCCATACGTTTCCCCACTTCTCGCACCAGTGGTGCGAGTTTTATTCACGCTTCACCCATCTTTTTGTGTCATGCATAGCACCTTCAAGATTCTACAAACGTCTCTCTACCTCAGTATCATTATAAGTAAGAACCCCTGCGGAATCAACTTAATTTTCTATAGGGGCACCGCTTTGTCTGTAGGTCTGCTCAAGGTGATGGTTGAAAAGAGCCAGCCTATGTTGACTGGCTCTGGCTACCTCTTTTGCTACTTTCTCGCTAAATTTTTCTGCCCAAAGTCCTATCTCCACATATCTGCCACAAAATAGGTTAGTGCCGTCCATGTATACACGGAATAGTATATTCCGTATTCGTCGACACCCTCTTTTAAGATCTTCTGTGCCTGTTCTTTTGTCAGAAAAGAAAATCCATCAAAACACTCACTTCCTACTGAGCCGTCCTGTGACATGCCTGTCAAAGTATCCCTGTGCAGCACGATTTTTACAAGTCCATTGCTCTCATCCGTCATTCCAGGTGTACTGAAAAGGCATGGATTGATCACCGCTATCTCGTCCGTATCCTGCACCTCGATTCCCGTCTCTTCCTTTAACTCCCTTTTGGCAGTCACAAGCAGCGGTTCTTTCTCCTCTTTATCTGCCGGATCAATGAGTCCCGCCGGAACACTTAATAAAAATTGTCCTGCTGGATACCGAAATTCGCGGTTTAATAAAAGCTTTGGCTCTCCCTCGGACGGATTCCAGATCGTAATGCAGCTTACCGCATCCGGAAGCATATTTTGAAATTCTTCCGTAGACTTCACTGCCACCAGATCATCTGCGCTCCGCCTTGTTGCATTATAGTAATGCCTGCCTTCGGCATACTGAAGATCAAATACTTTGATAAACTTTGTTTCCAACAGCGTTTTTATATTCTGTTTTGTGATTTTGGGATGCATAATAAACTTCCTTCCTTAACCGATGATTGCGAAACTCCTTTACACAATACTTTACATTGTTCTATATTCAGGAATTTTATAAAAATATACTCTGTTTCATTTTTACAATCATTTACACCCGATAGCGGTTCAGGCAGGAATAAATCTCCTGAATTCTTGGGATTGCGTATCCACCGGAGATAACGCCATGCTCTGCGGCAAATACCATTCCTTCCTGCTCTAACTTTTGTTCTAACCACTGTGCCGTTTCTGAAATGGTACGCTTTCCATCCACCAGATGTTCCACAGTATATTTCAAAAGCAGTCCCAGTGCCGCCGTCTGCTCACTGTCGATCAACTGCTCAATATAACGCAGATCCACATTCTGTTTTCCAAGCAGAAATCCGTCTACGCCAAGCGTCTTCACTTTCAGGCGTTCCGGCTCTCCCTTTTTCACTTCCCCGCTCCGGTAATCTCTGCGTTTGACTGCACCATTTTTATCCTTTTCCAGAATACGGTGACTGTCCGGCAGTACAAATGGTTTTGCCGTCTCCTGCGCAATTGGAAATTCTCCACACAAATTCTTTGCCTTGGCTGTAATATCCACAGGTTCGTATTGATCCATCTGGATCACAGTGTCTGCAATATGGAAAAATGCGCCGGAACTTCCTGCCACGAGAATGGTTGAGATTCCCGCCTTTTCGTACAGATCCCTTGCTCTGGATAAAAACGGGGTGATCGGCTCTTTGTCCGGGCTGACTACCCTCTGCATAAAAGCATCCCGCACCATAAAATTAGTTGCGGAAGTGTCCTCATCCAGCAAAAGAAGTCTGCTTCCAGCCTCGATTGCTTCCACGATTCCGGCTGCCTGTGAAGTGCTTCCGCTGGCATCAGCAGTCGAAAAATCTTTTGTATCACGACCGTTTGGAAGATCATTGATAAACATGGAAATATCCACATTTTTGATAAATCTTCCGTCCTCCGAGCGCAGCTTTTGCGCGGTCTCATCTGCAATCACATACTCTCTGCTGTCCCCAGCAATATGGTTATATACGCCTAATTCCAGTGCATTTAAAAGTGTGGATTTTCCATGATAACCGCCACCTACGATCAAAGTGATTCCTTTTGGGATTCCCATGCCTGCCACTTTTCCATGATGTGGCAACTCCAATGTCACACGCAATGTTTCCGGAGAAACAAATTTTACGGACTGTTTCATCGGTTTTGAAGAAATACCGCTCTCTCTCGGCAAAACAGAATGGTCTGCGACAAAAGCCACCAGCCCAAGTTTTGGAAGCTGATCTCTTATTGCCTGCTGGTCTTCTGCCAATTCCACCGCTGCCTGCACTTTCTGTGCATCCAGATTTTTATAATAAAAGGACTTTTCCACGCACTGCGGCAGATATTCGAATAAGATTTTTTCCAGTTCACCCGCGTTAATCGTTCTTCCATTCGCCGGAAAACCAACCGCAAATCTGGCTGTGATCTCTTTTTCACTGACCTCGCATGCTGTCCTCTGCAGCACTTCCTGTCCGCAGTGTGTCACTGAGATCAGTCCGCTTTTGCCGGAGCCCTTCGCCTTAAAGGTATAATGATTTACCTGCGCTGCAAAACCGCGGAGCAGTTCATCTGCCAGTGCATTTCTCGTCAGCTTGTCCTTCATCGCAAATGCCGGGAATCCTGCTGCTTTTGCATCCACGGTCACGCGCACATCCGAAGGTGCCGCAAACGGATCTCCCTGCACATGGTCAATGGACAATATGTACTGGGGGAACTGGTAACTTCCGCGCAGGGATTTGTATAATGGGTAACTTTTATGATCTATGGATTTTAACTGTGACTGTAAATCGTAGTGTGTCTTCATGCGATACTCCTTTTTATCAATTTCATTTCCAGCATTATTATAAGCTTTGAGGTACGGGTTTTCAATGAATGAAAAAGAGTTTTGACTTTTCTATAGAAAGAGTCTCCCCTAAATCCATTTTTTGTGCTATGATGAGGGCACAAAATAAATAACAACGGAACCGTTTTTCCATTTTCTAGGAAAATAGATTTGATCCGTAAACAAAGGAGGATTTTATGTACGAATTTACAGAAGACTGCATGCTTCATATCGATGCAATAGATGAAGAACACAGACGCCTGTTTCAGATGATCAATGAAGCATTCGCTCTGGTAGAAAAGACAGAGGATGTCACAGGGATTACACAGAGCCTGATCGCAAACCTGAAAGATTACGCAGCTACGCACCTTGCTCATGAGGAGGCTTATATGGAGAGTATCCATGATCCTGAGCTTCCTCTCCAGAAGACAGAACACGCTGCATTTACAAAGACGATCAATGAATTTAAACTGGATACCACATCACCACGCAATGCCAAGAGATCGTTAAATGAACTTCTTACTTACCTCGTGCACTGGCTTTATCATCATATTTTAAGCAGCGATATGATGATCGGGAAAATGATCCCTACGGAAGAATCTACAGAGGATCCATTTGCATTCACGGACAAATACAAAACCGGCATCACATTTGTCGATGATGAGCACCGCAAGCTGTTTGAGATCATCAGTGATACCAATGACCTCATCCACGACCAGCTTTTACATGATAAATACGATGAGATCATGCGTCTGCTGGCAGAATTGAGAGATTATACGGAATTACATTTCAGCGAGGAAGAGGCTCTGATGGAGCGCATCCATTATCCTGAACTTCCTTCACAGAAACGGGCACACGCTGCATTTGTAGACCGTCTTGTAAATATCGATCTGGATGAAATGGAGGATCTGGATGACAACCAGCAGGTATATCTTCTTGATCTGATCCAGTTTTTACTGAACTGGCTTGCAAACCACATTCTTGCCTGTGATAAAAAAATCGGTGAATATATGCGCGAAAATCATATTTCTGAATAAGCAGGAACGGTTGTATGGGTTTTCACCCGAATGATAAAAGATCACAAGTCATCCGGTCAAAAACTCATACAACTTTTTTTATTTTCTTACTTGACAAAGTCAAGTATTGGTTTTATACTGTGTGCAGTTGGAAACGTAAATACTCAGTTTTCGATATGAAAATTGGATTTCGCTTTGCGATGTAAGGAGGATTTATGCTAATATCAACTCTTTCCTACTATACAACTGAACTATATAAAGAATTTGCTGCTTACACAACAGAAAAGCTCCATGAGTTAGGTCTTAACTTTGGTCAGATGTACTTTATCATTTATGTGGGCAAACATCCTGAGTGTACCCCATCAGAACTGACCAGCGCCTTAAAACTGGACTGGGGACATTCGCAGCGCTCCGTTGCGAAACTTGCAGAAGATGGTTTTCTGATCAAAGAAAAGAAATCCGGCCGCAGTTACCGGTTAACCTTAACCCCTCTTGGGAAACAGGCTTTTGATGTCTGCCATCAGGTACTTTTCGACTGGGATGCCACCAAATTGACCGGTCTTACCAATGAGGAGCAGCAGCTCCTTTTAAATCTGCTGTGTAAAATATCAATTCAGAAAGTGTGAGATTATGTACGAAACAATTCAGACTCCCTTCAATTATGGAGGATTAACCTTAAAAAACCGCATTATTTTTGCCCCTACAACATTCGGTTTATCGGATGAAGATTACTTTGAAAAAATACGCCGGATCGCGGCTGGCGGCTGCGCTATGATCATTGTCGGAGACGTTCCGGTTGGAAAAAGTCATTTCGGAAAATCACTTTTTGACAAAAAAGGCTTTGCATTCTATGAAAAAGTGATCGGGATCGCCCATGACAATGACTGTAAGGTATGCGCCCAGCTTCATCAGTCCGATTCCAATATCAAAGCCATGTTAAAATATGTTCCGGGCGTGCTCACAAAACGGATCAGCATGCAGGAACTCCGCCCTCTTTTAAATAATGAGGTTGCTCCATATATTACGAATATGCCTCACAAAAAAGTAAAAGAGATCACCTCTGCTTTCGGCACTGCCGCTGTTCTCGCAAAAAAAGCAGGATTTGATATGATCCAGATCCACGGTGACCGTATGTGTGGAAGTTTCAGTTCTTCCATTTACAACCACCGCATCGATGAATACGGCGGAACTGCCGAAAACCGTGCCCGTTTTGCAGTGGAGGCTGTTTCTGCCGTCCGCGAAAAACTGCCGGATATGCCAATCGATTACAAGCTTGCCGTCCGTCAGGAGAATCCGCACTACGGAAATGCAGGTGTTGTGGAGGATGAGCTGAAGATATTTGTTCCAATGCTTGAAAAAGCAGGCGTTACAAGCTTCCATGTCACACTCGCAAATCACTCTGACCTTGAAAATACAATTCCACCAAAGAGTCACCCATATTTCGGTGAACCGGGCTGTTTCCTGAAATTCTGTGACGAAGTAAGACAGTACACCAGTCTTCCGATCTGTGGTGTCGGCGGACTTACCAATCCTGATTTTGTGGAAAAACAGCTTGCCGATGACCGCATCCAGTGTGCAGCCATGAGCCGCCAGTTGTTAGCTGATCCTGACTGGGTTAACAAGCTGAAAAATAATCAGGCAGATCAGATCCACCGCTGCGTCCGCTGCAACAAGAAATGTCTTGGTGGACTGATGCAGCATCAGGGAACACACTGTATTTATGAGAAATAAGAAACGAGCTATATAATTATCATAGGTATTGTTATTTAAATGCATAATTAATTATACAGAAAAATCGCTCAGACCTCTCACGGTCTGGGCGATTTTTCTGTTAGGGGATTGTTTACAACCTCTTTCTTATTTCTCCGAAATTTTATTAGTGTTTTGGAACGATTTTTTCAATTCCGCCCATGTATGGCTGAAGTGCTTTTGGAATGTTAACACTTCCATCCTCATTTAAGTTATTCTCTAAGAATGCGATCAGCATACGTGGTGGAGCAACTACTGTATTGTTTAAAGTGTGAGCGAAATATTTGTTTCCGTCTTTTCCTTTTACACGGATTTTAAGACGTCTTGCCTGTGCATCACCTAAGTTAGAGCAGCTTCCTACTTCAAAGTATTTCTTCTGTCTTGGAGACCATGCCTCTACGTCACAGGATTTTACTTTTAAGTCAGCTAAGTCACCGGAGCAGCACTCTAAGGTACGAACCGGAATGTCTAAGCTGCGGAATAAATCTACGGTGTTCTGCCATAATTTATCATACCATACTTTGGATTCCTCCGGTTTGCAGACAACGATCATTTCCTGTTTTTCAAACTGGTGGATACGGTATACACCACGTTCCTCGATACCGTGTGCTCCTTTTTCTTTACGGAAACATGGAGAGTAAGAGGTCAGTGTGTATGGTAATTTTTCTTCGTCATTGATTGTATCAATGAATTTACCGATCATGGAATGTTCAGAAGTACCGATCAGGTAAAGGTCTTCTCCCTCGATCTTATACATCATGGCATCCATTTCATCAAAACTCATAACACCTGTTACAACATTGCTTCGGATCATGAAAGGTGGTACACAATAAGTGAATCCACGGTCGATCATGAAATCTCTCGCATAGGAGATTACTGCAGAGTGGATTCTTGCGATGTCACCCATTAAGTAGTAGAAACCATTTCCTGCAACTTTTCCTGCTGCATCAAGATCAATACCGTCAAAACGCTCCATAATATCCGTATGATATGGAATTTCAAAATCAGGAACAACCGGCTCGCCGAATTTTTCAATCTCAACGTTGCAGCTGTCATCTTTTCCGATTGGAACTGACGGATCGATGATGTTTGGAATTGTCATCATGATCTTGGTTACTTTTTCCTGTAACTCTTTCTCTGCTTCCTCTAACTCAGCAAGGCGGGCTGCATTGGCACTTACCTGTGCTTTTACTGCTTCTGCTTCTTCCTTCCTGCCCTGTCCCATTAACTGTCCGATCTGTTTGGATAAGGTGTTACGGCTTGCGCGAAGCTCATCTGCCTCTTTCTGTGTTGCTCTTGCTTTCGCATCTAATTCAATTACCTCGTCTACTAATGGTAATTTCTGATCCTGAAATTTGTTCTTAATGTTCTGTTTTACGATTTCCGGATTCTCTCTTAAAAATTTTAAATCGATCATTGTTCTAAGCTCCTTTTTCTTCTGATTGTTTTAGATTACACAAAAGCCTTCCGCCCCTGTGCCAAAACACATGGGACGAAAGGCTGTCTCTTACATAAGCATTCCGCGTTGCCACCCATATTGCCAGAAACAATCACTCCACATGAAACTGAATCTGACCTCTCAAACGTACGATACAGGGTACGAACCTCGTGACTTTCATCACCGGCTCTGAAAGTGGAAAGACCTTACTCACTGCACCGGTTCACACCTGCCACCGGCTCTCTGAAACAGCTTTGCGATCGTAGCTTTCGTCACTGCCAATTTCTTCCGACATTATACCCTCATTATCCGCAAAATGCAACCACTTTATACCTGATTTTTTGAAATAAGCGACTTTAAGCGTTCATCTTTTTGCTGTGTCTGCTTCATCTTCCGCGATCCAGTCTGCCAGCTGGTGTGCCCGCCTGATCCATGTGTGTTTTTCTTCTACCACAGGTGTACCCTGCCTTACGATTTCTTCCAGACGTGCGTTATCCTGCAACAGATTCTGCACCAGTTCCGGCAATTTTTCTATATGCGCAAGATCATAATAACAGACACCCTGTCCTTCTTTTAACTCCTCACAAAGATACCTGCTCGTATCCGTCACACAGACCGTTCCATTTAAAATGGAATTAAATACGCGGTCATGTGTGCCGTCTTTAAACCACGGCATCACATTTAAAGAAAGCTTTGATGCAGCGATCGCTCTCAGACACTCCTCCGACGTTGTCTGCGGGTGCTGTATCATATTTTCCGGATGTGCACAGGAAAGCTCATCCCAGCCTTTTCCAAACACATCCACCTTAATCCCGGCATCCGTCAACACTTTTACCGCTTCTCCGCGCCAGTAATTCCGCACATAAATATCAATAAAGATCATACGGTGCAGCGCCATGCGGAGATCCTGATAGGTATTCTCTCCCATTTCACGCTCGCAGTGTTCCAACGCCACTTCCTCTACCGTCCGCCACGGATGTGCAATGATATCGTCAATAATCCCCTGATAAAAAGCAGCGTATTCATCATTGATCCAGTGAATGTACGGTTCGCAGAAAGAAGTCGGGGTAAAATTTCCAGTCATAACGACATTATATTTCTTCTCTGCCGTCTCATCCGGCAAACATTTTTCGAATAGTTCATCCTCATTTTTTTCTGTGCCGTATGGTTTACATAATTCTTCTAATCTGCTTCCTGCAAGCGGAAGAAATCCACGGTGCGTAAATTCCGGATAAAAATGCTTAAAATACGTTTCATGCAGTCTGTCAATGCTGATATGATAATATTTTTTCGGGAGATCTGCCAGCCGCTCATGATAATAATACGGATGATCTACCGCAATATTATAGCACGGGATTCCATATTCATCCCAGACATAGCCGATCCCTTCCTTATAAACTCCTGCCTCTTTTTCCAGCCCTTCAAAATTAAACGTCACAAGAACCGTTTCCCCAGGCTTTACAAATTTGCGGAGTTTTTTGGCACTGTTCATCTCGTCCTCTAAATCAAAATAGAACACGCTATATCCCATGCGCTTCCACTCGTTTCCCATTTGTATGGAAAAGTAGGCAAGTGTCTCTACACCGCCAACAAATAAAACGATTTTTTTCATAAATATTTTAACAGTTTTACTGCTCCTTCATTTTTTTATGAAATATTTTTTCCCTGGAAAAATCCGGTTTCTTTGCTTTTTTGATCCAGATTACAAGCTGTTTGAAAAACAGTTTCATACCGTGAAACATTTTTTGCCTGATTTCTGTCTTATGCTTCCACAGCCAGTATATTCTTCCTGCCACAAAAATGAGCGGGTAGATCAGACATAACAGTTCGAGCACTAAAAGCAGCACTGCAACATCCTCATAGGCTCTCGCCCGGTTTTCCCAATATGGAAAAACAATATTCTTTGTATTCATCGAACGGATTCCAAAATTTCTTAAGATAGAAAAACGGTTGACCAGTCCGAATCTGGAGGAATTTTCAACGATCTCGTAACTGTTTTTATCCAGCCCCAGTGCTTCTTTTAATGCATTCAGACCGAATTTCTGTACCGGATTTTTAATTAATAATTCATAGGTATCCAGTGTCGTAACATCGGTCTGGTCATAACCTGCACTTTTGACTGCTGTGCTGCTTCCTGCAGTAGATGAGGCCGCACTGGCTGCTGTCCCGGCTATGCTATCCATACTGCTCATCTGGCTTGACGTTCCGTTCAGAATCTGATAAGAAACATAAACCGTTGCAGCCTCCTCATCTGCTGCCTCGCTGAAATATCCTTTATCACTTTTTACCACACCACGCACCGGATACTGCACGCCATTGATCTCCACATACATGCCGGAAACATTGTTAGATCCGAATAACTGCCATGCAACATTTTCATCAATGATCACACCATCGGTATTGAGATCATCTCCGGCAAAATAATTTCCAGACAATAATTTCAACGGATGAAATGTGAAAAAATCACCTCCGACTCCGAAAGCACGCGCCGTGATCGATGACCGGTCTGAATAGATTGTAAGCCGCCCCTGTGTGCTGTAACAGTCTACCATCGTTCTTCCGTTTTCATCTGACGTGTCTTCGGATGCCTCCGCAAGCGCAGTTTTTAATTTCTGTTCGATCTGAACCACATAATCTTCTGTAACCGCTGCATCTTTGGAAAAAAAGCAGGAAACCTGTGCATAGCTTTCCTTTGCCGACCACTCTGACGCAATCTGCTGTGTGGAAAGCTGGCTGCTAAGTGCCCGCTCCACACATCCGAAAAGAATGGCAGCACATATCATCAGCACTAATAGAAGTATTTTTCTGTACTGCTTCACCTTCATGTGTCATTCCTTTCTGCTTATTCTGATGCCAGACGTACCTGTTCATTCTCTTTGATCGGTTTTGTGGTTGTCGTGATCACGTACTCATAGCCTTCAAGTGCTCCGGTCACTGCTGATTTTGTATCATCTGATGTAATAACATCCACATCCACACGTCTCGCATAATAACGGTTTCCAAGCGGTGTGCTCTTAGATTCAATGATCAGGATGAACTTTCCATTGGAATCTTCCCGGATAGCACTCGTCGGTACGATCGTGTCATAGTTGGAACTCTGTTCCCCGATAGACAGTGTATAATTGTCTCCGACTGACACATCCCCTTTCATCTCACAGATGATAATACTGTTCGAGCGGTTCTGTGGATCTTTGCGGATGCTTGATACCACTGCTGAAACATCATTTCCGTACCAGTTATTCAGTATTTCCGCTGTATCTCCGACTCTGACCTTCTTTGCCTGATTTTCAGTCACAGAAAACTGTAATACATAGGCTTTGTTTTCCGGCTGAATAGTCATCATGACATCGTTGGCGTTGACCGTAGTTCCTGCTGTCACTGCAATATCAGTAACAGTTCCTGATATTGGTGATGTGATCTCCGTTCCGATGGATTTCGCCTGTAATTTTGCTACTTCTTCCTGAAGATCTGTCATTGTTTTATAGGCAGATGCAATCGTCACCTCGCCACTGATCTTGTCTGTCACTTTTTTCTGGTCATTTGTCGCATTGGTCAATGCCGTGTTGGCGTCTGTCAATGCTGCCGTTGCGGTATTTAACTGTGCCTGCAGGTTATTGGCTTCTGCTGTGTTGGTTCCTGTCAGTTTTTTCACAGAAAGGTTGTAATTTGCGTTGCTTAATGCATTCTTTCTGTCGTTTGCTGCGGACTTTGCGGAATCGTAGGAACCCTGGACTTTATTTAAGTTTGCCTGACAGGTGTTAAAAGTGGACTGAGCTGTATCAAGCTGGCGCTTTGCCTTGTTCATTGCTAATTCAGCCGCATCCATAGCATCTTTTTTTGACGCTTTTTTTGTAGCATCTGTTTCATCGTTATATGCTTTTTTTGCAGCATTATACTCTGCCACAGCCTCATCATACGCGCTCTGTGCGCTCTGCAAAGATGAAAGTGCCGTATCATACGCACTCTTCACCGGCGTATAAGAAGCCTCTGCGTTTGTTAAATTATCCTGTGCCTCACTGTTTTTCTTATCCGCATCTAACACTGCCTTTTCCTCTGCAGTCGTGTCTGCCGTTGAATTGCTGACCGCATCAATCTGTGCTTTGATCTTATCGACACTTGCCTGTGCAGCATCCACTGCCGCCTGCGCATCCTTCACTCTCTGATTTGCTGCTGCGATCTCATTTTGTTTCTGGGTGAGGCTTGATCCCTTTCCGGCCTCAATGCTCTGACGCTCTGCCACTGTGATCCCTGCGGTAAGCACTGCAGATTCATAGGCTGCCTGTGCCTCGTTTAAACTCTTCTTTGCAGCATCTAACTCATCACTGTCTGCATCCTCTAAGGTAAACAGTAAATCTCCGGTTGCTACTTCCGCATCCTTTTTCACGTTGACCGTTGCGATCTTCCTTGTTTCCTCGATCGTGACGGAATAACTCTCACTCGCCTCCACAGAACCGCTTCCGCGCACCTTGGAAGTGATCTGACCGCTTGTCACCTGCTGTGTGCTGACTTCCACAAGCGAATAATTCATGATCGTATTGGAAAAAAAGGTAAGTATCAGCATCACCAGTAAAAATATAATTGTGATATTCTTTATTTTATCTTTTCTATTTGCCATCTTCTAAACTCTCCATTTTTCTATCCTTTGACACTGCCCTGATAAGCGATTCCTTCTACTAACTGGTCTTCTCCATATAAAAAGATCAAAAGGCTCGGAATCATATAAAAGGTTGCAACCGCAAATGCCAGTCCGACTTCCTGCGCATTGATCTTTGATAAAAAGATTGACAATGGGTATTTATCGGTATCCGAAAAAAACAAAAGCGGCTGCTCTACCATATTCCAGTAATCCATAAATACGAGGATCGCGCACGTTGTGATCACGCCCTTACAGATCGGGATACATATTTTTGTAAAAACCTGAAACTCATTCGCGCCGTCAATCTTCGCCGCCTCGATCAGAGGCACCGGTATACGCTTCATATACTTTGTGATCAGGTACACCGAAAACGGTGAAAAAATACCCGGAAGCCAGATACTCCAGTTCGTATTTAAAAGCTTCATCCAGTTTAACACCAGATAGTTTGGCACCAGTGTTACCTGATACGGCATCATCATCAGGATCACATATGCAAAAAAGACGATTGCAGACATTTTTCCTTTTGTTCTGGTAAAACCGTATGCCGCGAGCACTGCCACCACAAGCTGGAATACTACGATCGGCACGACTAAAATAACGGAGTTCCAAAACTTCAACAGATAGTCCGGACTTTTAAATAACACCGTCGCATACTGGGAAAATGTTACCATATCCGGGATAAATTTCAGATTCACCGTCTGGGAGATGTACTGCTTTCCTCCGGTATCCGTTTTCTGAAAAATAGAACCGTAATTGGAGGTAATTTCCGCTGCTGACATAAAAGAATTGCTGATAGTAAGAACAATCGGCATCAGAAAGATCAATGCCGTCACCACCGCGATCACCGTCAGAAAAATGCGGATGCATAATTTCTTTCGTTCTGATTTCTTTTTCATTCTTCCTCCAAATCCTTTCCAAAATGATGTTCCACCCAAAACAAAATTCCCATAATGACGATCATCACAAAGGACATATAAATTGCTGCCGTGGAAAGTTTCTGGTAATCTGCCGAAGCAAACGTATTGTTCATATAATGCTGCAGCATGTAAAGTGCGCCATACGGATATTCTCCTGTCAGAAGATAAATCTCACGGAATACCTTAAACGAATTGATCATGGAAAGTATTGTCACAAACATGATCGTCGGTGATAGATACCGCAATTTTACATGTATAAAAATCTGCCAGCGGTTTGCCCCGTCTAACTCTGCTACTTCAATGATATCCTTCGGGATATTTCCCATGGCAGATAAAAAGAGGATCATATTATATCCTAAGTTTTTCCATAAAAACAGGAGAATGACAACGAAAAGACCTGCGGATGATTTCAGCCAGTCCACCTGCCCTCCGCCAAACTTCTGAACCGCCAGGTTCACAACGCCATTGTAATCAAAAAGCACCTGCCAGATCAGCACGATCGATGCTGTCGGCACCATAAGCGGTGTTAAAAAGCAGCTTCTAAGTTCGCTCTTAAGTGGAATCCCCGCATCCAGCAAAAATGCGAGTGCCATTCCCAGAATGACTGCAAGCGGTACTGCCACAATGGAAAAAAACAGAGTATTTCCTACCGCTGTGCGGAACGCTCCATTTTGAATGACATTGATATAATTCGTCAATCCAACGAACTTCTTTGCCACCGGATTATTCACAAAGGAAAAATAGATCACTACAAGAAACGGGAGTACAAAAAATAACAGTACTCCCAGAACGCTCGGTGCCAGGAACGCTCCTGACACCAGCCTATGAAACCATGATTTATTCTGTTTTTTTATAACCTTATTAAAATCCTTTTTCTTATTTCGTCTCACTTAAATATACCTGCATTCTGCTCTGGATAATTTCTGCCACATCCTCTGCGGACTTCTGTCCTGAGAAATAGGCTGCTGCCTCCTCATTGATGATATTGGTGATATCATCGGAAACGGCACCGGAAACAGCGGTTGTATTGTATACAAGATCTTTTACCTGATCTACGTCCTCCTGTGTCGCCGGCTGGATCTCAACTTCGAATTCACCCCAGCCCCAGGTGCTTCCGCTGTCAGAGTCCGCTTTCATTGCGTTCTGACAATATTTTTCAAAATCGTCTTTTCTAATGGAAAATCCATAAGTGTAATCACTGTCGCCGTCGCTGCTCTTCTTTGGCAGATAAAATGTCCTTAAAAACTGCCATGCACCATCGACATCCTTACAGTTATTGGAAATTCCTATAATATTGTTCAGACTCAGCATTGCTCCGTTTCCCTCGCTGGTCGGATAACCGATAAATGTTGTCGGGCCTCCAAAAATCGCACGGTACATCTGTACCTGCTCAAAATCACTGAGATAATAAGTATCTAAAAGCTGTTTTCCCTGACTCATCAGAACAGTGCTGTCTTCCATATCATCTCTATATTCAAACTCTTCCGGGAACATATTTGCAAAATCCAGTACATCTATAAATTCCTGGCTGTCAAAATTGCAGCTTGCATTCTCCCAGTTGATAAAATCGTTATATCCGAGGTTCATCAGCGCTGTTAATGCAGACGTCCGGTCCATACCCCAGAAAAGCTGTGTTCCTTCCGGTTTGGATGCAAGCAGTGCTTTCATGTCTTCTACTGTCCAGCCCGGTGTGGTTCCAACATCCTCTGCTTTACCGATAACTGTCTGTAAAGAGAAGGTCTGTGGCAGGATCGCCAGTTTTCCATCATACTCGCATGCAGTGAGTACATTTGGAAGGAAATCATCTCTCGAAAGTTCCGTGTCTTTGTCCAGCAGTCCATACAGATCCACATTTAATCCTTTGGATGCAAAATTGATTGCCTGGGAATAATCATTAAAAAGTACCAGATCAATGTTGGAATCCGATGTCACTGCCGTGTTGAAGCTGTTCACTGCATCCTCGTAGTCCTCTGCGCCGTCTCCATAAGACTTCATTGTGATATGATACTTATCCTGACTCTTGTTAAATGCGATCACCTTCTCCTCCACGTCTGAACCTGTCCACATGCAGGCGAGTGTAAGATTTACGGTATCTGCCGCTTCACTGGCATCCACTTCTTTGATCAGTGCGATCTCCGTCTGGTTTCCGTTGGAGTTCCAGTTCTGAAGATAAGCTGCGATTCTTCCATCGGACAGGACTCCGTAGCTGCTCACGCTGGAGCTGGAAATATTACAGTCCATCCAACTGAAAAATTCCTCTTTTTCCTTCGTATCCAGATTGTACTTATAAACACTGCTGCCCTCTGTGACCAGCAGATTCTTCTCATCTAACACAGAGATTGTATCGGAAGGGACTGCAATTGCCTTGTCTGTCTGTTCTTTCATTGCGCCGACATCTAACGGTCGCAGCTCACATCCGGCATCCCCATATCCGACGGAGGCAACCGTTCCGTCCGCAAGCCCGACCAGTCTGGATGTATATCCATCCGATGGGATCCTGCCCTTCTGGCTGCCGTCCTCTCCTATTACAAGTGTAAAATACTCATCTGAGCTGGCGCTGTTGCCACTGTCATTATTGGACCAGGTATTCAGGGCAAGATAAAGGTTTTCCTCCTTATCCACTGCTATCCCGTTACAGCTTACATTCTCTGCATTTGCTCCGAGATCCATGTCCTGTTCAAGCACAACATTTCCGGATGTGTCCACTTTGAGGATGGAAGAAGTCTGAATGAATCTCGCATTCTGTGCCAGCAGAAATCTGCCATAGTTTACATTGCCGTTCTCATCCGTATAATTTTTTGCATAATAATCATTCCAGTCCTTTTCTGCATCCTCGGCACTGTATCCCCACTGGTCTGCCATATAACTTAACACATCATCCAGTGTTGCATCCGAATAATCCTCGGTGACACTCGACTCATCCATCTGGTTCTTCGTCACAAACAGATAAACCTCTCCGCTGTCTGCCACGGTATATCCTGACACCCAGCTACTGTTCCCGCTGCCGTCACTCTCTGCCTGCTCATAAAGCTGTGCATTTTCTCCGGTTATCAGATTATACGAATACAGTCCGGATTTTGTGTAGTCCTCATTGCTGGAAGTGTAATACATCACATCTCCCTTAAACTGTATATTACTTGTCGTATCATTAAAACTGTCCGGCAGATCACTCAGATAATCTGCTTTGAAATATCTCTTCTTTCCGTCTGCGGATGTGCTGTTACCGCCACCGCCACAGGCAGTGAGCCCTGCCGTCATTGCGGCTGTAAGTGTCAGTGCCACCGCCTTTCTCCATAAACTTCGGTTCATATGCGTTCCTCCCATAAAATGCCGCTTTCTGCGGACGTTTTTCTATAATTTCAGAATATAGAAGTCCTTATGGAAAAGCAAGATACAAAAGTTTATGAAATTCTTAATTTTGTCTGAATGGAAATTTATGCCAAAAAAACCACACTGGGATTTTCTTTTCCCAGTGTGGTTTTTTTATGATTCTTCCGGTTTAAAATCGCGGATCAGATTCCATGTTGGCAGTGCATTCCCCTGAAAATCAAAGAGTGCCTGATTCGCCCATTCATTTCCGCAAGGTCCTTTATCGTTCATATATTTTAAGGATGCTTCCGTTGCCCAGCCGGAACCCGGAACCGGAATCCATGCAGGTTCCCAGTAGAAAAATCCTTTTCCCCTGTCTCCTTTGATGTGGCTGATACGGTTTAAAAAATCTTCCATAAAATCATACTGTCCCTGAACCGTCATTGGGTATTCGATTTTTTCTACCAGTTCCTGTTTCGTTGCATAGCCTTTGCGTTCTTCGTCAGAGAGCTTTTCGTAATCCTTATAATCTTCCATCGTATACCCCATGGAAACTTCTGCCACGATCAGATCTTTTCCATAGCGCTCTGCAATATCGTTCATGTTGTTAGTGAGCATATCTAACGTGCCGTGCCAGAACGGATAATAGGATAAACCGATGATTTGGAAATCCTCCCCACGTTTTGTAAACTCATCAAACCATTCACGGTAAAGTGCATTGTTACCGCCATTGTCAAGATGAAGCATGATCGGCACATTTTTGTCGACTGCACGCACACCGCGGATTCCTGCATTGACAAACTTTGCAATGTTATCATAATTTGGCACTTTTCCCTCCGGCCATAACAGTCCGTTGGAAAGCTCATTTCCAACCTGAACCATTGTAGTGTTAATACCATTCTCCTCAAATACTTTCATGGTATCCACCGTAAAATCGTACACTGCCTGCTCTAACTGCTCTACACTGTAACCTTCCCATGCCTTTGGTTTAATCTGTTTGCCCGGATCAGCCCAGAAGTCACTGTAATGGAAATTCAGTAAAACGCCCAGTCCTGCGTCTGTTACTTTCTTTGCGATCGCAAGTGTTGTTTTAAGATCATTTTCTCCTGCGCCATAGGATTCTCCGCTCTCAGACCACGGATTGTTCCAGAGACGGATGCGGATCGTATCAACATCATATTTTTTCATAATGTCTAAAATATCCATTTCCATTCCGTCCACATAATAATGCGCACCACATTTTTCTAATTCCAATAAAGTGGATAAATCCATTCCTTTTACAAATTTCATTTTCCTGTTCCTCCTGTTTTTCTTTTATATTTCATAGGTATTTCGAAACTCATAGAAAACGTGAATTGAATTGTGAAAAATTGACAAAAGCTTGAGAAGACATTGGGGAGCCGCCGGTACTTAGAAGGCAGGAACAACAGTATGTTGTGACTGGCTTCTTAGTACCGCTGCGAGCGACACATAGTGAAAACGTGTCTTCGAAAATTTTGTTAATTCTTCGCAATCCTCTCAACCTTAATTTGAGTTTCGAATTATACCTAAATTCCTTTAAAACGGAACGTAAATTCCAGTGGTTTTGTCACATCAATATGGTATTCCGGGTGTACCCATGCACCCCAGCTGTCATCACCGCCGACACCCATCTGCGCCAGCGCAACACGCACGACAGTATAATGTACCTGTGGCAGTTCATACGGATGTGCTGCATTTTCCAGTTCATGCGGCGTATACGGAAGTGCAGAGAAACTCAGCTCGTCCCCGGAGAATAACAGCCCTCTTCCTCTGTCGTCGGTCACTTTTGCATATCGCACACCGACTTTATTGCCGCACTCCTGCGGAACTAAGTATTTTGCCATATTGTCTGCTGCCTTATTTTTGTAAATGCCAAGTTTTGCCCCATGTCTGCGGTCTGCATAAGTTTCCTGCGGACCATAGCCATACCACTCCACATTGTCATAATCGGCATTTAATTTGAACATCATGCCAAATTCCGGCATATCCGGCAGTCCTTCCACCGGATCATAAGTAAGCTTTGTCTCAACGGTTCCATCGGCAAATACTGTGTATGCCACCTGACATTTTGCTGCCGGTGTTGTCGGCATATAATAGGTGTAGGTGATGGTCACACTGTGCTCTGTCTCCTCCACGGTTGTCGGCACATTGTCGAACATGCCGCCATTTCTGTGACTGATGTACATGCTGGCGATCTTCCACTGTGCATAACGTCCCGGTGCCATGCTGCCGTTGTCATTGTCCACCGGCGCTCTCCAGAAGTTTGGCATCGGGATTTTTTCGATCATCTCTTTTCCCGCATAGCGGTAGGAAACCAGACCGCCGTTCAACAGGGAAAACAGGCAGTCAAAATCATCACCTTTCACGCCAATATTGACTTTTCCGCGGACTACCTGTAATGTTTTTTCCGGTACGGCAAACGGTGCTTCTTTTTTATAAACCTTCTGGCCAAAAGCCACCTCATGTCCGGCTTCTGCCCAGAGTGTGTCTTCTCTCAGTACAAATGAAACCGTCACTGCGTACTCTGCATCATCCGGGATCACAAACGGGATCTCATAAGAGCCGGACGAAAGTGGTGCAACATTTGTATCTATTTTCTGTTTTTTTACAACAATTCCGTTTTTCTGTAAAATTGCAACACACTGGTATTCGCCTGTATCCGCAAATAAATTCTTATTGATAACGGTAAATTTTCCTTCTTCCTCAAATGCAACGCTGATATTCTGATAGTTGAATTTCACCTCCTGCATTTTCGGGGAAGCCTCACGCCCGCCGCCATAACAGATGCCGTTTCCACTGAAATTATAATCAGTCGGGCGCTCGCCGCAGTCTCCGCCGTATGCCTGAAACTCCTGTCCGTAACGGTCTTTTTTCAAAATCGACTGGTCGATATAATCCCAGATAAAACCACCCTGATATCTTGGTTCGGTATCGGTAAGGTCTGTGTATTTGTGCATTGCCCCGCAGGAATTTCCCATCGCATGGGTGTACTCACAGCAGATAAAAGGTTTTTCCTTATGCTCTGCCAAAAACTTCTTAATATTTTCCACGCTGGTGTACATCTGGCTTTCCATGTCGCTCGTGCCTTCATATCTGCGGTCATTGAAAATTCCCTCATAATGTACAAGACGGTGCGGATCTACTGCACGGAATTCTTCGGACATGTCAAAAATGACTTTTCCGCCGTAGGATTCATTTCCCACCGACCAGATCAGGATCGCCGGATGGTTTTTATCCCTCTGATAGCAGGAGTTCACGCGGTCTAACATCATCGGCTCCCAGTCCATATTATCGCCCGGAACGATGGTATCCTTCGGCACAAGTCCGTGACTTGCCGCATCCCACGAACCGTGGGATTCTAGATTGTTCTCCGCGATCATGTAAAGTCCATACCGGTCGCACAGCTCATAGATGCCGGAGGCATCCGGGTAATGACAGGTGCGGATCGCATTGATATTGTTCTGCTTCATCGTGATAATATCCTGCAAAACTTCTTCTTTAGAAACGGCACGTCCTGTTTTCGAACTGAATTCATGGCGGTTCACGCCCTTAAAGACAATACGTTTTCCGTTTAAAGTCATGATGCCATCTTTCATCTCAAAACGGCGGAATCCGATGTTCTGTGAAATAAATTCAACGCTGTTTCCACTCTCATCCAGAAGCCCGACCGTAAGCGTATAAAGATCCGGATGTTCAGCACTCCAGAGCGCTGGATGGCTCACTTGCTGTTCAAAGTGAACTGTCGCTGCACCTGTATCTGTGAAACGGATCGTATCTGAAGTATTATTGGACTGAAAGCTGATTGTCTCGGAAAAAATTGTGTTTTCTGAAACACTTCCGGCAGCTCCCTCTTTTGAATCATCCCTGCTTCCTGTGAGCGTGATTTTGGCAGATACATTCTGCATTTTGGCATCATCTGCGTATTTTTCAACAGTTTCTACTTTTCCACAAATCTCCATATCAAGCACTAGCTTCGCATTCTCCAACGATTCCTCAACAAGCGGCTGCACTTTCAGGTCATACACATGCACCTTCGGCATGGTATATAAATAAACCGAGCGGAAAATACCGGAGAATCGATAGAAATCCTGATCCTCACACCAGCTTGATGAGGTCCATTTGAACACCTTCACCGCCAGTTTGTTCTCGCCCTCTTTCACATATGGTGTCAGATCAAACTCCGACGGTGTAAAGCTGTCCTCACTGTAACCAACATAACTTCCATTAAGCCACAATGCAAAACCGCTCTCCACACCCTGAAACGAGATGTAAAGTCCATTTTTTATAAATCCTTCCGGCAATGTGAAATATTTCACATAACTTGCCACCGGGTTAAAGTCTGTCGGTACCGCGTCACGCCACACATCCTCTCTTCCATCCCACGGATACTGGATATTGGCATACTGTGGAATATCGTACCCTTCCATCTGGATATGCGCCGGCACACGGATGTCATCCCACGGTCTGCAATTGTAGTTCTCCGCCTCAAAACCCGGAATCGTCTGTGCATCATTTTTTGCATAATGAAACTTCCAGATTCCATCTAAGGAAAGTCTAAAACTACTGTTTTGTTCCATTGCCTCCGCTTCATTTTTATATGTAACATGGTCGGAATGTGCCGCCATGCAGTTTTCTTTGAAAAACTTTGGATCATGAATTTTTTTCACATCAAATTCCATAGAAATGTCTCCCTTATGCCTTACCAGCCTTTCAACGCAGAAATATTATAATTCAACAGCTTTCTCTCGTAATTTTCCGGGCTGATCTTCCACTGATACGGCGATGTGTTTAAATATTTTTTGAAATTCCGATTGAATGTAGAAGTCGTGGTAAATCCAACCTTCTGTGCAACAACATCCATGGAATCATTTGTCTTTTTCATAATATCACAGGCTTTCTGTACCCGCATCAGATTGATGTAATCCATCGGAGACATATTCATGTAAGACTCAAATACTCTGCGGAAATGTGTCTCACTCATATGGCTTGCCTTCGCCAGCTCCTCCACCCGGATATTGTTTGCATATTCATTTCTGACATATTCCAATGCCGGTGTGATCTGTGACACGCCTGTCTTTTTCCTGACTTCTTCCTCTGCAATGTCATTTTCACACATCCGCAAAAGCTCTGTAAACAGTGCGATCATAAGTCCGCGCACACATTCGTTGAAACGCTTTTTCTTCTGCCGCACTTCATCCATGATCATTTTGACCAGCACGGAAACGCCAGGATTTTCCCACTCATGAAAAAATAGTGCCTTCTGGTTGACCATCTGCAGAATCTTTTTCTGTGTGACCGGATTATCCGGATACAATTCCTGGATCATGACCATCGGATCAAAAAACAGATATTCCCAGAAGCTTGGTCCACTGTCGGAATCGCTGATCGTCACATGTGGGTAATTCTGTGGGATAATGCTTACCATTACCGGTTCATAAGGTTTTGACTCCTCGTTTAAGATCAATTCCCCTGTGCCATGTTTGCAATAACCGATCTCCATGAGATTATGAAAATGAAGATTGCTCTCATCATGACCATAGTCACGGATCCAGCTGTCTCCTAAAAGTGCAAGAACATATTCATTTTGTGGCACCTCGTAAAACCGAAGCTCCATCGTGTCTTTTTTCTTTTTCCCCATGGCTGTTACCTCTTTTTGAAAAAGGCTGCCTCAAAAATTCAAGACAGCCTCCTTCGGTTTAATCAAAATCAAATTTTGTAATTCTATCGTGCATTGCTTTATAACGGAAACGGATCATCTCGTTTTTCTCCAAAACGTCCTCCTCTGTTCCTCTGTACTGACAGCGGATGCAGCTGTAAATTCCTGTTTCTTTATTATAAAACATATCAATGTCCAGATCTCTTAAAAAGCAGGATGGGCATCTATAATTTAATTTGCCTTTGCCAAGTTGAGCCATGTTGCAAATACCTCCTTATCTGAGATTGTTTTTCTGTATCCCAATGTAAACATTGGTGAGAATGCATATCCTTCTTTTACATATCCTTCTGCTGTTTCATCAGAAGCTGTCATGGATACACGTGTCTCGATTTCAGGAATGACTGCGGAAACTTCTTTTGCTCCGACAACACCTTCCTCGCGGCATTTGTATGCATAGTGGATTTCTTTTTCTTCCGATCCGTCAATCTTTAAGGTGATGTTTGACATATCCTCGGAATACTCTGTTGTACCATAGCATGCAACCATGTACTCATTTAATGTCACTTCTGCAGTTGGATCACTCATCTCTAAGATATTTCTCTCAATCTTAATGTTTGAGGATCCTTCTTCGAAGTACTCTTTTGTCTGAAGTTTTACGGTTAAATCCCTAAACTCGATTGTCACAGGATCTAAGGTAAGAATTCTTGTCTTTCCTTCCTGTGAGAAATGTGCGTGTGTCGGGCAGAGGCAGAGATCCACTTCCTCTCCTTTGTAAGAAAGTTTTGCACTTCTTACGGTTCCTTCTCCGGCATAATGTGTGAAGTATCCTGCACGGTATTTCTCCTGGATTAAGAATGGATAAGAGGCATCCTGCACATGTTTTGTACCGATACCAACCGGCCACTCCAATTTTGCTGCGTAAGGACGAAGATCTACGATCGCACCGCCCTGATCCATGTTCACACATGCTCTCATATATGGATCGCAATACCAGAATAACTGTTTGTCAGAACCATATAAAATATCTCTCCAGAGCGCACATTCCGGTTCGTTGTAATTGTTATCGTTGACACCTTTTTTCTCACGATAGTAGTCTGCAAACTCAGACATCGTCATATCGATAAGCTGTCCTTCTTTTTTCAGCTTGCCATAGTAAGCACATCCATCGCTGTAAGATTTGTAAAGAAGTTCATATGGCTGCTCCCAGCGTCCCATCTTGTTCATCCAGCCCGGTCCAACGAACATCATGTTGTAGGAATATCCGTTGTTGTATTTTTCCAGAGAACGATACTGGTCAATTAAGTTATACAAATATGGATACTCCCATGTCTTTGTATCATAGATCATTCCACGGAGTACGTTCTGTGGATGTGTTCCGAAGTTGGAACCATTTCCGTCGTAACATGCGATCAGGTCGCGGGAAAGATGTGGGATTGCTACGATTCCGCTATCCTCTTCTTTGTTTGCTGCCGGTGCATGTGTATTCTGTTTGGAAGGAATCCATGGTGCCCATGGACCGCCATCGAATAATGTATACCAGGAGTTGTTGCAGGTATGATATGCTTTTGGTCCTTCCTCCCAGCAGGTTGCAACTGCACATTTTACAGTTGGATAAGCTGCTTTGATATAGTTTGTCAGATCAGCATCCATATAGTAGGAACCTGTTGATTCCGGATAGAAACCGAATCTGTCATGGAATTTTTCAAATACGTCGTTTACGATCGCTTTTTTATCTTCCATAGAGAACATCCAGATACAGAAATCTTTTGTCTTGTATTTCTCACGGAATTCCTCACATGGTAAACCAAGCAGTGATAATGCGATCTCATCACCATATACTTCATGGTCATGTTTTGCGATCTCTACAGCTTCATCATTGAAAAGAGATGCATATGTCATCTGAATGGTTACTTTTAATCCATTCTCATGTGCCAGTCTCTGCTGTGTTTTGAAAATATCCAGAGACTCTGTCAGCAGTGCTTTATCTCCGATATCCTCCTCTTTGCCCTGTCCTGTCACGGTTGCAGAATACTCTGGAACCATCTCTGGACGATGAATAAGATTCAATACAAATTTATCCATTTTTTCATGTCTCCTCAAAATTTTATATGATTAGACGATTGCGAAACTTTCATAAGATTCTTTGAATTGCAGATAATTTTGAAACTCCAATTTATATTCTGAATGTTGTGAAAATGTAACAAAATTTTCGAAGACACGCTCTCGCTACGTGTCGCTCACAGCGGTACTAAGAAGCCAGTCACAACATATTGTTGTTCCTGCCTTCTAAGAACCGGTGGCTCCCCAGTGTCTTCTCAAGCTTTTGTCACATTTCCACAACTTTATTTACACTTTTGTGAGTTTCAGAATTATCTGTTCTTTCAATTTAGTTTTTATGAGTTTCGCAATTGTCTTATGATTTAGCCCTTAACTGCTCCACCTGTCACACCTTCAACGTAAAACTTCTGCATTACTACGAAAAGAATCGAAATAGGAATTGCGATCATCACACCACCCGCACAGAAGATTGCGAAGTAATCCCCGATCAACGTCTTCTGTAAGAGGTTGTAAAGTCCGATCGCTACCGTCCAGTCTGCAGATTCCTTGGACTTGATCATGATACGTGCCATCACGAAATCCATCCATGGACTTAAGAAAGCGTTAATGATGGTATACACGATCATTGGTTTTGACAATGGGATAATAATTTTCGTAAAAATAGTTGCCTCGGATGCACCCTCGAGACGCGCTGCCTCCCTTAAGGAAACCGGAATTGTATCAAAGAATCCTTTTAACACAAGGAATCCGAGTCCGGAACCAGCGGAGTAAACGATGATCAGACCAGCAAGGGAATCGGTGAGTCCGATCATTTTCAACACAAAGTAAACTGCGATCATGGAAAGTACACCAGGGAACATTCCAAGGATGATGGAAAAGCTCATCAACTGTTTTCTTCCTTTAAATCTCATACAACTGAATGCATAAGAAACCATCAGTACAAAGCAGGAAGAGATAATGCAGGTAAATAGTGCCACGATAAAGGTATTTTTAAACCATGCCGGAAAGTTTGCAGCAGTATCTGTCTCAAAGAACAGCTGGTGAAAATTTGCCAGCGTCCAGCGTGTCGGAAAGAAATGCTGATAACTTACGCCCTTTGTTGCGGATAACGATGTCGCAACCAGCCAGACGATCGGGATGAGCCAGATGAATGCGAGCAGTGCAAGTACCACATGTCTGATTATGATATTCCATGTTTTCTTTTTCATTATTGGTACACCTCCTCTTTGTCACCACTGATCATTCTGGTGTAGCTAAGCAGTGTCAGAAGTGCGCAGATTACAAACGAAATAATTCCGATCACCGATGCCATCTTGTAGTTTGAGTTATCATTGGTCAAAGTAAACAGCCATGTGATAAGAAGGTCTGTCTCCTTGGCATTGGAGTTTGCAAACGCCATATTTGCCGTAGTTGTAGAACTTGTCAGCAGGTAAATAACGTTGAAGTTGTTGATATTGGCGATCACACTCTGTATCAAAGACGGTCCGCAGATAAACAATACATATGGCATTGTGATCTTCCAGAAAATCTGCCATTTATTGGCTCCATCAATTCGTGCACTCTCCAGCTGATCCGTCGGAATATTCATCAGGATACCAGTTGCGGAAAGCATCTGATATGGAACACCGACCCAGATGTTGATAAGGATGATCATCACGTGGGACCAGCCCGGTTTTGAGAGGAACGGAATAAAGTTTCCTGAAACAAGACCGATATCCTTCAAAAATCCGGTCAGACCAATGTTGGAACACCATGTGTTCACAATACCGTGATCTGCAAACATTTTGCTGACTAACAGCAAGGTTACGAACTGTGGAATTGCGATGGTCACTACAAAAAGTGAACGCCACATTTTTTTGAAATATGTATTCTCATGATTGATCAGTTTTGCAAGAAGAATACCACCGATAAAGGTTGTAAAAGTTGCCATTACCGCCCAGATCATCGTCCATGCAAGAATCCTCACGAACGCATAGGAGAATGTGATGGTCGTTCCGCCTGTAAACATATTTTTAAAGTTCCTGAGTCCCACCCATGTAAACAGATAGTTTGGCGGCATATGATCCATATCATAATTGGTAAATGCCACACAGGACATGAAAATGATCGGTATGATATTCATCATGATAACGCCGATACTTGGCAGGGTAAGCAATGTGATATAAAACTTACCATTGAAAAGAGATTTGACATCCTCACCAAATGTATTGATGTGCTCTCCCTCTTCCTTCATAAGCTGAAGGCGGTAAACAGCCTTCATGTTGCTTATATATAAAAGTATGAATGCTAAGATCACGAGGATTCCCACGATTCCATAAAGAAGGATGAGCAATGAGTTGTCGTAATCATTAACAGTATTTTTCATAGTCAGCGGATCAAACACTGCCTCATACTGTACTGTACCAAGCGTATTCAGATCCTTAATATAATTGATAGAAAAAAGACCGGTAAACAGGAAAAAAATCACTTCGAGAGTTGTCATTAAAATACCCTTTATAATCTGTTTCCGTCCAAAATATCCGGCTCCCAGAATGATCAGCGAGAGTTTACACCAGATATCCCCCTTTGCCACAGCTCTTCCAAAGTCGGCAAAGTACTTTTTGACTGCATTTAAAAATGTTTTCATAGATTCACTCCCTTGCGTGAATGAGTACTTTTGTCACAGGACAAAAATGTTTCTCTTTTTAAAAATTCCACATACCCTGCCCAATGCAGAGCATGTGGAATTCAGATTCATGATAGATAGAAGGTACGCCCAGCGGACATTCTATGCTATACGTATGACCGAATGTGGATTATTCAGCTACCGGCTGTGTAATACCGGCTACTGCATCGTCAAGTACTTTCTGAAGATCAGCAGCTCCGTCAACAAGGTTCTGTCCAAGTGCTTTTGCCGGATCCCAGTAGTTGTTACCTACAAGCTGCTGATCAGCGTATGCTGACTGAGCTGCAAGTGCTGCAAGTGCCGGGGAGTCAATCTGGGAAGCTGCTGCCAGGTTAGCAGGACCTTCTGCTGTTGCAAGTCCGATCTCTAACTGACTCTCTTCGTTTGTTAAGTACTCAGCAAGAAGCATTGACCAGCCAACATTTTTTGCATGAGAGTTAACACCTACGAATTTGTATCCTGCATAAGATCCCATCTGTGTAGCTGTTCCATTCACATCAAAGGTAGGAAGTTTGCTGGCAGCATATCCATCACCATACTGATCCTGGAAAGAAGTTGCATTCCATGTACCGGAAACGTATGCTCCAAGTGTTCCATCTGTCAGCATTGTGATCGCTTCCTGATCTGCTACGTTTACAAATGCTGGGGAAGAAGCAATATTCTCAATGCTCTCTGCTACTGCAAGACCTGTCTCATTGTTCCAGTCACACTCATTGGAGTTGTCTTCATTCATGGAAAGGGTACATCCTGCTCCTGCGAAGAATCCATATACATACCAGCCGTCTGCGATGTTCATACCAACTTTTGTTCCGGCTTCTTCAGCTTTTGCTTCAAGAGCTTCCCAGGAAGCTACATCTTCCTCTGAGAAAATGTTTGAATCATAGTACAGGAAGTATCCGTTGGAAGCTGTTAATGGATAAGCATAAAGTTTTCCGTCTTTTGTAGCTGCTGCTACAGTTGCCTCAGAGTTTGTCTCTGCCGGATCATATGTATAAGTAGCTGCTATTTCCTGAAGTGCTCCTGCATTTACAAGATCATTTACCTGATCATCTGCAAATACGAATACATCTGCTGCTGCATCGATATCTTCGAGGATCTTATCTTTTGCATCTGCCTCAGATACAGCACCGATCGTAATGTTGAAATCTACACCTGAGTACTGCTCCTGGAATTTATCTGTCAGTTCTTTCATAACTGTCTGGTAAGCCTCAAGCTCTGAGCACCAGAGCTGAATGTCTACAGTTCCTTCTGTTGCAGCGATCAGGTTTGCAATTGCATCATCTGCTGATGTTGTATCAGCTGCTTCTGCTGTCTCTGTAGCAGCTGCTGTGCTGCCGCCTGCTGCATTGTCTGTTGTCTCTTCTTTGCTTCCGCATGCTGCTAAGGAAACAACCATGCTTGTTGCAAGTAATACGCTTAATACTTTTTTCTTCATTGAAAATTTCCTCCCTTTTTCTTCCCGCATTTTTGCGTTTCCGAACCATTTTACCGACTTTTGTGCATTTGCGCAATACTTCTTTTGTTTCGCATTTTGTATTGCTATCTGTTTTGCGTTTTGTTGCGTTCCGCTTTTGTGTTTTGTTGCATTCCGCTTTTTGCGCAATCGGTTGTTCGATGATTTAAGTATAGTACGCAGTTGTTTTTGTGTCAATGTGCATGATTTATAATAAATATGTTTGTTTTTTGTCTATTTTTACCAAATCATTTTGTTATTTTCTTGTCTTATTCTTTTCATTTTCAATCATTGTGCAACCGATAAACCTTGAAATTTCAAGCATTTATGAACATTTTTAATGGAATAAAAGCATGTCGTGAAGCAAAAGCAAATGGCGCAGATATAGCGTTATTTCCAGAAATGTGGAGTAGCGGATATACTTTTCCTCACAATAAAGAATGGTTGGAGCAAAACTCCATTTCATTAAACAATAAGTATGTAAAGCAATTTTCGGAGATTTCTTTAAAACTGAATATGGCAATAGCGATAACACTGTTGGAAAAGCATGAGCCTAAGCCTAGAAATACAGTTTGCCTATTTGATAGACATGGAAAGCTGGTATATTGTTACTCAAAGGTACATATCTGTGACTTCGGAGAGGACGATGATGAAGGGGTACTTGATGCCGGAGAAAACTTTTATGTTGAGGAACTTGATACCAAAGAAGGTCTGATCAAAGTCGGTTCAATGATTTGTTATGACAGAGAGTTTCCTGAGTCTGCCAGAATCCTGATGATCAAAGGCGCAGAACTCATTCTTGTTCCAAATGCCTGTCCTATGGAAATAAATAGATTATCTCAATTGCGCGGCCGGGCTTATGAGAATATGTTAGCGATTGCTACTTGTAACTATCCTGCTCTGTATCGTGGTTGTAATGGACACTCAACATTGTTTGATGGCGTTATATATAACACAGAGACAGGTGCGCCTCGTGATATGCTTGTGAGTGAAGCTGGAGATGAAGAAGGTGTGTTTTTGGCTGAACTAGATGTAGATATGCTACGAAAGTATAGAAGTTGTGAAATAGGTGGACTAAAAAATAGAAGACCAGAATTATACAGACTAATCACTGAACATATAGAAGTTTGACAGATGAGACAGAAAAATACTATTGGTAGTTAAACTCCGGTTATACTCTCTTTCTAAAAGTTTTATAAAATATCAGCAGATCTCATATACATTTTACTTTATAAATGCTATTCTTAATCCATCGCAGATGTATTGCAGTCATTCAATGACTGCATCTTTTATCTTATCTGTGTTTATACATTCGAAAAAATCTGGCATATCGCCTCATTTTTCAACCATCATAACCACATATCTACGAAGGAGGACACATGACCTTACACACAAATCTATCTTTTGAAACTGCAACCGGCAGTATTGACTATCCATTTACAAATGACTATATGTTTCGTGCTATTTTACAGAAGGACAAGCAGGTGCTGAAAGCATTGATTGCAGCTTTGCTACACCTAAAAAAAGAAAGTATTCACGATGTGGCCATCACAAACCCAATCGAGCTTGGTGCTGCGATTTCAGACAAAGATTTTATTCTGGATATCCGCGTCAATCTGAATAATGAACAGCTTATCGACCTTGAAATGCAGATGTCTAACGAATACAACTGGTCAGAACGTTCCATCAGCTACGCAGCAAGAAGCTTTGACCAGCTCAATTCCGGGGAAGAATACAAAGAAGTGCTTCCGGTTCACAGTATTGGATTCTTAAACTTTACATTATTTGAAGATCAGCCCGAATTTTTCGCTACTTATGAACTTCGAAATAAAAAAACAGGGCATCTTTACAGTAGTAAATTTTCCATCCATGTGTTAGACTTAACTCGGATAGACCTTGCCACAGCCGAGGATCAAAACTATGAGATTGACCGCTGGGCGAAACTTTTTAAAGCTAAGACATGGGAGGAACTCAGAATGATTGCAAAGAACAACCCAGATTTATTGCAGGCTTCCAATGATCTTTACACTGTCAATGCTGATGAAATCATCCGGCAGCAGGCGAGAGCACGTGCAGATGCGGAGTTTTGGGAGCGAAATAAAAATGCTAAAATTAAACAGCTGGAAGATACGATTATTGAACAGGATAATACAATCGCTGAAAATCAAAAACTGCTAGCTGAAAAGGATGCAGAATTACTTCGTCTTCAGAAAGAACTCGCAAAACTAAAACAGCTTTAACCAGAGTTTCACTTATATGCTTGAAGCAAAATATAATATAAGTAATATGGCTTCTGGAAATTTATTGAAAAAGCTGGGCTTTCAAATTGATGGAGAGCTTAGAAACAGAAGAATTGGAATTGAAGATGTGTAATTGTGATTAAAACCGTCCATGTTCATAAGTTGTCAGATGAAATGTTTTATCGCATAGAGGTGGAAATAACCGTGAGTTCCATAACATAAATTGCAGATTCTGTGGTGCAATTCACAGCGTAAATTGGGCAAATATAAGCGTCCTCTCACAAGTCATTCACAGCGTAAATGAAAGAAAAACGGTACAGACAAATATGATTTCCTTTGTGAGCCATGGAGACAAGACTCTTTAGAGGCTTATCGGAATGCCCGGCGAACAAGAACATCATATTTCGTCTGTACCGTTTTTCTTTTCATAAACCTATAAAATCACAACTTGTGAGAGGACGCTTATATCTGCCCTTCACAACCTGTAAAAGCACTACAGAATCTGCGTTTTCTTTCACGCAAAATAAACCTGCTTTCTCTCATCCTATTTTATTTTGTAGACTCCTTAAGGACAACTTCGTATGGAAGCAATGTTCTTGTCTCCACTTCCGCACCCTCGATCACATCCAATACCGTTTTACATGCAACCATGCCAAGCTCTTTCGCATCAAAAGAAAGTGATGTAATGGACGGCACATTATTTTCCAGTACGGAGCTGTTATAAAAAGATGCCACACGGATATCTTTTGGAACCTTTACATGCTTTTCACGCAGCTTTTTCAATACCCTGCTGCACACTGCATCGTCCATACACAAAATACATTCTGCCTTTCGCTCGAGTACCTCTTCCACGATTTTGTCGATCACAACATGATTATCAAGATTTAAAAAAAGCATTGTCGGATCAATGACCTCACCCATTTTTTCATAAGCTTCCCGGAATCCCCGCAGACGGCTCTGTGTGACCACATGGTTCTCATCTCCGCCGATCAGTGCAATACGCTTCATTCCCTTCATTAAAATAATGGATGTAAGTTCTTTACACGCACTTTTGTGATTGTGGTCGATCTGGATCACACCTGTATAATTAGAGGAACCGATCGTCACAAACGGTACTTTTTTTTCCTGAAGATACTCTATCTGCCGGTCCTCCACAAACGTCCTCATCAGGATCACACCATCTACTTTACGGTTTGAGATAATGCGCTCTAACGAGGAGATATCGTTATTTTTACAGATGGAAAGCAGGATATCATACTCCATAATTCCGGCGATCTCCTGAATCCCAAATAAGCATTCCTGAAAGAATGTGAGATCCACAACATCATAATCTCCCGGCATGACCACACAAAGATTATATGTTTTTGACTGCGCCAGCCCTTTGGCGATAACGTTTGGCTTATAGTCATGCTCCTCAATATATTTTAATACACGGTCTCTCGTCTCCTGCCCGATCCGTCCCTTCCCTGAAATGGCTCTTGAGACAGTGGTTTTTGAAACACCAAGTGCTTCTGCCACATCTGCGATCGTTATATTTTTCTTCTCTTCGTTCCCCATAAAACCCCTTCTTTCCTCAAAGCAGTTACTTCCCCTGAATTGTGCTGTGACTTCCTGTATCGCTTGCGATCCTGCCACAATGTTACTTTGTCCTGCCCTGATGTACTGCGCATCCTTTGCGCAACAATATTATTATCATCCTATTTTCGAAAAAAAGCAATGACATTTTTACATATTTTCCAAACAATCTTTTTGTTTCTGTTCACTCGTGCCCCGTTCCGGTAACAATTCTGTTTTTTGTATCAGCATCGGATTTACATTTGTTTTTCCTGATGTTATAATATGTTTGCGCAATCGGTTGCGTCATCAGATGATAATATAGAAGATCACACTGATTGTCAACATAAAATATTTTTTTGGGGGACAATATGAAAACAGACCATTTACTTTTCGGGGCAGCTTATTACTCGGAATACCTTCCATATGACCGCGTGGAAAAAGACATGGAAATGATGGAAAAAGCTGGCATGAACACGATCCGTATCGCAGAATCGACCTGGAGCACCATCGAGCCAAAAGACGGTATCTTTGATTTCACACATCTCGATAAAATGCTTGAGGCGGCTGCACGCCACCATATTTCTGTCATTGTCGGGACACCGACCTACGCCATCCCGGCATGGCTGTCAAAAAAATACCCGGACATTCTGGCTTTGACCAATAACGGTCAGAACATTTATGGTGCAAGACAGAATATGGATATCACACACGCAGGCTATCTGTTCCACTGCGAGCGGGTTATCCGCGCAATGATGGAACATATCAAAGATGTTCCGCATATCATCGGATTTCAGCTGGACAATGAGACAAAAAGCTACGGCACTGCCGGTCTGCGTGTCCAGGCAATGTTTGTCGATTATTTAAAGGAAAAATATCCGGATATCAATGAATTCAATCACGAGTTCGGGCTGGACTACTGGAGCAACCGCATCAATACATGGGAAGATTTCCCGGATGTCCGCGGCACGATCAATGAAAGCCTTGCCGCAGAATTTGCCAAATTCCAGCGTCTGCTTGTAACCAGATTTTTAACATGGCAGGCTTCGATCGTTTCCGGATACAAGCGCCCGGATCAGTTCATCACACAGAACTTCGACTACGACTGGACAGACCATTCCATCGGCTATCAGCCGGAGGTCAACCAGTACGAAGCTGCCAGATGCATGACCGTTGCCGGATGTGACATTTATCATCCTTCCCAGTCGCTTCTTACCGGGGAAGAGATTACCTTCTGTGGCAACATCTCGCGCAGCTTAAAGAAAGACAATTACCTTGTTTTAGAGACACAGGCTCAGGGAAATATTGCATGGCTTCCATATCCGGGGCAGCTCAGGCTTCAGGCCTACAGCCACATTGCAAACGGCTCCAACAGTGTCATGTACTGGCACTGGCACTCGATCCACAATGCGATTGAGAGCTATTGGAAGGGCATCCTGTCACACGATTTTTCCGAAAATGAGACTTACCGGGAAGCTACATCCATCGGCGCAGACTGGAAGCGGATTGGCACCCACCTTAAAAACCTGCAAAAGAAAAACCGTGCTGCCATACTGCTTGACAATAACTCCCTGACCGGACTGCGTCTTTTCCCATTGAAAGACCTCGGCAATTACAGCTATAACACTGTTGCCCGCTGGCTTGGCGATGCTCTGTACCATTTAAATATCGAGTACGACATGATCTCCTCTGCGGAACGTGATTTTTCTTCCTACGGGTGCCTGATCGTGCCTGCACTTTACAGTGCTTCCGAAGATCTGCTCACCGCAATTTCTGATTATGTAAAAAACGGCGGGCATCTGATCACGACGTTCCGTTCCGGTTTTTCAGATGAACAGTTAAAAATTTATGCGGATACACAGCCTCACATTTTACAGGAATGTCTTGGTATCCACTATGACCAATATACCTACCCGGTGGATGTTTCGGTAACACTGCCTGATTTTATGGCTCATCCATCCTGCTCCGGTCATAAAAATGCGGCTTCCGATGCCGGCTCGTCATGTTCCGATGAATCCTGCACAAACAGCAGCAAATGTCTGCACTGGATGGATCTTGTGACCTGTGATACCGCCACACCGCTCTTTTTCTACGAGCATCCGGTTTGGAAAAAATATGCGGCTGCCACAGTCAACCAGTTTGGAAAAGGTTCGGCACTGTATCTCTCCAGCATGTTCGATAGTGCTCTTCTGGAAAAAGTTCTGGTTCATTACTTTGCTTCGCTTCCGGAAACACTTTTAGCACATCCGGAATGCCACTTTCCATTGATCATCAGGGAAGGCGTCAATGATTTTGGAAAACGGGTAAGATTTTACTTCAATTATTCCAGTGAAAAACAGACCGCCATCTGCAAAGGAATCTCTGGCACGGAATTATTGTCCGGCAGAAAAATAATGGATCAGGAAACGCTTCCGCTGGAACCATGGGGCGTAGTGATCGTGGAAGAAAATTAATTTTTCCTTCATATACACAAGATATGCCGCACGAAAGGGTAATTTTTCGTGCGGCATATTTTTAGTGACATCTTATGAATTTCATTTAGAATTTTTTATTTTTTCTGTATGCGGTTCCCATCAGTGCACAGCCAAACAGTAATAATATCACTGCTGCTGCAACCGGTGTGTTATCCGATGTCTTCGGACTTGCGATCACGCTTCCGGTTGTCTGGCTCATATCTGTATCACTGAAAACGATCACATAATCAGAAGCATGTGAAAACGCAAAGTCTACGGTTCCGTCCTCTTTTACCTGTACTGCCTGATAATACTCAAACTTACCGGTTGTCTCATTGTAGTAATAGAGGTTTGCTACTTTTCCGCTGTAAGTATCTCCAACAGCAATTCTCAATACGCCGTCAAATCCAAATGCACCGTCATAGTTTAAGGATAACTGGATTGTTTCATTTCCGTCTGCCAGCGCTGTCACTTTCTGTTTTGGAATATCACTAGTTCCCACAACCAGACCAAGATCGATTGGCGCTGTCACATTACCGGTGATATCTTTTCCATTGATGATCCAGCTGGCCTGATCACTCACTTTGAAGGTAACTGTCACATCTTTTCCTTTGATATTCTCAAATACATTTGCCGGAATCTTTGTTGTCTTTTTCAGGTTGACACGGATAGTACTTCCTGCCTTTGCCTTGTTTACTGCCTCAACTACATTTGCAAAGCTTTCTTCCTGCACTGTCACCTCTGCAACAGCCTGTTCTTCCTGTTTTGGAGCTGTCTTATTTGCAGAAGCGCTCTGGTTTGCATTGTTTCCGGAAGACTGTGCATTTCCATTGCTCTCTGCTGTATCTGTCTTCTTATCATCCTGTTTTTCATCCGGAGCCGGTTTTGGCTGCTCTTTTGTCTGTTCTGTCAGAACAATTGTACCACCGTCTTTTGCTGCCGGAATGGTGATTGAAACTTTCTGATCCGCGGATACTGTATAAGTTTTTCCGTCATAAAGGTTTGTAAGAATCGTTCCTGCTTTTGCAGTTACCGGGATTACAACCTCTTTTGCTGCCTCTTTTACATTCATTCCAACATACAAAGTATCTGCTCCATAGCTTCTGCTGATCACTTCGTAACCTTCTGCGTCAGAAGCTGTCACTGTGCTTCTGTTTCCTCTTGCAAATACATCTGTGTACGCATTACGGATTGCAAGCATTGTCTTGTAATGATTGTAAATACTGTTGCTGTCTGTTTTCTGTTTTTCTAACTCTGTCCAGTCAAAATCGCGGCGGTTCGTCTGAAGCGGCCAGTTGTTTGCCCCGCCCTGTCCGATCTCCTCACCATAATAGAGCACCGGCTGGCCTTTTGCTGTAATCTGGAGTGTTGCTGCCACTTTCATCAGGTTGTAAGCTTCTTCTTCGCTGATTTTGCTCTCGTTTACAAGTTTATACTGCAGAGTGTCCTCATCATGGCTGCTCAAAAAGCTTCCCATTGTAGCAGTGTTATTGATCGCACCATTTCTTTTCTGTAAAGAACTTTCCACACCAGAAATATCTCCGGTTACGAATTTCTGTGCAAAATCATTGAAATCAAAATCAAGAAGTGCATCCATGCTTCCGGTTCCAAGTTCTCCCGCATTATTGGCATATCCTGCACCGGAATACTCTCCTATCATTTTAAAATCAGGATTTACTTTTGTCAGCGAGTTTTTGAAAGCTTCCCATGTCGTTGTCTCTACATGTTTTACAGTATCCACACGATAATAGTCAATGCTGTATTTTGACATCCACTCGGTCTGCCATGTAACAAGCTGGTCTGTCACTGCTTTGTTTTCTGTCACAAAATCAGGCAGATCTGACAATGAATCATATTTATCATCACCGCTGATCGTGTTGTTGGAGTCACGGATCATGGAAATCGGTTTACCGTCTGCATCCATTAAAATGTTGTTGAAATAGTCTTCTGTTCCATATCCTGCATGGTTTAATACAACGTCCACCATGATTTTCATTCCCTTGCTGTGAGCGGCATCCAGTAATGCTTTGAACTGCTGCTCTGTTCCAAGATGTCTGTTTAACTTTGTGAAATCGCTTGCCCAGTAACCATGATAGCCATAGGTAGCGGTATCTGTCTTATTATCATGCTGATCCTCTGTGATATTTTCTACGATCGGAGTGATCCAGATCGTGTTCACACCCAGATCTTTTAAATAATCCAGTTTCTGGTTTAATCCGGCAAAATCTCCACCGTGATAGCTGGAACCGCCTTTTTCGCCTGTGTTATAATCTCCAACTCCGTATGCATCATTGTTGCTTGCATCTCCGTCAAAGAAACGGTCTGTCACTGCAAAATAAATCACTGCCTCATCCCAGTCAAAATCTCCGGCACTTTTTTTGCGCTCTGTGACGGTAACATTTGTCGCTGTTGTGTATACATTTCCATAAATATCTTTCACTGTGACCGGAATATTTTTCACGCCTGCTGCAACTGTATTCAGGCAGGAGATTGTTCCTTCCATAAGTTCCGGATCAATCGCAAACTCTTTTCCCAGTCCCAGCTCACTCAGATCGGCTGTGATTGCAGCAATTTCAGATGTTTCAAGACCTTCTCCGTCTTTTGCAGTCAATTTTACAGATAACACATTGTTGTCATTGTAGTCCATTGCATACTGTGATAAAGAAGTCTCTACGCTTACATTTGCTTTTTTGAAGTGGCATACGCTGCATTCTTTTCCGCTGTAATCAGCTTTTTCACTGTTAAATGCATCTAATTCCTCTTTTCCATTTACCACATAGTAGTAATAGTAATCACCCGTGGAAACGCCAGTGAAATCGTATTCAAAGCGGTCATTTGCTGCATCATAAGTCATCGGGCAGGTCTGTCCGTTGACAACAACACTGACTTTGCCGTCTAAAGAAGCAAGATTGTTTTCTGCTGCCAGTGTATCGTTTCTGTAGTAAAAATGGATCGTATCATTAGCTCCATCCATCTCGTAACCTGCATTGTATGGCAATACCTCTGTGATTCCCTCTCCCTGCGTAAACACTGCTTTGACCAATGACTGTCCTGCCGGGATCGTCACATAATGATCTCCGCCGTCTTTGTTTGCCCACTCATTGTCAGCAGTACTTTGTCTCATACAGAAAGATAACATCAAATCTGCCTGCGAATCTTTTACCGGAATTTTGGCAACCATTTTTCCATTGATGTCTGCAAATGCTACAGATACATCAGAGCCGAATCCACTGTTCCACGTAAAAATGTTCCAGCCCTCATAATCCTTCGCCGGTCTGTCGTACTCGATCATGATGCTGCGGGATTTTGGCTTAACCAGTTCTGGAAGTGTCGTGTACGCCTGATTGCTGTTGGATACAATGTAGAGTGTGACGTTTTCGGCTGTTGCGCTGTTATTGTATAAAACCGTATCTCCCTGCCATTTCCACTCGTCTTTAGATCTTGGAATTATCTGGACGTCGGTATATGGGAGTGTCACATCTGCACGCAGCCACTCATTTCCATCGGAAAGTTTTTCCTTTGCAGTGAAAAGAGTTCCTGCTGTTGCACCCGCACCGGATTTCTGCCATATCCATAAATCAGATGCATTTTCTGACATATGTGTCTTATCAAAATCATAATAATAAATGGTATATGTATATAATTTTTCTGTCACATTGACCACAAAGTCAGAGGTCTGTCCGTTCTCTGCTTTTGCAGTCAGTTCTACGGTCTGTCCTGTATAAGATTTTCCGATTATAATGCTATTTCCATTTAATGTAATATCTTTATTTGCAGTTTTTAAACTGTAAGTAACCGGAGCTTCACTGCTTGTTCCGTCTTCAGACCACAATGTCAGTTTTTCTGGAAGTGCTGTCTCAATTCCCTTCATGGCATCTGCTTTTCCGTCAGCCAAACCCGGAACGATCAACACACTGTTTGTTCCGCTTACTTTATTATTTGCCGGATCTGCAAATGAAACATCCCAGGATTTATTAATTGCAAATTTATATTCGTATTTTCCTGGCGCAATGGCAAAGGTTCCAACCCACATACCTGTTGCTTCATCTTTTTTCAGTTCATAGTCGGAAGAATCCACTTTCCAGCCGTTCATTCCTCCCGGAACCGTAACTGCCTCTGCATTTCCGGCTTTGGTTGCTGGAACACGGAATGTTACATTTCGTCCATTTACCTCCGGACTTACATAACCTGCCTCTTTGTATTCGATCAGAGTTTCGGATTTATTGGCATCTTTATACCATTTCATACCACCATTGCCGTCACTTAAGTAATAGATCGAGGTGTCTGTTGTTATGGCGTTGATAGCTTTCACTTCTTCGCTCTGACCATCAAATTTTTTCTCTGCTCCTGTGTCAGCATCTACCAACTGAAAACCTGTCATTGTTGTTCCGCTTAATGTAATAGTATAAATATTTTCAACGTCTGAATCAGCCAGTTTTGGTTTGTCCTGATTTCCCCACGCAACAATGGACGCATCCCCAGCTCCATGATTGTCCAATACAAAATCGCCGCCCCATAGATTGATAACAGGCGTTGTCCAATCTTCTGGTTTTTCAAAATAAATTATAACTTTATGTGTAGCTGCTTTTTCTTTCTCTGGTAACACCTGATTTTTATCTTTGTCTAAGTACCATGACATTCCATTATCATTCTTTAAAAGATAAAATAATGTATCTGATGTTGCCGAATTAATCGCATCAATAATGGCACAGTTTTCAAATTTGTGTTCTTCCGGGTTTCCTGCACCTGTTCCACCATTTACAATCTGAAAGCCACTGATACAATTCGTCCGGATATCAATATAATAATAACCTGTTGATTCATCTTTCAACATAGCAGGTCTTGATTGATTCGTCCAGACTTCCACCTTTCCTGCATTCCCATTATCTACTTCAACGTCAGATTCATTCCAATAGTTAAATGCCGGGATATTCCAATCATCCGGTTTTTCAAAATACAACCTCACGACTGGATTCTCCGCCGCCTGTACTGTGCTGCTTCCACCACCAAGTGCCGGAACCATAGTTACTACCATTGCAAGCACTAACAGAAAACATAAAATTCTGCTTGCAATGCTTTGCCTCTTTTGAAAGCTTTTCGTTAACTTTCTCATTCTTCCTTCTCCTTTTTCTCCCCTACTTGCATGTGATTATATCATAATCCCCCTCTTCACATGTTTTCGTTTTTTTTCGCATTTCTATTGTATTCTAAAATATCTTATTATTCTATACGTAATAAATCCCGAAATCTCGTCCAAATTTTTGTGGAATTTAACCAATTAAAGTGCAAAAATGCTCATTTTCTTATTTTGAACATAAAAAAGAATCCGGCATCGCACTAAAAAATGCGAATAACCGGACTGTTAATGATTTTATTTACTTTTTGTTATATCTATGGTATAATCTATCAATAAAAAGGTGCTACCGATAGACGGTTAGCCCGGTTTACGCATTATAAAAATAACCGCAACCTTGGCCTGGGGCGGTTATTTTTTTCTGCCATGGTTATCTTTCCCAATAAGGTAAAATAATCCAGCAACGCTTATCAATAAACTTGTGAACTGAATCAGTTCCGTAAGTGTTATCATCAGCATCCCCTCCGTTAATGAATTTCTTCTTTCGAAGATTTCTATGTAATCAGAGGGTTCAGTCCCTCTGTTGAGGGCTTAACCGCCTACCGTTTTCTCGCAGCACCTCATTCATTATACCAAACCAATAAAATCAGTGCAATTTATTAAATTCTTAAAGGAATGCTTTTAATGTGTAAAATTCTGTACCCAATGATACAAATACTGTGTTGATCCATCTGCATATGTAAATTTTTCAACATAACAAGATACTGATGTTTTTGTAGACACATCCGACAAAATATTTGCTTTATGTCCTGCGGAGTTCATCCAGTCATTAACTACTTCACTTGCACTTGTTTCACCTTCTGCAATATTTTCTCCTACACTCCAGTTTCCACCTGCAGAATTATGACTATAATCTGTAACTATCTCCTTTGCACGTCTATCTGAATATGAAGCCATATTGCTATCCCATGAATATGCTGACAAACCATTATTTGCTCTTTCTTGATTTGTCAAATTAAATACTTCTTGTGCCATATTGTTGTCATAATAACCGGATACTTGAACATTATTGTCTGTGGTACTTCCATAAGCTACAGAATTTAAGTAAGCATCTCTTTCATCTGGTGTCATTGCTTCAAACATAGCTACCCATTCATCATCTGTCATTCCAAAATCATCTACATCCTGATTTTCACCAGTTTTTGCAACTTTTTGGTTATTTATTGTTCCAGATTTACTATCACTATTGCTAGAATTTTTTTCATTCGCATTATTATCACTTGTCTGTAAGATCAGCCCTGTCTTTTCCAACAAAGCCTCTGCATCCAGTCCAGTGTATGTAACCGTCACTTCGTAATCTGCCTTGTTTTCGTTTCCAGCCTGATCCAGCACTGTGCAGTGTACATTTAATACTTCAACCGGGTTTTCTTTCTGCAGATTAAAAGATTTCTGCTCAAACTCGTATGAAATTTTGTTGTCCTGGCAAAATGCATCACTGGATGCCACCCACTCCGCATCTGTAAAATCCGGAAGCTCATGCAGCATGTCTGCAATCTTTTCCGCATCATCCGTGTTGATGTCGTCAATACTGATCCCGGATGCATCCACCTCAAGATCGATCACATTCTGTGCCAGCTCCGGAGCTGTGCCATCCACGTAAACGTTTAATGTTATATCTGTAAAATTGCCTTCACTATCTTTTACCTGTGCTGTCACTTCATAGCAGCCTTCATCATCCAACTGAACACTTTCTTGATAATCTGCTCCATCATACGGCTCTGCATTATCTACCGCCGCTTTTTCCTGCAGCATATCATCATAATCACAAGCTGCAAGATCATCCTTTATCTCACAAGAAACGATCCCACTGGAAGTTTCCGATGCATCTTTGATCTCCGTTACCAGATCATCCACGGTCAGAGTTCCCGGCTGCATGTAGATATAATCTTTTGCTTCGCATTGTGGCGAAGTCGTATCCTTCACTTCTACCGTAAATGGATAATTTTTCCCATCATATGCAACGGCAGCATTGTACGAACCAACTTTTGTTTCATCTACTGCTGACAGATCGAGGCTTGCACCCTTTAAGATTTTCTCATCCGGATCCTGCAGATAATCTGCAACATTTTCCGACAGCTCATCGCCAAGCTCCAATGTCACTGTGCTCTGCGCGAGTTCCACCTTGGAACATCCGGCAATGCCAGCCACGCTTAAAAAAGTCATTCCTAAAAGTACGAATTGTTTATTTTTATAACTTGTGTTCTTCATTTTGTGACCTCCAAATGTATTTTCTTATTATAATATAAATGTACCACAACATCAAGAACATTTGTTCTGTTACAAAAAAGAGAAGCAAAAATCAGAGGAAAAATGATTTTTGCTTCTCTTTTTTTGAAAATTTCATTTTAAAATTTATAGATATCCTATAACATCACAATCGGCATATGCCAAAATGATCCAAACTCCGCTTACTGTGCCACAGTTCCATCCGTTGTCTGCGCTGCTGGATCCGCAGGAGCAACTGTTGAGCCATCTGCAGGGGCTGTTTGGTCTGCCGCAGGCTGCTGTGCAGCCGCTGCAGCGCCACTCTTTAAGGCTGCCAGCGCTGCCTCATCATCCACAAGTGTCTGATAATTGGTAACATAACTTTTTGCTGTATCCGATAACGCATCGTATGCGGTTCTTGCTGCCACGATAACAGGTTCACTTTCTAATGTAACAGTTCCGATACTGTTGATCGTATTTACAACCGCAGCTGCCTCTTTCTGTTTTACGGTATCACTTTCTGTTCCCGGAAGGTTATAAACAAGGACGCAGTATCCTTTGTCGATCGTCTCATAGATTTTCTTGGCTGCCGAATATGGAAGATTGATGCATCCATGAGATCCTCTTGTCTTATAAATATCTCCTCCAAAAGCTTTTCTGGAAGTCAGGTCATGCATTCCGATGTCACCGTTAAATGGCATCCAATATGTAACAGGTGTTTCATAGTCCGGTCCGCGTAAAACAGCATTCAATGTTTTATAGGTAAGCATAAATGCGCCGCCTGGTGTTGCATGCCCTTTTGCAACATTTCCGGATACAAAATCGGACTCTGTCACAAGCACACCATCTTTATAAAGGAACAAATGCTGTGCAGTAAGGTTAATCTCCACATAGGAATTACCATAATCATTTTCGCCATGACTGTTTGCAGTCTGTGCATAAACCGGTTCACGTTCCACTTTTTTTCCGGCTTTCAGATCATCTAAAATCTGTGCCACTTCCTCGGAATTGTTGATTTTCCATCCGTAAGGTCCATTGGAAATTGTGACCGTTGAACCATAGGAAGTTTTCAGTTCTTTTGGCTTGTAGCAGGTATTATATTCACTTGCGAGCTCTTTTACAAAGGAACGGACTCCTTCCTCGTCCACCACAAGATTTAAATCATCATCCACAGAAAGCCACTCGGAAATACGCTCTCCGTCTAACACTTCTTTTGCGACATCAAAATCATATGTGATCGTTGTTCCGACATAACTATTCATCTCGTCAATCACTGCCAGCAGCTTTTCATTGTCGTCTTCGATTTCAGGTTTCACATAGCAGTCAGCCTCATCAAGATCAAGCTCATCTGCCAAAACCAAAATGGAATCCTCCACTGCTTTTTTGAATTTGTTCTTATCGATCGTTGTACCATAATCTGCCGGAACTAAGGAATATCCGTCCGCTGTGTATGCGGAAACAGTTGCATCCACCGGCTCACGCTGTTCGGATGCCTGCATGCAGTTTAACTGATCGATCTGACTGTCCAAAGCGTCCTCGTCAAATGTTACCACTTTTGCAAGTTCAAGATTGTCATGTTTAAACAGTGTCACCACCCATGCAAACCCATTCTGTCCGTTCAAAAGTTCTTCCACTTCACCATTGAATACCGGTGCGATCTGAATGGATTCTCCGGAAATGCTCTCGCTGCCGTCCTCACGCTCTGCCAGATTCAGCACATAGCTGTCGATTTCCTCTGTGATGAGCTGCTCAACTTTTTCCACTGATTTGCCACCGGCTTTAATTCCGTCAATGGTTGTTCCAAAGCAGAAATGACTCTGAAAAAAGATTCCAAACCCAACATAAACAACCGCGAGACATGCCACGACTGCACCGACAATCACGAAAATTTTCTTTTTTTCTTTTTTCATAATTCTTCCTCTCACTCTTTTGTAGCTTATTCAAAAAGACGTAGCGATATACGCCCTATTTTTAGCAAAACCATACTCTATTATAGGTAGAAAAAAGGCTTTGTCAACAAATTGTGACAATCGTAATATTTGCGTAATGAATTTGTTTCAATTCGTAACAATGCAGGTAAAAATTTCCTCCCGCATTTGTTTGTAGGGTTGCACAAAAACCTTCCTTTTACCTTAAGAAATCTTTAAATATTCAATAATCTTTCTTAAAAAAGAGGAAAGGGAATTGTTTCCTAAAATTGCCTATGCTATAATCCCACAGTGTAGGGAAAAGAAAATATTTTGACTTAAAAACCTGTTAGGAAGGTGATATTTTGAAGACCGATATGAAAAGCAGACTCAATGCTTTTATAGAAAAAAACAAACATGCATTTCTGCTTCTTTATTTTTGCATTTATTTTCCGTGGTTTCATCATTTAGAGCGGACTGTCACAACACATTTTCATGTGATACATACTGCATTAGATGATCTGATCCCATTCTGTGAATATTTTATTGTTCCTTACCTTTTATGGTTTGGATATGTTGCATGGGCTGTTGGATATTTTTATTTTAAAAATAAAGATGAATATTTCAAACTCTGTGCCATGCTTTTTACCGGAATGACCGTTTTCCTTGTTATTTCAACGATCTATCCAAATGGTCATTATTTAAGACCAGCTTACTTTGAGCACAACAATATTTTTATCCAGTTAGTCAAATGGCTGTACGCAACGGATACCCCGACGAATCTGTTTCCGAGTGTTCATGTGTTCAACTCCATTGCTGTCAATATTGCGGTATGGCACAGTGATAATTTCAAAAAAAATAAAGCTGTCCGCTATGGTTCCGCAGTTTTAATGGTACTTATTATTTTATCCACAATGTTTTTAAAACAGCACTCTGTTTTCGACGTTGTGACCGGAATGGTGCTTGCAGTGTTTATGTATTCTGTTGTTTATACAACAAACTGGGTTGCTGTCACCGCTGCAAAACCGGTGCGCAAACCAAGACGAATTTAAGAATTACTGCAAAGTTAAAAGGTCATAGTTCCTTCCTGTATTCAGGATAAGAACTATGACCTTTTCGTTTTCCTATGTAATTACCACCGATTCAGAAACCAAGTTTCCTATATTATTACCACAGCTTCAATAACTGGATTCCGGTTTTCATGACTTTGTACTTCACGTCCTCAAGTTCTGCCGCTGCATTTTTCAGTTCCTTGCGGATCTCAATGTGCTGCGGACAGTGTGTTTCACATTTTCCACAGGAAATGCACTGGGAAGCACTGCTTGTATCCTTTCGGAAAGCAGTGCATTGCAGATAATCCCTCCGTCCGGATTTTTTCCCTTCGGAATACATCGCATTATAGCAGCGGAAAGTTCCCGGAATATCCACTCCACGCGGACATGGCATACAATAACCACATCCGGTGCAGCCGACCTTCACCTTTTTCTTAATCTCAGCTTTTACTTTTTCGATCAGCTCCTGATCCGATTCTGTAAGACATCCCACCAGTGACTCGCTCGCTGTTTTTACATTCTGCTCTACCATCTCCATGGAATTCATGCCGGAGAGCACACAGGTGACTTCCGGCTGGTTATACAGCCATTTCAGCGCCAGTTCTGCCGGGGTACGATGTTGTTCGTCCTTACGGAATAATTCTTTTGCCGACTCTGGGAGCAGATTCACCAGACGACCGCCTCGTAACGGTTCCATAATGATGACCGGAAGTCCCTTCTTATTCGCATAGCGCAGTCCTTCCACACCAGCCTGTGAATGCTCATCCATGTAATTATACTGGATCTGGCAGAAATCCCAGTCATAGGCATCAAGAAGCTGGCAGAACATTGCGGAATTTCCATGGTAGGAAAATCCGATCTGCCGGATCTGACCGGATGCTTTTTTCTCACGAATCCAGTCCTCCATGCCGAGTTTTTTCAATTTTTCCCAGGTTGGAATATCGGTCAGCATATGCATCAGATAGTAATCAATATAATCTGTCTGCAGCCGGCGCAGCTCCTCCTGAAACATCTTTTCCACTCCGTCAATGGATTTGATCAGATAGTGTGGCAGCTTCGTCGCAAGATTAATTTTTTCCCTGCAATGATTTCTGTGCAGGATTTCTCCCACTGCCACTTCATTTCCTGCATACACATAAGCCGTGTCAAAATAATTCACGCCTGCTTCAATGGCAGCCATCACTTCTTTTTCTGCTTTCTCGATATCCGCACTGTTTCCTTTTTTCGTAAAACGCATACAGCCATAGCCAAGTGCCGAAATGTCATTTCCGTATTTGTCTTCGCGGTATTGCATACCTTCCGCTCCTTATTACTTTAAATTTTCCAGTTCTTCCATCCAGATCCTTGCGGACGCATCCGACGGCATACGCAGATCTCCACGCGGAGAAACAGCAACACTACCAACCTTCGGTCCGTCCGGCAGGCAGGAACGTTTGAACTGCTGTGCAAAAAATCTGCGGTAAAACGTTTTTAACCATTTCAAAATCGTTTCATCCTCATAAGTTCCCGCAAATGCAATTTTTGCCAGACGATAGATTTTTGCCGGAGCATAGCCAAGACGGAGCATATGATACAGATAAAAATCATGCAGCTCGTAAGGTCCGACCAGATCCTCGGTTTTCTGGGAAATCTTTCCGTCCTCCGGCGGCAGAAGCTCCGGTGAAACCGGTGTATCCAAAACATCTAACAGAACCGCCTCCAGCTTTTCATCGCCACAGGTATCCGCATAGTAACGAACCAGATGACGCACTAAGGTCTTTGGCACCGATGCATTCACCGCATACATCGACATATGATCTCCATTATAAGTAGCCCAGCCAAGCGCCAGTTCCGACAGATCCCCGGTACCAATAACCATGCCTCCGGTCTTATTGGCAATATCCATAAGAATCTGCGTTCTCTCACGTGCCTGTCCGTTCTCATAAGTCACATCATGCACCTTCGGATCCTGTCCGATATCACGGAAATGGATATTGACCGCATCCTTGATACTTACTTCCATAAAATCTGCATTGAGGCATTTGATCAGGCTCACCGCATTGTCATAAGTGCGGTCCGTTGTTCCAAAACCAGGCATTGTCACTGCCTTAATATTCTGATGATCCATGCCAAGCAGATCAAATGCCCGTACAGTCACAAGCAATGCCAGCGTGGAATCCAAACCACCGGAGATACCGATCACAGCAGATTTGCAATGCGTATGCTCCAGACGTTTTTTCAATCCCATTGCCTGAATGGATAAAATCTCATCACAGCGGCGCTCTCTGTCCGTCTTGCTTCCCGGAACGAACGGCATCGGATCGATGTATCTAGTCAGCTCTGTTTCTTCTATTTTCAGTGCAAACGGAATTTCGCTGTAACCATCTGCCCTTGTCTCAAATGTCGTCATTCTGCGGCGCTCCGCATTCAGACGCAAAACATCGATTTCCGAATAAATAGCTTCATTTGCAAAACGTTTTGCTTTCTTTAGGATTCTTCCGTTTTCCGCAATGATATTATGCGCGGAATAAACCACATCCTGCGTGGACTCGCCGTCTCCGGCACTCGCATAAATATAGCCGCAGAGAAGTCTTGCAGACTGACCGTCCACTAACTCCTCCCGGTACATATCTTTTCCGGTTGTCTCATCAGATGCTGACAGATTGACAATGACATTCGCACCATTTAAAGCATGACGGATGCTTGGCGGTTCCGGCGTCCAGAGATCTTCGCAAAGTTCCACACCAATCTTTAACTCCGGCATTGTCTGACAGGTAAATAACAGTTTTTTACCCATAGGAACCGTTACTTCTTCTCCAAGCCTTACCTGCACGAGCTCGTCCATTCCTCTTGTGAAATGTCTTGCCTCGTAAAATTCATTATAGTTTGGCAGATATGTTTTCGGAACCAGACCGAGCACTTTGCCATTGCTCACAGCGGCAGCCACATTATAAAGCTTGCCATTGTACTCTATCGGAAGTCCCACAAACACGATGCAGTCCAGCGCAAATGTAAATGCGGCGATCTCAAGAAGTGACTGTCTCGCCTCACGCAGCATTTTCTCCTGCAAAAAGAGGTCACTGCACGTATAACCGGTGATGCAGAGTTCCGGAAGCACAATGATCTTAGCGCCCCCCTTCTCCGCTTTTTTGATTTCCGCACAGATCAACGCTGTATTTTCTTTGGTATCCGCTACTACAATTTTCGGGGTGACTGCTGCCACCTTGACAAATCCCTGTCTCACTACTTTCTCATCTCCTTCAGCTCGTCAATGTCAAAATGATATGCCTTATTACAGAACTGGCATTTTACTTCAATGGCTTCGCCATCACTGATAATATCGTCTAAATCTTTTTTGCTTAATGTCGCAATCGCGCGTGAAACGCGCTCTTTGGAGCAGTCACAGTGAAACTCTGCCGGAAGCGTATCTGTAATTTCCAGACCAAACTCACCTAAGATGATCTCTAAAATCTGCTCCGGCGTATTTCCTTCTTCTAACATCTCTGTCACAGATTTGATCTCGCTGATTTTCTTTTCCAATGCATCCACGACCTCATCCGGCGTGAATGGCATAAGCTGGATGATAAATCCGCCTGCCTGTTTGACAGAACCATCTACATCCACCAAAACACCTAAGCCGACAGCAGACGGAATCTGTTCGGAAGTTGCAAAGTAATAAGTCAGATCCTCTGCGATCTCTCCGGTCTGAAGTGCGATCTGTCCCACATATGGCTCTTTTAATCCCATGTCCTTGATCACACTCATAACACCAAGTCCAAGTGCGCCTCCTACATCAAGCTTACCCATGGCATTTGGAGGCAGTTCTACATCTGCCACTCTTGGGAATCCTTTTACATGTCCTGCAGAATCCGCTGTTACCGTAAGTCCCTGTGCTGGTCCCTGACACTGGATCTGTACGGTCAAAAGGTCTTTCTCACCCTTCATCATGGTTCCCATCATGGCAGCACCGGATAATAATCTTCCCAACGCTGCTGTGATCACAGGACTTGTGTTGTGATCTTTTCTCGCTTCCTCTACAATGTTTTTTGAAGTGATCGCAAATGCGCGGATCGAATGATCGGCTGCGGTTGCTCTTACAATATAATCGTTCATGTTTTTCCTCTTTTCCTGTTATTTTATATTAGGCAATTGCGAAACCCCTCATAATCTTCTTTCAATTGTTCAAAATTAACAAAAACATTCAAGACACGCTCTCGCTACGTGTCGCTCGCAGCGGTACTAAGAAGCCAGGCACAACTTTCCGTTGTACCAGCCTTCTAAGTACCGGCGGCTCCCCAGTGTCTTTCATGTCTTTTGTCAATTTTTCACAATTCAATTTAGGTTTTTATGGGTTTCGCAATTACCTATGTTATTCTATATTTTCTGTTATATCATATTCCTTAAATCACCTTCGGTCTTGCAATGATATACATGCGTTCACTCTCTGCCGTGACCGGATCATGTGTAAATGCATCATACGCCGCCACAAACTCCATGCCAGCCTCTTTAAGCAGCGCTTTCACCTGCTCTAACTCATAGGCTTTCTGATAATGAAGTTCTTCATATCTGCGGTAAAGATCATTTTCCTCCCGGATAAAAAGTGTCAGGTCATACTCATTGACCATCTCATCCTCGTAAAAATAATTATCCCAGATGAAACTGCTTTCCTCACGGTTTTCACTGATCGTGCACTCGCCCATAAGATCCCTGTATTTGTGCACAGTGTTCAGATCAAAAATAAAGACTCCGTCCTCTGCCAGATATTTTTTCACAAGTTCAAATACTTTTTTCAGATCTTCCGGTTCTAAAATATAGTTCATGGAATCACAGACGCTCACGATTGCCCGGATATTTCCGAATAATTCCAGTTCACGCATATCCTGAAGAAGATATAAAATATCATTCCGTTCTTCTTCCTCCTGACGCTCCCCTGCAATCTCCAACATCTCAGCGGAGTTATCCACTCCCACCATGTCATAGCCTGCATCTGCTAAAAGTCTCGTCATCTTTCCTGTTCCGCAGCCAAGCTCCACCACGGTTCCTTCTGTCACATTGTACTCCTGCAGCAGACCGGTCAGATAACTGCTCCATTCCTCATAAGGTACATTATCCATGAAAAGATCATATACCTGTGCAAAACTGCTGTATGCTTCCAATTTTTTCTCTCCTTGATTATTTTTTCACAAACCCTTATACTACAAGTAGTATTTTAAAGTGAGGTTTTTTATGCCCGAGAATTACGACCATTATATCACAAAAAACATAAAAGCATTATATAAACGGCGACTTTTTTCACCAATTGTATATCTGATCATTGTGATCGTCCTATGGCATGTATTTTCACTGACGGATCTTTTATTTCCGGTGCATCTGACGGATGATGTCCCACTGGAATCCGCCTACCGGAATGACGCTGCCAACATGCATACCACACTGACAGATTTAAAATTCACAGGATACACCAGAAATAACTTTGCCGGGACTTCCGGTTATTATTATTACACAATCCGGAACGGAGAATGTATCATTGTCCTGCTTTCTCCTTCTACCTGTGAAGAAGGGCTTCCTTCCATTGATGAAGTAAAATTTACCGGAAAAATCAAAAAGTCCTCTGAATCTTTCCATGCACTATTAAAAAATATGGCGGAAGATTTAAGCTGGACAGAAAGCGGTATTCATAGTAAGGTATCCGGATATTATATCAGTGAACCGGATTACAATCGTACCATAAATACGATTCTTTTTACAGTCATATTTGGTACAAGTATTTATGCGATTCTCTGTCTTGGGCTTTATATGCTGTTTATTTTCTTTCCGGTGCTCTCGCCGTGCTGTCAGGATCTCGCCCTGTTTGGCAATCCGAAGAAACTGCTAGAGCAGGCGGAAGAAGAACTTGCAACACTTCCTCAGTTAGCAACCGAGGATATGTTTATCACAGAACATTATTTTATTGAAACCTCTATTTATGGAAATGCGATCATCCCGATCGACCAGATTATATGGATTTATAAGTACTCCACTCTCCATAAGTTTTTCTGGTATCATTTCAGCATTTCCTATACGCTGCATATCAGCGCCAACAAGCATCTGTATATCCAGTGCCCGAAAAATATCAAATCTGATATTGACGGTATTATGGATTACCTTGCCGAAGCTAACCACAATATTCTCGTTGGATTCAATGAGAAAAATCGATTGGAAGTGCAGAAAATTCAGGGAACGCCGATGAATTTTGAGAAATTTATTGCATTTTTGAAGAAGCGGATTTAAAAAGAAAAAACGTAAACAAGAACATAGGTCACCAATGAAACGAAAACACCAGGCAGAAACATCTGTCCGGTGTTTTTCTGTTTGTTTACGATTGTGGCGTAATCGTGTTTTTTGTTTTGATTGCACCAACTAAACCGCCATAACAGTTATGGAACTGCATTTGTTTTGTTTCGTTCTTTTCGTTTTCGAACTCTAATGTAATGCGTTTCTTTGTTACCTTGACAACACGAACGTTATTTAGGATGATATAGCCAACGGTTCGTCCATTCTGAGTTGAAATCTCCTGAAAAGCGTATTTGTTTACTTTCATGTCGATCCATTTATCTGCTTTCGATGCATTAAACTCTTTCGCAGAACCGAAATAAATTGCATCCAAAACATCAGTTAACGTGGCACTAAACACAGATGTATCCTGTCTTTGTTTCCTAATTTCATTTTCCATGGACTGTATTTTTGATGCGACTTTGATATTATTCGGCATAGTTGCTGCCTGAGCGATAGAACCAGAAGGCATGTACAAGGGAGTTCCGGCAGCGGCTGGATTATACATCAATTTAATCGCATACCAATGATTATCTCGATTTATAAATGCGATTGACTTCGATATATTCTTTTCGTTATTTGTCTGTACGATTTTGTACACACTAAAGTAACCGAGCGAAAATAAACCCAAAATCATTGCTATTGGTTCTAACAATACAACGATTGCGTTTTCAGTTGCAATTCCATAACAAAACGGACTAAAGAAAAGAACGAAGAAAAGAATCAATCCAATCGCCATATAGCCAAGACACGCAACAGCAGGGCATTCTTCCCAGAGCCCTTCTTTTTTCGTTTTCATATAAATTGTTTCGTTTTCCATAAGAATAAATCCTTTCGTTTAATAATCATAAGAATAACAAAATATGAGTGTATATACAACAGAAGGACACCAGATTTTGTTTCTGGCGTCCTCGTTTTGTATATTAGGCTCCAAGTTCGTCTTCTTTTTCTTTGTTATATCGGAACCATGTCAAGAATAAGCCGAATGCTGCAGTACCTGCTGGAATCAGTCCAACAAATTCATAAGCATTTGCATTTGTTACAACGATACCAAGTAATACTGCAATGATTTTTCCGATAACATAGCCGAGAGCAAGACCAAGCAACAACCAAGATTTTTCAGAGTCTTATCTCCATAGCTCACAAAGAAAATAATATTTGTTTGTACGATTTTCTTTTATTCTACATTGTGACTGACTTGTGCATGGACTATATAATCTGTCCTGCTTTACATTGTGAGTGCAGCCACAAAATCTGCTGATTTACATTACTACTCTCCTCTTTCAATCGTACATCTGTACCATAAGCCAGTGATCTTTGATTTTTTCAACCCTAACACAGTCTTTCATATATTCCATGGCTGTCTCATCCGTATAATAAACATATCCTGACACTTCTGTATAGTCTGTCATAAAGAATATGACTGCACTTTCTTCTTTTCTTTGATAATTGACCGTTCCATGTGAGGTCAGCATCCAGTTACAGCCATCTATCATCTGATAATCCGTATCTTCCGGATAATTATTTAAAATGACTTCTGCCTCATTTTCATATTGATTCTGCAATATCATAAATCTCATACGCTCAAGACTCTGAAACAGCAAAGGAAATCGTCCTGGTCCAATTGCAAAATACAGTAAGATGATTATTGTAATATCTACGAACAGCCATCTTTGTCTATGCTTTATCAAATCAATGACTGTAACACCTGCAAAAAGCAACAAGATAAAAAATCTCAGATATGTAAAGCCAAAGAGGAATAGCAATAGCAGTAATAAGCTTATACATTTTTCGTATATTTTATATTTTCGTTCCATCCTAATTTCTTTCTACATCAGTAAGACAATACACCCAGCCACTATAAATGCAGCAATACCACTTTTGTTTCATCGTCCAATCCTGCATCAATCTCATCTAAAATGACAAATGAAGTCGACGGATTCAAACTATTCCCTTTGTTCCTACTATTTTATTATGATCCGAATCATTAACCGTTATTGCAGCTATCAAACTGACCTTGTTCGATGGTGTATTTCCCCAAACTTCTAATGTTAAAATTGTTCTTGGTGTTGCCGCTTGAATTGATGTAGCCGAAAATCCTATACACAAAACTGCAGCTAACAACATAACAATTATTTTTTTGTTTTTCTTCATTTGCATCTCCTTTTCATTCACAGCACTGAATCAATGTAACAATATCCAGCCTATCCATATCATTATATAAAGTCTTTTCCTTTATCCATAATCTCATAGAAATTCTTGTGCCTTTTTTCAAATCTATAAACTGAATTAGTTCATCATTAGTATTAACAATTTTTATCTGATCTGAATTATAAATTTGATAATGCTCTGTAAGCCCGCAAACATTCGTTCCATCACCCTTTACTACTATTTTCCCACTATCAGCTTCTGTGATTACTCCCTCGAATGGAATATTTTTTAATGAAACTGCTGGCGAAAAAAATAATAATTTCACATTTACCACTATACTAACTACAAACAGAACAATAAAAATGGCTAAACAAATTTTTTTCTTCATAAGCTCTCCTAACAATTGAATCTTCAGCTTTACAGGAAGTTAAAATGCTCGTTTAAGCGTGAAAAAATATCTATAGTTTACATAAAACGTATTGCATTGATTCTTTTCTCTATTTCCCGCTTCATGGAACTACTGACTCCAAAATCAATCCCCATCACACCAAATCCATAACTTGAAAGAATATATGTTATTGTGGTCTTTTCTTCCTCTAATTCTTCAAAAAAGATTGTCGCCGTAGCACAAATATTCGGATAAAGAAAATACCTCTCATATACCTGAACCAACACCTGTTTTCCACTAACACTTCTCTCTATTTCCCCACAAAAAGAAAATTTTCCTTTTCCTTTTTCCATTTCCTTACGAAAATTTTTCACTGCATCTTCAAATTTTTGTTCAATAATCGTTGGTTCTTTTTCCATGATATTCTCCATATTTAGAAAGATTTTTATTATTTACCATAACATTCATTTTGTAAATACTTAATCCAAGGCAAACATCTTTCCACCTAATATGACTACACTTTCTTCGTGTATTTTATCTCTTCATTCCATTCCAATTTCTTTCTATACAAGTAAAACAATACACCCTGCGACTATAAATGCAACAATACCAACGATCCGGCAAAAACGTGTCCATTTTAAATACTTCGCGCTGTCCTCCATTTTTCTGATGTTCTGTAAAAGCAGCCAATAGTAGCATAAAAAAATAATAAACGCACTCACATAAGTAATGATTCCCGCTACATAAGGTGCCCCACTCAACTCTTGCATGATAATATTGGAAATGCAAATAATATACATCCATAATGCAAATGGAGTTACGATCAATATATTTAACTTGCTATTTGTACCCATACTCTTTCCCTCTTATTAATTGTTTCTGCATAACCGTTGACTTGTTTTCACTTTTCTTTTTTAAATTCCTATATCAGACGAATAATAGGTTTCTTGAATTGGATCCCAATATATATATTTTACGCTCCAAGATAATAATGTGCCTTCCTCGTCGTAATAATTAATCGTAATTCTATCTGCATATTCATCTTCTATCTGATTGTCTGCATTCAGATAATAATTTACCTTACTGTATTTCGAAATGATATTACTTTGTACTCGTCCGTTCTCACATTCTACCTTACAATATGCAAACTCATCCTCCTGTGGAATATATTCAAGTTTCAGGTGATTCTCTCCATTTATATTTTCACACCAGAAATTTACACCTCCACTGACTTCCAGATAGTCAGATGTAATCCTGTTCCCTGAATACAATGTATTCACTTGTTCTTCTATGTTGTTCTTTTCTACAACAGTTGTTGCATATATTTGCTGGTTATTATACCCTGATAATAATATGTTCACAGCAAAAGTCAGAAGGATAAGAAATATTTTCATAAATATGCCTTTCGTATTGTTCCTGCCTACTCGTATATCATCTGATTTCAGTGTATCATCATATATATTTTTTAACAATATTCAAATTATCTAATATTTAATCTGAATCTTTATGTACTTTATCATGTGCTTGCATGAAAATGTTTTTTAAAATTTAATTTTCTGTTCTAGCTCAAGTTTATTCATGCATCTGTACCACCAACCAATTTTCTTTCAGTTATTTCAATCCACACACAATCTTTCATAAATTCAAATACTGCATTGTCTGAATAATAAACATAGCCTGAAGCATCTGCATAATCCGTTAAAAAAGAAAATAATTATGCTTCCTTCTTTTTTTTGATAATTTACGCTTCCATATGATGTCATAATCCAATTTCATCCATCTATCATCTGAAAATCCATATCTTTCTGATGATTATATACGATAATTTCTACCTCATTTGCATATTGATTCTGCAACATCTCAAATCTTATACTCTCAAGATTATGAAATAAAGAAGTAAACTGACCTAGACATATTGAAAAATACAGCAACACAATTAAAACCATTTCCGATTATCTAATTGTTCCCTATAAGTATCCAGACTTGTCACCTCTATATCATTATCTACTTTCTAAAGTTTCAAATATCCATCAGAATCCATATAGATATGTCCCTTTTCACCCAAATCTTTCCATTGTTCTGCCACTTCATTATTACATAAATCGACCGTTAATATTTTTACAAAGAAAATGTATTTTCTTGAATTATAATAATATTTTAATATCAATTTTGAGGTGTATAGAAAGTTTCCGTATTTTCCTCAATACTACTTCTGTTTATTGTTCCAGTTCCTCCAAGATTTTCTGATTCTAGATTATTAATAATCACTTCCGTATCGCTTTTAGAATATATAGAATCTAAATTTTCTTCAACATTATTATTGATAACCTTTGAAGATTTTTCAATACTTTCCTTTTCGTAATTGCTATTTACCACAGCTGTGATTGCAAAAACAGAACCACAAATAAGTATCATACCTATAGAGATAACTACCACTAATTTTTTCTTCATCACTTTTTCCTCTATAAACTGTATGAACCAGTATATGTAATTGTAACAGATGAAGCATTTTCTATTCCGAAAGAATATACTGCTGAACTTATATTGCCCAAAACAACTGTTCCTTTCCATCCATTGGTAACTTTTGTATTTGTGAATCGCAATGACGAATTACTTGTTCTATTCTGAAATGTCAGATAACTTGTTCCTGTCTGACTCTGTGAAATACTCACCTGTATTTTAGAACCTGATGAAAGAGTATACTGATTCTCTCCATATGAATATTTTCCTGCTGGAATTTCCCAATTAATATTTGCTGTATATCTTGCTGTTTTTACTGGCTCTGGATTTGTTTCAGAATATGGCTCGTAGTATCCCATGAAATTGCCATTATCATCTAATAACTCATAGACTTCAAGACCATTTTCTCTTTTTTCTTCAAACTCATTCCATATTGCATTTTTCGATTCATTACTTATTTCTTGTGCCATAACTGGATGAATATTAATAAAAAACACCATTACCAAAGTTAAAGAAAACAAAATTTGCTTTACAGATCGTCTTACTTGTTTCATGTCAATTAATCTCCTTTTAAAATATTTTTGTTGCAGCATTTTTCTCAGAAACATTCAGAAAATACATTTCCTCTGTAAAAATATTACTTTTAACTATTTTTAATATATTATTGCTTTCCAATCAAGGGACAGAATTGTCAAAAAAATTTATGGACAATTCTGTCCCTTGTAATATGTAAACTAACTATGGCACAATAGAAAATATGATGTATGGAGGTTATCACAAATGAAAAAATTTATTTCAAAATTATTTATCACTTTAACAATTATTTGCTTTATCCAGGTAAACATTCCATCGATACACCATATAGGATTCATTGCTCCCTATAATGATATTCCTGTCAGCGGCGAAGACGATCATTAGCTAATTTCTCTCTGTATACATTTTCATAAAAATAACGCTTTACATAATGACTGATCATAATACAACGTTTCAACTCTTTATTCATTTGATCATTACTGACTCTTTTTCCGCTTTTTTTCATAATTTCGTTTTTATTCCAGAATATATCGTATAGTTTATAATGAACATTCCATACTCTTCTGCACAGCAACCCCACTCTGATTGCTCTTTTGTCTATCTCTTCTGCCCATTTATGCTCTCCCATATTTCCAAGTTCATTTACAGCACTCTCGGTAATAAATTCGTACATCGAAATCGCCTCTGAAAATCCATTTTTCAAAATATATTGTTCATAAAATTCGAGCAAAAATTTGATAGATTCCCTTTTCTCTTTTCCCTCCATCCCTCTCCAGCTATTACGAATACAGGTTATTTCCTGCTCTGTCAGATACACGTTCTCTTTCCTATAAAGATTTTCCGCACGCAGCGTACATTCCAGAACCTCTTTTTCCATCTTTACAAATTCTTCTCTCGTTACTTTTCCCTGTTCAAACTCTAGTAATGCCTGCTTCTCTAAAAAATATTGTTTATTCTGCGGAATATCCAGATCAATCCGTGATTTCAGGCTTTCCAATTGTTTACTTGCCACAGAAAACTTCCGGTCATTGATGTAACCTGCCAGTTCTTCTGCCATTCTTATGACTTTGCGGTCACTTGTGATAAGTCGTGACCACTGCATTTGTCCTGACAGTCCCAGTCTGTTTAATAATTTTTTGAGTGTTTCCCTCTGCATATCTGTCTGTCCTTTTTCCGCCCTGCGAAGTGATTTTACAGAACATATTCCCTCACAGAGCTGCTCCTGCGTTAATCCGAACATTTCCCTGCGGGTTCGCAGCACATCTTTCATACTAAAGATCCACTTCTGTTGGTAAAAGTAGGTGCAATCCTGCATATATGCCGGAACTTCATACTCTGCATACAAATTTTTAATCACAGACATTAATTCTTTTGCATTTATCCTATCTGTCCCGTTTTTTTCTAAATGCTCTGTAACTGCATCCTCTGGCATTGTCTCTAATATTTGTATTTCTATTTCCAGCAGTTCGACCAGATAATATGTCCGCCCGGCATCTCTTAATTTGTCAATAGCTTTTTCACATATCTTCAAATTTTCAGTCTGCATCTCCACATTCCAATACTCTTTAAATAAAATCTGCTTTTTCAGATAATAATAAACAATTTTAGGATATATTTTTGCTTTCATAATTTCATCATAATATCCCATATCAACATAATCCATAAGCACTCTGTATTTGTATAAATCATCTGTTTCATTTCCATAAACAAGCGTTTCCAATAGCAGATTCATCTCCAATACCGATAATGGTCTTTTCTCCCACCACACTTTTTCTGTTTCCGGTATTGTAAGCCTTGCAGCTTTTTGGTAACATTCAGCAATTTTTTCTTTCGATGCCCCTTCCTGTTTCAAAGCTTCTCCCCACATTGCCAAAATAAACTGATGATTTATTCTATCATTTTCCCTTAAATGTGCCTTATATTCTTTAAGCAAACGATATGCATCCTCTATTTTTTTATCCTGAATCGCAGATAAAATCTTCTTCTTATAATCCCATTCTTCGAAATCGCATAAATCTAACAGGTTTTCGTATAATTCTTTCGCTATACCAAGCCGCTCTAACAATCTGTCTCTGATATTTTTATTAATGGGGCGCTCTCCGTTTTCAATTTTCACAAGCTGGCTGGCACTCATTAATCCCATCGCTAACTGGTCTAATGATACCTTTTCTTCTGTTCTTATATTCTTTAGTAATTTTGCAAAATCCTGATCTGCTTCTGACTGCGGATAAACTTTTGTTTCCTTCATACAATACTCTCTTTTCTCCATCTGTAAAAATGTCTACCGATATATCTTTTATGATAGTTTAAATCACAGGACTTTTCAATTTATATTTGCCGATATTGTCTCTGCTTTTGCCATCGCAGGCACAGAAACTGTCAATATCAAACACAAGCTGAAGACACTTTGTTTCCAAATAAATGATTGAAAAAGTGCGATTTTGTGGTAATATAATATAATAAAAAGTGCGATTTTGTTGTAATATATCAAAATAAAAAACGCGATTTTGTTTGGAGGATCTATGTTTAAGCGAAAAATATACAGTAAACTACTATCCTGGAAAGAAGAATCCAACGGAAATACAGCATTGTTAATCGAAGGTGCGCGGCGAATTGGGAAATCTACGGTTGTGGAATCTTTTGCTAAGAATGAATATCAAAGCTATATATTAATTGATTTTTCAACTGTATCCAAAAGTATCAAAGCTCTTTTTGAAGACATTTCCGATTTAGACTATCTTTTTTTACAGCTTCAGTTACAATACAAGGTTGATCTTCACGAAAGAAATTCTCTAATTATCTTTGATGAAGTTCAACTATGTCCACTTGCAAGACAGGCAGTTAAATCATTAGTAAAAGACCACAGATATGACTATATAGAAACCGGTTCACTGATTTCCATAAAAAAGAACATACAGAACATCCTTATTCCGAGTGAAGAAAGAAAACTCTCTATGTATCCCATGGATTACGAAGAATTCTTATGGGCTTTAGGTGACCATACAACCACCGCCTTAGTAAGACAACTCTTTGACTCCCGCCATCCAATCGGAGATAAATTACATCGGAAATTAATGAGAGACTTCAGACTGTATATGCTTGTTGGTGGAATGCCACAGGCTGTAAATGAATATCTCCAGACAAATAATTTTCGAAAAGTCGATACCATAAAACGTGATATTTTAAATCTTTATGAGGATGATTTCAAGAAAATAGACTCAACAGGAAAGCTTTCACTTCTTTTTGATGCAATTCCTGCCCAGCTAAATAAAAATGCTGCACGATATCAAGTTTCCAGTGTACTGGCAAATGACCGAGCCGACAGTATATTAGAATTAATTGCCGAATTAAAAGATTCAAAAACTGTTCTTGTTTCATATCATGCCAATGATCCAAATGCTGGAATGTCAACGAATAAAGACCTTTGTAAATTTAAACTGTTCCTCTGCGACACCGGACTTTTTACTACATTGATGTTCAAGGACAAAGACTTTACAGAAAATATAATATACGAAAAACTATTAAATGATACGCTCAATACAAATCTCGGATATCTCTATGAAAATATAGTTGCCCAAATCCTTACTTGTAATGGCAATGAATTATTTTATTATACCTTTTTCAATGAAACTTCGCGGCATAATTATGAAATTGATTTTCTTCTTGCAAGTAGAAATAAAATATGTCCGATTGAAGTAAAGTCAAGCGGATACAAAACACATAAATCTCTTGATGAATTTTGCAAAAAATATTCTGATTGTATACTTGATAAGTATCTTGTGTATACCAAAGATTTGGCTAAGGACTCTGACATTCTTTGTCTGCCAGTTTATATGGTTCCTTTTCTATAAATTAGATTTGTATATAGGTGACGGCAAACTTAAAAAGAACCCCCGCAAACAGCTTCTTAAAACTGGATGCGAGGGTTTTCTCATAAAATTTTTCTACTGTCTGATATCCACATACCCAAGCTGTAAGCTTGTCTCATCATAGAAATGGCTGCCACCATAATTGCTTAAGGTGAAGTACATCTCATTTAATTTGTCTTCTGGCACCTTGAATGCCATACGCACGGTGACGGTTTCACCTGGATTTATCGTATTAATGTAGTTGTTGTGGCGTTCTCCTCCATGAACATCCGATAAATAAACTTCCTGACTAAATCCAATAGATTCTTCGTTTACACAATCCCATGTATCGCCTGCTCCCGGTTTTTCATTCATGTAAGCGTCAAACTGCATATTTTCTCCATGTTCTGCCAGAAGTGCAATGCCGCCGTTAAACATCACATTGGAAAGTGCCGTCTTTCCATTATTTTTATAATCCACTGTCACTGAAACAATTTTCATTGGAATCTCTTTGGTCTCCACAACTTCATCAACTGTGTTGATACCATCTCCACTCTTTAAATATTCCACTTTCATTGGCAATAAATTACCGTCTGTGTCAAATGCTGCTTTTGTATCATCCGCCAGCATATTTTCTGACAAACTGCTGATATTATCGGAAATTGTCACACCTGAAACGATTGCTGTAAGTCCCGGTGTTGCTTCAATTCCGTTCTGATCCAGAGAAATCTCCCCGCCAATGAGGTGTACATTTTTCATTTCCTCTTTCGGAAATGTCATCAATGTTTCCGATTCATCCGTTTCCGGTTCTCCCTTTCCTGCCTCATTTTCCATGTCATTCCAGCTGCACACCTGCATAACATTCTCTCCGCTCGTTTCTTCTGTCGGAGTGACGGAAACACCCTCTGCGATCTGGAATGCTTCTTCTTTTGTCACATCCGGGAAAATGAACATCTCAAGGAGATAGTTGTATTCTGCGTAAATCATATATATTTTTTTTGCACCGCTTGTATTTTCATTCGAAGTTCCTTCTGTAGAAGAATTTTCTGTTGAATTACTCTCGGCAGGAGCTGTTTCCATGTAAACTGCTGGTCTGCCACCGATGTTTGTTTCCTCGCTCACAGCAATGCCTGTATTTTCAATGTCTGCTATTGTTTCTTCCGGTGTCAACTGGTACACAGTCATGCTGACTCCGCCCTGCATATAGTTGTCCTCAAAACTGTATTTTCCTTCCTCTGACTGCACCATACCTTTCGGCAAATAAGAGGTTTCCAGTCTGACATATTCGGCTGCTTTACCCGCTCTCTCTTCTGTCGTCTGATCTGCCGTATTCTCCGTACTTTCTGCCGCCGTCTGTGGTCCTTCGATCTGTGTTTTTAAGCCATATTTTCCGACTTTCTCGTTGTGCATCTGATAAGCAACACCTGCGCAGACCGTTGTTGCAAGTGCCAAAGCTGCCACCATGGATGCCACCAGCATACGGTGTGCCATGTTTTTTTTCTTTCTTTTCTTATAAGTTACAACTTTTGGATTGTTGTTTTCTTTCTCCTGCCCGATCTGCACTGCAACTTCCTGCTCGATCATCTGCTTCATGCTCTCCGGCATTTTCGGAAATTGTTCTCTCATATCTTCTAATCTCATACTGTTACCGCCTTTCCTGCTATCCAAACGATACGAAATTTATTATTTTTCATTCGATATCCGTGTTTTTGTATGTCTGTTCCAATGGATCATCACTATGTCTCAATCTGCCAGCGCTTCTTTTAACTTTCCACGCGCTTTTGCCAGCCTGTTTTTCACTGCACTCTCTGTTGTATCTAACAGTGCTGCGACCTCTTTCACACTGTACCCTTCCATATAATACAGTGTGACGCACAGTTTTATCTGCTCTGGCAAATGGAAAATTGCCTCATATAAATCTGAATAGTCTTTGGATTCCGTTTCCCGCTCGTTCATCTGATAATCCTGCAGGGAAATGATTTTTTTCTCCTTGCGCATGATCGCATAGCACTCATTCATCACGATGCGGATGAGCCAGGTTTTTGCATACGAATCATCCTTTAATGTATGTAATTTTGCAAATGCTTTTACAATGGCTTCCTGTATTGCATCCGCACAGTCTGCATCATTGTAGAGCAGTGATTTTGCAACATGATACATTGTTTCCTCAGAATCAATAATCAATTGTCCTAATGTTTCTTTTGTCATTTTATTTTGCGCTGTTTCCACTGACTTGTCCGTGGATCAGCTTCCTTTCTGCCGGCTTTTTTGCTTGTTTACATAGATTAGATGCATGAGAGGGGGATTTGGTCTCTGTGCATTTTTATTTTATAAGAATATTACAACTTCCTATATAATAGAAAAACCTCACCAGCAGATTATACTCAGCCAGTGAGGTTTTTACTATCAATATTTTTTTGTTATGCCCCTTCTATCTCCTTGATGGAAAATCCATTTCCCTCCAGAAGATACGTTGCGCTGCTTCCGCAGTGCGGACATATTTTTGCATACTGGACTGTGGAATATGTTTTTCCGCAGTCCTCGCACATGGTAACACCAGGTATGATCTCAATTTTTAATTCTGAATCTTTCAAAAGCTCTGATCTGCTTCTGGCATAGCCCCAGCAGTCAGTCATGTACTCCGGAACAACGCCGCTGACTTCTCCGATCTCACAGGTCACGGATCTGATCTCTGTAAGATTATTTTCTGCTGCGACTTCCTCCACGGTACGCATGACATGTACGATAATTCCAAGTTCGTGCATTTTATCTCCTTTTGTAATTACAGACTGTTTATGCAATTGCGAAACTCATCCATAAAGTAGATTGAATTGTGTATATCTGAGTTTCACAATTATTTATACATTAATTACTTGCGTGCAAATTTAATCTTGATCGCCTGTTTTGCTCCATTTGGAAGAATGTATTTTAACTTATCCTCACTTGGAACCATCTTGCTGCATCCTGGTAAATCTCTATGTAATTTGATCGCATCAAATTCACACTTCGTTGTACAGATACCGCAGCCGATACACTTATTCTGGTCAACGACAGAAGCTCCACATCCAAGGCAGCGTGCTGTCTCTGCTTTTACCTGCTCCTCTGTAAATACAAGCTTTGCATCGCGGAAGGAGTGTTTTGTATCGATAGAATCATTATGTCCAGGAATCTGACGGCTGGAATTATCATAATTTTCTACTTTGATATCGTCTTTATTTAACTGAATGAAGTCATTTCTGTTACGTCCGATTGTAAGGCTGGAATATGGCTGTACAAAACGGTGGATAGAGATTGCGCCCTGTTTTCCGGCTGCGATCGCATCGATTGCAAATTTAGGTCCTGTATAAACATCTCCACCAACAAAAATATCCGGTTCTGCTGTCTGGTAAGTAAGTGCATCAGCAACTGCTCCGTTTCCGCGTCCAAGTTCCACTTTGCTTCCTTTTAATAAGTCGCCCCATACGATTGCCTGTCCTACAGAGAAGAATACATGTTTACATTCTACTGTCATAAGCTGGTTTTCGTCATACTGTGGGTTGAATCTTCCGTCTGCATCTTTTACAGATAAACATTTCTTTAATACGATTCCACGTACTTCACCATTGTTATCCACAAGAACTTCTTTTGGTCCCCAGCCTGGATTTACAACGATTCCCTCTGACTCTGCCTCTTCGATTTCTTCTACAGATGCAGGCATTGTCTCTCTGGATTCCAGACAGAACATATTAACTTTGGTATTGTCGCTTCCACATCTCTTGGAATCTCTTGCAACGTCGATCGCAACGTTACCGCCACCGATGACAACTACATCACCTTTGATGTCGTATTTCTCATTTGCATTGACTTCTTTTAAGAGGTCAACTGCGGAAGAACATCCTTTTGCAGTATCATTTGGAATGCCCGGAAGTCTTCCGCCCTGACATCCGATCGCAATGTAGAACGCCTTGTATCCCTGCGCACGAAGTTCATCTAATGTGATGTCTTTTCCGACTTCCACTCCGGTTCTGATCTCAACACCCATCTCTTTGATGATATCGATCTCTGCCTGCACAACGTCTTTCTCTAATTTGAAAGAAGGGATACCATATACTAACATACCGCCGGCACGTTCATTTTTCTCAAAAATAGTTGGTTTGTAACCTTTTTCAGCCAGATAGAAGGCACAGGATAATCCGGCAGGACCACCTCCGATGATCGCGATCTTCTCCTCAAAATATCCTCTGACAGATGGAACTACTTTCTTAGGAATATAGCGTGTCTCAGATTTTAAATCCTGAGCAGCGATAAACTTCTTAACCTCATCGATTGCGATTGCCTGATCGATCGTTCCACGTGTACATGCATCCTCACAGCGACGGTTACAGATATGACCGCAAACTGCCGGGAGTGGATTGTTCTTCTTGATCAAAGCAAGTGCATCCTGATATCTTCCCTGTGCTGCCATCTTTAAGTAACCCTGGACTGCAATGTGCGCCGGACAGGCTGTCTTACAAGGAGCTGTACCGGTATCATAACAGTTGATGCGGTTGTTATCACGATAATTTTCATCCCACATCTCCGGTCCCCATTTTTTCTCAGAAGGAAGAACATGTTTTGGATACTCTACTTTTGATCCGTCTTTCTTGCAAAGCTTCTGTCCCAGTTTTACTGCACCTGCAGGACAGTACTCTACACAGCGTCCACATGCTACACAGTTTTCTGTCTCAACTTTTGCAACATATGCAGAACGTGACATGTTCGGTGTGTTGAACAACTGTGAAGTACGGAGTGCATAACAGACATTGACGTTACAGTTACAGATAGCAAAAATCTTGTCCTCACCGTCAATGTTTGTGATCTGATGAACAAATCCGTTATCTTCTGCTTTCTGGAAAATATCTAATGCTTCCTCTTTTGTGATATAGCGTCCGCCTTTGTTTGTCTCAACAACATAGTCTGCCATATCACCAACAGCGATACACCAGCTCTCAGGATCATCTGCACAGCCTTCTTCATACGTCTGGCGGGAGCGGCGGCAGGAACATGGGCTTGCTGCATATTTTCCTTCATATTTGTCTAACCAGTGAGAAATATGCTCAATGGAAATAGACTGATTTTCCATGGAAATCGCTTTCTCAACCGGGATTACATGCATACCGATTCCGGCTCCACCTTCCGGTACCATTGGTGTTACTTTTTCCAGTGGAAGACGGCTCATACGCTCGAAGAAACGTCCTACTTCCGGATGCTCCTCTAACATTTTCAGATTCATATTTCCAAACTCAGCACTTCCCGGTACAAACATTGGAAGTACATACTGTTTCTCATGCTGTGGATTTTCCCAATTATACTCAATCACACCATTCACAGCCATCTGCTGTAAAACCTCTTCCAAGTGCTTTTTCTCAATGCCTGTCAGCTTTACCATCTGATCTAACGTCTTTGGCTTACGAACACCCATTTTCAGTGCGATTTCTGCCATCTCGTCTGTACACATTGCAGATAATCCCCAGTACTCCGGATCATACTTTGTGATCTTTTTCATTCCAAGCTTCTGTGGAACACGGTCTGTGATCATTTTTGCAAGCTTTACAATAACTTCTCTCTCCACCTCATTTTCAATAAATTCCGGTACAAAATTTCCCAATGGATCTGCCATTTCTTCCTCCTGATATGTATGTTCCCCCTATGGGGGATATTTTATTGTTAATAGAACCACCCGCAGATTCCCTGCAGGTGGCACATTCTGTAACCTTGCTCTACTGCTTCTGGTATTCGCTCACTTCGGTACGGATCCAGTCTGCCCATTCCTCAAAGCCTTCTCCTGTTTTCGCGGAAACAAAGAAGATCTTTGCATTCGGATTTAATTTTAAGATGCGCTCTTTTACTGCTTCTTTGCTGAAATCATCAAAAACGCTTAATGTATCGCATTTGTTAATGAGAACTACATCACAAATGGAAAACATTAACGGGTATTTTAAAGGTTTGTCATCGCCTTCCGGTACGGAAAGAATCATTGCATTCTTTGTGCTTCCTGTATCAAACTCTGCCGGACAGACAAGATTGCCCACATTCTCAAGTACTACAAAATCAAGGCCTTTTGTTCCGAACTCACGGATTCCCTGTCTTGTCATGTCTGCATCCAGATGGCACATACCTCCTGTATGGATCTGGATCGCACGCACACCGGTCTCACTGATTGCCTGTGCATCTACATCAGAGTCAATATCTGCTTCCATGACACCAATCTTCATCTCGTCTTTGAGCATGGAGATCGTGCGCTTTAAAGTTGTCGTCTTTCCTGCACCCGGAGAAGACATCAGGTTTAATAAAAATGTTCCCTCTGACTTCAACTCTGCACGTAATCTGTCAGCATCCGCATTGTTATCTTCGAAAATGCTTCTTTTAACTTCAATTACTTTAAAGTCTTTCAATTATTCTCCCTCTTTCCCTTCCTCTTGAAACGTTCTCTGGTCCGATCAGATTCCATATCCGGTCACAGCTTCCTGTCTTCTGGTACAACCAGATTGTTAATTTTTAAACATTCTATTTATAACATACATGGTAAAAGCACTATTGTCAACGGTTTTGCCTAAATTTGTCAAAAAATACACAATGTTTTTTCTCTGGTATGTCCAGATAGTTCCAGACGCTTTTTTACTACATTTTATTAAAGTAATCTTTGATCCATTGTCCTGCTTCGCTCAAATCTTCCTCTGCATATGCCCGGATACTTTCCCATGAAGTTCCACTGTTCGACTCATTGCAGATCTCATAAATCACATTATCGTTATCCGCAAAAGCCTCTGTGTTATCCTTCATCTCTGCCTCCTGTGCCTGTGATGCGGGAGCTGTGCTCTCGTCACGAATGGATGTGTTCTGGTTTGCGCATCCTGCTATTATAGTGGTTAATAATAGTGGGATGAGAGTGTGTGTAACTGGGGTTCTTTTGTTCTTTTCATGGGTGGGTCTCCTTCTCATATATCGCTCATTTCGGATTCATTAGTTTAAAAGGAATTTTATCTTGATAATAACCAATTTACCAGCTGAATAATTTTGTATTTAACTCATATTATAATAATTTACATTATAATCAATAACTCCTTATACCAAAAACAAACATTATTTTTAACAGTATTACATCAAAAAAAATGTCTGGTATCCTCATATGACAATTTAGACAGCAGACATTTTTTATAAAAACATTTCTCTAATAATTTCATTTATATTCTAGAAAAATTCCTCTTGTAATAAATCATCAACATTCATATCCGCATCTGTTGAAATAATCAAATTATCTATATATTCATCAAAGGAATCTGTAACTAAAATATCCCATAATCCATATGTCTTAAGCTTCTCAGCAATTTTACTTACAGGAATTCTTGTAGCAAATGTTTCATTAAATCGCGCTGTCAATGCCTGAACCGTCATTTTCCCATATTTATCTACAATCCATTGACATATTGAACCCAAATTAAGTTCGCTACTATCTTTACACAAAATAATCCCACCCGCTACTTGCTGGGAAAAGACATTTGGCTGCTGCCTAAATATACATGTACATAACCACTCATTGCTTTGAAGTTTTTTATCTAATCCGGTATTTTCAAGTTTTTTCCAAACACTATGTGCATTAAAATATTTATCCTCGCATTGACAAATCCATTCTTGTAGTTCATGTACATCATCAAATGATAAACCATAAATTCGTTCTAACTCACTCAATGTCATGTATACTTTAGGTGCGACTTCGATGTACTCAAGTTCCATTCTCTTTTTGTACAACGCCGATTCAAATGATGGCAAAACCAGTAACCTACGATCATATTCATTTAGATCAAGTATTTCCTTTGAAAAGATTTCCTGATCATAATAATTAACAACAGCACCATAATCATCATTATATAAATACCCTATATTCAACGAATATCCTATACGTTTAAATGCAGCTTTATTCAATGCATCTTGCGATGAATTAGTACATATCTCACTAAACATTTTTTCTACTTCATCTATAAACCAGAAGTTCTTTTTTGATAATGCCTGTTTTAATTCCGCTGCATCTTCATCATCCATTGCAATAACATCGACAGAATACTCGCCATCCAAATAATAATTTGCTAAAGCTCCTGTAATCACCGGATTTCCATTTGCACTTCGAACACCATAACGTTCTTCATAGGCTTCATAATACCCAAAGAAATCAATAGGCGAAATTTCTTTGAGTAAGTGTAATGCCTGCTTCGCTTCATCACCATCCCCTAACACCATAACAGGCACGCGTCTACAACTTATATCAAAGTCTTTATTATCCCAATTATCAAGCGAAGACTTTATAACATAGAAAAGCTCATATCCATCTCTAATATCAAGTTCTTCCATCAACTCAACATAGTCTCTGTATATTAATTCTGCCGAAATAATCATATCCCTATATTGATTAAAATCAATATTATCCCATACAATTTTGGGATCTGCTTCGCAATATCTCATTCGGTTATCTTTATCAAAAACAACATGCGGAGAAATCCTCAATCGATTTGACACTGTTCGAATATTGATTGCCAATCTATCTTTTGGATAATTTCTCCGATTCAAGTACTCATTATACTCTTTTTCGAACTCATCCATTGTCATAGCACGATCGCTGTTGCTCATTAAAACTCGATAGACCATTTCTGTTCTAGTTACATGCCTTTTGTCTTGTCGTAATGCCTCTTCCTTAAGGTACTCGACCATTCTCTCTTTAAAAATACCTGTATATTTCTCAACAGATTTGTTACTTATTAGTTCCTTACCTTTTTTATATCTTATTGAAAGATATTCATACCCAATTGCACCACATTCTGGAAACGCATTGCAAAACTCACCCTTAGAAAATTTAAAATATTCATACGGAAACCTGTAATAGTCTTCATAGAGACAAGGCATCTTTTTAGCCATTTTCACCAGTATTTGTCTGACTCTTTCTCTACTTAAATCAAATACATCTCCTATCTCCTGGAGGCTTTCTCCATTTAATCGTCTTACAAAAGATTCATATTTCCTTGGTTCAAAATTACTCTCATGCTTTTGCAAATATTGTACGACATTTGATTTATCAAGATATATATTGTTATCTCTTTGTTTACATATTTTACCGTCTAAAATACATTCTATTAATGCAGTCCCACCAAATCCCAGATTTTCTTTATCAATCTTATCCCTCAAATTTTCTGTTTGAATAATTCCCTCCGGCACAAGATTTTTAAAGTAATTCTTTAGTGGCAAATCAAATTCATCCAGTTGAATAACTGTAAAAATAAACTTGTCATTAATCCGCTGCAAAGAAAAATCATCTTCCTGTTGCATAATATCATTTTCTAAAAGTAAATCTCTTAATTGTCTCCAAAATAAACGCTTTATTGGGCATAGTATTTCAGATACTTTTTCATAGAACGCTTTCTCATACTCGGATATCATCTCCCCATTTTCTTCATAGTCCGCAACATATAAATTACTCTCAGTCCACGCTTCTCTTTTATTTAAAATTTCATCACGTGTTTTGGCACCTAACCCCTTCATCTCTCTTAAATCTTTTTCTGAGATCTTTGCAAGTTTAGATAGAGTATCACATCCTATACGCAATAATCCATTTTCTGCTCTTGCTGACAGTTCCAGCTCAGTGATATTATGGTGAGACATTTCCTCTAGCTCATCTTCTGAAAAAGTTCTCTCCTCTTTTTCCTTTACAGATTCTTTCGTAATTAACGAATCAATATCTACCTCTCCCTCTAGATAGCTTTTACAGAAAGTTTCAATTTCAACTATCGTTTTTGCTCCTATATTTTTACCTTCTTTAATCTCCTCTATAGGGGTATTTAATAATTGCTCTAGAGTGTGTATCTGCATCCTATTTAAAGCATTTGATGCTCTTACAGATAAACCTAAACTGTTTACTAAAATATCCACCATTACTTCACCATATTCCTTTTAGTACTCTGGACGTAGTAACTGATTTACATCTGTCCCCGACTGTCTACTCTCAATTAAGATGCGCTGATCAAACATTGCCTTATATGCATAGTCCACCGTATCATCTATACTTACTGTTGCACTACTTGAAAAACTCTCATATAACAGTTCAATTCCTCCCATTACATATTCATTGAACAAATCTAATGCTTCTTTCATCATTTCAACTTCACGTTCCGTAATTGGCGGAATAGCATTTGCATCCATCTTATCTCTATATTTAAAACAGATATTAATTCTGTCCTCTTCTGACCATGACTTTGATGTATCATTCAAAATAACTACTTTAAATAATTCATTACACTTTACATGTTCTGTATTAAATGCATCCGAATAAATTCTAGCACGATCTGTACTACCGCCTTGTTTTGCACGTTTATCATTTAGTACGCCAAGAGCCGCACCCGCCATATAAACATCAATATATCTATCAAATGCTTTTACATCATTTACTAAATATTTTACATAAGTTGCATGTGTACCATTGATTGTATAATCTCCTTCAAACATGATACTTCCTCCTATTCTTCAATTTCAGTATGTGATTCTGAAAACTTCTTTAGTTTACAGTATTTTCCTACACGGACACTCATAACAGACTCTGCATACTGCCAATCCTTCTCCATCACAAACATAATTACTTGATTTGCAACTTCTGGAAGAACCGCGGAGATATTTTTTATATGCGTTTCGTCAGCATTAGAAAATGGTGCATCCATAACGAGTGGATATGCTTCGTTATCCCATGTAACCGCTTCACTATTCTTTCCGAGAGATGCCTTTTCCTTTGCAAGGTCTACTAGTCCAGCTATAAACGCAAAATTCTTTACTCTCTTCAAACCCTCAGACTCTCCCGTAATAACTTCCTTTCCATTCAAATGAGCAAATAAAGTTACATGATACTGATTATCGATCTGAACTCTTCTTTCGCCATGATACATTCTAGAAAAAATATTATTAACTTTTTCCTGTAGTTTAGTCCTCATTTCCTGCTCTTTTTCAGCATATGTTTCATCAATCCAGTCACAAATTTTTTCAGCATATGCCAAATATCTAATTAAGCGTTTGTTTCTATCGGAAGCAGACACCAAACCGTCATATACCTTTTGAGCTTGTTCAATAGCACTCTGACTCGCTCCGATATCACGATTAGCACGCTCAATTTTTTCAGACATTCTCTTAATGCTTTCTTTAATATGATTCATATCAGACTCATAACTACTCATATTTTCTTTTCCGAAAATACTTGCTTCAATTCTTGCAATATCATCTTCTAACCTTGCAATTGTATCTCTATGTTTTTGAATTGTTTTATATAACTGCTCAAATGTTGGATAAAACTGTGCCAAATTTCTTTCATTTGAGGCTAACAGCTCTTTAAAACTCATTATTGCAGTTCCCAAATGGGCAGGAAGTACATAGTTTAATTCATCTATTATGTGCTGATATGCTTCATTCCCTAAACTTCCGTTTTCTGGTTTAATAATTTCCGCACCGCATATGCATCTTCCCCGCTTAACTATATCCCTTATAGAAGCCTCTGTCATATCACGTATGCCTTTGTCATCTACATTTGCATTAGCCAAAAATTCTTTCGCCTGATCTGTTAATGGAAGTTCATAATAAGACACCGCATTTGCACTAAATAGCTTTAGAAATTGCTTATTGGCATCTGCTAATTCACCCTTTTCTTGTTCCAGTTGTCCTTCCAAATTCTGCTGCTGTCTCTGCAACTCAGCGGTATTCTGATTATCACGAAGTATCTCTGCTATTTTTTCTTTTTTAATATTAAGGCTGTCCAATTCTTTATTTGCATTAGCAATTTCTTCTCTAAGTGATTCTATTCTATCCGACTCTCTAGAAATAGTTTCTTCTGCTTCTCTTGCTCGTTCATCTCCACTAGAATCTAACGCTGCATTCCATTGACCAATAGCCGTTGCCTTTAATGTTCGAGCCCCCAAATGTTTTCTGGCATTTCCAACAGCTGCTAAACCTAATAATCCTTTTACAGCCTCAGATAAGTCTTTTCTTGTACTAATATCGGAAACACGCTCAGTATCAAAAAAGAAATACCCCGACAGGGATTGAGGTAAAATCCCATTAATTATATTTCTTTCTTCTCCCTCTCTTACCTGTTTTGTAATCCCATTTTCTTTATATGAAACTGTAAGCTGACTATTGAGAGAATTCCAATTTCCATATGCACGATCAACATATGCTTGTTTCCTAAGCACCACATATTCTGTATTTTTGTGTTCTAGCACCAATTCCACGTATACTTCACATTTTTGCTCAATGCCAGCTTGCTCATTTGCAACTTCTAAATTCAACAAAAAATCCGGATTACTATCTTTAGGGAAATCTGCCACCCCGTACAAACACCAGTTAAATGCCTGCAAAATAGTCGTTTTTCCAAAAGTATTATCTCCCAACAATACTGTTACATTTTTCTCGGTATCTGTAGAAAATTCTAACGTTTGTTTTCCTTTAAACTGCCTAAAGTTATTTAATGTTATACTTTTGATTAACATCTACTATGTACCTCCTACTCAGCATTTTTTTCAATAATTTTCCTGACATTTTTTACCATATCTTGAGTTGTAAATTCACCCGTTTTAATATTTTCTCTTTCGGCAGAAATAATCAATTTCTTCATTTGATTTAATTTTTGCTCATTAATATCAACTTTTTTAATTTCATCAGATAACATCTCCATTTACCTCCTCATTCTTCAGTTCTTCTTCCGTTACACCAAAACCATGCTTTAAATCATAAATTAAATCATATGTTTCTGACGGGTTTTCGGCAATCTCCGCAAAGTCCAACATACGAATAATCTCTCGCTTAACAAGCCCTTTAGTCGAATTTATTATCTCTTGACTTTGAAACCCTATTTCATCCACCGGAAAGGGAAGTGTAATAAAATCAAAGATTACTGCGTAATCTTTACCAGGAAATTTTCTCAATACTCTTCCTCGTCTTTGAATGTATTCCTTTGGATTTGTACTACTTGCCAGAATAAATGCCGTCTTAATACTTGGTATATTTACACCTTCGTCTAGACATTTAATTGCCACTAGCGCTTGAAGCATGTCTCCTTCCGCGAATGCTGCTCTTATTTGTGCCCGTTCTTGCGAAGATTCTTGAGAAGTAAATCTACCTACTCTCATTCCCATATCATTTCCCAACATACTCGTGACTAAATCTATTTGTCGGGTTCCAAAATCCAATTCATCTGCATCGGCTTCTTTTATTGTAGTAGCTCCACAGTATACTAACAAATGTTTATCATCTTTAAATGGTTCAATTTGCTTTTTTAATTCTGGCAACTTTCCTCTTGTTCCCGCAACCACGCGTGCTCTTTTTATCAGAAGTTGTTTAGCATATTCAGACAAGACTATCTTCCCGCCTTTTTTTGAAATTGCAGTTGCCAACTGATGGGTCAAATTAATGTATTCTTCCAATTCATCCTCATCTAAATATGTAAGTACCGGATAATAAAAATATCTGGTAAGCATCTGGTTTTCAATTGCTTCTTTTAAAGAATACTCTATACATTTTTCACCAAAATAATCTGTAAGTGCTGTCGTGCCTGTCTCATCATTATGTCTATCAATTGTTGCTGATAAAGCTAATCTATATTCAAATGCTGTTGGTAAACATCTTCTATAATTTGCTGCCCCCATATTATGTGCTTCGTCTACAACAAATAAAGAATCCCTACCTAGCTGTATTATTTGCTCTTGAACCTTTTTTGTCACAAATGACGCATTCGTTGTCACGAAACAGAACATATCTGTAACTCCCAAGTTAAACGAACGTACCGCTTGTTCCAAATTCTTTTTCCAATTCTTTTGAGATGATGCTGAGTATCCAATTATTGGCTGTATTCCAAATCGAACAATATCGTCAACCCATTGTTCTACTAAATGCTGGTATGGGCAAACAATAACTATTGCTAAACGCTCTCCATTTTTCCTAAAAAGATCCTCTATGCTAGCTAATGCAGTTAATGTTTTCCCTGTTCCTGTCGCCATATCATATATTCCACGAAATCCTTTTTCTTCCCATGTATGTATTGCACTATTCTGATATTCTCGTATTTTAAAATCGTTAGGTAAATAAATCAGCTTTCTTTCTTTTGGCTCTGGCTCATTACTTTGCTGCGCATTGCTTCTATTATTTATTAAACGCAAGTCCGGATTATATTCATAAAGTCTATTCTTAACAGCTACAGGAAAATCTATTGTTTCTATTCCTGGCTCATAATCTTCCCATATTGCTTTAAATGCCATTTGTTTCTGAAAAACTCTTTCTGAATCATTTGTCCAAGAACAGAACGCGTCAAAGGATTCATAATTATCCTTAAAAGCATTTTCGCTTTCATTCATTGATCCCGAAAACGCAACTGTGTTTCCATCTGAATCTGTGATTAGCCCCATCTTCTCATGATACATAGCTATTTCGTTTTTTGTAGTTAAAAAAGCTATTTTCACATCTAATATTCCATCTGCAACCAATCTGGCTATATATGATAATTTTTCAATATCTTCTTGATCTTCAATATCACTTATTTCTCTTATTAAAGACTTTTCTATGACTTTTCTAACCTCATATCCCTTTCTAATTTCCTCAATATCTGTTGCTGATAATCTTGGTGATGCTATTATTTGAATTCGACCCCCGTTTTGAACTAGTCCATCAATTCCCTTCGCTATCATTGTCAGTGCAGAAGATGAAAAGAACCCCACCGCTCGTTGATACAAAACAGCGTTACCCAACAACGGCACATAAAAATCTTTAACAACATCATCTATCAAGGATCTATATTCATTTTTTATCGGAATACCTCTAAGTCCCATTCTCTTCTCCTTAAATATTTTCTTCAATGTAATCTAGTGCTCGTTTTAATTCGTCAAAATCTTGATCATTTGTGAATCCGTTAATGCTAAATCTAATTGTCCCAGCTGGAAAAGTCCCTAAAAATTGATGCGCGCATGGAGCACACTGCAATCCTGTTCTTACTGCAATTCCCTGTTCATTAAAAATAACACCCGCGCTATCACTGCTAATCCCTTCTATTAAACATGAAACAATACCTACATATTTACGTTCTTCGAATACTCCAACAAGTTTTACAAACTCATACTTACTTAGAAGTTCGATTAGCATATTTCTTTTTCCTATTTCTATATTGTATAATTCATTAATTGTATGTTCTTGAATCCATCCCAATGATGCATACAATCCTGCCATCCCTGCAATATTTAATGTCCCCATTTCAAATCTTTCTGGTAAACTATTAGGCATATTCTGATTTGCCGATTCAAAACCGGTTCCACCAAATATCACTGGTAGTAAATCAATCTCTGGTTTCATTATAAATCCAGAAATACCTGTTGGTCCCAACAAAGTTTTATGTCCAGCAAACACTGCAAAATCGATTATATCAGCTCCTACATTACACTCAACAAGACCCGCTGTTTGCGCCATATCAAGCAAAGTGTATGCCCCATACCTTTTTGCCAAAGAAAAAATTTCCTCTATTGGAGCAACAAGACCAATTACATTACTTGCATGACTGACAATAACCAAATCTGGTTTTTTATCATCAAATTGATACCGCATTTTCTCAATATCATATACCAAATCATTCTGCACAGCCAGTGTATTTACTGTAATAAGATTTTCTTTACAAAAATTGTATAACGTCCTAGTTACCGCATTATGCTCAAATGGACTGATATATATACTTTTAACCCCTGACTTTATCAATCCCTGCACTATAATATTAATTGATATTGTTGCTGTCGGCTCAAATACAACCTGTTTTGCTGGGCAATGCAACAATTCTTGTATTCTTTTTCTTGTATCAGAAATCAAGCTCCCTGCAGTTTGTGCCAAACCATAATTACCTCTGCCTGCATTTCCTCCATTATGACGATAAAATTCATCCATATAAGAATATACACATTCTGGCTTTGGATAGGTGGTTGCTGCATTGTCAAAATAAGCCATTTGTACCCTCCATTTATTAACACAAAGTTTTTAAAATTTCCATCAGAACCTGTCTTTTCTCTTGAGTAGAAATAGACCTTCCCATAGAATCTAATGCTGCAGTTACCTGATTATGTAACAATTTACCTTTTCCAGTATTTTCAACATGGTCAAATCTCTTTGTTACCATTTCACCATTATCATCAGTAAATGAAATCTGATATGCACTTACCCCTACCCCCGCGGTATTCTCCTTTTGAACTCCATGATGACTCTCTGCTGTTTCCTTGTACATCCTAACATTTTGTAAAAATAAGTCTCGTGTTTTATCTTCCCAATCTTCTAATCGAAGATCCGTAGATAACTTTGCCAAACGAGAAATGGTTGCGTCATCATCATTTGAGATATTTTTAAATAATCCCAAGCATCTGTCTGTTCCATCTGTAAACAGCTGTTCAAAAGCACTCTGATCTATACTTTCACACCAGTCTTTTATTACAGACGATAACGACATTCTACATACTTGTGAAGCCGAATCTTGCATTACAAAAATATTCTTTATCTCATTTTTCAAAGCTTTCTTCACTTTTGAAAGATAACTGTCATAATACTCTTTTGCTGAGGTAACATTATCTGCAAGAGATTCATGAAATTCATTTAATCCAAATGCCTTTGGAAGTTTCTCAAAAAGCAATTCATTTCCATTAACATTCTGTTTAAGAAGTTTCATCATTTCTTGATAGCCTTTTCTTAGTTTACCACCATCTGGAGTTTTCTTACTATCCTTAGCATATTTAGGTAGAGACATGTACCAACGACGCATAGCTGTCGCCACATAATCATATGAGTTTATACTTTTTTCAGCTTCTACAACATAATCATCAAACACTTCTGCAAGAATATTTATAAAGTTGTCTTTTTCCGGGTTCCAATCAAGATATGACATATAAAACTGCTCTGGCTTTGAATTTAACTGTAATAATGTGTCTACATTAAGTGGTACCTGTCCTGCCATATCAGAAACTACTACTTCTCGTTTATACTCATGTAATACTACAGCAATATAAATCGGTATAAGTCCCTTTCGCAAACCTATATGGTATTCTGGCAAAAGTAATCGGTTATATAACTCTCCTAACGAAAGTTTTCCTGCCTGTCTTGTTTCTATAACAAATCCTTCAATAGTTGCAAGTAAAACATCTATATTTGGAACAACATCTGGTCTGAGATTTAATTGTGGAATACCATTACTCTCTTCCAAAATACCAGTTCTTATTAATGTGCTTCTCATAATAGAAACTTCTTGTCCAGAACCTGTGAACCCAAGATTTGTTTCTAACTCATTTCGTAGTAATGCAGCTATTATCTTTGTTCTACTATTATTTGCAATTGAAGTAATCTCATTTCTATTCATTGCTTCATTGTTGATTACAGGCGTTAACGCAAATACCTCATCACATATTCTCGACATTAATTCTGTCAATTCAGCTTTTCTTTTTATATTCAGCATCTTACCACAGAAGATATATTCTGACTTATACTCTTCAGGTCTTGTATATCCTCTCATGAAAAGACTAATTACTTCACGTAAATCCTCGTATATCACTTCATATTCTTCAAACAAAATCTTATCATCATTTGCCTCATCTCTTAATTGAGAAACAGCATTAAATTCCCAAACAATACTTTCAATTTCTTTGTAATGTTTTGGAATAATAAATATCTGCTGTCTGCAGTCATTGCTTGTATTTAGCACTACTTTTTTTATTTGTTCAATCGCCTCTTCACTATGTGGAATGATTCCATAAATCACTCCGTCTGCTTCAATAGGTTCACTTTTTTTATTCCAATCGATATCATCTGTTATCTCATCTTCATCAATAAACTCAAAAGAAAAATATCTTGTCATATCTCTATCATTGTTATATCTAGATGGATACATATAATTATCAAAATTAGAATTATTCAACGTCTCTTTGATAGTGACCCTATTTTTCTGTAACTCAATCAAATCATTGATTTTCTTTCGAACATCAACACCGGATGTCTGCTTTAATCTCAAAAAATTATTGCTTCTTTTCAGGTAAATGACATATTCCTGCTCTATCAAATCATCTATTGCTCTATTAATCTCAGCGACTTCATATCTGACCGAATAAATACTAATCAGTTCATCTTTCGATGGTTGTAATTTTTCAAATTGTTCTAAAATGTAAATTAATGATAATGTTTTTACAATTTTACTTTCCAAAGAAGATGGATCAAGCCTCTCCAGTATTACCTCTGTCAAACGATAATTTTCATGAATACTTCCACTATATGCTTCCTTTTTAAAAAGTGGCTCAAAATAATCATATATTACATCCGGTGTAATAAGATCAAATCTATCATCATTGTATTTATCAAGAAACGCCGGCAATGTTGATGTTCCTGGTGCAGAAATAAATGTAAATAAAGTTCTCTCATTCTGTGCTACACGTTCAGAAAGCCTTGGCAAAATAAAAGTTGACACAGGATGTAAAGGATAACAGCCATAGATAATTCTTTCTATTAATTCATCCCTCAATTCGCTAAATATATTATGCTTTTGATATCTTATAATAATACCCTCAAAGCTTGACTTATACTCTTCACAAAACTCTTCCCATAAGTCCTTTTTCTTATGAATTGCAGATTCTACAATTTCATATGTTTGAGTGAAATTGTTGTTCAAATGTATGTGCTTAAATCTTTCAGAGACCCCACGCCATCCATCTACTTTTTGTTTTGAAAGCTTGTCAATATAGTTTGCTATTTCCTTGTGTGATATTAGCATCAAATGCAACTGAAGTTCTCCACTTCTATTGCATTTTTCAGCGAAATCTTGAAGCATCTTAGTATCGCTAACAGAAGCATCTGTAATATTTGCTTCTAAATACTTGCTAAACTCATCATAAATAACATATATTCCTGTGTATCCTTGTGACTTTAACCCTTTGACCGCCTCCTCATACAAATCAATGACATCAAATCCAATAAATGGATTAAAGTAACTTCCTGCTGTCAATTTGGGATAAATCTTCTCAAATTTTTCGTATGATTCAATATTATAATTCTGCAATTGTTCAATAAATATATTTATAGGACAATCTATTTCTTTTTTTAGTTTTTCAAATGTATCTGGAAATTCATTTTCCCATCGTTCAATCACATTTACTGCTGCTTTATAATTTGTCTCTGGCATTGCATTCAATAATCCATTCATTGATAAAGTTCTATGTAACGCCAAAAGAAATGCCTGTGACAAACTCGTATTGCTTCCAGTTATGATTACTGGTAAGATTTTATTGTTTGACTCATAATAATTTTGTACACACTGATAAAGCCTTGGATTTTCTTTTATCCTTGGCATAGCTTTCTTAAATAGTCCCAAATCTCTCTTCATAAGCATTGCTAAAATACTCAATACAATATGAGACTTTCCCTTTCCGTATGCGCCTACCAATACACGAGCCCTCTCATTCGAAGCAGGATTTGTACTTAAAAGAACTTCTTCCATGAGTTCTAGTGCAGATCTAGTAGGTATAAAATTTTTCAACTTATCATCATTATTTAAATCGTATCCTATGTTAACAGAATACTGAAAACCTGATGCTACTGATATCATTTTGCTCATGGCTCACTTATTCTCCTTCGGTAATTGACTGGTAATATCTTTCTACACACTCAATAAATGTTAACCGCTGATTAAGATGAATTACATCTAATCCAGCTGTTCTTATTATCTTAATCATTCCCATGTTTTCAATATCATGAAGAATATCTAACATAGTTATTGCATCCAAATTAAAAACTTTTCCAATATTACACTGACGCATAAGAAGTTCATTCAATCCTATTTCCATTCTTCCTTGTGCTTGATCTTGAATAACCGACAATACAACCCACGGATTGAAAGATTTTGCCGAAGGTATTGCTTTTTTGAAAGTTCTTTTTTTCTTATTTGCAATATCAACCAGCCCCAACTCTCCAAATGGACAATCTATATTATTTTCAGGCGATATCTTATCCGAGTTTGTTTTATATCGAGGTAAATACGTGTTAACTATACATGTAAAATCGTCATTTAAAGAGCGAAGTGCAACCGTTGTATCGCCCTCTGACATTGAAACATAGTTTTGAATTTCTTGTACAAACTCTTCCTTTGTAAATTCGGACATGCTAAATTCATTAAAGAAGAAATACCAGGAAGTAGCGTCAATCTTTCTTTTTGCCAACTGGTACTGTAACAAATACAAAGTTCCTAGCTCTTCTATATACCTATCGTTATCATAAACAGCCTGTCCAAACTCAGTTAACGTTTGAACTCTTCTTCCAGTGTTTGGCTCTTCAGTTAATCCAACTACCTGTAACCAATAACGTAATGCTTTAACCATATTTGTTCCAATTCCTAATATATCCATAGGATTTTCGTTTTTATCAACAAACAAATCAGGCTTGGCAACTATTCGTTCCATGCCTTTACTAAGCCATCCCTTCCTTATGAAAAACGTGTCATGTGCACGAAACCTCATTGCCATATCCATATCCTCCTAGTTGCTACTTTGTTCTTAAATATTTATCCATTGTGCATCCACCATCCAAATACTTTGCTGTCATACACATCTTACAATGGACACATTTATCAGGATCAATATAATACCCATCTTCGGATATTGAAATTGCTCCAGCCCTACATATTGATTCGCATTTGAGACATTTTCTACATGCATTATATTTACGAATCTGATATCCGACCATTCTTTGTAGATCATCATGATCCTGTACATTCATTGTTCGAATCTTAACGGCATATTCATAATCATCTTGATTAAATGGTTGAATTGAAAGAATAGGCACATTTGTTCTTGAATCCAATACTATTACTTCATGTAACAATTTTTTTCCAAGTTCAGGTGCAACTCTTCCAAACGGAACAAACATCCCAACTAGCTCATCATCAAATGGTCTGACTAGACGATAAATTTTTGCATGTTCCTCTGTAGTACAATTTGTAAATTTTATTTTTACATCTCCAGCTGCTCGAAGACCATTTCCACCTTGTCTCGCCTTCCACTTTCCTGTATCAACATAAACCTCTGCATCTTCCTTGCCAATCTTCTCAGCGAAATCAATCAAGAAATTTCTCCATTTTTTTGACTGTTCAGGCATATATATTCGAGACAAAAATTGTGCTCGTTGATTGTTGTTTGGACAACACCAACATCCTACTCGATCATATCCTAATCTATAGGCATCATTAAAATCTACGTTCTCAGATAACATATACAACCATATATCAATATCTTTCCAAAAGAAAATCGGTGATGCTACCGTCTGTTGTTGAATCTTTACTGATTCCGCATCATCTTCAACTCGATTATATTTGCTTCTACTTACTGATTCAGATTTTCTAATTCCATAAAATGTTAATATTTGCTGATTCCTATATAAACTATTAATAACCCTAGTTATCGGTCCTGTCTTAAACATTGAGCAGCACCATCTCATCATACGTGCTGGTGGTCCAATATCCTCACATACATCATAAAAGACTTGTTCCTCATTCTTCGCTGTTAGAAAAATTGCTTGCGAGTGGTTTCCCCTATATCTCTCTGCATATGCTACTGTACTTGGAAACTCAAGCGTCGTATTGCCAAAAATATGTACTAAGCTTGGATTACTTAATGCTTTAACAACAACATCCGCTGTAACAGTAGAATCCTTTCCACCCGAAAAAGACAACACAATCTTTTCTTCATCAAATTTTGATGCTGTTTTACGCACAAACTCAAATGCTTCATCTTTCAAATAGTCTAGCCGATCTTTATTTGCCAATATAAAATTTGAAATATGCTTATCAAAAGCCTCGTAGCTATTTTCATGTTTATACTTTTCAATTTCTTTTATTAAGTAATCTGCATTCGCTGTTTGAAAAGTTTTACTTGAGATAGCAATACTTTCTCCATCGATATAATATCTGCTATTTGCCGCCCAAACTGACTTTTCAATATAATCATGCGGTTTCTTTCCCAATAATAATTCAAGTAATAATCGTTCTTCTGGAAAAACTGGTCTTAAATCCGCAGCCATGTATTTCGTTTTTTTACCACAGATTGGACATATGCCTCTATCAGCTTGATTAACATTTTGGACTACTGGTGTTTTGCACTCTTTACACCAATAAACTTCGACTGGAATATCTTCCACCGTAATCTTGCCACAAATCGGACATACACCTTCATTTGTCTCAACGTTGCAGTTTTTGCACCACATATATTTTTAACCTCATCTTTCTAATTGTAGCTATTGATAACTAATTATATCGTTAACGCTACATTCAAAGAATTTGCATATTTTTTCTAATACTTTATTAGATACCGGCTCACCTCTTCCCATTTTTGCAACAGTCGCAGAACTCAATCCTACCTGTTCAACCAAATCTTGTTTCTGGAGCCCCCTTTCTAATAGTAATTTCCATAAATCTACATATGATACAGTCATCTTTTATCCTCTCTCTTTATCAATTAAGGCATTAATACTTTTAAAGTATATCATTATACAGTCAATCTTTCCATAAAAAATCTTTATACTTTTGAAGATTTTCTTTAATATCATCAATTTTAAGAAATCATAATCATTTATATCTAATCGATAAATTTTAATGCCTCGCTGAGTTTAAGCCTAATGAAAACAATATAATTGCTAATACAAACATAATTCATGCTATCCAAAAGAGCCAAAGAAAGAATTCATTTAAGATTTAAGGATTAATTTTTAAATTTTGATCCATTATAGATTACTATATGTCCAATAAGCAGTACTCTAACGCATAAATTACTTGCATTTCAAAGACATATTATGCTAAAATTTCATAAAGCATATTTTACAAATCTTTATGATGTGTATAATCCATCTTATATTCTAAAAGTGTCTACGTTATTGCAATATTAATAGGCACTATTCCATTCGTATCTATGCTTTTGTTACCCATCAATTAATTTAAAAGCAGGAGACGAATGAAAGAAATAACTTTTAGTCTCCTGCACAAGACAGTTTTTATAATAGCTGTCACATTGCGCAAGGAGGAACAATCATGGCAAAACACACTCATAAGCATTATAAGTTTCCAACAAACTTATCAAATAAAACGACTATCGCAAACAAGAACTATAAAGATACCATTTTCCGGATGTTATTTTCTGACCGAGAAAATCTACTCTCACTTTATAATGCAGTAAACCAAAAGGATTATAAAAATCCTGATGAATTAGAAATTGTTACTTTGGAAAATGCAATTTATATGGGAATTAAAAATGATCTGGCATTTATTATTGATTTGAATTTATATTTATATGAACACCAGTCAACTTTTAATCCAAATATGCCACTTAGAGATTTATTCTATATTTGCAATGAATATCAAAAATTGGTGGATAAAAAATCTCTATATTCCTCCACCTTGCAGAAAATACCTGCACCTGACTTTATAGAATTTTACAATGGTGCTAAAGCAGCACCTGATATTTTCGAACATAGACTTTCTTCTGCCTATGCAAATCTGACAGGAACGCCAAAGCTCGAGCTGATCGTAACTGTCCTAAATATAAATGAAGGGCATAATATTGAATTAATGGAACAATGTCAGACATTAAAAGAATATTCACAATATGTTGCAAGAGTTCGCGAATACACATCCTGTATGCAGTTAGAACAAGCCGTAAAGCGTGCTGTGGACGAATGCATTCACGAAGGCATTCTTGCTGATTTTCTTTCAAAGAACCGTGCGGAGGTGATCAATACGAGTATTTTTGAATATAATAAAGAATTAGAAGATCAAAAGTTGAGAAAAGCTGAATATGAAGCCGGAAAAACAGACGCTGCCATTGAAACTGCCAGACGTATGCTGGATATGAAAAAATTTACCTTGGAAGAAATTTCCATTATCTCCGGCTTATCACAAAAAGAAATAGAAAAACTATAGAATAGAATATCTGCCGACAATCAAAAGCTGCCACACAAGAGCCTCTTTTCAAAGAGCACTCTGTGTGGCAGCTTTTAATCTGATATAATATATCGTCAGAACATTCCTATACCAGAAAATTTGGAATTATTTCCTTCCCTAGAAATCCACCTCAGTATCATAGTAGCAGCATTTCAGCAGCTTCTCCATCTCTTCCTGGCTCGGCTGTCTAGGATTGGAACCGGTACATGCATCTAAAATCGCATTGGCAGCGATCTCCGGCAGTCTCTCTAAGAACACCTCTTCCGGAACAAAGCCCTGCTCGCATGGATAACTGTCTGCACCATAATTTTTGATGCAATGTGGAATCTTAAGGTCATCATTCATCTTGCGTAAGTATGCGATGAGTAATGCAACTTTCTCATCCAGACTGTCACCGCCGAGTCCCATAAAATCAGCGATATCGCCGTAACGTTTCTTTGCTGTCTCATCTTTTGCATTGAATGCGATAACTTTTGGCAGATACATGGCGTTTGCAGCACCGTGGATAATATGAGCTCCATAATCTGCAAATGCAGCTCCTGTCTTATGTGCCATGGAATGAACGATACCAAGCAGAGCGTTGGAGAATGCCATTCCGGCAAGACACTGCGCATTGTGCATGGAATCTCTCTTAGCCATATCTCCGTTGTAGGAATCAACCAGATCATTCTGGATCATTTTGATCGCATGTAACGCCAGTGGATCAGTAAAGTCACAGTTAGCGGTAGAAACATATGCCTCGATCGCATGTGTCATGGCATCCATTCCGGTGTGTGCAACTAATTTCTGTGGCATTGTCTCTGCAAGATCCGGATCAACGATTGCCACATCCGGTGTGATCTCAAAATCTGCGATCGGATATTTGATACCTTTTTCATAATCAGTAATAATTGAAAATGCTGTCACCTCTGTTGCAGTTCCTGAAGTAGAAGAAATTGCACAGAAATGAGCTTTATTTCTCAAAGCCGGGATTCCAAATACTTTACACATATCCTCGAATGTGATGTCCGGGTACTCGTATTTGATCCACATTGCTTTTGCAGCGTCGATTGGTGAGCCGCCACCCATAGCAATGATCCAGTCCGGTTCAAATTCCATCATTGCTTTTGCGCCTTTCATAACTGTTTCAACAGAAGGGTCCGGCTCGATACCTTCAAACAACTGAACTTCCATTCCGGCTTCCTTCAGATACTGCTCTGCCTTATCAAGAAATCCGAATCGTTTCATGGAGCCACCGCCAACGCAGATCATTGCTTTTTTACCCTTGAATGTCTTCAATGCTTCTAATGCACCTTTTCCGTGGTATAAGTCTCTTGGTAATGTAAATCTTGCCATGTAAAAACCCTCCTATAAAATATGTATGTGTTTGTTGTGATTGTTATGTTTTTAACAATCTAGTTGTCTATATTATACCATACATTTTATTTTATAGAAGGGTTTTTATATATTATTCACAAAATATCTATGTATTTTTTACCGTACAAGATTAATATAATTTCAATCCGCTGCGCACCGGTTCGCTTGTTAGATCCACACCCAGCTTCTTGAAAATTTTAATATCCACTTCAGAGAGCATTACGGAAGTGTGCACCTGACATCCCCGAAGTGCCGGAAGCTGCTCCAATGCTTTTTTTGCATTCTCATTCGCTGCTGCTGCAAGAGAAAGTGCGATCAGTACTTCATCGGTGTGAAGTCTTGGGTTTTTTCCACCAAGGAAACGGACTTTTAAGTCCTGGATCGGTTCAATTGCTTCCGGGCGGATAAGTTTTTCGTCATGTTCAATACCAGCCAGATGTTTTAATGCATTCAAAAGCAGTGCTGCAGATGCGCCAAGGAAATCAGACGTTTTAGATGTAATGATACATCCGTCTGACAGTTCAATGGCTGCTGTTGGAACACCAAGCTCCTCGGCACGTTTTTTTGCTGCAACGGTGACATGTCTGTCGTCTGTTGTGATCTTCGCCTGTTTCATCAGAAGTTCGATCTTGTAAACTTCATTTTCTGTTGCTTCCTCTTTGACCAGTTTGTTTACCGCTGTGTAATAACGTCTTATGATCTCCATTTTGGAGGCTTCACAGCACGCCTCGTCATCGATGATGCAGTTTCCTGCCATATTAACGCCCATATCCGTCGGTGATTTATAATAGGTATTTTCTCCGTAGATTCCTTCAAAGATTGCATTTAACACTGGGAAAATCTCAATGTCACGATTGTAGTTGACGGTTGTTTTTCCATATGCTTCCAAGTGAAATGGATCGATCATGTTCACGTCATTTAAATCTGCGGTGGCTGCCTCATAGGCTAAGTTTACCGGGTGCTTTAATGGCAGATTCCAGATCGGGAATGTCTCAAATTTTGCATATCCGGCTTTCGTTCCACGGATATTCTCATGGTAAAGCTGGGAAAGGCAGGTTGCCATTTTTCCACTTCCCGGTCCCGGTGCGGTGATAACGACTAATGGTCTGGTCGTCTCGATATAATCATTTTTTCCAAATCCATTCTCACTTACGATCAGTGGAATGTTTGCCGGGTAACCCTCGATCTTATAGTGCTGGTATACTTTGATTCCTCTTTTTTCCAGTTTTTCACGGAACTGTACTGCTCCGTTCTGTCCTGCAAACTGCGTGATCACAACGCTTCCAACATACAGACCTTTTTTCTCAAACTCTCCGATCAATCGTACAACGTCCACATCATAGGTGATTCCAAGATCTCCGCGGACTTTGTTCTTCTCTATATCTGCTGCACTGATCACGATCACGATCTCTGCCACATCCGCAAGCTGCATAAGCATCTGTAGTTTGCTGTCCGGTGCAAATCCCGGCAATACCCTGGATGCGTGATAATCGTCAAATAATTTTCCGCCAAATTCCAGATAAAGCTTGTCCCCAAACTGGCTGATCCGCTCTTTGATGTGCTCAGACTGAATTTTTAAGTACCTGTCATTGTCAAATCCTATTCTCATCCCTGTTATCCTCTTATTTTTCATTCGCTTTTTTATTTACAAACATAAAGAATATTATACAATAAAACCGGGACAAAATATACTTAAAATTTTCAATTTCCCTCACAAATTTTAACGTACCATTTGAAAATTATTTTTGCAGATTTCATAATAAGGCTGACCCTTTCCGGATCAGCCTTATCATTAAATTCCCAATAACTGCTTTTTCTTCGCTGCAAACTCTTCTTCTGTGATGACTCCTGCATCCAAAAGACCTTTGTATTTCTGCAGCTGTTCGATCGTATCACTCTCAGAAGACTGCTTCTGCTCTCCCAGAGATCCGGACTCCTGCTTTGCAGCCTGTTTTTTCTCTCCCGCTGTCATCTCTTTGACATTCGGATTCATCAGGTGTGCCAGATTGAGTGCCAGCGTGTGCAGACTCTCTGTTTTATCCTCATAGCTGCTTAAAAACGCCTCGACACTTGGACTGTCACTGTCAAAGGAAACTCCTGTCCAATCCCACTTGACATTATCCCAATAAGGATGGTCAAACGTCAACTCCACATGGAAGGTATCTGCCGGAGAAGCCACGTCAAAAGATGGTCTTGGATGATACTCATGATAATGATTACCATCTTTGTCATTTTCCTCATGCATCCGCTCCAGCCGCTCAAACATCTCATATTCCCTCATCTGTATATGAAACTGTGCGATCTGCGGCTCCAGCTGCTTTACTTTTTCCGGAACTTTACTGTCGTAATGCTTTAATTCCTGATGATTTCCCTCAAATAAAACCCGGCTGTCCTCTAAAATACGGAAAGACTTTAAATTGTCCGCCTGAAATGCGAGTGAGTCTTTGTCGCAGTTCACACGGAAAAGTCCATGGAAAATATCTAATACCAGATCTCCACCAAACAGTCCAAAATTAAACGAATAGTTTTCCTCGAACTGATCTCTTAATGCCTGATTATCTTCGTAAAACTGGACGTACTGCTTAAAATCATCGATGGTCATCCGATCTGTACTTCCTTTTGGCAGATAGATTTTTTTATCACATTCCTTACAGATCGGTGTGTCCTGTATTTTTGTTGCAAGCAGTCGCGGTGTCGGATTCCCGCAGACCGGACATAATTTTTTATTATTACTGAATAATCCCATATTAATCCCCTTTCTGTGACAGATATTCTCTTTTATGAAAGCCAAGAATACCTGCAATTACATTTGTAGGAAATATACCAAGCGCACTGTTTAACTTTGTCACAGAATCGTTGTAGATCAAACGGCTGGTATATATCATGCGTCCATAACATTCCACCGCATCCATACATCTGGTATAGTTTTTATCTGCACAGAGCAGTGGATTGCGTTCTGCCGCCAGACGGATGCTTTTTACGGTTTCCTCTATCACCTGCTCCTGCTCTGATACCTCCTCAGGTGCGGAGCGCGCAGTGATCACACTTCGTCTGGCTGCTGCACGCTCCATCAGCGGCTGTGTGTCATCTGCTGCATATCCTTTCATAAGATCAAGCACTGCAAATAATGCATCAAAACGTGAGGAAATCTGCACTCCGATCTGATTCATGGCATTTTGGATATTTCCGTCCATCACCGCAAACTTCCGCTGCACGGAGATAATCCAGAGAACAAGTAAGAGCAGGATCAAACCAATAATGATCAAGATTTCCATACCTAACATTTTTTCTTCTTAATCCCTCCTTCTTTTGTGTGCTTATTTTGGCTTTCTCCTTTGTCTGAATCTACAATACACGATTTTTCCCAAAAAATGGACGCACTGTCATGAATCGACCATAAAATGCATTGAATCGACCAAAAAAACAGACCGTCATAAGACAGCCTGCTCTCCATTAAACGCATATTCCATATATGTATTTTTGATTTCCGAACATTTTCCATGCGGAATCGGGATCACCGCATCATTTACCATTTTGATGGAACGGCTGGAAATATTCTGGATATACTCCATATTCACAAGAAAGGACCGGTGGGGACGGAAAAAGTTGCTGTACTGCATCAGCTGTCCCGCCAGATCATCCAGACTCCCTGCACCCTCTAGAACTGCTCCGTTTTCCAGATGAAATAAAAGTTTTCGTCCCAGCACCTCGCAGTATTCCAGCTGCTGCAGATTGACCCTTGTAATACCATCCTTACTGCGCAGGATCAGACTGTTCTTCTTTTTCTTCTCACACTCCGACAGCACTGAATCCATCAGCCGGAAAAAGCTTTCCTCCCAGATTGGTTTCAACTGGTAAAAATAAGCTCCAACCGTATAAGATTCCACCGCAAACTCCGGGGATGAGGTCAGAAAAATAATTTTCATATTTGTGTCATACTGCCGGATCTCTTTTGCCACATCCATGCCATTCTGCCCCGGCATCACGACATCAAGAAATAAAATATCCGGTCTTATGCCCTTCTCAATCTCCGTCAGCAGTTCAAACGGACTCTGGAATGCCGCATAGGTAATATCCTCATTCCGTTCTACCTGATAGCGGTCTAATAATTCGTTCATCTGATGAAGCACTTCCATTTCATCATCACAAAACGCAATCTTTATCATAAAATTATATTTTCTCCTGCGTAATTATAATATATCCATACCTCTTGTGATCCCTTTCACTGTCACAGGAAGCCTGCAAAATGTTTTTTCCATGTACTATTATATTTCAGAGAAGGGAAAATGAAAAGTCAATGTCCGCTACCTTCTCAGATCCTCAAATGCCCCATACACATCCAGTGTTCCATACCCCCACGACGGATTCGGATAACTCCTGTCATCCGCCCGGTCTGCGCCGCGGATCAGCATATTTTTGATATCCGCAGAGGACATGAATATCTGATTTCTTTTTACCAGTCCCCATTCCATGATCTGCGCACATGCCCCGGCTGTGATCGCTGCCGCTGCACTCGTCCCGGTCATGGTCACAAAACGGTTCTGCAGTCCCGGTCCATACACATTCACCGCCGGAGCACAGAAATCCGGCTTTACCTCACCGGAAAGCGTAAATCCCCTGCCCGAGTCCAGATACAGACCGCCATTTGCCACATTGTAGCCGCCCGTGCTTATGACCTGCCCTGCATTGCCCGGCACGGTGATCGTATGATTTGGATTTGACCGCAGGAAAAAAACCTTTCCACTCGTAAAATTCCGCATGGGAAGCCACATATTGTAATCCCCTGTCACAATGCTCTGCGGATACACGTTGATCGTCCAGATCCCCTGCGCTGCGTTTGAAAAACGTAAATAAATAAGCTGGTTTCCCTGCCGCCTGCCCGTCAGCCGATAGTCGATGCTGACTCTTGTCTGCTCGAAAATAAAGAGAAACTCCTGCCTTCCACCGCTCCGATAAGGCAATTTGGGCAGCACTTCCCCGGTGGGCGAGCTGACCGATACAGCATAAAGCTCCGGCGCATTTGCCCACATCTCAATGAAAAAACCCGGCATATTTTCCTCCACCGAGACTTCCACCGATTCGTACTCCATATCCGGCTGTATTTTTCCAAGAAAATGATGTCTTGCATTCGCCTCGTTTCCTACTGCTGCCACACTGCATCTTTTCCGCCTTCTGGATACAATATCCAGATAAGTTGCCAGCGGTCCGTCCTTACCACGGTTTCCCATGTTGCTGCCTAGTGCAATGCAGATCACAAGCGGCATATCCCGCTCCATTGCCAGCCGGTCCAGATAGCTGACTGCCATCATGATATCATTCTCCTGATACGCCGGAACAGAATCCGGGATAAAATAAAATTCCCGCAGATAAGTTTTTGCCTCTTTCAGTTTTACAACTGCGATATCGGAAAACGGTGCCGCCCCAATAAAATTATTTTCGACATCCTCACTTCCACATGCCACCCCGGCTACAAAAGTTCCGTGTCCATTGGTATCCATGGACGGAACGGTTTCCAGCGGATTTTCTGCCCGGAGTGCGGCATTGATCTGCTCTGCCTTATACTCGGAACCATATGCGATCCCCTCCGGCTTTGTTCCATCCCGGATCGTCTGATCCCAGATGCGGTAAATCCTTGTTGTCCCATCAGAATACTGAAATACCGGATTGCGGTAGTCGATCCCGGTATCGATAAATCCGATCATCACGCCCTGCCCTTTCAGTGCGAGCGCCGGCTGCTGCTGTAATTTTAATATCCCCGAAACCTCAAGCGCCGTCTCATCCAGAAGTCCATAGCATTTTGGAACAGAAGCATAGGAATCCGCCGGAAAATCAAATATCTGGAAAAAACTCCTCGGATAAAAATAAATATCGTTTTCCTCCTCGATCCGCTGGATACAATCACTTTGAAGGTCAATCACATCCAAAACGTCTTTCGATATGATAAAATCCACATAATCATTGGAATAAATCTTTTCTTCACAGTCAGACATAAAAAACTCCGCACACCTATCTTTACAATAAATGCCGGAGTTTTGTCTTTTATTCCTTTAAATTGCAGACTTCTCTTCGATCGCAGCACAGCCGCGCATCGTAATAAGCGGACCGCCCTTTTTCTCCACATAATCTTTTGTGATCGTCACCATGCCGATATTGTCATCCTTCGGGATCTCATACATGATATCTAACATAAAATCTTCGATAATAGAGCGGAGAGCACGCGCTCCTACCTTTTTCTCTTTTGCTTCCTTTGCGATAGAATGAAGTGCATCCTCGTCAAATACAAGCTTTACCTCATCCATGGCAAGCAGCTTCTCATACTGCCTGATGATTGCATTCTTCGGCTCTTTTAAAATACGCACGAGCATATCTTCCGTCAGCGCCTCCAATGTGAACATGACTGGCAGACGTCCTAAAAATTCCGGGATCATACCGAATTTGCGCACATCTTCTGTCGTCACTTTTGCAAGCAGGTTCTCGTCATTGTCATATTTATCCTTCAGGTCTGCCTTAAATCCAATGGAAGCTTCCTTGTTCAGACGCTCCTTAATGATATCTTCCAGATCCGGGAACGCTCCTCCGCATATAAAAAGAATGTTCTTTGTGTTGACCATCGTCATCGGCACCATCGCATTTTTACTGCTTGCCCCTACCGGCACTTCCACTTCCGCACCCTCTAACAGCTTTAACATTCCCTGCTGGACAGATTCTCCGCTGACATCGCGCTGGTTTGTGTTGCGCTTCTTTGCAATCTTGTCGATCTCATCAATAAAGATGATGCCGTGCTCTGCGCGCTCAACATCATTGTCAGCAGCCGCTAACAGTTTGCTGACTACACTCTCGATATCGTCACCGATATAACCTGCTTCTGTCAGAGAAGTTGCATCCGTGATGGCGAGCGGCACATCTAATAATCTTGCCAGTGTCTTGACCAGATAAGTCTTGCCGCTTCCGGTCGGTCCGATCATGAGCATGTTGGATTTTTCGATCTCCACACCGTCCTGCACATCAGATGCAATTCTCTTGTAATGATTGTAAACTGCCACGGACATGACTTTTTTGGCATGTTCCTGTCCGACCACATACTCATCCAGTGACGCTTTGATCTTATGTGGTGCCGGGATCGCATGAATATCGATCTCCGGCTTTCTCTCCTCTTTTGGTTTCTTTTTCTTGATCTTCTGGCTGTTTGGCATACCGCCCATCATATTTTGCAGATCAGAGAGATTGATCATGCTGATATTTGGCATCTTATCCAGATTCATATTATTAAAACTTCCCATGTTCATCATATCACCCATTGGGAATCCGGTGCCATTCATGCTGTCGAACGTTCTCTGCATACAGTCATGACAGATGGAAATGCTGTTTGGGATCCTGATCATTTTGCCGGCTATATGCTCCGGTCTGTGACAGATGTAGCAGATCTCCTCGTACTCATCATCCTTCTTCTCATCACTCTCCTGTGCATCTGCCGTGGTGTTCACCACTTCCGCACTCTCTGCTTCCGTTGTATGTAAATTATTGTCAGAGGCTGCCGGCTCTTTGTTCTCTTCTCCGTCGATTACCTCTCTGAAATCATTATCTGACATTTAGATCTCCTTTAATATCCCTGAAATTGCTTTCTGTTTTCACCGCCCTCAAAAAATGCGATGGGTTTATTATAATTCAAATAAAAATGAATCACAACTAATTTGGCAAGATTTCATTTTTATTTAAGATATTTTCTTGAAAAAGCATGATAATATTTGACCGTCCGGATTTTATGGGTTAGAATACAGCTACACACAAAAAACTTTCGGAAAGGTGACTCATGTATACAGAAAAAAAATCTTTTCGCAGACAAATGAAACAGGCAGAACAGCATGCTGCCCCACAGCTGCAGCAAATTCTGATCTTCGTTTTGATTTTCCTTGTCATTTTTATGATGGTGCAGATCCAGAATCTACAGGGAACTGCCCACGTGGTGAACTATGCCGGTCTTGTGCGTGGAGCCACACAGCGTGAAGTCAAGCTCGAGATTACCGGAACTGCAGATGATATGCAGATCCAGTATCTGGATCAAATTTTGTCCGGTTTAAAATATGAAGATGGAAATTATAATCTGGTAAGCCTGAAAGATCCGGTTTACCAGCAGTGTCTGGACAATCAGATTGAATATTGGGAACTACTGAAAGAAGAGATTTATACCGTTCGTGAAAAGGGCTATGAAAACACCAATGTTGTCTCAATGAGTGAAACTTATTTTGAATATGCCGATGAGACGGTGACTGCTGCCGAACAGTACTCGGAAAAGGTTGCAGCACGGATCCGGCTGACCGAGATTATTTCTGCGCTTGATATACTATTGTTAATCTTTTTGATCGTCCAGCAGCACATCCAGCACATTCAGGCCGTCAGGGAAAATCATATTTTATCCCAGAAAGCCTATCTGGATGTGCACACCGGACTTCCAAACAAAAGCCGCTGTGAAGACCTTTTGAACTCTTCCGGTTTTATCACTGAGCCGCTGTGTTTTGTTATGTTCGACTTAAATAATTTAAAAAAAGTGAACGATACCATCGGACACGCTGCCGGGGATTCGATGATCGCCAATTTTGCCCACATTTTAAGAAAGGTAGTTCCTGAAAAAGATTTTGTCGGCAGATTCGGCGGTGACGAATTTATCGCTATTTTGTACGACACCACCTCCGCGCAGGCAGACGAACTGTTGGAAAAACTACATGCTACGGTCAAACAGTATCAGCCCGGCAATATGCCGGATGCGATCAGTTACGCCTATGGTTACAGCTGCTCCATGAATTACAAAGATTGTACGCTCCGCAATCTGCTTGACAAGGCAGACCATGAAATGTATCTGAATAAACAGGCACAAAAAAAGAAACGATAAGCCGTTTCTTTTTTTGTATTTCTCTATCATTTACGGATTTGCAGTTCCATTTCCGCCGGCTCCGTTGGTATTCTCTGCATTTCCGCCGGTTGCATCGTTTGTGAGATCATTCACACCATTTTCCACACCATCGATCACATCTTTGCCGGCATCGCCAACACCGTCCACTACATCCTCGATCACGTTGCCGTTATCATCCACACGGTTGTTATCCTTGCCCTTATCCTCTGTGGTGCCGATATTATTTTTGTTCTTGTCTGTGGTGGTGTCCGCATTGTTGTTCAGACGGTTTTCCGTGCTTGTGTTTGTACCGTTTGTGCCATTATTTTTATCGTTTGCGGTATTATTTCCGCAGCCTGTCACAGCACTTAAAGATAACGTAAGCATCATTCCTGCCAAAAGTAATTTCCACTTTCTCATAGTCATTTCTCCTTTTCTTTCACAGAGTGCTCTTGCTCTGTTCTTCGAAAATAGTATGACCATCCTTATTTTTCTTATACATTTTCTGTAAAAAAATTTAATTTTGTGGATAATACCCCAGTTCCCTTGATAACTCTTCCTGCACTTTTTTCACATCCACAGCAAGTTCTTCCACGCGTTCTCTTGTCATACGGCTTACCGGTCCGGAAATACTGAAAGCGTATTTTACTTCTTTGCTATAGCCTCTTAAGCACGCAGCAATGCAGCGCACTCCTTCCTCATTTTCCTCATCATCTAACGCATAACCGTTCTTGCGGACTTCCGCTAATACCTGCATCATATCATCAATATCAGTGATCGTTTTGCCCGTTTTCTTCTCAATAATGCTCTCATTCCAGATCTGCTTGACTTCTTTTTCCGGGAGTGTTGCCATAATCGCCTTGCCGACACCGGAACAATACATTGGATGCACCATGCCGACGTGTGATACCATGCGGATCGTTCCAACTTTTGCTTCTATTTTATAGATGTATAAAATATTGTTGCCTTCGCGCTGTACCAGATGCACTGCCTCTCCGCTGATGTCGGACAGTCGCTCCATATAAGGTTTTGCGATCTGTAAAATATCGGTACGCTCCAAAATCTTGCCAGCCATGCTCACGATCTTATAGGAAAGCATGTATTTCTGTGTTGTCTCATCCTGCTTCGCGTAACCCATATAGATCAAGGACATCAATAAGCGGTGGACTGTACTTTTGTGAAGTCCGAGTTCTGTGCTGATCTCCATTAATCCCATTTCGCCATGCTCCGCTAACATCTCCAGCACCTGGAAAATACGCTCCGCTGACTGCACCGGATTTTTTGTTTCTTTTTCTTCTGCCATCGTAGGTGTCCCTTTCTTAATTCTTATGCTGCGACTGTTCAGAACCCCATGCAAAAGCTTTCGGTGTTCTGACGAATCACTTTATGTTTCACATTTCAGTTTGTCGTTCCATATTGTGAAACAATCTTTTTTTCATCTTAACAGTTAGATATTGAAATGTCAAGGGAATTGGAGCGGAACTATTGACATCCTCTTTTCTGATGTTATAATAAAATCGTATCGTTTTATGGAACATTGTTTCATATAATGGAACTTTGTAAAAGAACACAATCATCCACTGGATGACAAAATAAGAATGATAAGGAGAATCATCATGAACAAAGTATTAGAAGAGATTTCTAAAATTGGTATCGTACCTGTTATCGCTCTCGATCACGTAGAGGACGCTGCTCCTTTAGCAAAAGCATTATGTGACGGAGGTCTTCCTTGTGCAGAAGTCACATTCCGTACTGCTGCCGCTGAGGAATCTATCCGTATTATGGCTGAGCAGTTCCCGGAAATGTTAGTAGGTGCCGGAACTGTTCTTACTACAGAGCAGGTTGACCGTGCGGTAAACGCCGGAGCAAAATTCATTGTAAGCCCTGGCTTAAATCCAAAAGTTGTAAAATACTGCGTAGAAAAAGGAATCCCGGTTACTCCTGGATGCTCTAACCCAAGTGACGTGGAAGTTGCCATTGAACTTGGTCTTGATGTTGTAAAATTCTTCCCAGCAGAGGCAGCCGGCGGATTAAATATGATCAAATCCATGGCAGCTCCTTATGTAAATATGAAATTCATGCCAACCGGCGGAATTAACGCAAAGAACCTTACAAATTACCTTGATTTCAACAAAATCATCGCATGTGGCGGTTCCTGGATGGTAAGCAAAGACCTTGTTGCAGCAAAAGACTGGGCAGGCATCACTGCTCTCACAAAAGAAGCTGTATCTACTATGTTAGGATTCAAACTTCTTCATGTTGGTGTAAATAATGCATCTGAGGAAGCTGCTGCTTCTGATTCTGCAAAATTCGCTACTTTACTTGGTCAGGATGTAAAAGTTGGAAACAGCTCTATGTTCGTTGGTTCCCTCATCGAAATGATGAAAAATCCAGGTCGTGGAACCTGCGGTCATATCGCAATCCAGACAAACTACCTTGCACGTGCGATCTACCACTTAGAGAAACGTGGTTTTGTATTTGATGAGTCTTCCTTCAAATATGATGCAAAAGGAAATATCACTGTTGCTTACTTAAAAGATGAAATCGCTGGTTTCGCTGTTCATTTCAACCAGAAATAAGACAGGAGACGGATATGAATGGGGTGGGGTGTTTGCCATGAATCCTGGTGAGAAGTTTTTATCAGAGGAAGAATATACTTCCCTGATTGAAGAAATACGCAAGTATCTATAAACCGGAGGGTGGCTGGTAGTGTAGGCAGATTTTGTGGCTACATTCATAACGTAAATCAGGGCAGATATCAAAGTCTGTGCACAAGTCAGTCACTGCGTAAATAAAAAGAAAAATCGTACAAACAAATATGATTTCCTTTGTGAGCTCTGCGAACAGGAACATCATATTTCGTTTGTACGATTTTCTTTTATATACACTAATAATTTGACTTGTGTGGACTCTTTTATCTCTGCCCTTCATAACCTATAAAGCAGCCACAAAATCTGCCTACATTACTATGTTAAACTCCGGTTTAAAAATAAAGTAACAATAGAATTTACCCTGGCAATATGATAAAATACCGTTAAACTAATCGATTTTTCAAGGTTAAGGAGATATTACATGCGAAATATTCTGAATATAAACTCTGACTGGATGTTATCCACCGAAAAGAGAGCGGACAATAAATCTGTCCACAAAAGAATCCTTCCATTAAATAAAGAAGATGAATATTGTTATTATCTGGAACTTCTGGGTGCTTCGTCTTCCATGGAAGTTTTTATGAATCAGGAAAAAATAGGCACACACAACGGCATTTATACGCTTTACCGTATCGATGTGACGGACTACATTGTAAATGGTGACAATGAACTGGATATTGTATGTGACGGCGAAGTTCCATGCTTAGATGCCAGCCTTATTATTGTAGGAAAATATCATTTTTCACTGGATCATTTTGGAGATGCAGGACTTACTGTCATTCCACAGGAGATCTCATCATCCTCTGCCAGCATCCGGATTCTTGCCTCCGCAAAGGATCTCCCGGAAGATGCCATGATCTCCTACACTGTGCTTACGACCACCGGAACCATGCTTGCCAACAAAAGTGTGCCAGCCACCACACCGGAATATATCTGTCGTCTGACCAACCCATGCCTTTGGAATGGAAAAACTTCTCCAAAACTTTACGTGGTTGTTGCAGGATTAATTGTAAATGGCACTATAGAAGACCAGATCGTACTTCCTTTTGGTCTGCGCAATCTTAAAATGGAATCCGGCAGTGATATTACCGTAAATGGTCTGTGTATCCCGGAAAATGACCTTGTCCACATTTTAGAATCCGATCCATTTGTCTACGACGATATGGACGAGGACGGCACTTTCGCCTGTGTGGAATTAAAGGAGCTCTGCAATCTTTCCACAGATGAGGCTGACTGTAAAAATCTGCTCACAGAATATGTGCTGCAGAATGCTTATCATCCTTCCATTCTCTGCTGGAAGCTTCCGGAAGAACATGCTGACTTTGCAACTTTGCTCCGCGAATTAGACAGTACAAGACCTGTTTTGTTCTAAATTAATTTCTATAATAGAATACCATTCTATTATCACGAATCAGGACACTGCTTCACAGGCTTTTTCAAATTCAGCACGCACTTTTGCCATCTGCTCCGGCAGGTGGCTTAATTCCTGTTTGCGTATGGATGCGACCACCTGTGAAGCTGCCTCAAATAAATCCGTCATTCCAAGCGTTCCTGCAACACCCTTTAATGCATGGACTGCCTCTAACACATCCTCATAACGTCCTTCTGCAAGCGCCTGTTCCCCGATTGCAAGATGATCGTCTTTTGTCAATTTCACTAAAAATTTTTCGTACAAAGCCTCATTCCCGGCAAAACGTTTCACTGCATTTTCATAATCAATGCCATAGGCTTTCAACTTTTCTTTCTCCATACCCGTACCCCGTCATCCATAAAAATATAACTGTATTATACGCTATACCTTTTATTTTGTAATCGGGGTCTGACAATTTCTTTGCCATTTCTTAACTGCCACTTACTTTTTCATTTTCGGCTGGAAGATGATACTTGCGATATAAGAGAAAATCAGTGCTGCGGAAATACCGACTGCACTCGCTTTGAAGCCTCCCATAAAAATGCCGATAAATCCATTCTCATCAACTGCTTCTTTTACGCCCATCCAAAGAACATTTCCGAAACCAAGCAGCGGTACACTCGCACCGGCGCCTGCAAATTCCAGAAACGGTTCATAGATCTGCAAAGCTCCAAGTACCGCCCCAAGGCACACTAACAACACCATGATTCTGCCCGGGAGCATTTTTGTTTTTTCCATGAGTATCTGAACGATTGCACAAATCAGTCCACCTACCCAGAACGCGTTTACATAATCCATAATTCCTCCTTTTTACGCATCGACATGCTCAATCACGACCGCGTGGGCAATGCCCGGCACATTCATTCCTTCATTAAAAGACACGGTGGAAAGCAATGCTCCTGTCGGCACAAATAAAATTCTTTTTAACGTTCCATCTGCGATCTGCTTTAGAAAATAAGCACTTAATGTCACCGCAGAACATCCACAGCCGGAGCCTCCTGCCCCGGTATTCTGGTTTTGCGCATCAAAAATCTCGATGCCGCAGTCTGTGTGTATTTTGCTGATATCGTAGCCGTCCTTTAACAGCAGATCAATAAGGATTTCCTGTCCGATCGTTCCAAGATCTCCTGTGATGATTTTGTCGTATTCTTTTTCACTGCGTCCGAAATCTTCAAAATGCTGTTTGATCACATCTTTCGCTGCAGGTGCCATGGCAGCACCCATGTTCATGGAATCTTTGATCCCGAAGTCCACGATTTTTCCGGTTGTGATTCCTGTGATCTTTGCGATTCCCTTTTCTTTTCCAAGCACAAAAGCTGCACTTCCGGTCACTGTCCATGTTGCAGATTTTGGTCGCTGATTGGCGTATTCCAAAGGAAAACGGAACTGTTTCTCTGCGCTGGCGAAATGGCTCGATGTCATGGTCACAACATGGTCGGCATAGCCTGCCGCCACACACATTGCGCCAAGCGACAATGATTCTCCGCACGTGCTGCATGCCCCGTATAGTCCGAAAAGCGGCACCTGAAAATCCAGCACGCCGAAAGATGTTGCGATCGTCTGTCCGAGAAGATCTCCCGCAAAAAGATACCGGATATCTTCTTTTTGCAGTCCTGCCTTGCCAACTGCCATGGTAAAAGCTTCCTTCTGCAGGGTGCTCTCTGCCTCCTCCCATGTGTTCTGTCCGAATTTGTCATCTTCTCCGATCACATCAAAATGAGCTGCCAGAGGACCTTCTCCCTCTTTTTTCCCAACAATGTTGGCTGTGCTGATAATAAAAGGAGCCTCTGTAAAACAGAGGCTCTGTTTTCCCTTCTGCATACTGATTCCACACTTTCTTTTTGTTTTAGTATGCATTCGGGGAACTTCTTTTATTCATTTTTTATAACATCATTGTAAATATTCGGCACCACATTCAAAAAAACCGCATCTTGGATGCTCGATTTATGCTCTTACTTTCTGAATTTCCTGTATCATAAGTGGAACGATCTCATAGAGGTCTCCGACGATTCCATAATCTGCCACTTCAAAAATTGGAGCATCTTCATTTGTATTTACTGCAATGATAAGTTCAGAGTCCTGCATTCCGGCTTTATGCTGGATTGCTCCTGAAATACCAAGTGCAACGTAGATTTTCGGACGTACTGTTTTTCCAGTCTGTCCAACCTGATGATCAGCGGTAAGCCAGCCGGCATCTGTAACGGCACGGGAAGCTCCCACTACACCGCCACCAAGTGCCTCTGCAAGCTGTTTTGCATATTCGATTCCTTTTTCCGGATTTTTGCTGATACCATTTCCGACAGAAACAATGACTTCTGCACCAAGCAGGTCAACCATTTTTCTGGATTCTTTTACAACTTCGATCACTTTTGTCTTCAAATCGCTGTCAGAAAGATTTACCTGTACTTTTTCGATTTCTACTGCATCTGCTTTTGTCTGGTCAAAAGGCGCTTTCTTCAAAACACCCGGACGGACAGTTGCCATACACGGACGGAATCTTGGGCAGATGATAGTAGCCATCATATGTCCGCCGAAAGCCGGACGTGTCATTTTCATATTTTTGTCTTCCATATCAAACTTTACAGAATCAACATCAATCGTAGATGCCTCTCTTAAAAAGTCTGTATAGATATCCATATTAATATCCAGATGTGTACAGTCTGCACAAAGTCCTGTATGTAATCTTGCTGCAACACGAGGTCCTAAATCACGACCGATATTCGATGCTCCAACAAGGAATACCTCTGGTTTTTTATCCATGATCACATCACAGATCACTTTTGTATATGCGTCTGTTGTATACACGGCAAGTCTCTCATCCGATGCTACAATAATTTTGTCTGCACCATATCCGCCAAGTTCTTTTGCTGCACTCTCGATTCCGTCTGCGCCAAGTAAAAGTCCGACGAGTTTACAACCGCGCTCATCTGCAAGTTTTCTTCCTTCACTGATAAGTTCAATATCCGTGCTCATAAGCTTGCCTTCACGCTGCTCACAGAACACCCAGATATCGCTGAATTCTTCTATTGCTGCACTATTAAATGCCATATCTTTTTCCTCCTTAGATTACGTGCTTTTTGGCAAGACTTTCTGCCAGTTCTTTTACCATTTCTTCATTGGAACCCTGTAACATTTTTCCTGCACCCTTCTGTGGTGGTGTAAAAGAACGGAAAATATTAGTAGGGGAACCTTTTAATCCGATGGTTGTCGGATCGATTAACGGTTCATCTTTTAAAGCCTCATAATCTAATACGGTAAATGGTTTTTTATAACACTCTAAGATTCCCTTTACCGTCATGTAACGTGGCTGGTTTAATTCTTTCACACATGTGATAAGACATGGTGTGGAAACCTCAACTGTCATATATCCATCCTCTAAAAGACGTTTTACAGTAAGTGTATTTCCGTTTTTGTGGATTTCAGCTGCATAAGTAACCTGTGGGATATTTAATTTTTCTGCAATCTGTGGTCCTACCTGAGCGGTATCTCCGTCAATTGCCTGACGTCCACAGAAAATAATATCTTCCGGTCCAACTCCGAGATTGGATAATCCACCTGCAATAATCTGTGAAGTTGCAAATGTATCAGAACCTCCAAATTCACGTCCCGAGATCAGAACTGCATCATCTGCTCCCATTGCGATACACTCTCTCAACATTCCTTCTGCTGGTGGTGGTCCCATGGAAACAACTGTAACCTTTGCACCTGTTTCATCTTTTAATCTTAACGCTGCTTCTACTGCTGCTAAATCGTCCGGGTTTGTGATAGTTGCCATTGATGCACGATCAAGCGTACCGTTTGCGTTTACAGCAACTTTTCCGGAAGTATCCGGAACCTGCTTTACACATACATATATTCTCATTTCAAATTCTCCTTTTCAAACGATTCCGTACTTTTTATTTTAACAGACTTCTTGAGATGACGATCTGCTGTACCTGACTGGTTCCTTCATACAATGTCATGACGCGCGCATCTCTGTAAAGTCTCTCTACTTTGTAATCCTTGATAAATCCATATCCACCATGAATCTGAATTGCTTTTGCACAAACACGGTTTGCCATTTCAGAAGCATAGTATTTTGCCATGGAGCACTGTGTGGAAGCATCTTTTGCATCCATGTCTTTTGCCTGTGCTGCACTGTAAATTAAGTTTCTGGCTGCTTCGATCTCAGTTGCCATATCTGCGAGCATAAAGCTTACACCCTGGTTATAGCTGATCGGTTTACCAAACTGTTTTCTTTCTTTTGCATAAGCAATGGCCTCTTCTAATGCTCCCTGGGCGATGCCAAGGGACTGTGCTGCAACACCAAGACGACCGCCATCAAGTGTTTTCATTGCAACTGCATAACCTTTGTCTAAAGGTCCTAACAGATCACTCTTATGTACGCGGACATTCTCAAAAACAATATCACTTGTCGGATAACCGTTAATTCCCATCTTAGGTTCTGGTTTTCCACAGGAAACTCCATCTAAATGCATATCTACGATAAACATGGAAATTCCTTTTGCACCTTTTAATTCCGGATTTGTTCTTGCGTATACGATCGCATAATCAGCAATCGGTGCTCCGGAAATAAAGCATTTACGTCCGTTTAATACATAGTAATCTCCGTCTGCTGTTGCTCTTGTTATCATGCTTCCCGGATCAGAACCTGCTCCCGGCTCTGTCAGTGCAAACACAATATGTTTTTCACCTTTTGCAGCAGGAGTTAAGTATTTTTCAAGCTGCTCCTTATTGCCGCATTGTAATAATGGACCACCACCAAGAGAGTTCGGTGTATTGGCATAAATTGCAAGTACCGGGCATACGCGGGCAAATTCCTCATTCATAAGTGCGTATGCAAGATAGTCACCACCCTGTCCTCCATATTCTACCGGGATTTTTGTTCCTGCAAAACCATATTTTGCAATCTTTTTCCAGATGTCCCAGTTAAATCCACCTTCTCTGTCTAACTGCTCCTGAATTTCTGTTGTAAATTCAGTTTCCGCAAAGTTGCGGAAGTTCTTTCTCATCAGTTCATGTTCCTTTGAAAGAATCATTTTTTACCTCCTTATAAAATATGCGTCAAACCGCATAAATCTATTTATTTGCGAGTGCAAGCACTCTCATTCTCTCTTTTAACTCACCTATTTTTATCTTGTTGCTCGAATTTACCGGAAGTTCTTCAAAAAACTCGATATACCGTGGAACTTTATATGCCGCAAGATATTTGCTGCAGTGCGCTGTAATCTCTTCCTTTGTCAGTTCACAGTTTTTTCTCAAAACAATGCACGCCGCTATTTCTTCCTGCAAAACTGCCTGTGGGACACCGACCACCTTAACATCCCGCACCTGCGGAAACATCCGGATACATTCCTCTATCTCCACCGGGCTTATATTTTCTCCACCACGGATGATCATTTCCTTGATTCTTCCGCTTATGTGTATCCTGCCACTGTCATCTACGAATCCAAGGTCTCCGGTATGAATAAAACCATCCTCGGTCAATGCCTCCCTGGTGGCTTCCTCTCTCCTGAAGTACCCTTTCATCACATTAAATCCTCTGACACCGATTTCTCCTCTGGAAAAAAATGTACCTCTGGTACACACCGCATTTCTCTTATCTCCGATAAGACTTGTATAGTGGATATGTGACTCCCCGGTCTCCTCTCTTCCAAGTATCCTTCCATCCGGTTTTAAGACATCGCAATGATAAATATTCTGATTTCCCTCTAAATCCCAGACACACACCTCGATAAATGGAATAATGAACCCTGCATTGTCACATTTCTGTTCGATTGTCTCATCATATTCAGAAAAGCTGATTCCCGGTGAAGTCTCAGTCTGTCCGTAAGACATCTGGAGTTTCCCCATACCAAGTTTTTCGCAGATCATTTTATAATCAGATGCCGAAAGTGGGGAACCTGCGATAATTCCAGATTTTAAACTGTTAAGCTTAAATTCCTCAAAATGCCTGTTGTGCACCATGGCAAGAAACATCGACGGAACACCGTTTAAAACGGTACATCCATGATTGTCGATTCCCTCAAGTGCATTAATGGTCCTATAATACTTCATAACATACAGGCAGCTTCCGCAGATCACACTTGCAAGCAGACAGCTTGTCATTCCAAAACAGTGAAAAAGCGGAACCATCACACAGATTTTATCATCCTTTTCCCAGTGCATTGCCTTTGCAGTAAACATGGCATCATTCACAAGATTATAATGGGTAAGTAATACACCCTTTGGAAGAGCGGTTGTTCCCGAAGTAAACAACATACATGCGGTATCTTTACAATCGGGAAGCTGCTTTAACTCATAAATTCTTTGCTTCTGTGCCTCTGTCAGTTCTTCTGCACCTTTTTTCATAAAATCAATGGCAGCTTTCAGTTCGATCGGAATTGTCTGTTTTAAATTCGGTGTTGTGGAAATATCCACATCCGCAAGTATCTTTGTCAGATCTGCATTTTTGAATTCCTCTCCATAAAACAGATACTCTACATCTGAATAAGATATTATTTTATGAAGCTCATCCGCTAAATACCCCGGATTGATCAAAACGGCTGTCGCACCTATCTTCTGCAGTCCAAGGAATACAATAATCCACTGAAGATTATTACCACACCAGATTCCGGCTCTTGTTCCTCTTTTTATTCCAAGGAAATCAAACCGCCATACAAGCCAGTCAGATAACCTGTCTAACTCGTTCCAGGAAATTCTCTCTTCCTCAAACTCAACGGCAGGAGCATCTGGCGTAAGACTTACTCTGTATTCAAAACATTGTGCAATTGTCTTTTCTAATAATCTGTCACTTTCTAAAATATTGTTTTGTTCCATATCTGCCTCTTGTTAACTTGTCGACAAGTTTGATACATTTATCATAGCAGTACACCGGCAATTTGTAAAGTAAAAAAGGCATTTCTTTTATCAGTTTCTATGACCTTTTTGTCTGGAAATCAATAAACGAAATGCCTTAAAATTAGTTTTTCTTTTTTATAATGGTTTATCTTACTTCATCATCAATTGGCTCTACTTTCAATGCGATCATAGCAATTAATCCTGCTGCTGCGATCACTGCCATAGCTGCGTATGCCATCCAGTAGCTTACATTGTGTCCGATAATGAATACAACTGTGATGCCGACACCAGTCATCAGTGAATTAAGTGGCTGAATGACACGGAAAGCATTCTGGAAATCATATCTTCCCCAAATTGCAGATGTACAGGAAGCCATCAGGTTTGAAGATCCTCCTAACATACAAGCTAAGATTGGAAGTGAGATAAAGTGTAATGGGCGGATGGATGTAAGATTAAATACAACTGCGATAAGTGCTGCTGCATTTACGATAACTCCAGCCTTCTTTGTTCCAAATCTGACGTCTAACCAGCCGACGATCATGGAACCCGGAATTGCAAGTACACCGGAAACAGCAAGCATTACCATAATAGTTCCCATATCATAACCCTGCTCAAGGAATTTTCCTACAAAGTTTGACATAATTCCCATGGAAAGGAAACCTGTTGCTCCTACTGCAACCCATAAAACCCACATACGTCCCGTCATAAGACATTTCTTTACAGTCCATTTTGATTTTTTTAAATATTCAAGATTTTCTTTATGTTTCTTCTTTTCTGTTTCAAAATCAAATTCTTTATTGTTGTCCGGATATGCCCCAACTTCTTCCGGGAAGTCTCTTACTACAAGTAAAATCACTACTCCAAGAACAAGTGCAATGATTCCTACAATTCTAAAATACATCTCCGGATGTCCTGTTCCTGCAAACATTCCACAGAAATTAGCTGTTGTAGCAGCAGAAAGTGGAAATCCTGCGGTTGCAATACCAAGTGCTGCACCTCTCTTGGTTGGGAACCAGTAAGCAAGTACCTGATAGCTTAAAAGCATTGCAGATGCCAGCGTACATGCATAACAGACAAAGTATCCAATCGCAAAAACCGGAAATGTCTTTCCTGTTGACCAGATAATTGCAAAAATACCTGTAATGAACATGGAAACTGACCACATCTTAGATGCTGTTGAAACTGACATCAATTTTCCCCAGATGATTGAGGTAATAATGCCTACAAACGCTGCAATGGTTGGAAGCGTTGCAATTGCATTTGCATCAATCTGGTAAATTCCGGCGTATGCATCCGGCATTACATTGATCATGTCTGATGTAAGTGCGGAATACATGTAGCATGATAAAAATGAAAGGATTACCATCAGAAATCCCCTGCCTCCAAGATTGAAGGCACCTGTTTTTTTGTTGTTCATAAAAACCTCCTAAAACATCCTCTAGTATTTTAAAGATTGTCATTTTTTTAACAACCTTATGTAGAATATTGTAAACTAGTTGACAAGTTTTAGCAAGTTTTATTGTGCATTTTGCTTATACCTTTATTTGTATATGTTCAATAATTATAAGTTATAAACAAAAACAAAAAAATTTCTATCCTTTGATTTTATCATATGCTGCCAACGCAGCTCCTAATGCGCCCATGTACTGCGCATCTTTTACCTGGATAACTTCTCTGCCGAGTTCTTTTGCAAGTGCATTCCTTACACCACCGTTTTTTGCCACTCCACCGCTCATGCAGACTTTATCTGTAATTGCAGTTCTCTTTGCAAGCGCAGCGGTTCTCTTTGCTACCGATGAGCAGATTCCTGCCACCAGATCGCTTAAATCCACATTGTTTGAAAGCTGAGAGATCACCTCGGATTCTGCAAATACAGTGCATGTGCTCGATATGCTGCATGGATGTTCTGATTTTGCTGCATACTGTTCCAGCTCGCTTATATCAAGCTGCAGGATTCCAGCCATGACATCCAAAAAACGTCCGGTACCAGCTGCACATTTATCATTCATAACAAAATTAGAAATTGTTCCATTGGAAGAAAGCAGAATCACCTTCGCATCCTGTCCTCCAATGTCAATGATCGTACGGCACTCCGGCTCCATAAAAAAGACGCCTTTTCCATGACAGCTTAATTCACTCATTTCAGCATCTGCAGCCGGATATGTTTTTCTTCCATATCCGGTTGCCATTGTAAATGCTATTTCATCCTGCGTAAGGCCTGCACTGCGAAGCACCTCGTTATATGCGCCATCCGGTCCGCTTGTTCCGGTTCCGGCTTTTACCAGTGACTTTGCCACGATTGTCCTGCCGTCTTCTAAAATAACGCATTTTGAGGTCGTAGATCCAATATCTATTCCCAGTGTATACATATATTTTCCCTGCCTTTTATCCGATTCTCTTGCAGCCAGTTGCCTCTCCAGCCTCGATCATCGCCTGAATCTGCTCCTTGCTGTATCCTAAGCGCGCTAACACACTCTCGGTATCCTCACCTAAAAATCCGCCTCTTTCATATTCCGGCAGATCAGTGTCTGTAAAAATAACAGGTGTTCTGACCATTGTACGTTCGTTTCCATTTGGGAATTTTACTTTTGTAAGTGCATCGGAACCCCATGCCTGCGGGTCATTTAAAATCTGATTCCAGGTCTGGCAGACAGCATATGGTAAATCTGCCTCATCCATTCTTTTGCACATTTCCTCTAATGTGTACTTTCCGATCTCTGCGTCCAGAATCTTATAAAATTCCTCTAAATGGCTCTGAAGATTTTTCTGCGGATAGAATCTTTCATCATCGATCAGATCTTCTCTCTCAATCACTTTCATGAAAAGAGGATAGTGGAAATCATATCTTGGCATTGCGATCTGAATCCATTTTCCATCTCCACATTTATGTGCAACATTTAATGGATTTGCAGTCAGCTTCCGGCTGATTGGGAACTGTGTAGAAGAATCTCCATACTGGTTTGCCTGTAAAAATAAAGCAATATCCCATAATGCCGTGTGGAACAGACTGACTGTTACCTGATCTCCTTCTCCAGTCTCCCTTGCTCTGTAAAGGGCTGCCAAAATACCGGATGCAAGATACATTCCAACCTGATGATCACCAAATCCCGCAATCGGGCTCATTGGCATGGAATCCACATCATACATGGTTCCCATAATTCCACCACGGGCAAAATATGCGGTAAAGTCAAATCCCGGAAGATCTTTGTCCGGTCCTTTTTCTCCGTAACCGCTGACATAACCGAATACAAGTTTTGGATATTTTGCGTGAAGTGTCTCATAATCAAGATTGGATCTCCTCAAGCCGTTTGGACGGATATTGGTAATAAAAATATCTGCCTCAGCGATCAGCTTCTCTAATGCTCCTCTTCCGGCTTCACTTTTTGTATCTAATGTTACACATTTTTTTCCTGTGTTTTCCACGGTAAATGAAGTATCCTCTGCATCTCCGAACGGACGTCCTTCATTTACTGCTGTAAAACGGAGCGGATCTCCCTTTGGAGACTCTACTTTAATGACCTCCGCCCCTAAATCTGCAAGATATCTTGCACAACATGGGCCTGCAATAAATGTAGCAAGCTCTACTACTTTTACGCCTTCTAACGGCCGTCTTAATCCTGCCATAATTCTCTCCTTATAACAAATCCTTAAATGTCTCTATCATCGTGCGTGCCTGCTCAAAATTCTCCATCTGTCTGTCGACTTCTACGACAATACAAGGAAGTCCTGCAGCATCACAGGCTTTTTTGATCAGTGGATTGTCAAATTCCTCAGGATCACAGAATTTTGTAAGCACAAGGATAACTCCTTTTGCATCTGCTGCCTTCGCTTCATCTACGATCATCTGTACACGTTTTTTGTCTACATCATATAATAAAGAACAGTTGTCCATTGCAGAGAATTTCGCTGCCAGCGCATCCATTGCGCTGTCTTCGTTGTCTGTGATGCAGTCTGTTCTATAAAGTCTGCTCTGTGTGAAAATGTCATCTGCTGCTATCATCAGTCCATTTTCATCAAAGATCTCCAAAAATGCCGGTGCATCTGCTAAAATACCTGATACATATACTTTGGTCTTTTCACCCTGTGGTGTATCCTTTTCCAGGGATGCAAGCAGTTTTTTTACCATTGCAGTATGTTCCTCTTTGAGGATAAATCCGGCACTCTTAAACACATCACTTCTGTCCTGTGCAGAAAGTTCCGGATGTTTTGCTGCCACTTTGGAAAATTCACGCATAACTGCATTATGCTCGTTATAAATCTTAATAGACTCTTTTAATTTTTCCTCGTCAAAGGAAAGTCCTGTTGCTTTGATCAGATCTTCTTTTACTCTCTCATAGCCAGCTTTTGTAAACTCTTTTCCATATGCCGGTTTCCGGTTCTGTGGATAAGTCATTGGAATAAACGGAATAGATGGTACTGCATACTTCCAGTTCTCACCAAGACATTTTAAGGAATCACACAGACTTGGAATGACGATCGCACTTACACCGTCATAGGTTCCTCTCATTCCCAGTTCCAAAATACTCTGAAGTACGGAACAGATAAAAGTCGGGAAATATTTTTTTGCCTCATTTAACTGGATGTCTGCACCATAAGCTGCCATTGGAACAATGCCCATAGAATGAATCAGCTCTTCCGGTGTATAATAAGTGGTAAGAACTATTTTTCTTCCCTTTGCCAGATAATCAGCTTTCACTTTTGCAGGGTTTGTCGCAATTTCATGAAATTGTGCGAGCAATTCTTTTGTACTCATTCTATTTCGCCTCCTTGTTCGCTTCCATAATCTCAGTCAATCCCTGAACTCTCGTGTCATACTGTGCCTCAGAGAAGTTTCTTGGATCTGCCTGGTCACCGTCAAAGCTTACAACCGGGATATTGCACTCACTGCCAATCTGACGGCTCATCTCATACATGAAACCACTCCAGAGTTTGCAGGAACGGTTCGTATGTACCAGAAGTCCTTCTACATGATTGTCTTTGCACAGTTTCACACGCTTGTCTCTTGCTTTTTCAAGATTGATGGCGTTCGGTACCTGCGCATATGCACGGCACATATCATCAAAATCATCATAGATAAAACCGAAAGCATCTGCATAAATGGTAGTTACCATATTGATTCCACGGCTCTTTAATCCGGTAGATGTCACTCTAAGCCATGGCCAGCAGGCAATTCCTTCGAACATGATCCTGTATTTTTCTTCTACACGGAATGTAGATTCTCCTTTTTGATGATTTTCTTCGTATTCTTTCTCTAAAAGTTCCATCGCCTCTGCGGCTTCCTTTTTGCCACGTGCAGTAACCATAACTGCCATATGGTTCAAAAGATCGAAACCATTAAATGGAGATGGCGTATAGCATGCTTTTGCAGTTGCACGAAGCCATGCTCTTGAGCTTCTTCCGGAAAGTTCTCTGACTTCCTCGTATTTCTCATCGCTCCATTTTTTTCCTGTAAATTCTTCGAGTTTGTGGATGCAATCCAAAAACTGTGCCTTTACATATGCGATTTCTGCTTTTGATACTTCATAATCCGGGTTAAATGGAATGTCAATCATGAAAAGCGGAATGTTTAATTCCCTGGAAAGATTTTCATACCATTTAATCATACAGTTACAGATGTTATTGCAGCATAAAAGGAAATCCGGCTGTGGCATTTCCTGACCACCGTTGGAATCTTTTACTTTTGCATAGGCAAGACTGATACGCGCATAAGCGCAGATATCGTTCGAATATCCGTCTTCCTCACTGATCTGACACATTTCTTCCCCGTGTCCGCGGGCAGCGATTGCCGCTGCCTGATTCTCCGGGTATACTACATAAAGTCCGAGTGTTTCCGGTATCTCCACCGGAAAGTTGCTTGAGCACCAGCCTACAAGCTCTCCTCTTTCTTTTGCTTCTGCTGCGTCTGAATATGCTTTCGCAGCAATTTGTCCTAATTTATATTTTGCAGAATTCGGGTCTACCGGTCTGCGTGGTTTTTTTTGTTCTTCTGCCATATTTCTTCTCCCATATTTTTATTTGTCAACTTGTTGACAAGAAATGGTTAAAAAAATTTATTTTGATGGGGATGGAGTAGGCTCACATACTGCTGTATAATATGCCTTTCTTCTCTTAAATTCTTCATTTGTTCCCAGATTCATAAGACGTCCTTCATTCTCAAAGATGTCATCTCCATGAAGTTTTTTACCGGAGATAATATCATGTGCTTTGTGTTCATCTTCTGGATTAAATTTGAATTTGAATGCACCATCCACAATTTCAAGTGTTCCTTCAAGTCCGCAAAGCTCACATACACATTTTGTTGTTCCCGGGTAAATATAGAAGTTATTTCCCTGGCAATGTGGGCATGCTCCTTCTTTTCCTTTCCAGTAGGATTTATTATTCTCTGCAACCGGAATCTGCATTTTTGCATTATCTTCCATTACTTCTTTTGCTGCTTCTACAAGGTTACGTCCGATCTGCTGCATACGCTCGATCTTATCATCCTGCATGATAACGTCTTTGCACCATGAGAAGAATTCATTATCTACTACTTTCCATGCCGGACTCATTGCAAGCATTGCATGATCTGTCTCTACACGTACTGCCCAGTCAGAACCACCGATTCCAACGAAAGAAACTGGCTTCTGTCTGAAATATTTTGGATCAAGACCTTTTCCTGTCTTCTCAAGCATCTGGAAGTTTGCTCCAAGCATCATTCCTGCGTCATGTCCTGGTCCCATTCTGTCTGTAATTGCATGGAATAAACCGGATGCGCCGGATTCAAAAATAGGATCTACAAATAAAACGCCATCTGATTCTACCATTTTCTCATAGAATGCTTTGTAATCATCCTTCTGTGTACAGACCATTCCCTTTCCCATTACAAGTGCACGTGAACATGCTACACAGCCGGAACAGTATTTGATATCCCAGTCAAATAAATGGATAAATTCAATCTCTGCCCCTGCATTCTTTGCAGCTTCCAATGCGACTCTGCACATTGTATCGTTGTTACCGTTTTTTGTTCCTAAAGAAACACCTAAAATTTTCATTTTACTCTCCTTCTGCCCTCAGGCGGCGAAAAAATCTTTGTTAATTTTTTCACGTTATTGTTGACTTTATTTTATCATATAAAGTAGCATCTGCCTAATTCCAAAAGTGTTATATGTTTCCATACATAAAGTTATAAGTGAATGTACAGATTTTTTTTCATCAGTTCAAGAAATACTGTGCTTCTTTTTCTTTCAGACCTTTACTATATCGGTTTACAGTATCCAAATGGTTGTGCAGACAGTCTCTTGCTGCCACTCCATCCCCTTTTTCGATCGCACAGATGAGATTCTCATGTTCATTCGTAATCTCGATCAATCTCTTTTTCGATCTGATTTCAAAATTTCTCCACCTTCTGATATGTATATACGGCTCCGAAATCAGTTTTGTTACATTCGGTCTTCCGATCGCATCTAAAAGTGCTTCATGAAAAATGTTATCCAGTGCATAAAACTTCTCATGATAATCTGTATCCTCTCTCAGTTCCTGCTGCGCTCCGAGTGCAACCCGCATTCTCTGCAGTACCTGCGTTCTGTCGCTCATCTGCATGATCCTCGCAAGTGCCTCCTGCTCCACAGCCTCCCTCAGATATAAAATATCCTGAATATACTCCATGTCAATAAGACTTACAAAGGTTCCTCTCTGAGGATATACTTCTACAAGTCTCCGCCCTTTTAACAATGCGAGCGCATTTCTGACTACATGTCTCGATACATGGTATATTCCGCACAGCTCATTCTCGCTTAATTTTTCTCCCGGCATATACTCAAGTCTTTCTATTTTCAGACACATATCCTCATAGATTTCATCACTTGTCATGGAAGGTATATTCTGGATATTCATGTTCATTCCCCTTTACTGTTTCATGTAATACACAATAACACATTTTAGGGTAATAACTCAAGACTTACAGCTAGTCTATATTGTCTCAGGTTCGAAATCGAATCCGCTCCATACCGGAACACCTGTATATTCTTTTAACTCTTCCTCACCATTTAATGCACGGACTGCGCCTGATGCTAAAGCTTCCATCTCGAAATCTCCGCCGTATACGATCATCGGTGCGATCCATCCTGTATGTTCTTTTACTTTTTCGATAAACATCTCATCTTTTGAGCAGCCACCGGTCATGACAATTGCATCTACCTGACCATTTAATACACAGGCATAGGAGCCAATGTATTTTCCGAGCTGATATGCAAAGTTATCGAATACAAGAGATGCCCATTTGTCTCCCTCTTCAATCTTTTTATCAATGATACGCATATCATCTGTGCCAAGAAGTGAGATCAATCCTCCTGTTTTGGAGATTTTTTCTTTCATCTGCTGTAATGTGTATTTTCCGGAATAACACATTTTCACTACAGGCATAAGTGGTACATATCCGGAACGGTTTGGTGCCATTGGTCCATCTCCGTTCAATACATCATTTCCATCTACAATCTTGCCATGTTTTTGTGCAGTGATCGAAAGTCCACCGCCAACGTGGCAGACGATCAGGTTTGTCTCCTCGTATTTCTTTCCGAGTTCTTTTGCCGCACGCATGGCAACTTCCTTCTGATTTAATACATGGACATGGGATTCACGGTAAATTCCCTTGATTCCTGTGAGTCTTGCCACATCTTCGAATTCGTCTACATCCGGTGGATTTACCAGATAAGCAGGTTTTGAAACTTCGTCTGCAAATTTGCGGATAATCTGTGCTCCCAAGATTGCAGGATGCTCCATTAATCTTCCGGAAGTACAGTCTTCGATGATTTTATCATTCACCGGGAAGATTCCGCCCGGTGTAGATTCAAGTCCGCCGGAATATGCTGCAAAAGCGTCCATATCTTTGATATCAATGCCTGCTTTTTTTAATTCTTCCATAATTGTTTCCACTCTGTATGGAAGCTGTTCATTTACTCTTGCAAATGTTTTTAATTTTTCCGGATCATGTGTTACATTTGCTTTGAAAATGAGTTCTTCCCCATCAAAAACTGCAAGTTTTGTAGAGGTAGAACCTGGGCTTAACGTAAAAATTTTGTATGCCATCTTGTTTTCCTTCCTTATATAGTATATGAATGTTGATTAATTTCCTGCTGCAAGAACAAGCATTGCAATATCTCCTACGATCTCCTCAACAGTTGCTCCTCTGGAAGAATCTGCAACCGGTTTTGCAAATCCGGAAAGTGTATGTCCATATGCAGAACCATGTGCAAATCTCTGAACAAGTTTTACTGCGATATTTGCTGCATTCAGTTCTGGGAAAATTAAAACATTTGCTTTTCCTGCAACATCGGATGGACGGTCTAATTTCTTTGCTGCTACTGCCGGATCGATTGCAGTATCTAACTGGAATTCTCCGTCAATCTTCAGATCAGGGCGACGTTCTTTGGCAATCTTTAAGGCCTCTAAGATTTTGTCTACGCTTCCTGCCGTACCAGAACCACAGGTTGAGAAAGATAAAAATGCTGTTCTTGGTTCCCAACCCATAAGTGCCTTTGTATTGTCCGCAGATGCGATTGCGATAGAAGCAAGTTCCTCAGCTCCCGGTTCCGGATTTAATCCACAGTCTGCGAATACGATTCTGTTTCCTTCCGGTCCTTCAAATCCAGGTGTCTCAACAATGGCAAGAATAGATGGAACATCTACACCTTCCTGCATTCCGATGCAGTCCATTGCGCACATCAATACATCACCTGTTGTATTGGTATGTCCACAGAAAGTACAGTCCACATAGCCTGCTGCTTCTAAGATCATTGCATAATAGATTGGTTTTTTCATTCTGCGGTTGCAGGCCTTCTCTGAAAGCATACGAGGTTCTTCCAGATATTTCTGGATTACTTCCTGTTTCTTTGCTTCGTCTGTAATATCAACAATTTCCATTCCCTCAAGGGAAACTCCTGCTTTCTTTGCAGTTTCTTCGATCACTGCCGGATCATTTACCAATACCGGTGTTCCGATTCCTTTTTCTAATACTTCTCTTGCTGCAAGCAGTGTTTTCTCTGCTTCACATTCTGGAAGTGCCACACGTTTTGGGGACTGTTTTGCTTTTTCTGTTAATTCCTCGATAAGTGTCATTTTTTCTCTCCTTTAGAATAATGGGCTGCCGCACTAAGACTTATGTTTTGTTCTGTCTTAATGCAACAGCCGCATTTTTAGGGGTTAGCGTGATACAAATGTGCCTGGTTTAAATTTTGGTCCGATGTATGGAACCTGAATGTAAGATTCATATTTTCCGCCTGTGTGGATAATATGATTTCCTATGTTCTCCTCATCCCATGCAAGTGGCTCGAACCATCCTTCACGGATGTAACGTCCTGCGATCTGTACACGGAGTTTCTCACCTTTATGCCAGAAGCGGGCAGATGGTACGATTGCGATATCAACTGGTACGATCTCACCTTTGGAAAGTTTTAACTCTCTCTCATGTTTTAATACCGGGTTGAAGTCTGTTGAAAGCTTCTCGTCAAGTTCACGGCGTGAAACGCGGCATTTGCCCCATGCACCTGGATGTGGCTCGTCAAGTGTGAACCATGGAATCCAGTTGCCGTCTGCATCAGCTTTCTGTACATTGATAAATAAATCCATATCATCATGTCCATCTGCTTCCACAAACATATGTACTTTCATGTATCCTGTAAGTTCTGTATCTTCTTTAAACTGAAGGTCAAATTCTACCTGTCCTGTCTTTCCATCATAAGATACAGAAGACTCTGTTGCTGCAGGTGTCTCGCTCATCTCATAAACATCGCCACCGACATGTTTAGATGCATCAAAATAGTATTTACGGTATTCTGTACGCTCTAATGGGAAGGATGTCTCTGCTCTTCTTGTGCAGTAATCATCATCATAAGCATCCATAACATCCACACGTACCTTTGGAGTCATCTCCCAGCCGTTATGGATATCTTTTAAGTAACGGTCATAGAATCTCTTTAAGTCTTCCAGATTTTCCGGTGTATATGTATCCGGCCACTCGAAGTCACGGTGAATTCTTAACCATTTCTGACGGCTCTTGCATAAACGGAATGCTTTTACAGAACCCATCAAATGGAAATGGGACATTCCTGCTGTCTGGTAAACAGGGATTGTTACTTTTGCAAAGTTTGGAATTTTATCTTTCCAGTATCCATTCATAAATGGATATTTCTGTGCCATCGCAACCTGATCATCTACACCGCCATTACCGGTAACCTGTGCAGCGATAAATTTGTTAAAGGAAAGTGCCGGGATACCGCCTTCGAAGAAGGACTCTCTGTAAAGGTCTGTGGTGCACTCCCATGGTGCCATACATGCAAGGTGTGGTGGCTGCTCTGCTGCAATTCCCCACTGATGCATTGCAACACCGGAGTTTCCGGACATACCAACTTTTCCGTTACACCATGGCTGAACAGCAACCCATTCTACGAAATCATATCCGTCTTCACGGTCCTGATGTGTAAACATATGTACGTCGCCTTCTGAATGACCAGCTCCGCGGACATCTACATTGGCAACTGCATATCCCTGATGACACCAGTATGCCGGGTCTGGAGATTCGAATTTTGCCATTTTGGATACAGTCTGTGGCGGCACTCCCATGATCTGCCATTCTGACATACCATCTCCAGGTCTCTTGCCAAACCAGCTCCAGGATACGATAACCGGTACCTGATGATTTGGTCCGGAATCTGCCGGGCGGTAAATATCAACATAAATGGTAGCTCCATCTCTCATGGTAACTGCCACATCCTGATCACAGATGATTCCTGGTGCAGCCAGGTAACTTCTCTGATTGAATGCAGGGCAGAATCCCTGTCCCATACGTGCCATTGGATCTTCAGAGTTTGCAAGATCAACTTCTTCCTGATTTGCAACCGGTTTACGGCCCACACGATATACGGCATCAATTTCTTCACCCTGGAAAACTTCTTTTTTGATCATGTATTTTACACCAGGTTCTGGTTCAAAACCGTCCTTTGCCGGATCGATCTCTACAACATAATCGTCTGTGTTGTAAGAGCCTGTTGGTGCAGAAGAAGCAACTGGTGCTGTCTCTTTTTTCTCTTCTTTTACCGGTTCTGCCTTTGGTGCAGCAACTGGTGCTTCGTCGTCATCATCTAAGAATTCACAAACGAAATCAGCTGCTTCCCCGATTGTCTTGTTACGACGGAATTTCATGTAAGGAACCTCGATATCGAGTTCATCCTCTAAGAATGTTGTAATCTGTGAAATATGAACAGATTTTGCATTCACGTCCTCTGTAAAGCGTGTATTCTCGCTTAATTCAGATGGATCTTTTCCCCATAATTTTGAGCCTCTCTCAATGATCAGCTCGACAATTCTGTCTCTCTGTGACATTGTTTTTTATCCTCCTTTTATGTTTTAACACAATAGTTTATAACTTGCTCTGCATAAAGAAATTATATATAATAAGCATTACAGTAACAATGTATCCTGTTTTAAAGATCCACCAAAAAGAGGTTATTTTTTTGTGTTAGAACACAACACTTTTTACATAGGAGAAAAAGCCAATGCAATTAACTAAAATTATGACAAGTTTTCATAATTGCAGCCGTAAATGGATTTGTCAGTTCGACCGGAATCTTGACATTTATTCCTTCGCCTTTTTGTCAGGAACGACTGCTTTTGAATCTAATATTTTATATTTTGGAAAGGTATCTGATATCCCTGATACACTTCCGGATATCCACCTTACCCTTGTGTGTATTGCAGACATCCCGCTTTCCGATTCGTTCGTCAGCAAAAATCTTTCCAGCATGAACCTTATCATACTTGACGATTCAACCGAACAGATGGATATTCTTCGTATCCTTACCCAGCTGTTTGGCGATGCTGCGAGAGTTTCCAGCGGCCGCGCACATCTGATTGATGCCCTGCATTCGAACCGCGGTTTACAGTCTATCATTGACACTGCCTACCTCATTCTCGAAAATCCGATTATTGTGGTAGATTCCAGCTATAAACTGCTTGCCATGTATAATGATGATACTGCTTTCTGCGGCAGACAGGATTTAGAGGAACAGCGGACATTAGGCTACATGTTAAAATCCAATATTGACGCCATGAACCGCGCGCATATTTATGAACAGGCGCGGGCCAAAGGCTACCCTTACTATAACAAAGACAAAGATGCCGCTTACGGATGGATCACCGCGCTTGTATACATCCACGGAATCGAAGTCGGTCAGATCGGTGTAATGGACTCAAGACATTCTTTTACAGATGTGGATTTTGAAATTGTAGACTTTCTCTGCAAAATCGTTTCCTTAGAATTACAGAAAAGCGATTTTTACAGGACAAACCAGGGGCTTATGCACAGTTATCTGCTCTCGGATCTCTTAGACAACGAAGTTCATGATGGCGCTGCGATTGAACAGCGTATGGCAAATCTTGGCTGGGACATGAACAATAATCTTTATATTATGCTCCTGACGGATTCTGCCCGGAACTTTTTTGATGGAAAAGCGCAGATCATCACAAGACAGTTGCACGATATTATGCCAAACAGCCGCTGGGTCATTTATCACGGGCATATTGTTTTTCTTATCCGTGCAGAAAATATTTCGCTTTTTTCCGAAAATGGCATGCTGATCCATTATCTGTCGATCAACAAGCTTCAGGCTGCAATAAGCAACCGTTTTGACAATATCATTGACATGAAGCAGTATTATAAGCAGGCATTAAAGGCATTTGAATTTGGGCGGAAGCTTTCACCGGAAAAACAGATTTATTTTTACTCGGATTATATTTTTTATCACATGGGAGAAATTGCAGCCGAACAGCTTGACATCCACAGTTTTTATCATCCCGGTGTTATTGCCGTCTCTGAATATGATAAAACGCATGGCACGAATTTTTTAGAAACACTCCGGTTATATCTTACTTATATTGACAATCCCGGAAAAATTGCGGAAGAATTATATATTCACAAAAATACTGTTTTTTACCGCATTAATAAGTTAAAAGAAAAGTTCAAGCTCCAGTTAGACAATGGAGACGAATGTTTTAAAATGCATATGACGATAAAATTAATGGAACTGGACTAAAAAATCCAGTTCCATTTCTTCTTGTTTTATAGTTGTACAAGATCTTTTGCAATTTCTGCTGCAAGGTCATATGCCTGCGGGCAGTAACCTACTCTGTCTACAAACTCATGATCCATTCCCTGATACAGAATGGTTCTCACATCCACGCCTTCTCGCACCAGTTTTCTGGAAAATGCTTCTCCCTGCAATCTCAGATAATCGTACTCACAAAGAACATTTAAAGTCTTCGGCAGATAAGAAAGATTCTCCGCACAAAGCGGTGCTGCAAGCGGATCTTTGACATGCTCGTCTTTTCCTGTGTATAAAAGCGGCATCTCTGCTGTCATTGCCTTTAAGCTTAATGCAGCGCCCATGGCGAGCACATCATCCTCCGGAATGTCATATTCAGACATTTTCCATTTGTAATCATCAAGTTTAAAGTTGTCAACCAGCACACCCGGATAAACAAGTGCTTCGTATCTGATACGGGATTTTTTGATTTTCCCTTCATCAACTGCCTGTTTTTCAAGCATACAGCAGCCGATTGCAAGCGTTCCTCCGGCGCTGTCGCCTCCGACAGCGATTTTGTCTTTGTCTGCGCCAAAGTCTTTTGCATGCTCATACAAATAAACCATGGTGTCATAACAGTCATAAAGTCCTGCCGGGAAATAATGCTCCGGTGCAAGTCTGTAATCAACACCCACAACTACCGCGCCAGACATTTCTGCAATCAGTTTGCAGAAGTTTTCCACTACTTTTGTGCTGCCGGCAATAAATGCTCCGCCGTGGATAAACAGCAGCATTGGTTTTTTATCCATTCCTCCGGCTGGCGTGTATACATAAATATCGGTATCTCCGTTTCTTGTGAAAATCACCTTTTTTTCTGTAAGCACTTCTGTCTCCGTCACATCAAAGCTTGGTGCTGCCGGAAGTTTGCGGACACGGTCAACCGGGATCTCCACATATTCTGCAAGCGGATTTCCCTTTTCCTCTGCGGCTTTTCTGTCTGCATATACTCTTGGATCTAACACAGTTCCTTCCATTGGATCCGGGATTTTCTTTACAGACATTTCACAGTCATGGATTGTTTTTGTCTCCACATCGCCGGATAACTGATCCAGCAATATTTCATTCTTTCTATAATATTCTCTCATTTTTCCACCTATTTACTTTTCCTGCACTTCTTTAGAATAAATCTCTGGAAAATATCTCCTACAGCTCCAACATACCATACTCCTGCAAGCATCGCTGCTCCGATCTGCAACGGAAGTGTGCCGATGTTCCCAATACCGATTGGCGCCATAATGGTAAGTCCGATTGCCCAGCCGCTAAGCCATGCCGGCACAAAAATAAACTTTTCAAACACGCTGCCTATGATAACTGCAAGTCCGCCCATGACAAAAAGTGTAAGATACAATTCTGCATCCGGGTTAAAGTTCATCATCTCCTGAACTTTTATGGCGATCACCGCCCACACATCTCCGCAGAGAAATCCGAGTGAGATTGCCACCGCTTTTTTGATATCATTGCCTGCTGCAACATATAAGCCCGCACATATTAAAGCAACTGCTCCGGTCGTCACCCCGATATAAGGGCTTAAAACCGCCCAGATTGGTGGGAGAAATGCGATTGTAAATGCCAGTGTAAAGACATTTGCCCAGTCTATTTTCTTCTTCATCTTCTCTCTTTTCTCCAACCGTTAAAATTTTCCTACTTTTGTGAGTTTCTTTGGAAGCTTCGGAAGTTTTCCTTCCACCGCAACAATTGCAGATTCCTCACATGCAGAAACGCATTTTCCACACTGTTCACACATATCCTGGTCGATCATATGAATGAATTTTGACTTTCCGATAATCGCATCCTCATCACATTCATCGATACAGTCTCCACAGCCGGTACATACATCCGGTAAAATGACATATACAGCTTCTGCTTTATAACATACACCTGCTGAACATGATTTTTTCTTAATGTGTTCCATAAAGTCATCCTGATAGAGCGCGATCGCACTTAACAGTGGACGTGGCATGTTCTTTCCGAACGGACAGTATGCTCCAACTTCAATCAGTTCTCCGACATCATTGATCAGATCAAGATCGGTCTGCTTTGCTTTTCCGCATGTCATCTCCTCTGTAATCTGTTTAAACTGCGAAGTACCCTCTCTGCAAAGCACACATTTGCCGCAGGAATCTTCCCATGACATTGCCATGAGTTTTTTTACAGTATCCACAATACAGGATTCTTTTCCAAAAACAGTAACAGAACTGCTTGATGTTCCCTCTGGTATTACGCACTCTGCAAGTGACTGTGGTTTTACAAATTCACCTTTTAAACCGCCAAAAAGAACCGCTTTTGCATCAGAAGCAGCTACAATGTCGCTTAACTTTGTTCCGGCTGCAACCTGTTTTATTTCTGTTTCTTTTCCTTCAAGTCCATCTTTATTCACTGCAACAAAGCAATCCTCTTTTCCGGTTGCTTTTGCATAGGCTGCCTCCGGTTTTACAACGTTTACTTCCATTCCGTCATAAACTGCCACATAACCGTCTGCTATCATCGGACGAGGAAGCTTTCCTTCTAACACCTGTGCAACTGCATATGGATTACCGAGTGTCGGGCTTTTTATCGCGTATTTCACTTCGCCTTCTAAGCCCTCTACTGTTTCATTTTCCGGCAGAAGGTAAAGTATCTTTGCATCCCCTGCCAGCGCCTTCATTCCGGCTTTCACTTCTTCCAAATGATTTTTCATAAGGTACATGGAAACCGGTGCAAATCTGTCATCTGCATTACAACTGCATACAAATAATTTTTCCATTATTGTGCTCCTCCTTCCTCTGATGCATAATCACTCCAGAACTTCTGAGGTGCGATCTGCAGTCTCAAATCACATTGCAGACATCTCTCAGCTTCGCATCCTGCACCGTCACAGCCTAATCCCAAGTCCATAGGCTCAAAATTGTTAATTCTGTCACAAACTTCTGTTACCTGTGGTGCGACTCTGTCGGCTCTCTGCTCCTTCGTTGCTTTTCCAATACATGGATCGGCATTCTGGCAAGGTGCAAGCTCTTCGTCAATATTTCCGTCTCCGCCTAAGTATTTATCAATCTCACTTACAACGGTTCTCGCTTCTGCGATAGAAAGAATGACAGAACGTGTTCCTGTCACGCAGTCTCCGGCTGCATAAATTCCTTTTACAGGTGTTGCCCATGTTGTATCGTCTGCTACAATTCTGCCTCTCTCTAATGGAAGTCCAAATGCTTCTGATACTTCCGGATGCTGTCCGACTGCAAAAATAATGGTATCTGCCGGAAGAATTTCATCGGAATTTTCTTCTTTCTCGATCACTGCTTTGCCATTTTCAAAATAGAAGTTCTTTACGCCAGTCACAGAAAGACCTGTCACTTTACCATTTTCACTTGTAATCTCATTAAATGTCTTAGAGTTGTAAATTAAAATTCCATCCTCTTTTGCCCATTCCACTTCTTCATCGGATGCGGTCATTTTATCTGCTGCTTCCAGACAGGTCATGCGTACTTCCTTCGCGCCAAGACGAAGTGCACTTTCCGCACAGTCAATAGCAACGTTTCC
>OKRR01000014.1_pt1 | contig 155447 bp, 176 predicted proteins | sample 1601211 | NCBI WGS metagenome assembly OKRR01 (sample SAMEA3541525, study PRJEB24748) | human gut metagenome | biome: human gut; feature: human-associated habitat; material: faeces | place: China | collected 2012
GGCGAGGACAGTTTCCGCTATGATGCTGATATCAGCGAGCACAGCCATGTGCAGTGTACTGTCTGCGGCCGTGTCGATGATGTACCGGCTCTCAATGACCGGTCTCTGGTCGTAAAGGTGGAAGAAGCAAGCGGTTACAGTATCGACAAACACCAATTTTATTTCTTTGGCGTTTGTGAGAAGTGCCGTAAAAAACACTGAAATTAGAGAAATGTTTATGTTGCCCCGACTGTACAGTCGGGGCTTTTTTATTAAGAACACAGAGTTTTTATTGTATGATAATATAGAATATTGTTAGTGTATAATTACAATGAACAGCTATAATTAAAATTATGGCTCTGTTTTTATAAAAATTTACTTTTTTGTCAAAGCAGAAAGTATAAAGTTTTGATATAATATATAGAAGCAAAAATCATTATAGAAGATGAGGAGGAGTCGGGGATGACGATTGCGAAGCATCTTGAACATACTTTATTAAAACCTGAGGCAACTGTCGAGGATATTATGCAGCTTTGCAGCGAAGCCCGGAAATACGGGCTCTTTGGCGTTTGTGTGAATCCGTGTTATGTGGGGCTGGCCAGACATCTGCTGAGCGATACGAACGTCAAGGTTGTGACAGTAGTAGGGTTCCCGCTGGGAGCTACATTTTCTGAGGTCAAGGCTCTGGAGACAAAAATGGCGGTCGAAGCGCACGCTGATGAAATAGATATGGTCATGAACGTATCGGCATTTAAGACCGGTGATTATGCTGCTGTAGTCAGTGATATCCGCAGCGTAGTCGAGGCGGCCAGTCCGTTTCCGGTCAAGGTGATCATTGAAGCTTGCCTGCTGACAGACGCTGAAAAGTGTACGGCCTGTCGTTTAGTAGCCGAAGGCGGTGCGGCGTTTGTCAAGACCAGTACGGGTTTTAACAAGGGAGGCGCTACTGTCGATGACGTAAAGCTGCTGGCAGCCGAAGCAGAAAAGTATGGTCTCAAAGTCAAAGCCGCCGGAGGTATCCGCGACGCGGAAGCTGCGCAGGCTATGCTGGCTGCAGGAGCTGAACGTATTGGAACCAGTGCCGGGCACAAAATCGCGGCAGGCGAAGCATGAGCAGTGAGTTTGAAATCACGATTCTGGCCAGCGGCAGTAAAGGCAATGCCGCGGTGATACGTGCCGGAGAGCAGGCTTTTCTGGTAGATGTCGGCATCAGCTGCCGCCAGCTGACGGAACGTCTGCATCAGGCAGGCATGAAGCCTGAAGATTTGACGGGCGTACTGTTGACACATGAGCATAACGACCATGTAAAGGGACTGCCTGTTTTTTGCCGTAAATACCGTCTGCCGGTGTTTGCCAATGAAAGGACCTGGCAGTATATGCCGAAAAAAAGTGAAATGGAACGCAGCTGTTGCCGCTTACTGCCCAAAAAACTGAGCAGCGGCAGTTTGGAAATAATCCCTTTTGCCGTCCCGCATGACGCAGCCTCTACAGTAGGCTATGTTTTTAAAAGCGGCGGCAGTAAATGTACATATCTCACCGACGTAGGCTTTGTGACAGACGAGGTGCGTCAGAATATAGCTGATGCTGACGTAGTGGTGCTGGAAGCCAACCACGATGAAGATATGCTGAAAAATGGCAGTTATCCGCAGATACTCAAGCAGAGGATTCTGGGAACACGCGGGCATTTATCCAATGTTTCGGCAGCCTGGCTGCTGGCGCATATGGAGCGCCTTCCGGAAGAGGTTTTTCTGGCGCATCTGAGCCAGGAAAACAATTTGCCTTCCCTGGCCCTGCAAACGGTGCGGGGTATTCTGGACGCTAACGAAGTTGGCGCGGATACAAAAATTTATATCACATCGCAGGAAAACATAGTAAAAAATTATGATTGAGGAGTGTTGAGATGGAGAGAAGCTTTATGAAAAAAACCATGAATATCTTTTTCTGTGCTCTGCTGGGAGCTGCTGTACTTATAGGCGGCTGCAGTGATAACAATAAGGCTGAGGCAGTAAAGGAACAGAAAACTGCTGCTGCGGCACAGAAAGATGCCAGCCTTTCCGGTGCCCGTAACACGCCGATCGTAGCGGCGGCTAAAAAAGTAGGTCCGGCAGTAGTTGGCATCACTAATAAAGCCTATGTGCGCGATATTTTTAATCGAGTGCAGCTGACGGAACGCGGCACAGGTTCCGGCGTTATTTATGACAAGTCCGGTCTGATCGCGACTAATAACCATGTTGTAGAAGGCGCTTCAGAAATCATCGTCAGCCTGACGGACGGACGCAGTGTCAAAGGCAAGGTATTGGGGGCCGATGCGGCAACTGATCTTGCCGTAGTAAAGATCGACGAAAACAATCTTCCTGTTGCCGATTTCGGTGATTCCTCAACTTTACAGGTCGGCGAACCCGCTATTGCTATTGGTAATCCGCTGGGGCTGGAGTTCCGCGGCAGTGTCACAGCCGGTGTAATCAGCGCTTTGAACCGTTCCATCCAGTTAGGGGAACGTAAATTTGACCTGATCCAGACTGATGCGGCGATCAATCCCGGCAATTCCGGCGGTGCGCTGGTCAATGCGGAAGGGGAGGTCGTAGGTATCAATTCTGCGAAGATCGCTGTTTCCGGTGTCGAAGGCATCGGGTTTGCTATCCCCATCAATTCGGCCAAACCGATTTTGGATGAACTGGCTAAAAAAGGTCGTGTAGTGCGTCCGTATATTGGCGCCAGCCTGGTCGATAAGGATATTGCCAACCGTTACGGTTTTGATATCGACCTGCATGACGGTATTTTTGTTATGAAGGTTTGGGAAGGCAGTCCTTCGGCTAAAGCCGGCCTGCGTCCCGGCGATATCATTCTCAAGTTCAATGGTGAGAAGATCGATAAAGTAGTAGAGCTGCGCGGCAAGCTGGCTGAGCTGAAAGTCGGCGACAGTGTGGATGTTGTTGTTCTGCGCGGCGGCGCTGAAGAAACGATCCACATGACACTGGAAGAGATTCCTGAGGAAAACCGTTAAATGAAGATCACCATTGCCTGTGTGGGTAAGATCAAGGAAAAGTATCTGACGGCGGGGATCGAAGAATTTACAAAACGGCTGCAGCCGTTTTGTAAATTGGAAACGATCGCTATTGGAGAAGAGAGAATGCCGGAAGATCCATCGCCGGCCTTAAAAGAACAGGTGCTGGGCAGAGAAACAGAACGTTTGCTGGCAGTGCTCCCGGAAAATTCGTATGTGATTTTACTGGATGTTAGTGGCAAGGCCGTAAGTTCACCGGAGCTGGCCGCCAAAATAGAGAAGCTGGCCTTAGCGGGCAGCAGCCATATCACCTTTGTGATCGGCGGTGCTTTTGGTTATACGGATGCATTGCGGCATCGGGCTGATGAGCGTATTTCTTTTTCCAAAATGACTTTTACCCATCAAATGATCCGTCTGCTGCTGGTAGAGCAGATTTACCGTGCGTTTAAAATCAGCCGCGGCGAAAAATATCACTGGTAAGTAAACAGCCCTGATAATTTATCAGGGCTGTTTTTTGATAAAAAATAAAAAGTTTTATTTGACATAGAGCAAACTCTAAGGTTTATGATACAATTAAGAAAGAATGATTTGATGCTTGGAGGGATACTATGCGAAGCTGCAAGAAATATCTGCTGCTGCTGGGTCTGCTGTTGATGGCTGCGGTCGGAGGCTGTGGCGGGATCGGGTATGAAGAAACGGATGAAAATAAGCCGGTTACGATTAAAGGACCGGAAGGCTTGCCTACTAATCCTAAAATACTGATTGCTTATTTTTCACATACTGGGAATACAGAACTGGCCGCCTGGCAGATACAGGCTGCGGTCGGGGGACAGCTGTTTGCCATTCAGACTGAGGTGCCTTATCCGCAGGATAAAAGTGAATGCGGTAAAATAGCCAAACAGGAGCTTGCCGGTAATGAACGGCCGCGTCTGGCAGCAGATTTAGCTGATATTTCCCAATATGATACGATTTTCATCGGTTATCCTGTCTGGTATGGAACAACGCCTATGGCCGTGCGTACTTTTTTAGAAGCGCATGATTTTTCAGGTAAAGTGCTCGTACCGTTTTGTACCAGTAAAAAAAGCGGTATCGAAAAGAGCGTGGGCGCTATAGCCGCAAGCTGCCCGCAGGCGGATATAACAAAAGGACTGGCTCTGCAGGATATCGGGACCGGGAAGATGCAGCGGCTGATCAGCAGCTGGCTGGAAGGTGTACGCGGTGAAATAGATATGTTCAATAAAAAGCGGACGGCACAATGATTTGCAGATAAATAAAATACCTGCGCTGACTTTTAAAATCAGCGCAGGTATTTTATTTATAAATGCTTATCAGGCATTGGCGGGGATGATCTGATTGATGCAGGCGATGGCGTTCAGGGTACGCGGAAAACCTATATAGGGCAGGCACTGAGTAACTGCGTCCAGCATCAGTTCTTTATCGTTGCCGACATTGAGATTGGCCTGCACATGGGCTTTGACCTGCGGTTCCGCACCGCCGATAGTGCTGATAGCACATAAGGTGATCAATTCCCGCATTTGCAGATCAAGGCCGTTTCTGGTGTAGGTATCACCGAAGCAGAACTCTGAAAGATAATTGGCTATATGTTTTTGATTAGCCGGCGAGTTTTTGTGCATGGCGGCAATGTGTTCTGCTCCGAAAATCTCACCCTGTACTTTAAAGCCGTCGTCAAAACGAGTGGCTTCGGTAACAGTGCTCTGGTTTGCCAGCGGCATTTTAATGCCCTGTTTTTTAAAAACTTTATTGGTGATTTCTAAAGCGCTGACTGTTTTGGGGAAGCCCACATAGGGAGCGCACTGATAAAGTGTTTCTTTTATTTCTACCGGGGTAGCGCCGGCTTCCAGTGCTGCCTGCACTTGTGCAGGCAGGCTGTCTAAAGTCTGGCTGGCGGTAAGTGCGGTGATCGTCAGCAGTTCACGTTGTTTGTCGGTCAGCTTACCACGGGAATAAACGTCGCCGTAAATGAAATTGTCCATGGTCTGAGCAAAATCCGGGTCGGTGGCGGCAAGTTTGTTTTTGGCGCTGCCGAAAAGATGCGCCTGTTTTTGCTGTGCTGTTTCAATCCTGTTTTTTGAAGCGGCACACACGCTCATTTTGCCAATTGTAAAGGTCATGCCCCCCAGCAGCAGGGATGTCATCAGGAACATGGAAATAAAGTTTTTCATAGGTCTGCCTCCTCTTGTTTTTGATTTTGTAACGGATGGTTTTTCTGATAAATGTCAGTACGGTAGTTTTCTATTTTGATATCTATTCTGGCTAAGGTTTGCTGGATAAATTCCAATTTTTCCTGCAGCACTTCCCGCTGCAGTTCTAAAATATCCTTACGGGCTTCCAGCGAGGTGTCGCCGAGCTGTGACAAGGCGACATATTCTATCAAAGTTTCCGGGGAGAGACCGGCTGACCGCATGGTTTTTATAAATTCTATCCAGCAGAGGTCTTTGGAAGTGTATTCCCGGGTCCCGCCTTTATTGCGGGCGACAGGTGGGATAAGCCCGATCCGTTCGTAATAACGCAGAGTATTGGGTGTCAGCGAAGTCTGTTTGCCTGCTTCGGTAATATTCATAAAAATCACCTCCTGTAACTTTTAAATTCATTCTAGCGTTTGGAGTTAACTTCAAGTCAAGCGTTTTCTGAAAAAAATTAGCCGGCCTGTCCGATATAGATCAGTGTATAATAGAAACAAGTGAAGCTTTAAGCAGTTTATCAAAAAGAGGAGGGATGGCGAATGATTATCAGTGCCAGCCGGAGAACTGATATTCCTGCTTTTTATTGGGAATGGTTCCAAAAGCGGCTGCAGGAACAGTATGTACTGGTACGCAATCCTCTGAACCTTCATCAGGTAAGCAGGATCAGCCTGCGGCCGGAGGTCGTGGATGGGTTGGTTTTCTGGACAAAAAATCCAGAACCGATGCTTAAGCAGCTGTCAGTTCTGGATGCGTATGCTTATTATTTTCAATTTACGCTCAATGCGTATGCTGCTGACGTAGAAGCAGCTTTACCGCCATTGGCGGTGAGGATAGAGATATTTCGGCAGCTGGCGCAGAAGATAGGTGCGGAAAGAATGATCTGGCGCTATGACCCGATCCTGTTAAGTGCACGCTATGACCTGCAGTATCACGCAGCGGTTTTTGAGGAACTGGCAGCGCAGCTGGCCGACAGTACGAAAAAATGTATTATCAGTTTCCTTGATTATTATCCTAAGATCAAGGCAGGTCTGCATCAGGCAGGGCTGAGAGGCCTGAGTGAGGACGAGCAGTGGCGGCTTGCGGCTGTATTGTCCCAAACAGCCCGGCAATATGGTCTGCAGCTGGAAACCTGTGCGGAAGCTATAGAATTAGCTGATCTGGGGATTGAGCATGCCAGTTGTATCGACGCAGAGCTGCTTGGCCGTGTGGGCGGGTGCCGTCTTGATACAGTCAAAGATAAAAATCAGCGCGGTGAATGCGGCTGTGCCGCCAGTATCGATATCGGCGCCTATAACACCTGTCTGCATGGCTGCATTTATTGTTATGCTAATGACATCCGCAGACAGCTGCAGCAGATCACGGCTGGAAATAGCAGTTCGCCGCTGCTGTGCAGTGAGCTGGAGCCTGCGGATAAGGTTACGGAAAGAAACTTGCGGGCGCTGCGGTCACTGCAGGCAGAGCTTTTTTAAATATCGGTTTTGTTGTCAGACAGCCGGTATTAATTTTTTGAAAAAGCCGCTTGACTTGGAGTTAACTCCATTGGATATGATACAGATAAGGAACGGAAGTTCCGGCATTTTAGTTATGAGTGGGCGCAATAAAAAGCAGGTGATTTGGCGGTTCTGCAGCAGTGCGGACTGCGTTTTCAGCTACAACAGATTTGAGCGCAGAACGATGTGAGAATGTGATAGAAAAGGAGTGTGTTGAGAATGTCGGAAGAAAAATTAAGCGTGTTTCCCATGGGTGAAAAAAATGATGCCTATGCCCGGTATTTTGTGGGGCAGAGCTATTTGAAGATGCTGACAACAGAAGGAGTGGTTATTGGCAATGTTACTTTTGAGCCCGGCTGTCGCAATAATTGGCATATCCATCATCAAGGCGGGCAGATACTGCTTGTCACAGGCGGACGAGGCTATTATCAGGAGTGGGGGAAACCGGCCCGGGAGCTGAACGCGGGTGATGTGGTGAATATCCCGCCTGAAGTGAAACACTGGCATGGAGCGGCGCCTGACAGCTGGTTTGCACACCTTGCAGTCGAAGTGCCTGCCGAGGGGGCGTCCAATGAATGGCTGGAACCGGTAACAGATGCAGAATATGGAAGTTTGAAATAAAGGAGCAAAAATAATGCTGGGTAAATTTGTTTATTCCAATCCTACCAAATTGTATTTTGGTGAAAATTCGTTAGAAAATCTGCCGCAGGAATTGGCATGCTATGGTAAAAATGTCATGCTGGTATATGGCGGCGGTTCGATTAAGAAAAACGGTATTTATGAAAACGTGGTCAAGCTTTTGAGAGCCGGCGGCAAAACAGTTTTTGAGGATGCAGGTGTAATGCCTAATCCTACGCTGGAAAAATTATATGAAGGCTGCAGGATCGCCAAAGAAAACAAGGTCGATTTGATCCTGGCAGTCGGCGGCGGTTCTGTCTGTGATTATGCCAAGGCTGTTTCAGTTTCCGCTTACTGCGAAACTGATCCATGGGAAAAATATTACCTGCGGATGGAAGCGGTGGATAATAAGATTATTCCGGTTGGCTGTGTTCTGACTATGGTTGGTACAGGTTCGGAGATGAACGGCGGTTCAGTTATTACCAATCATGCGGCTAAATCTAAAATCGGGCGGGTGTTCGGTGATGCTGTATTCCCCAGATTTTCGATACTTGATCCGACTTATACTTTTACGCTGCCGCGTTATCAAATGGTTGCCGGATTTTTTGATATCATGTCGCATATTTTGGAACAGTATTTTTCCGGAACTGACGACAATACTTCCGACTATCTTATGGAAGGCTTGCTGCGTTCGCTGATCCACAGTTCCAGGATCGCGGTGCAAAGCCCTGAAGATTATGAAGCGAGAAGCAATATTATGTGGATCGCTACATGGGCCTTGAATACCCTGGTAGCTAAAGGAAAGTCGACAGACTGGATGGTGCATATGATCGGTCAGTCGATCGGCGCTTACACTGACGCTACGCACGGAATGACTCTGGCCGCTGTGTCGCTGCCTTATTACAGGCACATCATGCCGTACGGACTGGCGAAATTCAAACGCTTTGCCATCAATGTATGGGATGTGCGTCCTGAGGGGAAAACTGATGAACAGATAGCTCAGGCAGGCCTTGCGGCGATGGAAAGCTATATGAGGGAGCTGGGACTTGTACTTAACGGCAGGGAACTTGGCGTCGATGAAACGATGCTTGACGGGATCGCTCAGGGTTCGTTCATTCTTGAGGGCGGTTATAAAGTGCTGAATAAAGAAGAGATCGTTGAGATATTGAAGGAAACGCTGAAAGCCTAAAAAAACAGAGCTTGCATTTATGCAAGCTCTGTTTTTTTAGGGCAGGCGATCCAGTTTGATAGTGAAATCATTATCGAAAGCGGCCAGTTTTTCAATACCGCTTTCAACAGTACCAAGTTCAATGAGGCTGTTGGCATAACCGTAATCACGGTAAAAAAATGCCAGATTACCCCAAGGTGCATAATAAGCAAAACTGCCTGTTTGAGGATCAAAACCGGCAGGAGCGCCCTGTGTGTCCAGGCGCCGCGGCAGATAAGCTACCTTTTCGGTATTATTAAAATCTTTGCAGGTCAGTTCCAGTGGCAGCAGGCTCAAAAAATCCTCTGCAGCTCTGGTGCCATTGAGTTTAAGGATAAGCTCGTCTTGGTTGGCGAGTGTCAGCCTGATGCGTTGGACTGCGTCTGTTGGAGCAGTCTGAGCTGCGTTAGTTGTTGTCTGGTCGATTTTGGCATTGGTGCCGGACGTGCTGCTGCAGGCAGCCATAGTAAAGCTCAGTAATAAAGTAAGCGTCAGGGCCAGAGTTTTCAGCATGGTATTTCCTCCGTTTCTCTGTTTGTAAGTTGCAAATAGATAGGGTCTGCCGTTGCTTATACGGCTTCTATATGTGAGTTTATATGCTGGAGTCTGCTCCAGGTCAAGCGTTTTTTGTAGATTTTTTGCAAACTGCTTGACTGTGAGTCAACTCCAGCCCTTACAATGAAAGCAATACAGGAAAGGAGCGGTAAAAATGGTTAAGGATTTTAAACGCTGGACGACGCAGCTTGCGGCGACGGTTTTGTATAATGGGCGTGGTGCCGCCAATCTGCTGGGGGCCGATATGACCTGGAAAAATGTTTGTCTGCCCGGAGGTAATTGCGGCTATTGCCGCTATGCAGAAGCCGGATGTCCCTGGGGGCTGACGCAGCATACCCTGACCGGTTTTACTTTACCTTTGGGCTGGCGGGTTTGGGGGCTGCTCTTCTTGTGCGCTCTGTTTTTGGGCCGGATGATCTGTGGCTGGCTGTGTCCGTTTGGCTGGGTACAGGAGCTTTTAGATAAGCTGCCGATGTTGAAGCTGTCTAAAAATAAAATTACATACTATTTAAGTTATTTTAAATATGTGGTTCTGCTGCTGTTTGCCTGCGATCTGTATTTCTTTGATCTGCATGGTCTGGACTGGCGTTGGATCATTGGACTTTTGGCTGCTGCGGCGCTGTTTATCTATCGGCCTTTTTGTCGTTTTTTCTGTCCGTTGGGAGCTTTTTACAGCCTGTTTAACAGGATCGCCGTTTTTGGCATGCAGGTAGATTCGCGTAAATGTACCGCCTGCCAGCGCTGCGTACGCAGTTGCTTGATGGATTGTAAACGGGTAGGCGACAGGGAATGTATTGTCTGCGGTAAATGCAGGCAGTCCTGCCCGACCGAAGCCATTTCTCTGGGCTGCAAATATTAAAGAAGAAATCAAATAACCTGCCGTATGCAGGTTATTTTGTGTTTTTTCTACATCAACAGTCCGGCACAGCCGGCTAAAAGCATCAAGGGAATAGCGCTCAGGTTACGGTAGTAATGCAGATAAAAAAGCAAAGCCGTCAGCAATGTCGGCCAGAATTTGAAATAGGTCAGCAGATTTTCCATTGCGGCGGTTCCGGCTGCGGGGAAAAATGTTATCCGCATAAAAAAGAAAACTGCGGTCAGCATCAAGGCGATAACTGAAGGCCGCAATCCATTGAGGATACCTTGTACAGCCAGCGAAGAGTTGAACTTTTGGAGAGAACGGGCAACGATGGCGACAAGAATGAAAGATGGCAGGCTGACGCTGAAAGTAGCTACAAAAGAACCAAGCAGGGCATGCCAGAATTCAGGACCGCAGACCCTGGCTCCTACATATGTAGCCGTATTGACAGCGATAGGGCCGGGGGTGATCTGAGAAATAGTGATGATCCGTGCATATTCAGCTGCGGGGATCCAGCCGCGTCCGACGACTTCCTGCTGAATGATACTGATCATTGCCAGACCGCCGCCGAAAGAAAAAAGACCGATTTTGAAAAAGACAGTGAATAATTCCCAATAAAGCATCATTTTGTATCACTTCCCAGATATTTAGTGGCGCAGTAACCAAGCGCTGAGGCCAGCAGAACGATTATGGCAATGTCGAGACTGAAAAAATAGATCCCAAGCAGTGAAAAGGCCAGAATGAACCAGCCAAAATTGTTTTTGATGGAATAGGGAATCAGTTTCAGAGTTGCTGCGATCAATAAAGCTGTGATAGCAGAATTGATACCGTCAAAAAATTTCAATATATTGGGGTACTGGTCAAAACCACTGGAGGTGAAAGCCGTGACGATGACGAAAATAATGACGAAAGAAGGCAGGACGACGCCGATAGTTGCTACCAGTGATCCTTTAAGTCCCCCCAGCCTGTAGCCAAGAAAGGTAGAAGCATTGACGGCAATAACGCCGGGCAAAGACTGCGAGAGCGCAAGAACGTCAGTAATGTCTTCATCCCTGATCCATTTTTGTTTTTCAACAAATTCGTTACGGATCAGCGGTATCATTGCCGGCCCGCCGCCGATCGTGAACAGGCCGATCTTAACAAAAACAAGAAACATATGAAGATAACGCGGGCGCGAAGTATCCATAATAACCGCCTCTTTTCAGTCTGATAAATGGTGTTATTTTTATTATCGGTTATCTGCTCCAGTATTACAAGTCTGGTTGGAACAGGCAGCGGTACCGGCTGTGGCAAATAAAACCAGATATAGTATGGAAAGTAAAATGAATACCAGATGTAGATAAAATGTACTGATAGTTATGACGTTAACGAATAGGCAGAGTCTAAAACGGCATAAAATAACCCCTCCGCAGCTGTAGCGAAGGGGTTATGGTCAAATCAGAGATGTTTCTTTTCGATCAGCACGCCTACTGAAGTACGCCATTTCAAAATACCAGCGATGATGAGGCTGACAACGAAGCAGGCGGAGAAGAAATACAGGGTAATTGAATAGCTGTTGGTCGTTTCACGGATCCAGGACAGCAGCAGAGGACCGGCAATACCAGCCATGCCCCAGGCAGTCAGGATCTTGCCGTGGATGGCGCTGAGTTCTTTCGTGCCGAACAGATCGCTGAGGAAGGCGGGCATACAGGAGAAGCCGCCGCCGTAGCAGGAAATGATGACAAAGACAATCAGCTGGAAGATGAAGGCACTGCTTGTTTCTGCAAGTGCGTAGAAGGCAAAGATCTGGATCAGGAAGAAGACTACATAAACTGTACTGCGCCCGAGATAGTCGGAAATAGTAGACCAGAAAATGCGTCCCAGACCGTTGATCAGACCGATGATACCGACCATGGAGGCGGCAGCCATCGGTGTCATTTTTACTACTTCCTGTGCCATCGGTGAAGCTACTGCTAAAAGTCCGATACCGCAGGTAATATTGGTGAAAAAAATCCACCACAGTGCGTAAAATTGCCAGGTTTTGCGTGCTTCTTTGGCTGTGAACTGAGTATCCGGGAGGATACTTTTGACGTTAATGCCGGACGGCCCGCCGTTGCTTGCTTTAGGTGGTTCAAGATATAAGGCGGAGGCGGCCATGATAACCATGTACACGCAGCCGAGAATGATAAAGTTCTGTACCAGTCCGTATTTGGCAACCAGGATCTGCATCAGCGGACCTGCGATCAGGCTGGCAAAACCGAAACCCATGATAGCAAGACCGGTGGCAAAGCCGCGGTTGTTGGGAAACCATTTGACCAGCGTCGAAACAGGGGTGATATAACCGGTCCCAAGACCGATACCGCCGATAACGCCGTAAAAAAGATATAAGAGCGGCAGACTGTTGAGATGCAGTGCCAGCGCTGTACCGAACATACCCAGACCAAAGAAGCAGGTCGAGGTGAGACCGCTTTTACGCGGGCCGTATTTTTCAACGTAATCGCCCAAAAATCCCGCTGACAGTCCGAGAAATAAAATTGCGATCGAAAAAGTCCAGGTCGTTTCTTTCAGGGTAAAACCCATAGCCTGCATAATAGGCTTTGTCAGTACGCTCCAGGCGTAAACACTGCCGATGCAGATATGGATGCCGATAGCCGACAGAGCAATGAGCCATCTGTTTTTCATAGGTAAACATCTCCTTTTCACACTAGAAAAAATCCGAGAGGGCCAAAGCCGGAAAATAAAAAAACCATCCGGGATCAGTTCTCTCTGCCCAGACGGTCGGCTGTTTCTATGGCATCGCAGTACACGTGGTTGATTCCACTTTATCCGTCAGTCCTGCGAGGTCTATTTGATTTATGTTCTCATTATAGCAAGAATTACGATAATGTCAAGCAAGGAAAAATAAAAAAACAGCAGTATAAAAACAGAACCTGCCCAGCTTGTTTACTCTTACCCTTAAATAACGTATAATAAAAATTAATATAAAGATGTAGTTTATTTTATAAAAATGCGGGAGGGAATACCATGTATTTAGCTGATGAACACAAGATTTGGGTCTGTAAAGGCGAGGATAAGATCTGCATGCTGCCGAAAATGGCAAACCGTCACGGTCTGATCGCCGGGGCAACGGGTACGGGCAAGACCGTTACTTTAAAGGTGCTGGCAGAATCCTTCAGCGAGATGGGCGTGCCGGTATTCCTGGCCGATATCAAAGGCGACGTTTCCGGTATGTGCAAGGCTGGTGAAAGCAGTGAAGGGTTTCAGAAACGTCTGCATAAATTAGGCATAGAAAATTTTGAGTTCAAAGGCTTTCCTGTACGTTTTTTTGATGTTTTCGGTAAAAAAGGGCATCCTGTCCGGACGACTATTTCCGAGATGGGGCCGGATCTGCTGAGTCGGCTTTTGGAATTGAATACCACGCAGAGCGGTATTATGACGATCATTTTTAAGATTGCCGATGATCAGGGACTGCTGCTGCTGGATCTTAAGGATCTGCGTTCGATGGTGCAGTACGTCGGTGATAATGCGGCTCAGTTCAAAACTGCCTATGGCAATGTGTCGGCTCAGAGTGTCGGCGCGATCCAGCGGGCTCTGCTGCGCTTGGAAGAACAGGGCGGAGATGTGTTTTTCGGCGAGCCGGCACTGGACATCAGGGACTGGCTGGCAGTGGCAGATGACGGACGCGGTTATATCAATCTTCTGCATTGCGTAGAGCTGTTTCAGACTCCGCTGTTATATTCTACATTTTTATTATGGATGCTGTCGGAGTTGTATGACCTGCTGCCGGAAGCAGGCGATCCGGAAAAACCTAAAATCGTCTTTTTCTTTGATGAAGCGCATCTGATTTTCAAAGACGCGCCGAAATCTCTGCTCGATAAAGTTGAACAGATCGTGCGTTTGATCCGTTCCAAAGGCGTCGGCATTTATTTTATCACCCAGCAGCCTTCTGATATTCCTGATACTGTTTTGTCACAGCTGGGAAACAAGCTGCAGCATGCGCTGCGAGCTTACACACCTAAAGACCAGAAGGGGCTGAAGGCTGCGGCGCAGGCCTTTAGAGCCAATCCTGGTTTTGACGCGGCAAAAGTGCTACCGGAGCTTGGCACCGGCGAAGTGCTGGTATCACTATTGGATGCTGACGGAGTGCCGACAATGGTGGAGCGTGCTTATGTCATGCCGCCGCGCAGCTATCTTGGCGTAGCTGACGACACGCTGCGCAACCAGCTGATAGCCTCCAGCCCGCTGTATAGTAAATATGCTGAAGCTGTAGACCGTGAGTCTGCTTATGAGATTTTGAGCGTCAAAGCCCAGCAGGATGCGGAAGCAGCAGCCAGGGCACAGGAAGAAGCGGCGCTGCAGAAAGAGCTGCGCAGCCGCAGCGCAGCTGCCAAAAAAGAACCGCCTACGGTCGCTGAAAAGCTGATCAGCAAAACGATGACGCGAATGGAAAATAAAGCTGTAGACACTATAGTACGCGGTATTTTTAATCAAATGAAAAAATGGTTTTAAAGGTGCTTGAAATGAAAAAGATTTTTGCAGCATTACTGGCTGTATTATTTATAACCGGTGCCGTGCTTGGCTGCGGCAAAACGCCTCAGACAGAACTGAATCAGGCTAAACAGCAGGCTGCAGAGCAGGTGGCCAAAACCGCCAAAAGTGGACTGGCGCAGCTGCAGGGCAAGCAGGCGCAGTTCAAAGTCGAAGAAGGGCGCGCTTATACCGGTAAGGCTGAGGTAGCTTTGTATATCCATACCTTTCATAAATTGCCGGGAAATTTTATTACTAAACGTGAAGCCGAGCGCCTGGGCTGGAAGCATAAGGGAACGCTGAATGAAGTGGCGCCAGGTAAAAGTATAGGCGGCGACAGGTATGGCAACTACGAAGGATTACTGCCGCAGAAATCAGGACGCAGCTGGAAAGAATGCGATATTGATTACAAAACCGGTAACAGGAATGCTAAACGTCTGGTGTATTCTAATGACGGACTGATCTATTATACGGACGATCATTATAAAAGCTTTGAAAAATTGTATTAAGGAGGCGGCTGATGAAAACAGTAACTTTGGCACTGGCCAGGATGCAGTCGATCAGGCAGCTGCATAAATATCTGCGTGCGGAGCTTGAGCTACCGGATTATTACGGTGAAAATCTGGACGCATTGTATGATTGTTTGACGGAAGTCTGCGAGCCTGTTATACTAAAAATACCGCAGGCGGTAGCCGCAGGTTCAGAATTAGGTTGGTATGGCGCAAGACTGCTTACAGTTGTACAGGATGCCGCCGCTGCAAATCCTAATCTTCAAGTAGAGCTTATTTAAAATATATGCAGTCTGCTCAAGCGGCAGGCTGCTTTTATTCTGTTTTACAGAGGGCGAAAAGAATGATTTTAAGTGTAGAGAAGCTGTCGCACAGCTATGGCGTCAGAACTTTGTTTAAAGATGTAACTTTTAATATTGAAATGGGCGATAAAATCGGTATTATCGGCGTCAACGGCACCGGTAAAAGCACGCTGCTGCGCGATATTGCACGCGGTGAAGCCGGTGACGGCGGCCGGATTACGGCAAATGGCAGCTGCGTGATCGAATATCTGCCGCAGAATCCTGATTATGATCCACAGGCAACGGTATTGGAACAGGTATTTCAGGGCGATTCGCCGCAGCTGGAATTACTGCGGCGTTATGAACGTGCGGCAGCGTTGGCGGCTGCTGATCCTGAGAACAGTGCATTACAGAGCAGGCTGCTGGAACTGCAGCAGCAAATGGACAGCGCATATGCCTGGCAGCTGGAGAGCGAAGCTAAAGCGGTGCTTGATCAGCTGGGGATCAGTGATTTTAATCAGCCGATGGCGGAACTTTCCGGCGGGCAGCGCAAGCGTGTAGCACTGGCCGGAGTTTTGGTGCGTCCTTCCGATCTTCTGATTTTGGACGAACCTACCAACCATATGGATAATGAAACTGTGGCCTGGCTGGAACAGCTGCTTTTGAAGCGAAAAGGCGCTCTGCTGATGGTGACCCATGACCGGTATTTTTTTGACAGAGTGGTCAACCGGACATTGGAATTAGATGGCGGGCAATGCTATTTATATACAGGAAATTACAGCCTTTTTTTACAAAAGCGTGAAGAAAGACGCCAGTCGGAAGCTGCTGCTGCTCAGCGGCTGCGCAATGTTTACCGGCGTGAACTGGCCTGGATCAGCCGCGGTGCGGAAGCACGGCGGACAAAAAGCAGGGAACGCATCGAACGTTTTAACGAGCTGGAGCAGGAAGTGAAAAATATTTCTGCATCGGGAGAACTGGAAATGTCATCTGCCGGCAGCCGATTGGGGAAAACTGTGGTCGAGTGCGAGCATCTGGGACTTGACTACAACGGTGTGACCTATATCAAAGATTTCAGCTATATCCTGCTGCGTAATGACCGCGTGGGTATTGTTGGCCCTAACGGCAGCGGCAAAACGACGCTGATGGATATTCTGGCGGGAAAATTAGTGCCTGACCGTGGCAGTGTTCAGATCGGACAGACGGTCAGGATCGGTTATTTTTCTCAGCACAGCGAATTTCCGGACAGCGAACAGCGCGTGCTGGAATATATCCGCGATGTGAGCGACCACATCGAAACAAACGATGGGACAAGGATTACTGCCGCACAGATGCTGGAACGGTTTTTATTTCCTTCCGAGCTGCAGTGGGTGCCGGTCAATAAACTGTCCGGCGGAGAAAAACGGCGGCTGTATCTGCTGCGGGTGCTGATGGGTGCTCCCAACGTCTTGCTTCTGGATGAGCCGACCAACGATCTTGACATCCCGACGCTGTCGGTGCTGGAGGATTATCTGGACAGTTTTAATGGAGCTGTCATCGCAGTTTCGCATGACCGTTACTTTTTAGACCGGTTTGCCGGCAAAATTTTTGCCTTTATGGGTAATGGTGAGATCAGGCAGTTTATCGGCGATTACAGCAAATATGAAGCAGCGGCGGCCGAAAGCAAAGCAATGCTTGCAGGCGGTGCTAAAACCGGTACCGGCAAGGAGCGTATAGAAGCCGTTAAAAGCCAGTCTAAACAAATCAAGATGACTTATAAGGAAAAACTGGAATTTGAGCAGATAGAAACAATGATCGCCGGTGTGGAAGCCGAGCTGAAAATGCTGACGCTGGAAGTCAATAGCGCCGGCAGTGATTTTGTGAAGCTGGGCGAGCTTACCGCGCAGCAGCAGGATGCCGAGCAGCGTTTGGAACAGCTTGTGGAACGCTGGGCCTATCTTACGGAACTGGCGGAGGCGAGCGGTGTTTTCTGAGCTGCCTTAAAATAGAAAGGGATAAATATGTTAGTAGACGAAAATTTTAAACAACGCCTGCGGCGGCTTTTTTCAGTGATGATCCCGATTTTGATTACTCAGACGGCGATCATGGCTATGAATTTTTTTGATTCTTCAATGTCTGGTCATGCAGGTGCGGTCGATTTGGCGGGCACTTCGATCGGCGGTAATATCTGGATGCCGATTTTTGTTGGCACTAATGGAGTTTTATTAGGCGCGATGCCTATAGTTGCTCATCTGTTAGGCGCTGATAAGCGCGATAATATTGGTAAGGTCATTCGGCATACGATTTTTTTGGCGATAGCTTTTTCGGCAGTTATCATTTTAATGGGTGTTTTATTTTTAGATACCCTGCTGACACATCTGCATTTGGAACCGCAGGTGCATTATATTGCCAAGATGTATATGGCGGCGGTGGCCGTAGGTGTGATACCGTTTTTTATGTCAACCTCGCTGCGCGCTCTGATAGATACTTTAGGACATACAGGTATCACAATGAAGATTTATTTGCTGGCGCTGCCGGTAAATGCCTTTTTAAACTACTGTTTTATTTTTGGAAAACTGGGAATGCCGCATTTGGGCGGGGTTGGCGCCGGTGTGGCGACTGGTATTACCTACTGGCTGGAATTTGCTATTTTTGTCTGGATCGTGCATAAGCTGCCGGCTTTTGAGCATTTCCGGATTTTTAAAGACCGTTTCCATTTAGATATCAAACAGCTGCGTGAAAATCTCAGCATCGGTGTGCCGATTGGTCTGGCAATGTTTATGGAGGCCAGTATTTTTGGTGTAGTTGCACTGTTCATTGCCAAGTTCGGTACAGTCATCATTGCGGCGCATCAGGCAGCGTTGGGCTTTACTTCATTGCTTTATATGGTGCCGCTCAGTTTTTCAATGGCGCTGACGATTTTAGTTGGGGTCGAAGCAGGTGCCAAACGTTTTGAGGAAGCGCAGAAATTCAGTCGTATGGGCATTGCTCTCAATATGGCCATCGCGATTTTTCTGGCGGTGCTGGTTTACACTAACAGACCTTATATAGCCATGCTCTACACTACTGACCCTGTCATTATTGAAAAAGTAGTCGGCTTTTTGTTTTATGCAATCTTTTTTCAGTTGTTTGATGCGACGGCAGCGCCGATCCAGGGAATCCTGCGCGGGTATAAAGATGTTAAGGCAACCTTCTATTCCGGTTTTTTTGCCTATTGGGTGGTTTGTCTGCCCTTGGGCTGTTTCTTGGATTTTGTAATGGAGCATGGTCCTGCCGCATATTGGCAGAGCCTGGATATAGGCTTGTTTTTCTCGGCGGTTTTCTTAACGCTGCGGATGTTCTGGCTGCAGAAAAAGCTGGCACGTGAACAAATATAAAAACCGCAATAAATAAAAACTCCGGCTGTTTAGAAGCCGGAGTTTTGTGTTTAAGTGTACATCTGTTTAAAAAAAATAAATAGCAAAATAACGCCGTAGAATACTTAGCCCCTTTGGGGCTAAATTTTTTTGCTTAAATAAATCCTGACCTCTTGTGTATTTGCAAAGTATACAAGGGGTATTTTTTTGCATTGCTGACGGCGCAGGCGGGCAGCAGGAGGACAGTGACCGCGTGCAGAGCATTGCCCGCTGATGGTTGTTGTATAAGTGTCGGGGAGTGGCAAAACGGAAGATACTAATAAATATCCGTTTGTATGTCTTGTGGGGGGGTACAAACATGCTATAATAATGACAATTATTGCTATAGGAAATAAAAACACTGTTTTAAGAAAAGAAAATCAAATGAAAACCAAATAATCTATCCGAAAAGCAGTAAAATTTGATCTTCAAAATAATGAGAAAGGTGGAGGTAAACGATGTACGATGCAGATTGTCTGGAAAAAATCGGCGCCAATGTCAAGTTCCTGCGCACGATTCGCAAGCTGCGCCAGCAGGATGTGGCGCAAACGCTTGGCATCAGTCAGACCCATCTGAGCAATATGGAATGCGGCCGCGTCAAGTTCAGCTTGAAACAGCTGCTGCGTCTGGCCAATCTTTTTGACTGCCAGCTGGAATGTTTTTTTGACCCCCGGCAGGCGGCCAACGTAGCAGTCGGCGGGACCGGGCAGGATAAGCGGTATACCCAAAGTGATATGGAGCTGCTGCTGACACTGGTTAAAAAAAGCGGTCAGCCGTAACGCTTCCAGCTTTAGACAAATAAGCGGTACTGTTGTGTAAAAGTTAGACTGATAGAAAACAAAACGAACAGGAAGACATGACTATGACGGAAATAAAATCAGCCAGTGACGAAGAAATGGCATACTCTGCCAAAGGCAACAGCTATGGTAACAACGGCGACCTGCCCCAGCAGGGACAGGCACCTCAGGCAGCGCCAAAACCCTATATGACCTTCGCCGCAGGCCAGGTGCAGCAGCCAAGCGGTATTGCAGGTATCAGCTTCGACTTTAACTACGGCGCCCGCGTCACCGTGCCCCAGGGCGAGTACAGGGTTCGGTTTATTGACCGCAAAGCCTGCCTTACTGTCTACGACGCACCTGCTAGCGGCGTTTTGGTTGCCAGCAGCAAAAAGTATTTTATCGATTTTCGTATTGAAGTATACGAAAAAGATAAAATGATCTTTGCCCACGACCTGGATCTGCGCAGCCAAAAAGTGCTGTTAAAATTCCCGGTCGGGATATTGGGAGATATTCTGGCCTGGTTCCCCTATGCGGAAGCCTTTCGCCAAAAGCACGGCTGCCAGCTTTACTGCGCCATGGACGAAGAACTGGCAGAGCTGTTTAAACCAGCCTATCCTAAGATACACTTTCTCAAACCGGAAGAACGGCCTGAAGGGCTGTACGCCAGCTACTATATGGGCATCTTCTTTCCCTGCGACGACAGGCTGCACCAGCCGTCAGATTTTCGCATCCGCGGCCTGCACCAAAACGCCGCCATGATCCTGGGGCTGGACGAAGGCGGTGAACCGCCCCAGCTTAGCGTTAAGCTTTTGCCCAAAGACAAAACACGTAAAATAGCAGAACCATACGTCTGCATCGCCGCCCAGTCCAGCAGCCAGGCCAAATACTGGAACAACGGCAGCGGCTGGCTAAACGTGGTCAAACACCTTAAAGCCAAAGGCTACAGGGTGCTGTGCATCGACCGCGAAAACGTCTACGGCATGAAAAGCCGCTTTAACATCATCCCCTACGGGGCAGAAGACTTTACCGGCAAGCTGCCCCTGTCAGAACGCATCGACCTTTTATACCATGCCGACTTTTTTGTCGGACTGTCCAGCGGTCTTAGCTGGGTAGCCAACGGCGTAGGCATACCTGTCGTACTCATCAGCGGCTTTACCCTGCCGTTTAACGAATTTGCCACACCCTACCGGGTCATAAACTACCACGTCTGCAACGGTTGCTGGAACGATACCCAGGTAGTATTCGACCACAAAGACTTTGAATGGTGCCCACGCCTTAAAGGCACCGACCGCCAGTTTGAATGCAGCCGCTACATAACCCCCGAAGCGGTAAACAAAGTTATAGACAAACTGATGGCAGACTACCAGCTGGATCCGCTGGCACCAAAACAGCCGGCTCCAGATAAAGCAGCGTCAGCAGAAGCTGAGTCCATAGCAAGTGCAGCAATAAATAAAACCACTGCCGCTAAAACAACAGGCAAAGCAAAAAAAGCGCGGATAAGAAAATGAACCTTGCCTCTTGCAGTAAAAAACATAAGGAGAAGTAAAAATGCCAGAAAAATTTAACATAGTACGTCAATGCCGGCATGGGCTGATGGTCTTTAACAGGCACGACCAGTTTATCGGCAAAGCGCTGAAGGTCTACGGCGAATATTCAGAAGGTGAATACGACGTTTTTAGCCAGGTAGTAAAACCCGGCGACACAGTTATCGAAGCCGGGGCCAATCTGGGCGCGCATACACTGGGACTGGCGCAGCTGGCAGGGCCGAATGGCAGGGTCTATGCCTTTGAGCCCCAGCGGCTGATGTTCCAGACACTGCTGGGCAATGCGGCGCTCAACAGCCTGACCAATATCTACGGCTTCCAAAAAGCCCTTAGCAACGCACCGGGTAAGCTGCTGGTACCACTGCAGGACTGCGAAAAAGAAGTGAACTGGGGCGGTCTGGCCTTGGGCAGCTGCAGCGAAGGTGAAGAAGTAGAGGTTATCACCATCGATAGTCTTAAGCTGTCGGCCTGCGACTTTATCAAAGTAGACGTAGAAGGCATGGAACTGCCCGTACTACAGGGCGCGGCAGAAAACCTTCGTAAATATCGGCCGATCCTGTATGTAGAAAACGACCGTGCAGAAAAGTCGCAGGAATTGGTGGAATGGATAAAACAGCAGGGCTACGAATTGTACTGGCACAAACCGACCATGTATAACCCCAATAATTATGAAGGCGTGAAGGAAAATATTTTTACGATAAAGCAGCAGACAGAAAAAGGCTGGATCGAAAGCAATTATATCTCGCTAAATATGCTGTGCCTGCCCATAGAAGCTGGCATAGCTATGGAAGGCTTTGAAAAAGTACAGTAAGAGTTTTACTCCAAAATAAAGTTAAGAGAGAAGGAAAGAAGATGAGAAAACATAAAAATTTAAATAAACAGGAGTTAATGATCAGGCAGGACATTCCGTGTGTACATCTGGGGGGGAAGTTTGTGCCTTTGGAATCTAGGGTAAAATCACTGCTGGGGGAAAAACGCAAAAAACGGGCAGAAAAAGTTCTGGCGACAGTAGTTATGGGCATGAACCTTGTCAATGTCACAGCTCCGGTGGCAGCACTGGCCGCGGCTGGGAAAACGGTGCCTGCCCCAGTCCAGCCCCTGCGTAGCGATGCTGCGCCTTTGGATTACGCCGTGCTGCCCCAGCTGGCAGACGTAGTGGACAGGGCCATATTTGCCCGTGCCGAAGCCACTGATTATAGCGGCAATGCCAGCGTAGCCACTATGGTGAAGGGCGATACGCAGACTATAACCTCTGGACAAAACGGTATTGTAAGTGTTATGAGTGGTGACGTAAACGGCGCTGGTCTGCAGACGATATCAAGCGGCGGGACCGGCACAGTCAGTAAAATGGATGGAGGCGGCACGCAGTTTGTATCTAGCGGCGGCATTGGCACGGTAATTGATATGAACGGTGGCTATCAAACTGTCTACGAAGGTGGCACAGGTAAGGTGGAGACTATGGACGGTCTTCAGTACATCTCCGGCGGTGTTGGCTCAGTAGGAACTATGAATGGTCCCGCTGGGCAGTTTATCTACTCTGGCGGCACAGGTATGATAAACGAGCTTAACAGCTACCAGCAATATGTGAACGAAGGCTGTACCGGTATAATCAACATCATGAACACTACTGGTACACAGTGGATCTCGGCCAATGCTGTCGGTACGGTGGTCACATTGAAATCGGGGACGCAGTTGGTTGATGATGGCGGCACTGGTACGATCATTACTCTTGACAACCATGATGGCGCCGGCGGGCAGATCGTTTACTCCAATGCCATCGGTATGATCGTTACTATGCTGGACGGCGAGCAGTATGTATTCAAGGGCGGCAGCGCCACGGTAGTCGATATGAGCGGCGGAACACAGATCGTTAGAGTTAGTGGTAATGGCATGATAGAGACTTTAAACGGTGGTGAGCAGAATATCATGGGGGGAGGTACAGGTCTGGTCAGTACAATGAACAGTGGCAGTCAGGTTATAAGCAGTAGCGGTACTGGTACAGTCGACACTCTGAACGGCGGCACGCAAACTGTTGCCGGCGGTGGCAACGGCACAGTGAGTACTATGCTCGGTGGTACGCAGGTTGTTTCCCGCAGTGGTAAGGGTACGGTAAACGCCTTGAACGGCGGTACACAAATCGTTTCAGTCGGCGGCACGTCACTGGATACTGTTTTGAACAGCGGCGGAACTGTCTATCTGGGCAGCGGCGGCAATATATCTAATATTACCTATAGCGGCGGTATGCAGATCATCGACAATATCACTTCCGGTTATGATAATATGACGCTTGGCAGCGGCGGCACCAACGTGACCATGGGCATTATAAGCGGAGCACAGATGAGCGGGACGATCATTAACAGCGGCGGCGAGCAGCTTATTCTTAATGGTGGTACAGCCCTTGATACAGAGCTTAACGGCGGTATTATGCAGATGAGCAGCGGCGGTATAGTCAGTGGGATGACCATGACAGGCGGTAGTATGGTTTTAGAAAACATTGATGGAGGCAGTTTCAATATCAATGGCACGCTGACGGCAAATAATGCAGTTATCGACATGACTGACAGCAGTGTGACACGCGCGGGAACACCGGCCTATGAAAGCCTGACCATAGATACGCTTAGCGGCAGCGGCACCACCTTTATCCTGGATACCGATCTGGCAGGTGAAGCCAACAGCGATAAAGTTACCATTACCCATGCTGATGTCGGTACTCACTATGTACAGATCAAAGACTTGAGCAAGTTAAACAATATTGAAGTAACAGGGGAACATAAGCAGCTTTTGATAACCGATGCCAGCGGCAAACTGACCTTTGTGGGTAAAGAATTCAATGCCGGAGGACTGTGGGACGTTGACCCCACACTGTCTAAAGGTGATGCTCTGGGGCTTTCGGCCAACGACTGGTATTTGACAAATATGGTCAAAACAGTCAATAATGATACGAGCGTGCTTTTGGATGCTGCCGATAACAGCTATGCTATGTGGCGCAATACCAACGACAGTCTGCGCAGTCGTTTGGGAGCACTGGCAAGCGGCAGAGAGCAGGCAGACGGCGTTTGGGCGAGGACGCAGGCAGGGCGCTTCAGCGGCTCAGGCTACGAAGGACGCTACAACCTTTATCAGTTGGGATTTGAGAAGCAGTTCAAGGGCGGAAGTATCTATGGCGGCGCTATCGACTACGGCGATGGCAGCGGCAGCTACGCCCCCGGCAGCAGCAAAGATAATCTGAGATCCTTTAGCCTTTATGGCATCTGGACAACAGGCAGCGGCGCATATACCAATGTTACGGCCCGTGTAGGCAACTTCTCGACCGATTTGGAATCCTACGGCGACTACCCGGATAAAGCCAGCTACAAGCAGCACGCCTACAGTCTTAGTGTGGAATACGGCAAACGCTTTGATTTTGAAGCAGGTTTCTTTGTTGAGCCACAGGCACAATTTACCCTTGGCAGGCTGGCCGGTATCGACTACACCACCGACAGAAGCGTCAATGGCCGTATCGATGGCATGAACAGCGCCATCGGCCGTATCGGCTTCGTCATGGGACAGAAGATAGAAAATGGCAGCGATATCTACCTGAAAGCCGACCTGCTGCACGAATTTGCCGGTGAGCGCGACCTGCAGCTGACCTCGGATGCAGGCGGAACCAATGATATATTGACCAAGCACAACGACTACGGCGATACCTGGTTCGAGCTGGGGCTGGGCGGCAACGTCAGGATCAGCAGGACGGGCAACTTTTATGGCGAAGTGACGCGCGGCTTCGGCGGCGACATCAACAAAAAGTGGAGCGTCAACGCCGGGCTAAGGTTCACGTTCTAAGTGAGCGTCGCTTTGCTGCGAGCAGTAAAATAAATCCGAATAAATATTAAAACACTGCTGTGAACCAAAGTTCACAGCAGTGTTTTAATATGTTTTGTAATTGTTTGGAATTTATTTTTCGTTGACGATCAGCGCCATAGCCAGCAGGTCATCCTGACCAATATTTTCGATGCTGTGGCTTTCGCCTTCGGGGCAGAAAACAACTGCGCCTGCAGTCAGCGTGTTTTCAGTGCCGTTGTCATTATATAAGGCCGTACCCTGCAGGATATAAATAGTTTCGCTGGTGCCTTCATGTTTGTGGTAACCGAGTGAACAGCTGGGTTTAAGAATTACGCGCGCATAAGCGGCTATTTTACCGCCGTAAACCTTTTCATCGACGATGTGCTCCATAATAGTATTGCCTTTACCGCCGGCCCGGCGTTCAAAAATATCGGTTTTTCTTTCAGTGACGATCATCACAAGCCCCTCTTTCGTTATAAAATACTGCTGTTGAAATAAGATTCGCAGCTGTAAGGAAAATTCCTGCAAAAAATTTCAAAAAAAATCAATTTACCTCTTTACAAATTTAGCATACTAAAGTATAATCAAAAGCGTAGTAAGAAAACAACACCTTAGAGGGGGATGGATGATGAAGAAATTTTTACTTTTGGCTATGACGCTGCTGATGGCTTTGTCTTTGGTTGCAGGCTGCGGCAGTGACAGTCCTAAAAAAATGGTGATAGGTCTTGATGACAATTTTGCGCCGATGGGCTTCCGTAATGAAAAGAACGAGATCGTCGGTTATGATATCGACCTCGCTAAAGAAGCCTGCAAGCGTGCTGGTATGGAAGTAGAATTTAAACCGATCGACTGGGCTTCCAAGGAAGCAGAGATCAAGGGTAAGCGTATCGATGCGATCTGGAACTGCTTTACAGTCAACCCGGAGCGTCAGGAAGCTTATACGCTCTCCAAGCCCTATATGGTAAATGCTCAGCTGGTAGTTGTTCCTAAAGGGTCTGAGATTACTAAAATTGCTGATTTGAAGGGTAAAGTTCTGGCAGTACAGGATGACAGTACCGGTTCTTATATTCTTGACAGAAATAATGAACTGAGGACTTCCCTGAAAGATTACAGAAAATATCCTGACTTTGCTGCTGTTTATATGGATATGGACGCCGGCCGTATCGATGCCATGGTAGTTGACGCTGTTCTGGCTCGTTATTATATGGTCAAACATCCTGATAAATATGTAGCTTTGGAAGAAAATCTGGGCGACGAAGTCGTAGCGGTTGCCTTCCGTAAGGATGATAAAGAATACAGTGAGAAAATCAACAAGGCACTGGATGAAATGAAAAAAGACGGCACCATGAAAAAGATTTCTGAACAATGGATGGGTGTTGACATCACTAAATATTAATAAGCTCCGGGCCGATGGCATGAGCTGTCGGCCCTTTTACTCTACTTATTTTTAATGCAGATACGGAGACTCATAATGGATTATATTATTTCCATCCTGCCGCAGATGTGGCTGGGAACGATCGAAACTTTAAAATTGTTTTTTATTACTATTGTTTTGTCAATACCTTTAGGTATACTGCTGGCTCTGGCGAGGGTTTCGTCACTTGGCAGTCTGCGCAGTGCCGTTGGTGTCTATGTCTGGCTGCTGCGCGGTACGCCGCTGATGCTGCAGCTTTTATTCGTTTATTACGGACTTCCATTTATTCCCGGTATTGGGATCAGGATGGATGATTTTCAGGCGGCTATTTTTGCGTTTGTACTTAATTATGCCGCTTATTTCTGCGAAATTTTCCGCGCCGGTATCCAGGCTATTCCTAAAGGCCAGTATGAAGCGGCCCGTACTTTGGGTATGAATTATGTACAGACCATGCGCCGTATTATTCTGCCGCAGGTTTTTCGCATTATCCTGCCACCTGTCAGCAATGAGACGATAACTCTGGTCAAAGATACTTCTTTGATTTATGTTTTGGCAATGAATGATCTGCTGCGGACGACACGTAATCTGGTGCAGCGTGATTTCAGTATTACGCCGTTTCTTGTAGCCGGTGTTTTTTATCTGCTGATGACGCTGGTTTTGACCTACGGATTTGACAAACTGGAAAAAAGATTTTCGAAGTACGATTGATGGGAGTAAGCCATGAAAAAAATCGAAGCACGTAATATTCATAAAAGTTTTCAGGAACTGAACGTTTTGCAGGGTATAGATCTTGATGTCGAAGAAGGCGAAGTCATTGCCGTCATCGGTCCCAGCGGCAGCGGTAAAAGTACTTTGCTGCGCTGTTTGAACAAGCTGGAAACTATCAACAGGGGCACGATCATTATTGACGGTGAGCTGCTTGCTGATACCAGCAGCACAGGTGAGGTGGTATATGCACCCGGTGACGAAAGCCGCCGAATTGCCTGTAAAATGGGAATGGTGTTTCAGCAGTTTAACTTGTTTCCGCATATGACAGTGCTGCAGAATTTGATTGAAGCACCGGTGCAGGTGCAGAAGCGCGACCATGCCCAAGTAATCGAAGAAGCAAAAATACTTTTAGGCAAGGTTGGCTTGTCCGAAAAAGCGGATGTTTATCCGCGGAAGCTCTCCGGCGGTCAGCAGCAGCGTGTAGCTATCGCCCGCGCTTTAGCGATGAAGCCGTCGATCATGCTTTTCGATGAGCCGACATCTTCGCTGGATCCTGAATTGACAGGGGAGGTTCTGCGTACCATGCGTGAACTGGCTGAAGAAAAAATGACGATGGTGGTAGTGACTCATGAAATGGGTTTTGCCCGCGAAGTAGCGACCAAAGTTATTTTTATGGCTGATGGCAGAGTACAGGAACAGGGCAGGCCTGAGGATATTTTTACTAATCCGAAAAATGAACGTCTGCAGGCTTTTTTGCAAACTGTGTTAAAATAAAAACAGCGCCCTGAGGCGCTGTTTTCGTTATCAATGAGGCAGAAGGATGAATGATGAGGGGAGAGCTGCGAAATGAAAAGCAAGAATATCAATCAGCTTGTATTGGCCGGGGTACTGTGTGGTATCGGTATCGTTGTGCCGATGCTGATGCCTAAAATAGTGATCGGGCCGATGTCGTTTACGCTGGCCAGCCATGTGGCTATTTTTATTGCGATGTTCATATCGCCGAAGCTGGCCGCAGTAGTTTGCTTGGGAACGACGCTGGGCTTTTTTATGACGACGCCTGTAATTATTGCTCTGAGGGCTGCCAGCCATATCTGTTTTGCCCTGCTTGGGGCTGTGCTGATCAGAAAAATACCGGAAATCATTGAAAAGCCATTGCCAAGCACTGTGTTTAATGGTGGGCTGGCCTTTGTACATGCTCTGGCTGAGGTTGCCGTCGTTTCACCTTTCTTTCTGGCCGGCAGCATTTTCAAACCGGAACAGCTTGCCGACGGTTATGTTATGAGCGTACTTGTTCTGGTAGGGGTTGGTACATTTTTACATTCGCTGATCGATTATACTGTTTCGATCATGCTGTGGAAGCCTGTACGTGCTGCATTGCCTTCGCTGGCCGAGCTGCGTGAATAACGGCAGTAAAGGTGAATGAGATGAAAAAATAAATAAAAGCACCGGCCGCCATCGGTGCTTTTATTTATTTTAGGAATTGACTAATACGGCAGAAGGTATACAATTAAAAGCAGGTTATAGAGAAAAGGGGCTTTTAAGTGGAAAATCGCGAGTATATAAAAACAGGTTCGCAGGTTTACTGGCGAACGCTGTTTATTATTTTTTTAGGAAGTATGGCGGCTTTTGGTGCCGAGTACTGTGTGCAGCCGATTATACCGGTTATTGCTTCCAGCTTTGGGCTCAATGCAGTACAGGGGAGTCTGGCAGTATCTTTAGGATTGGTGGGGATGTCAGCAGCAATGCTGCTGATTGCCGGTTTGGCACCGCGTTTTGACCGTAAACTGGCAACTGCTGTCGGCTTGATAGGAGCTGCAATACTGACTATTATGATAGGCTTCAGCGGCAGTTTTGAAGCTATTCTGGGGATGCGTCTGATACAGGGATTGCTTTTAGCTGCATTTCCTTCGTTGATAATTGCTTACATCAATGAGGAATTTGAGCCGTTTAACGTCGGTACTGTAATTGGGATCTATATCAGCGGAACAACAGTGGGAGGCCTGTTTGGACGGCTTGTGGTCAGCGCGATTACTGATTTTGTTTCCTGGCGCATGGGGCTGATTGTGATTGGCATTTTATATCTTGCTGTCGGTATTGCTTTTTTTATGCTGCTGCCTAAACCGAAATATCAGCGGCAGCGCCAGTCAGGCGGACTGCAGCTGATAAAAACCTTTCATACCGCTCTGGCAAATAAGAAATTATTATGGATTTACCTGGTTGCATTTTTGATTATGGGTTCTTTTGTTGCTGTTTTTAACTTTATTTCCTATGTCTTACTGGCACCGCCTTATTCATTAAGCCAGACTGTAGTAGGGCTGCTGTTTGTAGTCTATTTGTTTGGAACCTTCAGCTCTACCTATATGGGCAGATTATCAGATCAGCATGGTAACGGGCGCGTACTTATTCTGGGCCTTTTGATAATGCTGACCGGCGGGCTTCTGACTTTACTGCAGCCGCTTGTATTTAAATTTATAGGTCTGGCTATATTTACTTTTGGGATGCTGGGTTCACATTCCGTAGCCTGCGGCTGGGTAGGAAAACTTAATCAGGGCGATAAAGCGCAGTCATCGTCGATGTATATGTTTTTCTATTATGCCGGTGCAAGCTCACTGGGTACTTTAGGCGGCGTATTTTTGGAAAGCTATGGCTGGAGCGGTGTTATCGGCATGGTTGCTACTGCGGTTATTATTTGCCTCCTTGTAGTAGTCAGGCTGGAACTGTCGGTAAGCCAGCATTTATTGTGGCATCACTAATAAAATAGAGAAAGTCAAAAACAGCAGGTGGTAAAGGTTTGCCGCCTGTTGTTTTTTTATGTACAGACAGAAAAGCAGTAAAATTTGAAAATAATTCACTTGACCTGGAGTGCGCTCAAGGTTGTATAGTTATGTCAGGAGCAGTGGAAAGACAACAAAGTAAAGGAGCGGAGTAAAGATGAAAGTAATATTGGTTAACGGCAGCCCCCATGAAAAAGGCTGCACATATACGGCGCTGGCAGAAGTTGCGTCTGCATTGGAACAGGAGGGCATCGAAACAGATATTTTCTGGATCGGTACTAAAGCTATTGCGGGCTGTATTGCCTGTCACGGCTGTGCCAAAACTGGCCGCTGCGTTTTTCATGACAAGGTCAATGAATTTTTGGAGCTGGCACCTGTTTATGACGGCTATATTTTTGGTTCGCCTGTACATTGGGCTGCAGCCGGAGGAGCGATAACTTCTTTTATGGACAGAGTTTTTTATACTGCTGTTTGTTCAGGTCAGAAAACTTTTTACCTGAAGCCGGCGGCTGCGGTGGTATCTGCCCGCCGTGCGGGAACGACGGCAGCCTTTGAACAGCTGAATAAATATTTTATGCTGATGCAGATGCCTGTTGTAGCTTCGCAATATTGGAATATGGTACATGGCGTCAATGCTGAAGAAGTAAAACAGGATTTGGAAGGCTTACAGACGATGCGTACGCTGGGCAGAAATATGGCTTTTTTACTGCGGTGCAAAGAAGCCGGTTTGCAGGCTGGTGTAGCATTACCACAGCAGGAAACGCCAGTTTTTACTAATTTTATTCGCAGCTGAAGCGTTTGTTTAAAGCTTTAGCTGCAGGTAAACAAAAAACTCCCGCATTGCGGGAGTTTTTTGTTAAAAAATAATTCAGCGCTTAGACTGTAATTTAGCAATAAATTTAGCTTTGTCAATAATGAAGCGCTCGTGGGTACCGTTGCCGATCGGTCCATGATCATCGCAGGCGCCTACCTTAAAGGTAAGCTTGCGTCCTTCAACGGCTATCAGTTTGGCTGTAGCAATAATTTTTTTCCCAAGCAGCGTGGCGGCTTCATGAGTGGTATCCATTTTGATGCCGACGCTGCTGGTAGAGGAGTCAAGGCATGGAAGGATCGCGTTGCAGGCGGCCTGCTCCATCAGGGCTATCATGGCCGGAGTAGCAAAAACATCAAGATCGCCGCTGCCCATAACTGCTGCAACATTGGTGGTGTCAACGATTGCTTCGGCTCGTCCTTGAAGACCGGGTCGTAGTTCAACTTTCATTTATTAAACCTGCCTTTCTGGGAATTAATATTTTATATACTGCTTACATATTAACCTGATTTTTAGCATTGTGCAAGTGGGTTTTTATTTAGTATAATAAAGAATATACTGCTGCTGGAAAAGTGGATCGGATCAGGCAACGGTAATTTTAGCGGCTTGAAGCCGCGGCGGGGAGCGAAAGCTATGCTTTTTTATGAAATAATCAACGATCATCCGGCAGAAGACCCGGCTCTGATCTGTCAAGATAAAATGCTGACTTATGGTGAAGTGCGTGAGGAAGTTACTTTATGGGCGGCGCATCTGCAGAGAAGCGGCGTATGTAAAGGCGATAAAGTCGGCCTGTTCAGCAAAAACTGCAATGAATTTGTGATCGCTTATTTGGCGATCATTAAAGCCGGCGGCGTTGTTGTTCCATTTAATTTTCAACTGGCGGCGCCGGAGGTGGCCTATATCGTTCAGGATGCAGGTATGCGCGTAATGGTGACGCGGCAAAAGCTGGAATTAGATGCCGCATTGCAGGAATGTGGCTGTGGCCCGCTCAAGCAGCTGGATTTCGAGGATCTGCGTCAGCCTGTTGACAGGAGTTATGAAGATATAGCTATGGACGATAATGATAATTGTACGATCATTTATACCAGCGGTACAACAGGGCATCCTAAAGGAGCAATGCTGTCACATCGTAATTTGGTTGCCAACGCGAAAGATTTTACGCAGAGGGTTTTGATGTATTCTTCTGATAAGACCTTGTGTGTGCTGCCGATGTATCATTGTTTTGCCTGGACTGTTTCCGTAGCATGTCCTTTATTGCATGGCTGCTGCATAGTTGTACAGGAAAATTATACTTTAGCTGAAGCACTGCGGTTGATCCAAAGGTATGAAATAACACAGTTTGCCGGCGTACCGACGATGATCCAGATGTTTGAAAAGGGTGCCGACAGCGGGCAGCTGGCATCAGTACGCTTTTTTATCAGTGGTGGTGCTTCCTTACCGCAAAAGCTGGCAAAAGATTTTAAGAAAAAATTTGGAAAGCCCGTACAGGAGGGCTATGGCCTGTCAGAGGCTTCGCCGGTCTGTACTGTTAATCCGGCTGAAAAAATCAAGGTCGGATCAATTGGACCGCAGCTGCCGAATGTAAGAGTTGAGATCCGTGATGAGGATGACAGACGGGTTGCCAGCGGCACGGTAGGCGAGCTGTGCGTCCGGGGGGACAATGTGATGTTGGGATATCTGAATCGCCCGGAAGAAACGGCTGCAGCTTTACGCGGCGGCTGGCTGCATACAGGTGATTTGGCATATCAGGATGAAGAAGGTTATATTTTTATCGTTGACAGGCTCAAGGATATGATTATTACAGGCGGGGAAAATGTTTATCCGCGTGAGGTCGAGGAAGCGTTGTATCATCATCCGGCAGTGCAGGAAAACGCTGTAGTAGGTGTGCCGGATAAGCTGCGCGGTCAGGCGGTCTGTGCTTATCTGGTATTGAAGGAGGGCGCGGCGGCGACAAAACCGCAGCTGCGGCGCTTTTTAATGGAGCGTCTTGCCAGTTACAAGGTACCAAAATATTTTTTCTTCTGCGAGCAGCTGCCTAAAAATGGTACAGGTAAGGTTATGAAGACAGCTTTGCGTGAAAATGCTATTGAAGATTTAGTTAATCGTCAGAATTAAGACAGGCGGTGTAAAATGCAAGTAGAATTGCGAAAGAAATATTTAGATTTACTGGATACGCTGCGCAGTTACGGCAGCGTTGCCGTGGCTTTTTCAGGAGGCGTCGACTCTTCGCTGTTATTGTATGCCGCACGCGAGGCTTTGGGTGATAACGTACTGGCGGTGACGGTAAGGACGCCAAGTTATCCGGGACACGAAGCGAGGGACGCGGCACAGCTGCTGCGCGAACTGAAAATACCGCATTTTGAAATCGGTGTCGATCAGCTTGCTGTTCCGGGATTTGCAGAGAATGGTCCGGAACGTTGTTATTATTGTAAACGTGCCTTATTTGAAACCGTTGTGGAGATGGCTGGGATGTATCATTGCAGCTGCGTCGCAGATGGTTCCAATATAGATGACGAAGGTGATTACCGCCCCGGGATGAAAGCGATAGCAGAGCTGGGGATCAAAAGTCCTTTTCGGGAAGTGGGACTTACTAAAGAAGAAGTACGGCTGCTGTCAAGGGAGTTTGAGCTTTTTACCTGGAATAAGCCTTCCTATGCCTGCCTGGCCTCACGTATACCTTATGGTGAAGTTATTACTGCAGAAAAACTGCAGATGATAGAAGCAGCAGAGCAGATTTTGCTGGATCTTGGTTTTGCCGAAATGCGTGTACGCTGTCACGGCAAATTGGCGCGCATTGAAGTTGCTGAGTCCGTTATTGAAAAAATTGCGCAGCCGCAGCTGCGCCGGAAGATCGTGGAAGCTTTCAGGAAGGCGGGGTTCCTGTATGTAAGTTTAGATCTGGAAGGGTTCCGCAGCGGCAGTATGAATGATACATTGACAGATAAGTGATTCTGAAAAACACTTCGGCCCCTTACCTCCAGCGGGTAAGGGGCCGTTTCCAAGGGATTACCGCCTTCACAAGACGGGAATATGTATATTAACTGATCATTTTACGATCACTACGGGGCATTCTGCATATTGCGAAATCTTCATGCTCACGCTGCCCATCAGCAGTTCGGCCAGCATGCCCATACCTCTGTTGCCGAGCACGATCATATCAGCTTCGGCAGTTTTGGCATATTCCAAAATCCTCTCAGCCGGGTCGATATCAACGATCAGACGATAGGATGCGGTAGTGCAGCCCAGCTTATCCAAAATACCTTTAGCGATATCAAGCGGAGTCGGATCCGGTTCTTTGGCTGCCATTTCAGCTTCTTCAATAGCATTTTTAGGTTTTCTTGGCGGAACTTTAGTGTAGTCGTAAGGTACAATAACATTGACTACCATAATTTCGCTGCCAAACGGTTTGCCGATGCCGGCTGCAAACTCCAGTGCACGCAGCGCAGTTTCGGAACCATCGAACGGTACAAGAATCTTTTTCATCATGGTAAATCCCTCCTTAAAACATCCGCGCCTATAGATCAGATCGGAAATGTTACAGGCGGTAGTGGTAACACTCCGCAAAAGTCAGGTTAAAATTTAGATGATTTTCAGATGATATCTTGTTTTCTTTTTGTATATACTTACTTCTACAAACGGATCAAAAATCCTGCTGCGTGAGCTGTTGAAACCAGTAAAATTTTTGCGAAAAATATTACAGAAAATGCTGGTTTTCAGGTTTCTTTCTGCAGATAAAAAAGCACTGTCGTATTTAATAACGGCAGTGCTTTTTGTTATTTGTTAAGGGGCCGGGAATATTATTTTAAGAGCCCGTTGGTTGTAGTAATAACTTCGGGGGCACGTTCAAAAAGAAATTCGCCGTCGCGGACGGAACAGGCAACGGAAACGCGATTGCAGACTGCTTCAAATTCGCCTTTGGCATTGAGAACGATAAAGTTGGCCGGTTTGCCGGCTTCGATACCGTATTGATCGAGAATATTCAGGGTGCGGGCGCCGTTGACTGTAATCAGGTCGAGGGAGTTGCTGATTTCTTCGATACTCATCATTTGAGCGATGTGTATACCGGCGTCAAGAATATTCATCAGATTACCGTTGCCGACAGGATACCAGGGATCGCTCATGGAATCCTGGGCAAAGCAGACGTTGATGCCGGCTTCGTTCAATTCCTTGACACGCGTCAGGCCGCGGCGTTTGGGGTAGTTGTCAAAACGTCCCTGCAGATGGATGTTTTCGGTAGGGCAGGAAATAAAATTGACTTTGGAAAGCCCCAGTAATTTGAACAGCTTATAAGTATAGGCATTGTTGTAAGAATGCATGGCACAGGTATGGCTGGCAGTGGCTTTTTCGGCGATGCCGCTGCGCAGTGCTTCGGCGGCCAGGACTTCGATAAAGCGGGACTGGTCGTCGTCAGTTTCATCGCAGTGGATATCGACCATTTTGTCGTATTTTACTGCCAGTTCGAAAGCTTTCTGGACGCTTTTAACGCCGTCTTCACGTGTATATTCAAAATGGGGGATGGCTCCGACCAGGTCAGCGCCCATAGTGAGAGCTTCTTCAACTAATTTATCACCGCCCTGATAAGCATACATCCCTTCCTGCGGGAAGGCGATGATCTGCAGGGTGCAGGTATCTTTGACTTCTTCGCGCAGCTCCAGCATGGCCTGCAGGGCTGTAAGCTTGGGATCAGTCACGTCGACATGGGTGCGGATATATTGCACGCCGGTAAGGATCTCCTGTTTCATGGCCTGACGGGCGCGTTCTTTGATTTCTTCTTTGGTCAGCCTGCCTTTAGTTTCAGACCAGCGCTGGATGCCTTCAAATAAAGAACCGGTTTTGTTGGCTGCCGCCGGATTAAGTGCAGTGAAAACGTAATCAAGATGAATGTGGGGATCGACATAAGGCGGTACGGCGAGTTTGCCTTCAAGATCTACGACCTTCTCAGCTGTTACTTTTGCGGCAAGACCGGGGCCTATCTCTTTAAATTTACCATCAGTTATATAAATGTCCTGCAGGCCGTTCTGGCCTTTTAATTTGGCGTTGGTGAATAATATGCTTTTCATTATAAAGTCTCCTTTACAAACTTAATGTTGTGGCGGAGGAGCTTCGTAACGAAAACTCTTGTCGCAATCAGTATAGCAAGTCGAAATATAAAAAGCACTGTATGAATGATACAAAAAGAGCAGTACTGACTTGTGCAAAAAATGCACTTGCAGGCTGGAATTTTTTTGGCCTTTTTGTACGTTGTGTACAAGGCTGAAGCGGGGGTATACTGGAAGCACAGTAAAGCTAGCTGCTGCACAAAAATAAACGGCCCGGGGACAGGACGAAAACTCTTAGTCAAGTAAGTTCCTAATTAAATGCGGCACTGCCGCAGGTCCTCACAACTTTCTTTCTTAAAAGAACGAAGCAACAAGGAAAAATGCAGGTAAACGACATTAAAATATGGAACATTAAAATATGGATATTAAAGGAGCGATGAATCATGATCAGAATGAACGAAATGACCTGGATGGAATTTAAAGCGAAAATCGACGAAGGAGCGATCACTATTCTGCCTATCGGCGCCTGCGAACAGCATGGCCCCCATCTGCCGCTGTGTGTAGATACGGTTCTGGCTAACGGCTTTGCCGAAAGACTGGCGCAGCGTGTTGGCGGTATGGTAGCGCCGGCAATCAACTATGGTTATAAATCTAAACCTCTTTCCGGCGGCGGCCCCCTGTTCCCGGGAACTGTTGATTTGAACGGTGATACTCTTGTCCGTTTGACCTATGATGTTCTGGAAGAGCTTATTAAAGACGGCGTGAAAAAAATCATGGTGCTTAGCTGTCACTTTGAAAATGAAGCTTTTGTCTGCGAAGCAGTCGACCTGATAGCTCAAAAATATGGAGAACAGGCCAAGATTTTGATCGCTAACTGGTGGGACCCGATGCCGGCAGAGATCATCGATAAAGTGTTTGACGAAGTACCGTTCCCGGGCTGGGCTTTTGAGCACGCAGCTGTTACGGAAACCTCTCTGATGATGGCTTTCGCCCCTGAATTGGTACATGAAGACAGAATGGTCGATGCTCAGGGCGCAACTCCCTGTCCGTATCATATCTATCCTGTGCCTAAAGATGCGGTTCCTCCTACCGGCGTACTTGCTCCGGCGCGTTCTTCTTCAGCTGCCCGCGGACAGCTGATCATTGACAGTGTTTTAGATGAATTGGTAAAAATCTGCGATAAAGAATTTTAATTCCGGTTTAGACAAAGCGGCGGATCTGCCGCTTTGTCTTCCATAAAGGAGAATTATCATGGCTAATACAAGTACCAGGGGTATTTTACTGACGATGCTGTCGGCTGTTACCTTCGGGTTTGCCTTTACTCTAGGGCCGATGACCTATGGCGAGGCTGGCAGCAATCCGGTGACCCTGACCTTTTTGCGTAATTTTTTGAGCTTACCGGTGCTTTTGGCGATTCTTTGGTATCAGGGCATATCTTTACAGGTCAGCGCCAAAGAATTGTGGAGCCTGACTATTTTAGGCGGTATCGGTAATGCTGTGACTACGCTGATGTTGTTTATTGCCTTTTCATTGATCGACGTAGGCGTAGCAACAACGATCCACTTTATTTATCCTGTTTTTGTGACTATCGGCTGCGTACTTTTTTATAAAGAACGGCTGGGACTGCAGAAATTTATTGCTCTGCTGATCGCTACTGCCGGGATTGCCTGCTTTTTTCTGGGTGTGGATATGAGCGCTGGTTTCAGCGGCGGGACTTTTCTGGGGCTGTTTTTAGCGGTCGCTTCCGGCGTTACGTATGCTTTTTATATCATTTATATGGATAAAAGCGGTTTGAAAAATCAGCCTGTTTTTAAAATTTCTTTTTATGTAGCACTGATGTCTTCGATCGCTATGGGGATCTTTGGCATAGGAACAGGTGAATTGACTTTGACGACTCTGACGCCGCAGGCCTGGTTTATTTCCACTGTGTTTGCATTGCTGTGTACGGTGGTAGCCCTCTCGCTGCTGCAGATAGGCATCAAGCATGTCGGTGCTTCTACTGCCGCTATTTTGACTACCTTCGAGCCTATTACCAGCATTATCTGCGGCGTACTGCTTTTGGGAGAAACAGTGACTACGATCAAGATCGTTGCCTGTGCCATGATTATGACGGGCGTAGTTACACTGTCACTGGCAAAACAAAAAAAGCCTCCGGAAGAGGCAGTTACCGTTCCGGAAGGCTAATAAATTTGAGTAAACCTACAAATCCTCCTGTAAATAAAACAACAGTAAAGGACCGGACCGCTGCTTGAGGGTCTGGTCTTTTGCTATTCTTCCAGGTAGTCTTTGGCGACGATGCTGCTCAGCAGCTCAAGTCGTACCAGGGCATCGTCGATATCGCGCCCCAGCAGATCACGAATCTGGTTAAGACGGTATAAAAGTGTATTACGGTGAATAAACAGTGCCTGTGATGTTTTAACAAGATTGCCGTTGCAGTATAAGTACTGACGCAGCGTTTCCAGAAGCTCCGAATTATTTTTGCTGTCATGCTGCAGGAGCACACCGAGATTATAGTGATAGTATTCGCGGATTTCTTCTTTATCATCGATTTTAAACAGCAGGCGGTATAAACCAAGCTGGGAATAGTAGACAATGTGATTGCTGCGTCCCATCTTTTTCCAGAGCAGCAGCGCTTTCTGCGCTTCCTGATAACTGATTTTGATTTGTTCGACATCGGCGTAAGGACGGCCAAAGCTGAGGTAAAGGTTGCTGCCGCTGTAGAGCTGGCTTAAAAGACCGCAGACGGTTTCCAGATAAGCTGCCGCCTCAGCTGCTTTTTCCTGTGTAGGCGCGCTGGCAAGGCAGATCACATTATTGCCGTAGACCAATGTGATGACCGGCAGCTGTTTCTCTTTACAAAGACTGTCGACAGAATGCTGCAGTTTATCTTCAAGGCTGTCATGGCCTGCATCTGTCATGATTTCATCAGCGGGGTGACTGACGTTAAAAACAGCAATAAATTTATATTCCAGTAATTGGATATCGTTGATGATCGCTGTATCAAGCATTTGCCGGTAATCAACATCGGAAGCAAAAAGCAGGCGGCCCAGAAAGTTTTTTGACTTTTTGATTTCAAATTTATCACGCATTATCAGGTCGGTTATTTCGCGCGTTACATCAATCAGCTTTACGTCCCAGGGCATTTCAAAAAGCGGGAAATCGGCTGCGTCGGCCTGGGCCAGCAGTTCTTCTGGAATAGAGTTGATATATTCATTGCCGACCAAGATTACAAGACCGGCTAATTTTTTCTGGATACATTCTAAAATGAGATCCTTAAGTTTATCGGCGCTGTGCACAATGCCGGTAATAAACAGCAGCTCGCCGCCGTGTACCCATTGCGAGACAGTTGAAGTCTGTCCTACGTAGGGCCAGGTGACCGTACGGTCCAGGCCGTTTGGCCCGGCAACCAGCTTGATACGTTCAAAATATTTTAAAGTCAATAGATCCTGACAGGTAACAGACATGGTAGGCCTCCTTGTGGTCGAATAGTCAAATGCTTATTTTATTATATCAAATTCCAATACTCGGCAGCAGGAAATTTAAGCGGACGAATAAAGTGTAGCTAGTGTTACAAAAATTATTTATTATTATTTATACTCTAAAACATGAATTTTCAGAAACTGCGTGCTATAATTAAAGTAATAAGAAAAATAATAATTTATGGGAAGGTGTGAGTTATATGACGGCAGAATTCAAAAAATGCTGGATGCTTAAAATTTATACGGGCGAGGACGTTATAGTAGGCAACGATCCCCTGTACAGAACGATTCTTGAAGAAGCCCGCCGTTTAAAGATCGCCGGCGCTACCGTCATTAAAGGTATCGAAGGTTATGCGACCGAAGTGCGTGGGATCGACCGTCGTCCGGTATCACTTTTTACCGGTGTTTCCAACCTGCCTGTTTTGGTGACGATCGTCGATCAGAAAGAAAATTTGGAAAAGCTGATCCCGTTTTTAGAGAAAAAGGCTACGCATGCGCTGGTGTTGTTTGAAGAAAGTACGGCTTTGGTTACTGACTATATGCGTCAGGTGATTGCCAAACGTCAGGCTGACGGGCTGGAAAAATAAGTTTTGCCCTTATAAAAAAATTTGGCCGCAGGTTTTACAGCCTGCGGTTTTTTATGCCCGACAGCGTATTTATCGGCAGGACTTAGCAGGATTTTTCGGGAAGATTGCGAATAATAATAAGTGGTTTACTATGCCTGAAGGAGGGTATGCAAATGGATATGAATCAGGAAACTAAGGTCACTGTCATTGACGACCGGCTGCGTCAGGAGGAAGCTGAAACTTTGTGCCGTTGGGCTGCTGCCCGCGCCGGGGTTATCGTTGTTGCTCCGTTGCTTGGAACAATGGCGCTGATTGCTAATGATGTGTATCTGGTGATAAAATTAGGCAGTGTTTATGAAGAAGAAATCGGAGAAAAGGCGGCCGTAAGCCTGCTGAGTTCTTTAGGAGCTTATTTTGTAGGCAGTACGCTGACGACACTGATCCCGTTTGCTCCCTTGCAGATACCTGTAGCTGTAGGGACTACCTATGCGCTGGGACGGGTCGTTACCGAATGGCTGAAGGCCGGTAAACCGGCGGACCTGAGTCCGTTTAAAACTGTGTATGATGATGCTTTGCGTGAAGCAAAGAAAAATATTGAGCTTTTTAAAAATGACCCTAAAAAAGATGAACCACTGGGTGATGAAAGTAAAAAATACGATTTGTGATCAAACCATAATGAATGGAGGTCCTTTATGTACGAGAACTATGATGTAGCGATTATCGGCGGTGGCCCTGCGGCTGTTTTCGCAGCTTATGAATTTACTCTGAAATATCCGACGGTCAGTCTGATCATGCTGGAGGAAGGCAATCCAATCGAACGGCGTCAATGTCCGCTGGCTGCAAAAAAAGTGGATCATTGCCTGCGTTGTGTCCCTTGTGATATCATGCGCGGTTTTGGCGGTGCCGGTGCTTTTTCAGACGGTAAGTATAATTTTACGACTGAATTCGGCGGCTGGCTGAGCGAGTATATTCCGGAAAAGACTGTAATCGAGCTGATTGATTATGTTGATGAGCTTAATTGCCGTCATGGCGCTCCCGGCGAATATTTCAGCACAAAGAACAGTACTATCGGCGGTCTGGCGCTGGGACATGATCTGCATCTTTTAAACGCCAAGGTCCGGCATCTGGGGACTGAAAATAACCTTATTATTATGGAGCATATTTATAAATATCTGGCTGAGCGAATGGAGATCCGCTGTAATACCCATGTGGAAACTATCAAACGGCACGGTGACGGTTTTGAACTGGGCGTTCGCGGCGAGGATAAAGCTGATATTCGCTGTGATTATCTGATCGCTGCTCCCGGACGTGCCGGTGCGGAATGGTTTACCGAACAGTGCCGCGGACTGGGATTGTCCTTTATTAACAATCAGGTCGACGTAGGCGTGCGGGTAGAGGTGCCGGCGCAGGTCTTTAAACACATTACTGACGAAGTCTATGAAGCTAAGCTGGTCTACCGGACACGGCAGTATAATGATCTGGTCCGTACTTTCTGCATGAATCCCAACGGTTATGTAGTGGCCGAAAATACTGACGGCATCATTACAGTCAACGGGCACAGCTTCCGCGATCCCAAGCTGCACAGTCATAATACGAATTTTGCTTTACTGGTCAGCAATAAATTTACAGAACCGTTTACTGAACCGCATCAATACGGCAAACGTATCGCTTCTTTTTCCAATATGCTGGGCGGCGGCGTGCTGCTGCAGCGTTTCGGCGATTTGATCAAAGGCCGGCGTACTAATGAAAGACGTCTGGAAAAGAGCTTTACTAAGCCTACCTTGTCGGCTACGCCTGGCGATTTGAGCCTGGTGCTGCCTAAACGCCATTTGGATAATATCATCGAAATGATTTATGCGCTGGATAAGGTGGCGCCGGGGATGGCTAATGCCGATACCCTGCTTTACGGTGTAGAGGTAAAATTCTACAGTGCGCGTCTGGAACTTGATGATAAGCTGGAAACTAAGATCCCGAACCTGTTCGCCGTCGGCGACGGTGCCGGTATCACCAGGGGGTTGTCACAGGCCAGTGCGAGCGGAGTCCATGTTGCCCGCCAGATCGGCGCGCGGCTATGCGGAGGAGCGGATTAATTTTATGATGAACGGAGCAAAGTCATGACCTTGCCTCTTATCAGTATGCGGCAGATAACGAAACGGTTTCCCGGCGTTATCGCCAACAATAAAATAAATTTGGAATTGTACCCCGGTGAGATACATGCGCTCTTGGGTGAAAACGGCAGCGGTAAAAGTACTTTGATGAGTATCCTTACAGGTCTTTACAAGCCTACAGAAGGCTGTATCATGGTTGGCGGGGAGGAAGTAAAGTTTGCTTCGCCTGCTGACGCCATTGCCAGCGGTATCGGGATGGTACATCAGCATTTTAAACTGATCGAATCTTTTACGGTAGCTGAGAATATCGTTCTGAGCCAGAGCAAAGGCGGTTTTTTGCTGAAACCGGAGCAGATCATAGCAGATATTGAAAGTCTGGGTGAGAAATATGGACTGCAGGTAGATCCGCGGGCCTATGTCTGGCAGCTTGGTGTGGGAGAAAAACAGCGCGTGGAGATCTTGCGGATGCTTTATCATCGCAGCCGGGTGCTGATCCTGGATGAGCCTACGGCTGTTCTGACTCCGCAGGAGACACGCGAGCTGTTCGTCAATCTGAGAAAGATGGCAGACGACGGCTGCGCGGTAGTTTTTATTTCTCACAAACTCAATGAAGTCGAGGAACTGGCCGACCGAGTAACTGTTTTGCGCGGCGGCTGTGTAACCGGCAGCGCCGTAAAAGAAGATATGCGTCGCGACAAGCTGGTGCAGATGATGATCGGCCGCGAGGTGCTGAATACCTATGAAAAAAACTGCGAGCACTGCGGTGAAGTGGTGCTGCAGCTGGAGCAGGTTTCAGCTCTCAATGATATGAATACGATTGGACTGAACAATGTCAGGCTTGCAGTCAGAGCGGGTGAAATTTATGGTATCGCCGGAGTATCGGGCAACGGTCAGCGCGAGCTGGCTGAGGTACTTGCCGGACTGCGGCCGGCGATGGGCGGAAAAATATTTTTTTACGGACAGGACCTTACCAATAAAAAACCGAAGGAAATGATCGAAGCAGGTATCAGTTATGTGCCGGAGGATCGTCTGGGTATGGGGCTGGTGCCAAATCTGGATTCTGTCAATAACGTGATCCTGAAAGAATATGACGGTAAATTTTCCAAAGGCTGGCGGATTCGGCGTGAAGCTGCTATAGCGGCGACAAAACGTATCGTAGAAGATTTTGATGTGAAGCTGGGATCGATTTTCCAGCCGGTGAAGATGATGAGCGGCGGCAATCTGCAAAAACTGCTGCTTGGACGCGAGATAGCCGCTAAACCCAAGCTGATGATCGTACTGTACCCGGTACGCGGCTTGGATATAGGTGCTATCGAAGCAGTGCACAAGCTGCTGCTGCAGCTGAAAGAAGAACAGACTGCGATTATTCTGGTATCGGAAGAGCTGGAGGAAATCGCAAAGCTGGCTGATCGTGTAGGCGTTATGTTTGCCGGGCAGATTTTAGGTGAATTCCCTGTCAGCGAAATGGATACAGAAAAAATCGGCGCTTTGATGGCGGGTATTACCGAAGCGGGAGGTGCGGGCGTATGAAGCTGGTAATGGAAAAACGTCTGGCACCCAGTCCGCTGATGCGCTCGCTGGTGCCGGTGGTGGCAGCTTTCGCCGCTCTGGTTTTCTGCGGTATCTTTTTTGCAGTGACGGGGCGCGATCCTTTTGAGGTATATTATGCCATGTTCAGCGGTGCGTTAGGTTCTGAGTATGGTATTTCGGAAACGATCGTCAAAATGATACCGCTGGCGATGTGCGGATTAGGCATTGCCATTGCCTTCAGGATGCAGATCTGGAATATCGGCGCTGAAGGGCAGTTTTATATGGGAGCCTGTGCGGCCAGCTGGCTGCCGCTGACTTATCCTTACCTGCCTTCTATGATCATGCTGCCGGGCATGCTGCTGCTGGGAGCTGCGGCAGGCGGGATGTGGGGACTTTTAGCCGGGTGGTTCAAAACCAAGTGGCTGGTCAGCGAACTGATTACGACGCTGATGATGAATTATATTGCAATTTTATGGGTCAATTATCTGGTCTATGGTGCGTGGCGTGATCCCAAGGGCTTGAATTTTCCTTTGACAGCGGCCTTCAGCGAGTCGGCTTTGCTGCCCTCTTTCGGAGATCTGCGCGTACATGCCGGTATCATTATTGTATTTGTTTTAGCGGCAGTTCTGGCAGTAGTTTTTCGTGATTCCCGCTGGGGCTACGAGACACTTGTTATTGGTTCCAATCCTACGGCTGCCCGTTATGCCGGGATCAATATTCCCAGAAATGTTTTGCTGGTGATGCTGCTAAGCGGTGCTGTCTGCGGGATGGGCGGCATGATTGAAGTCAGCGGCATCGTTGGCAAGCTGCAGCCGGGTATCAGTCCCGGTTATGGTTATACGGCAATTATTGTGGCCTGGCTGGCGCGGCTGCATCCGGCAGCGATTATCGTAGTAGCTTTTTTGTTTGCGATTATCCATGTCGGCGGGTTTATGGTGCAGACACTGGGGATTCCTTCGGCTGTGGCAACAATGCTGCAGGGAGCTATTTTATTCTTTGTCGTCGGCGCTGATATCTTTACCAATTATCAGCTGCGCCTGATTAAAAATGAAGGAGGCGAAGAGAGTGAATGAGACATTGCTCATTTCAATTTTAGCTGCCTCTATTACGGCCGGTACCCCTATTTTGTTTGCTGCGCTGGGTGAACTGATTTCCGAGCGAGCTGGTGTTACCAATCTGGGTGTGGACGGGATGATGCTGGTCGGTGCCTGTGCCGGGTTCATTGCCGCTCAGCAGACGGGCAGTCTTCTAAGTGGTGTTGGGATGGCGCTGCTGGCAGGTTCATTGATGGCGCTGATACACGCTTTTCTGACTGTCACCCTGCGGGCAAACCAGGTCGTCAGCGGTTTGGCGCTGACCTTGTTTGGCACGGGTCTATCCGGTTATCTGGGTTTGGATTATGTGGGGCAGCAGGCGACTGTTGTTTTCAGTAAGCTGGATGTACCGGGGCTCAGTGAGATCCCGGTGCTGGGGCCGGTACTGTTCAGGCAGGATCTGCTGGTTTACTGCAGTTATATTTTAGTGGCTGCTGTTGCTTTTTATCTGTACCGTACAAGAGCAGGGCTGTTTATGAGGGCTTTGGGAGAAAATCCGGCTGCTGTAGATGCTGTAGGCGTCAATGTTTTTGGACTGCGGTATTTATATGTGATCATGGGCGGTGCTTTAGCCGGTTTGGGCGGTGCGTATTTGTCGCTGGCTTATGCTCCCTGCTGGCTGGAAAATATGACGGCCGGACGCGGCTGGATCGCGGTGGCACTTGTAATTTTTGCTCTGTGGGATCCCTGGCGTGCGCTGCTTGGTTCGTATCTTTTCGGCGGCATTGATGCTTTGGGCTTTCATTTGCAGGTCGTTGGCCTGCCCGTATCTGTTTTTATTTTGAATATGCTTCCATATATTTTTACAATAGTGGTTTTGATTTTGGTTCTGGCCCGCAAAGGGGGCCGTCTGGCAGCGCCTCAGGCGCTGGGGCAGCCTTATGACAGGGAAGAACGTTAAACGAGGAGAGCTGTTATGGAATTTTTTATTTTCTTATGCTTTATGTCTTTTGTGTCTTTTGCTGTGGCCTTCCTGGCTTACGGACTGGTGATCCGTCTTATGGGGACGACGAGTTCTGCAAGCCGTTATTCGCAGATCATTCTTGTGCCGATAGCGATCATTGGTTATGATTTTCTGACGATCACTGCGCCGGCCGAATACCGTTATGTTATCGGCGGGCTGCCGATGCTGCTTTTAGGATTAATGCTGCTGTATTACCGTTTTGGGAAAGGCGGCAGTATGGATGACGCTCCGGCACCGTCAGAGATCAAAAAAGTAAGTAAAAAATCCCTGAAGCATCAGGCGAAAAAAAATAAAGTTAAATAATTTTGCTTTAGCAGGAATTTAGGCTGTAAAAAGAGAAATTAACAGTGAAACCAATAAGCTTATTATTGATTTTGAATATTCTAAAAGCAGTTAAGATAGCAGGAGGTGCGTATTATGTTTAAAAAAATCTTAGTACCTGTAGACGGTTCCGAAACCGCATGGCGCGCATTGAATAATGCGTTGGAGATCGGTAAAAAATTTGAGAGTGAAATTTTGGTAGTGAACGTAATCCAGCCTTATAATAATGCTGCTCTTTTGGCAGTCCCGCTTGACCATGCTACGATTAATCAGGGTAACAGCGAATTGGAAAAAGTCGGTGATAAGGTTTTGGAACTGGCCAAAGAAATGGTCGGCTCCTATCCGCATAAAGTTGAATATGATATGGAAGTAGGGCATCCGTCGGAACGGATCATCGCTTTGTCCAAAAAAGTGGAAGCCGACGCGATCGTTTTGGGCAGCCGCGGACTCAGCGGCATTGCTGAATTTTTCCTGGGCAGCGTCAGTTCCAAGGTTTCTCAGTATGCAACAGTGCCGGTACTGATCGTAAAATAATTGCGGAGCTGTGTTTAAAGTTTTGATGAAGGATGATGAATATGTTAAAAAAAATCCTCGTACCTATCGACGGGACTGAATATTCCTGGCGGGCCATGGAATATGCCGCTTCGCTGGCAAAGCTGTCGGGTGGACACCTGGTTATTTTGACGGTCGTTAAGCCGGGGATTAAAGCTGTCGGCGGTGCTCCTTTGGAAGAAGAACTGGTCTACAGTGCCAATGGGCCGGTGATGCAGATCGGCAATGAGGTGCTGGGCGCTGCCAAGCACTTAATGGACAAACAGGAAATCCCCTGCGATTATCTGCTGGCTATCGGCAGTAGAGCAGCTGAAGAAATAATTAAGCTGAGCCGTCGAGAAAACTGTGACAGCATTGTTATTGGCAGCCGCGGCTTTGGAGCTCTGGAAGGGCTTTTAAAAAGCAGTGTCAGTAAAACGGTGATCGAAGAATCCGAACTGCCAGTTATTGTAATTAAATAAAAGTGGTCTTTGAGGCGTTGTGTATAAATTACACAGCGCCTTTTGTTGTTTTGAGAATAAAAATATTCTAAAAAACCAAAAATATTGAATAGATATTATAATGATGTTATAATACAAATGGATAAACAAAATGCAAACTTTTAAAAATGTTAAAAATAAATATCCTGAAGAAGCTTTTTTTAACTAAAGTAAAAGTTGCGACTGGGAATATTTATAAAAGAGGTGCAGAAATGAGCTCGAAAATGATGGGCTTCGACGAATTTCCTCAAATAGCGCGTACAGAAACAGCAAGAGCGATCTATCTGATTGATGTTGATACCTGTGAAATTGTTTATATGAATAAGAGTGCGAAAGACATGCTGCAGCTGGCTTATGAAGATGACAGCTACTGCGGTAAAAAATGTTATACGGTTTTACAGGGACTGAACAGCAAGTGCAGGTTCTGCCGGAATAATCTGCTGACTACAGAGCGCATGTTTGTGGAAGAAATATATCAGCCGTCGGTACAGCGCTATTTACAGGTCAAGAGCATTTTATTCAATTATATGGGGCGTCGTCTGCGTTTTGAAATTCTATATAATTTTAAGGAAGAAGAACTGGAACAGCAGAAAAAATATCTGGATCAAAAATTGGAACAGATCCGTTGGGTAGATAATCTTACAGGACTGTATAATAGAGAGAAATACAGCAGTCTGTTGAAGGATATAGAAATTAAGAAAATACGGCAGATAGGTATTGTCGATATGGATATCAACGGGCTGCGCAATATCAATGCAACCAAGGGCTATCATTCGGGTGACAGGGTCCTGATCAGGATAGCAGCACTTATCAAAAGTGTTTTTGGCGTTAATTCATTTCGTGTCGGCAGTGATGAGTTTGTCAGTTTGGCGCTGAATATGGATAAAGCGGATTTTGAAGCAAAAGTAGCGGCGCTGAAAGCTAAATTCAGTGCAGAGACAGATTTCAGGGTCTCGGTCGGCAGCTTATGGAGCGATAATTGCCGGGATATTTATAAAAAAGTATCTCAGGCAAATGCGGTGATGGAAGCGACAAAATCGTTTGGCTATAAAAATCTGACCGCCGATTATAATCATAAAGCAGAAAGCGCGCATCGGCTGTTGGCCGAGATCGCGGAAGGAAGGTTCAAAGTTTACCTGCAGCCTAAAATAAATTTACAGACAGGAATGCTGGAGGGCGCGGAGGCTCTGATCAGAAAAATTGACGGACATGGCAATGTGATAGCTCCGGATAATTTTATTCCTGGTTACGAAGAAAATGGTTTGATAAATTATATCGACATCTTTGTTCTGAAGACAGTCTGCCGGATGCTGAAAGACTGGCGTGAACGTGGCGGCAGAGTTTTTAAGATGTCTGTAAATGTTTCGCGGGTAACGTTGATTGCGGAAGATACAATCAAAAACAGTGTGGCTATCTGTAAGAAATATGGTATTGATCCATGTCTGATAGATGTGGAGATCACGGAAAGCTTTGGTTTGCTGGAAAAAGAGCTGCTTGTGGATTTGATCAAACGGATGCATGAGGCTGGCTTCAGTATTTCCATGGACGATTTCGGTACTAGCTTTTCTAATCTGGAATTATTGTCACAGGTGCATTTTGATACGGTAAAGTTTGACAAAAGTCTTACGGACAGTATCGTAGACAATCCTAAAACGCAGATTTTGTTTAAGGCGGCGGTTTCTATGTGCCGTGAATTTGGCGATACGCTGACTTTGGCTGAGGGCATTGAAAATGAAGAGCAGCTCAAGGTTTTGCAAAAGCTGGGCTGCCAGTTGGGTCAGGGTTATTATTTTGCCCGACCGCTGCCTGAAGACGAGTTTTGGGAGCGTTATGTAAAAAAATAAAAAGCATAAAAATAACCCCGCTGCATTATTGCAGCGGGGTCTTCTTCTTCAGGTTCAGTATGAGCGCCGGCCCATTTCCGGATGCGCTACGGGCTTTAGATGCAGGCGCTTGGCCTGTTCTACGGCTTTATCCAGCGGCAGGTCCTGTAGTCCGGACTTGCTTTCAAAGACACAGCAGGGAGTATCGCTTCCTACTTCTCCGCCTGGAAGATAAATATATTCCTGATTATCGTTATCGCCGAGAATAATACCGGCCAATAATTGTTCTGCTAGTATTTTTGACATAATATCCTCCTAGAACATGCGGCGTTTCCACAACCAGTAGCCTGTACCTACAGAAATCAGCAGGGCGATGGAAGTGATGGTGACAAAACCGAATTCGTTACCTTCCAGAGGCACCGGAACGTTCATGCCCCATAAGCCGCCGATAGTTGTGGGGATAGCTAAAATAATGGTTACAGAAGCCAGGAACTTCATAACTAAGTTCAGGTTATTACTGATGATAGAGGCAAATACTTCCATCATGCTGTTAAGAATATGGCTGTACATTTCAACCATTTCAATAGCCTGCTTATATTCAATGATGACGTCTTCCAAAAGGTCTTCGTCTTCTTCGTAGAGCTTGATCAAATGTCCTGACTGATTTGTAGAACGCAGACGCAGCAGTTTTTCAGTAACGATATAATTGCTGCGCAGGGAAGTAGTGAAGTAGGTCAGGGATTTCTGAAGATCCAGCAGGTTGAATAACTCGGAGTTTTCCATGGATTTACGCAGATGCTGCTCCAGTTCATCAGTACGTTTGATGATGATACGAATATACTTTAGATATAAAGTAGCTGATTTATAAAGGATCTGGAACAGGAACCGCGTTTTTTTGAAGGTGCTGAAGAAACGATGATTATAGGAAGAAAAGTCAGCAACAACAGCGTTAGGCTCCAGACAGACGGTGACAATAAAGTCTTCAGCGATGATAATGCCGAGCGGCAGTGTGTCGTAGTCTTTGTTACTGCGTAAAAAAGGAATATCGACCAGGATCAGGATCTGGTCGTCTTCGGTTTCGATACGCGATTTTTCTTCTTCGTCAAGCGCGGCCGTCAGAAAATCCAGCTGGATCTTAGTAGCGGCGGCTATTTCATGCAGTTCTTCAGGGGAGGGACTGACAATGTCGATCCAGCAGCCCTTTTCTAATTGTTCAAGCTCAAGCTCATCGATGCCGTTTGGTGTACTTTTGAGGATCTTATACATTGCAGGTGCCCCCTTTCCTTGGAATTTGCGATGTTGTTATTTGTTTAGATGCTGCTCCAGGGCCTGAGCCAGCTGGTCGCCGCAGGAGGTGCTGCGGTTGCCGCAGTGAATGCCGCGCAGTTTTGCGGCAACTTCCTCGACGGGAAGTCCTTCTACCAGGATACCGATAGCTTTAAGATTGCCGGGGCAGCCGTTGACGAAAGTAACATTATGGACCTTGCCGTCAACGATGTCATAATTTATTTGTTGAGAGCAGGTGCCGCTGGTTTTGTAAGAATACATAAATTTAAGCCTCACTTATCAGGGAATTTCAGATAAATAAATCTTCTGTAATCTTTTTTACATTCGACATAAAAATCTAAAATCCTTGTTGCCGACAGCAAAGTATAAAAAATTTTACAAGGCAGCCAGCGAATGTAAATGAGCTAAAGAAAGTAAAAAAGTGTTTTAAAAAGCTGTTTTACTTCACTTTGCAGAAGAAAATTGATATAATTATATCCATACTTGATGGGTAGGAGGGTAGTATGGCAGCAGGCGCCTTCTGAGGCGCAGAGTGGTTTTAATAAGCAGCAATGTAGCAGCGTAGAAAGGTAGTGTGGCATTTGTCTATTCAGTTGATTATCGTGTGCGTGTATATCGCGCTTTTGTTTGGTATCAGTTTTTATGTTAAAAGGCGGGCTGATAAAGGCTCGACGGAGTATTTGTTTGCCGGGCGTAAATTAAGTGCCAGCCTGATCGCGGTCAATATTACGGGGCTTGCGGTCGGTGCGGCTTCTACAGTGGGCGTTGCCGAAAATGCCTTTAAAGTAGGTATGGCGGCAGGCTGGTATAATGCAGCCTGGGCAGCGGGGGCTGTCGTGATGGGGCTTGTTGCCGCTGGGAAACTGCGGGCGATGAAGATTTCTACGATCCCGGAATTTTTTGAGAAATACTATGATACGAAAGGTCGTGTCATCAGCGCGGTCGGTCTTGTTATTATTATGTCTGTTATTACGGCGCTGCAGTATTTGGCGGGCGGGGCGATTCTGGCTTCACTGCTGCCTGACATTTTCAGTTTTAAAGGCGGCATGATGATGAGTGCCGTTGTTTTCATCGGCATCACCCTGATCGGCGGTCTGTGGTCCTCAGGTCTTTCCAATATCGTCAGCGTTTGTCTGATTTATGTCGGTGTCCTGTATTCCTGCTTTGCCGCCGTCAATAATGCCGGCGGGATCGAGAATATTGCGGCTCAGCTGCCGCCGACGCTGGATTGGTTCGATCCTTTGGCTGGTATACCGATGGCGGTCATTATCGGCTGGTTCATAGTTATGGTCACACAAGCGATCGCGGCACAGGGACCGGTGCAGATTGCCTGTGGTGCCCGTGATGCCAAAACTGCCCGTAAAGGTTTTCTTTTAGGCGGCATTTTGATTTTCCCGATCGGATTTTTATGCGCGCTGCTCGGCATTGTAGCGAAGGTTTCTTTCCCGGATATTACGGCGACTATGGCTCTGCCGAAAGTCGTTATGAGTCTGAACCCGGTGGCATCAGGAACGACGCTGGCTGCCTTGTGGGCGGCCGATGTTTCTACTGCCTGCACGATCCTTTTGGGGGCGGGCACTTTGTTCAGTCAGGATATTTACAAACGTTTTATTAATCCTTCTATCAGCGATGAAAAATTTGTCACTGTCAATCGTCTGACTATTTTCGGGGTTGGTTTGATAACCTTATGGTTTGCTTTCAATGCCGCAGGTATTTTGAAGACCATGATTGCCGGTCTGTCGATGACTACCGCTCTGACCTGTGTCTTTTTATTTACTGTGTTTGCGCCGGGGCTGTGCCGCAGAAGCAGTGCTTTTTATACAACGCTGGTCGGACTTTTAGGGCTGGTGGTCTGGGAATTTGTACCGGCGCTCCATGTTCTGCAGCATGTAATTTATTTTGAATGGCTTATTTGTATTGTAACCTTTTTAATAGTGGCAGTTGTTGATAAAACTCCGATTAAAGTACCGGAATATGTAGAGGAAGAGGCTTGATATTATGACCGACAGCAAACTCACCAGTATTGAAATCGGCCGTGCGGCCCTGAAAATAGCTGTTACAGGTTCACGCAGCGAAGAGCAGAGAATCAAGCAGGAACTGGCTGAACAGGGTATTCGTTCGACAGCGGTTGATTTTGGCGGGGAATTTATTCCGTCTATTGTCAAGATTGTTGAACGTGCTGTAGTGGCAGCGCAGAGGCAGGGCCTGGTTTCAGATACGCATGTTGGCGCCGGTGCGGTAGCAGGCGCTGCTCATGCGGCTTTAGAGCAGGTGAAAACCAAGGCTTTGGGCTTTAATGTCGGCGGCAAGATCGGTATTGCCCGCTGCGGTGAGCATTTGTGCGTTGCTATTTATATGGCGGTAGGCGTGCTCAATCTCAATGAGTTGTGTGTAGGTCTGGCGCATCGTTCGCTGGATAATGTGGAATAAGGACGCAATAGTAAAAGCAGTGAGGTTATTATGAATATATTTGATGTTATCGGACCGGTAATGATTGGTCCGTCCAGCTCGCATACGGCTGGAGCCGTACGTTTATCGTTATTGGCGATCAGCATTCTGGGGGCCTGGCCGGTAAAGGCGCAGATTGCTTTGCATGGGAGCTTTGCTCAAACTTACCGCGGCCATGGCACGGATATGGCGCTTCTTGCGGGACTGATGGGCTGGCTGCCGGATGATGCCAGGATTCCGCAGGCAATGGATTTTGCGCAGAAGCAGGGCTTGGAATACGAATTTTCCACGATCAATCTAGGTGATCTGACACATCCCAATACGGTCTATTTTAAACTGACGGCTGCAGACGGCAGAAAATGCGAAGTTATTGGTTCTTCTATTGGCGGCGGACAGGTTCTGGTAACTTCTATTGACGGTGCGGCTGTAGAACTGAGCGGTAAGCTGCCGGCGATCCTTACCTTGCATAAGGATAAGCCTGGTGTTATTTCCCTGGTCAGCAGCGCTTTGGCAAGTGCCGGTATCAATATTGCCGGTATGCGGGTTTTCAGGGCGAATAAAGGCGGGTTGGCAACGATGGTCATTGAATGTGACCAGGTCGTGCCGGAGCCGATAATCAATCTGGTTGCTGCTTTGGAACCTATGCAGTCGGTGCGGTTCATCCGTAATGTTTTGTGAGGTGCAGCGTGATTAACGAGAAAATTTCTTTAAGGACCTGGATTGAGGACGCAGCTGATCAGGGTGTTCCGTTACATACTTATCTGCTGAAGCTCAGCAGCGAAGAGCTTGAACTGAGTGAAGATGCTATATTAGAGCAGATGCAGACAATGCTGCAGGTAATGGAAGAATCGGCAGCATTCGGTCTGACCGGGGTAAGTTCACACAGCGGCCTGACTGGTGGTGCTGCTAAAAAGCTGCAGGAGGCCAGACAGTCTGAAAATTATAAAAATATTTTAGGCGGTGTCGTTAACGATGCTGTGGCTTATGCCATGGCTGTAGGTGAATGCAATGCGGCGATGGGACGTATCGTCGCCGCTCCTACCGCCGGAGCCAGCGGCGTTCTGCCGGGAGTACTTTTGGCATTGAAGCAGCATTACAATTTGAACGAACGGCAAATGGCTGAAGCTTTGGTAGTTGCTGGTAATATTGGTATGGTCATAGCCAGCCGCGCTTCACTGTCGGGCGCTATGGGCGGCTGTCAGGCTGAATGCGGCAGTGGTGCGGCTATGGCGGCCGGTGCCGCTGTAGATGTGCTGGGAGGCACTCCGGAACAGGTAGGACATGCAGTGGCGATAGTATTCAAAAATATGCTGGGGCTTGTTTGTGACCCTGTTGCCGGTCTGGTAGAAGTGCCGTGTATCAAACGAAACGGCGGTGCCGCTGCACAGGCGTTGCTGGCAGCAGAATTGGCTCTGGCTGGTATCACAAGCTTTATCCCTGCAGACGAAGCCATTGATGCGATGAAGTCAGTAGGCGATCGTTTGCCCTGCACGCTCAAGGAAACGGCGGAAGGCGGACTGGCACAGACACCAACTGCACTGGCCTGGGCACAGGCTTATTTTGCCGCTGATGGTAAAGTTTGAAAAATATTTTAGATAAGTATTAAATGGAGGTAAATCAAATGAAAAAAATTATTAAGACTGAAAATGCACCGGCTGCTATCGGGCCTTATTCTCAGGCTGTTATGGCTAATGGTATGTTGTATATGTCAGGTCAGATAGCTTTGATTCCTGAAACAGGCGAAGTAGTAGATGAAGGTATTGAAGCGCAGACGATCAGAGTCTTGAAAAATATGGAAGGCGTATTGTCTGAGGCAGGGTTGACTTTTGACGATGTGGTAAAAACCACTGTTTTTTTGACTGATATGGAAGATTTTGGCGTTGTTAACAGCATTTACGGTGAAAAGTTTGCTGAAAACGCTCCTGCGCGTTCCTGCGTACAGGTTGCGGGACTGCCGAAAGGTGTTAAAGTTGAAATAGAAGCAATCGCTGTCTGCAAATAATAATCCCTGCAAAAAAATGTAAAAAAGTTTATAAAAAAGATTGACATAAACTAGTGGCTATGGTAGAATAACATTCGTCGCCAAGCTATTAAGTTTGGACAATTTGGTGGCTGTGGTGAAGCGGTTAACACGGCGGATTGTGGCTCCGTTACTCGAGGGTTCGATCCCCTCCAGTCACCCCATAATTATCCGGTTTCTATCCTTGGGGCGTAGCCAAGTCGGTAAGGCACGGGACTTTGACTCCCGCATGCGTTGGTTCGAGTCCAGCCGCCCCAGCCAATGTGATCCACTAGCTCAGTCGGTAGAGCACCTGACTTTTAATCAGGGTGTCCCGCGTTCGAGTCGCGGGTGGATCACCATTTTTTTTGCCTGTTTGCGAGTGTGGCGGAACTGGCAGACGCACTAGACTTAGGATCTAGCGTCTTACGACGTGCAGGTTCGATTCCTGTCACTCGCACCAATAGTATTTATGCGGCTTTCGAGATTTTTTCTCGGAGGCCGTTTTTTAGTTTAGTGAGTTTTGACAGCCATTTTGACAGCCTGAACGAGATAAAAAATTAGCGACCATAATCCTTGGCGGCTTTATCAAACGCAGAAACAATGCCTTCCTGCAGCTTGTTTGTAGCATGAACGTAGGTATCGTAAGAAAATGCTGCCGAATAATGGCCCATGCGTAATTGAATCTGTTTAGGGGAAAGATTCTGCTCAGCCATTATCGTTGCGTGGGTATGGCGGAAGCTGTGGAACGAAACGTTTGCAGGGAGATGTAGCTGTTCCTTTTGATCAGAAAATTTATGAGTGATGCTACTAAGTGGCAATGGTTTAGACAAATCACGTTCAGAACGGAATAAATAACCGTCATCTTCCCAGGGCAAGCCGGCTTTAAAAAGTATGCGGCGTAAAATTTTGATCCAGGTAGCGATATTGGCAGCGGCTGCTTCTGATATTTTTAAATCTCTTACACCATTATCACTCTTTGGAGCCCCTTCATATTCGCCGTTTTCCCCTCTCTTGCGTCCTTTTTGTACATGGACATATAAATTATCAAGGTCGATATGAGAAAGGCGTACAGCGCAAATTTCGCCGCGTCGCATACCGGTATCCCAGGCGAATTTATAAATATATTCATATTGGGTCCCAGATACATCATCCATTACCATTTGATATATATCTGGAGTAACGATACTGCGTGGCGGTGTCGAATATTTGGGTTTCTTGATGAACCGCATAGGATTATCTGCAAGCAGCTGATTAACAATCGCTTCTTCAAAGATGGATTTGAGCAGCACATAAACGCCAAGACGTGCACGTTCACCAGGAATGCCACGCAGGAGCTGGCGGCACCAGGCGGGAGTTATTTTGGCTATTGGTGTAGATGGAGGAATTTTAGAAAGAAGATGTTTGTTGATCTGCAACTTGTAGGAATATAGAGTAGATTCTTCCAGTTTTTCATCTTCACGTTTGATGCGTAAAAATTCATCGCACCATGAATGAAATGTAGAAACATTGAGAAACTCTTCAATGGATGCGTTTTGGATACGGTACTTTTCTGCTTCCAATTCAGACAGGTCATAACCATAGACATATACTTTCTTCTTTTCTCCGGTAATAGGATTTTCGACGGTGACGCTTGTTTGCAGGCGACCGTCTTTTCTTTTTGTAGGCATAATTTCACCACCTCTTTTTTATAGTTGGAATGATATTATTGTGATAAAGGGCAAATATTTAGAAAGTCAAAATATTAACGTCACAGGTTTAACAATTTAAGTTTTGCTTCGTAAAGAGCGGTGAATCTTTTTGCAATATCTGGCGGTAATCTTGTTATAGAAAAGTATTTCGTCTTTACCAACTTCATAGGTGTAGATTTACCATTATCCATTTTATTAAATGATATTATAAAATCAGCCAGCATAGAAGTTTGCAAATATTCATCATCTAGCAGTATCAGAATACAAAGTATATCTCCGTAAATATCATTTAAACCTATTTTGTTTTGTCGAATGTCTTTCCAATGTAAAAGACCTGGAGGCAACAGATGTAGAATAGTTTTTGGATCCAAAGAATGAAAATGGCTTTTATAAGTGATGAACTTTAAATTATGTGCCATTTTATTTCTAAAGTTCCTAATAATATTTAAAGAAGCTATGATAAATTCTACTTTTTTGTAGTAGTCTAAATTTTTATCAGGAATTAAAAGGTCGGCTACCTCGTGCTTTTCTTGAGATTTTAATAATTGAAAAAAGTTAATTGCGTTGCTGAAAGAAAGATTTTTAAATAATATCCAAGGGGGTATGTGGTTATGTTTTTCTACATAATGCTTAGTTGGCTGAGGTATAGGCTTGGAACCATCGTAAATAGAAATGCAAGCCTTTTGGATCCTTGAAAAAGAAATTTTGTTATTAGTTCTAAAATAATTATCTGGATCTAGGTAATCATGTTCGCAAACACCAAAATTTTTGGCGAGCACATAAGCCAATTTAGATTTGTAAGAATTTTCGACAATAGTACTATATTTAAAAATGGTAGATTGGATATGTCTATCAATTTGGGCGAATATATGTAAAAAACCTAATGAAATTCCTGGTTCAAATTTATCATTAGTGATGAAACATTCTTTATACCCATTGATAAGATCGTAGTATGTTAAAGATTTCAGTGCAGATAAAGCCATATTTTTATCTTCGATATATAAATTATATTTGTTTTCTAAGATATCTATTTGTTCCTCGAAGCTTTTAAATGGCTTGTCAAATATTAAAATGCCCAAAATGTAAACCTCCTAAAATAAAAAACCCACTACCGGTTAAGGTAGTGGGCAAGGCCATTCGCGTAGAATGGTCGTTTCATCTACCCGTATTATATAGCACGATTTGTATGATGTCAAATAAAAATTTAGAGTTTTCTTATATGATATTTAGAATTTTATTTTCTGCAGATTAGTTATAAAAATTTTCTAAAGAATAATAAAACTAAAGAAAAAGAACAAAAATTCAGTCTGTGTTAGTATATATATCGTGAGAACGCCGTCACTTGTGACGGCGTCAAAAAATTATATTTCATTTCCCTCATGGCCCGGATTTAATCTGGGTCTCTTTTTATTTATTTGTTAGGAGAAGGGAAATGTAACACTTTAGTACGAGTTGTATGCGAACGAGTTACATTTCCCGGCGTCGACCCTCGCAGCCGATAATCTCCGCATTTTTAAAAATAAGTCCGTTTAGGTAACCTACTGCATTCAAAAATTCATCATGTGGTAATGATCGCAGTAGGTTGATAATAGAGCGTTCTTCGTCATTAAGAGTATTCACTTAATAAAACCCCCTTATTTTGTGCCCGTTGCGGGCAGATTAGCAGATTTTCTTGCATCTATAAAGCTGTCCATGATTCCAAAGAGAAGCATCTGATCATCATGGCTTAATTTCCTGAATTTTTCTAGGAAGAGTTTTTCATCGTTTGCCAACACTAAGGAAGTATCATTATTTTTATCCCAACCCATAAGTTCGGAAGGTGAACAATCAAAAAGTTTTGATAATAATATTATTTTCTCGTAATCAATAGTTGTTATTTTCCCAGATTCGTACCTTTGGGCTGTAGCTTCTGAAACTCCCAAGTGTGAAGCAATATCTTTTAGTGTGAGTTTTTTAGTTGATCTGTATGATTTTATTCTTTCTCCAAGCTTCATTGCAGCAGCCTCCTTTTAGTGCAATTATACCAATATTTTGCACAATCTGCAAGAGAAAAAAGGAGAAACAAACAAAAACTTACATAAAATGTATTGACATTAAAATAGATTAGCGATATTATACTTACATAGAATGTAAGAAAGGAGAGAAGAAAATGAATGAATATGTTGTTGATACTGATGCCATTAAAATCATTATGATCAAGAAAAAAATAAAGTCCCAGATGGAGTTGTCCCGCCAGTCTGGAATTAACCGCAATGTATTGAGTAATGTTTTGAATAATAAAAAATATCCGTCAAGTACAGTTATGAATAAACTCATTTCTGCTCTTGATATTGACCAAGATACTGCTGGGAAAATTTTTTTTGCACAAAAACTTACTTAAAATGTAAGAATGTGCGCATTGAGAGGTAAAAGAATGAACAGAGGATATTTAATACCACCACCACTTCCACCAGGAGTTTGTAATGAAATAGCGGCAATTATGGATAAGTACAAGTTAAATGAAGAATCGCGCCGCGAATTGCTTCTGGTTGAACTTAGGAAAATAGATAAAGAAAATATAGTAAAGAATTTCCCTGACAAAGTCTGTGAACTGATAGCAGAGGTCAGAAAATTAAGAGTTACCATATCGACTGTTGCTTTCCTAGCTGTAGCAACAGCCATATATATAAGATAAATTTGCCGCTGTTTTAAAATAGCGCAACAAAAAAGAAACACCCGCCGACCGTGGAAAGTTAAGCGAGTGTTTCTTCCAGCCAGCCGAAGCTGACGAGAACATTATAACACAGCTTTGACTGGTATATCAACTTTGAAAGAGGGATATACCATGAATAAAAATAATAGATTTACTAAAAAGCAGGTACAGGCTTTAAACAAAATGATTAATATTACAAAAAATATGACTGAAGAAGAATTTGCAAAAAAATATATTGGATGTGGATCCGAAAAGCAATTTTTAACAGCTAAAGTTGCCAAGATAATTGAATCGCCGGGGGATGTTTATGAAGTCTTTTTTGATAAGCCAATAAAGCTCCGCAGTCGTCATATAGATCATTGGTATTTTTTCAATATAAAGATTTACGACATTCGTATAGGCGATATTCTGCGCTATGAAATAACAGAAGATGGATTACATTTTAGGGGTATTGATTTGGAAGCCAGAAATAATGAATAAGGAGGCTTAGATATGGCGGCAATTAAAGAAACTATACCGGTATACCGTAAGGCAGTACTTTCTGTGGAAGAAGCAGCCGCTTATGGAAATATCAGCGGTCTGATCATTAAAGCATATGCGTTGCTTGCAAAGAATAAGCGCGGTGATTTTCCGTGTTTCTGGTCAGGCAACACACTCAAAATACCACGTGTAGCTTTTGAAAAATGGTTAGAAGACATGGGACAAAAAAATGAATGCTTTGAAATAAAGAATATAAAAGCAATAATCAAAAATGCTCAGCAGCAAGATGCACCAAAAATAGGCAGGCCAAGAAAACAAAGAATTTAGGAGGCGACAACATGGAAGAATACTATTTATTAGCGGTAGATGGAATTATTTGGTTACTTAACAGCATAGCTAGACATCCTGCATTGTGGATATGTAGCGCGGCGGCTTTATTATTAATCGTTCATTTGATTTATAAAATTGGTGTTGCAGATGGGAGAATGATTGGAATATGAGTAGTCAAAGAAAAAGAGCCATTGAAGCGGTAACTTCAACAGCTCTAGGTGGACAGTAAATTTACGCAATATGTTTAACGTCCGTATTTATTTTAGCATAAAGAATGATATTGGACAATCTAGTTTAAGCGGAATGGAGCGATATAAATGGAACAGCGTTATTTAAATAAAAAATCTTTAGAGGAATTATTAGAACTTGTCAAAGCTAAAGCGTATTACCAGAAACAACTTGATGAGTTATCACGTTTAAAAGAAAAAATGGGGAGAAGTAAAAAACACAGCATTGATCTTATTATCTCATATGAGGTAGGACCTGAAATTGGTGATCATAAAATGGAAAAATTTGCAGTGAAAAAGGCTTCTAATTCATTGGTGGATTACTTTGAGATGATACCAAACAGAGTAATTGAAGAATTACAAACTGAATTGTTAAATATAGTTTCGTCTATAGAATCATACCTTTGGGATCGGTTTGGTTATACCGATGATGAAGCAGCAATGAAAGAAGCTGAACTGCAGGAAAAGATAAATCGATTTATGTTTGAAAAGAGCGTGCAAATTGAAATTTCTCCGAACGCAACAAGGAGCTTTTTCGATGCAGGAACTTCTATACGGAAAATGCTAGAAGCAACACTGAACCAAAGGACGGATGGAAATGATAATGATGGAGGGAAGCAAGATGAGCAAGTCTAAATGTAGCCGCTGCGGCAAGAGACTACGGGCTGGGGATTGGATGCTTGTTTATGATCAAGGACAAAAATGTGCAGTAAAAGTTTGCAGGGACGACAGAAACTGCATTGCCAAGCAGAGGGGGACGCCGCTGCCTGGTCCAGAGCAGAATAGAATGATCAAAGATTATCGAGGTCGCTGATATGGCAAGGAATAAGAAACTTTCTAATCTAACGAATAACCATAACGTAAACTTAGGAACTTTGATGCCAGAGATTGTTTGTCAAGAATGTGGAAAGTTAAAATGTTTGCCGTGGGGAACGAATTTAACAGATTATGCATATAAAAAACAGCATGGTTACAAAAGCGGCAGGCCAAGAATGGAATATTACTGTTCATATACTTGTTATCGTAAAGCCATTGCCAAGGGCAAATAGGAGGATAATTGAGATGCGCAAGGCCGATTATAAAGTGTCCGCAAAGCCAGTAAGGATAAATGGCTTCTGCAGTATATGCAAAAAAGAGACGAATAATGGTTATTGTTATGTTCATCCTTATGGGCATAGGGAATATCTAATTTGTCCAAACTGCTTAATGTATAGTGATGATTCTATAGTAAAAGAAGCCAGGATAGAGTTAAGAGATGGAGGGCGGAAAAGATGATCCATAAATTAAAAATATTACCAGAATTTTTCCCATTAGTGGAGAAGGGAAAAAAGAGATTTGAATTGCGTAAGAATGATCGTAATTATCAGGAAGATGACATTTTATTACTGCAGGAATATTTTGACGGCGAATATACCGGTCGCCAATGCGTAGTAAAAATAACAAATGTTTTTGGCAGTAATAATGAAGAAAGTCTTTGGCCAGAGTTAAAGAAAGAAACTATTATCTCAGACCAGTACGTCATTTTATCAATCAAGAAAATCAATGTACCTATTGAGATATTGATGGAGATTGAAAGGCCGATGGAGCAAGGGTATACCAATAGTTTTTATGGCGAAGAAGTGGATGCAGAGGTAATAATCGTTGAAGACACTAAACAATTAGGAGAAGGAACGGCGGCGTTACCTCCACCATCTAATCCGTGGGCATCTAAAAACCGTAAGCAGACTGATGATTCCGACAATGATGGACAGTAAAATTTTTGAAAAAAGCTTTGATACTTGGAATCTTGCGACAGTAACTTCTACGGTTTGGGGCCCTGAAAGTAATATGGCCCAAAAAGCTCAAAAAGATTTTTATCGTTTGCTTATGGCTATGGATGATCAAACAAAACTAGATTTTTTTGAATACTTAGAGAAAGTTAAAGTGCGATTAGATTCATGGGGATAAAGTTTATGGAGCAGTGGTAACTATGAAAATTAAGCCAACAACACCCGAAGATATTGACAAGCTGAACACTAATAAGTCAGAACCGTTTTGATATACAGTCAACTTTAGGAGGCAAGCAATGAAAATAAAGACAGAATTTTATTGTGATAATTTTCAAAATTTTAAACGGTATGGGATTCCCAAGGCACAGTTAGTAATTGCGGATATACCGTACAACCTTGGAGCAAATGCTTACGGATCTAATCCAATGTGGTATGTAGATGGCGATAATAAAAAAGGTGAAAGCAAATTTGCAGGTAAAGCTTTTTTCAATACAGATCATAATTTTAACATTGCAGAATACTTTCATTTTTGTAATCGCTTATTAAAAAAAGAGCCTAAAGAAAAAGGGAAAGCTCCGTGCATGATAGTTTTTTGCTCATTTGAACAAATGCCGATGGTAATTCAGTATGCAGAAAAACATGGGTTTAAAAAACACATTCCTTTAATTTTCATCAAAAACTTTTCAGCACAGGTATTAAAAGCAAATATGCGTGTTGTTGGTGCTACTGAATACGCTTTGGTGTTATACAGGGAAAAACTACCGAAATTTAATAATAATGGAAAAATGATTTTTAATTGGTTTAACTGGGTAAAGGATACAAAAACATATCCTAAAATACATCCGACACAAAAGCCAGTTAATTTGTTGAAGCAGTTAATAACAATCTTTACAGACCCAAGTGACGTGGTTATAGATCCAGTAGCAGGGAGTGGGACAACATTAAGAGCGGCTATGGAATTAGGTAGAAACAGTTATGGATTTGAGTTATCTAAGGAGTTTTACAATAAAGCTAAAACCGAAATGCTCAAGCCGCAGAAATTTGAACAATTAGTTTGTTTTTAGTTAAAACGGCCGCGCATACTAACTATATACAAGCAAAAGGGAAGTATACCCCTGCGGAGGTGATTAGCCCGTAGGGGGCGGCCTTTTAAATATAAGGAGTTGGAAATAGTGACAGAGTTACTGATTAATATAAGTTTGGAGTGGTAAACTATGAAAATGTTAGATATAAAAGCAATGATTGCAATGATTGAGGATGAGCCAGAGGATAAATATATACCGGTATTAAAGCCAGTACTTATGCAGATACTGACTGAACTCAAACATCTGCATCGGAAGAATAGTCAGCTCGGCGGGAAAGTGGCTCGGTATCGGAGAGAGAAGAAAGAACTTGAAGATGCCTTGGCGATGTACCAATGACGACGTGGAATGAACTGCCGGCACACCTTGTAAGTAAAATACGTTCGGACAGCGTAACGGCGCCGGCGAATTTACCCGGGGCTGTACCTGTGCTGAAATATGGCAATAAAATAACCGAAGTGAATGGAATTGCTTTTGATAGCAAAAAGGAAGCAGCCTATTACGAAGATTTACTTTGGCGGCAGCGTACCGGTGCAGTAAAAAGCATTGAATTACAGCCTGAATTTGTTTTACAGCCTGCTTATGAGGTTGCAGGTAAAAAGATAAGGCCGATTATTTACAAGGCTGATTTCAAAGTTACGGAAGCCAGCGGCCACGTTTATTATGTTGACACCAAGGGCATGAGGACACAGGTGTATATGATCAAAAAGAAAATGCTGCTTTATAAGTATCCTGAGATTGATTTTAGAGAAGTTTAAGGCGGTGGAGTAGATGAAAGAATACAAAGCTCGTCAAATCAAAAGGGCGTTCAAAATTTATAAAAAACATGGTTATGATTATGCTTATCGATGGAATGTATATTGTCGAATGGAAGAATACAGATCAAAACGTGGAGCGAAAGTGAAGTGGCTGTCTCAACTAATGGAGCAACTTGAACGTCAACAAGGGAGAAATAAAGTATGAAAAAACCTGAAATAAAGTACGTAGGCTGGTGCCACGAGTGCAAACATCTAGGAAGTTTTATTTGTGGTAACTGTAAGCCTAATGAGAAATACAGTTTTGGTAGACCTTCTGAATTTATGCCTAAGAACAAAAACCGTTGGGTAAGAATGTAGGAGTAAAAAATGAAATACTTAGACTATTGTTATTTATGCATTAATAACAGAAAGACCGGTGAGTTGAGCGAAAACCCAGAATGTAGTAACTGTATTCAGCTTACTGTTATATCTATGCCAACTAAGTTTAAATCGCGTAGGATTACTTGGACTGACCGAACGGAGCTAGAAAAATATGATAGCAATTAAAGAAATGGATATGCCTGAGAATTGCTTAAAGTGTCCTTTTATAGATGAAAGTGGGCAGTATTGTCAAGTTGATGGCAAAGCATTAGTGCCTAATATTCTTTGTATAGATATCGAGGGCGTACGAGAGAATTTTAAGGTTTTAGAAAGCGGTAGACATACATATTGCCCATTAATTGAGATAAAGGAGTGTAAAGAACAATGAATAGCATGGATGTTATTTATTTACTAATGAATTGTGTCGTTACAGCATCTATTACTGTGGCTATAGTGTCAGCTCTTTGGTCTATGTTGGTACTTCTGACTGACAGCAGTGACAGACATAGCCGCTTATATGTCATTACTCACACTATAGGGGCTATAACACTTATGTTATTTGGAATAAAATTTCTCGTAGGATGGTTGAAATGACCAATCATAAAATATGTGTTTACAGACAAGGGGGCATGAAAAATGTATGAAATAGGACCGAATTTATCAATGGTATTAATGGCTATATTGACCGTAGTTTTTATAGCTATTTTTGGACATTTTAACACAAGAAGGTGAAGAAAAATGCGTGAAATATTATTTAGAGGTAAAGGAATAAATGATAAAGAATGGCGCCACGGCTTTTATACAGAACAGCAGGGATACCCTTACATAACACCAGATGGAGTGGCGATGTATGAAATTGACGCTAATACCGCAGGGCAGTATACAGGCTTTGTTGACAAAAAAGGCAAGAAAATATTTGAGGGAGATATATTAAGTATCTACAACACTAAAGCCTTTCTTTTCGCCGTAGAGTGGAACGGTAATCAATATGTTCTGAAATGCACTACTAACGGCGTGTCTGTTAACATTCTTAACGTCATAGAATCGTCAGAAGATGCAAAAGTTATCGGAAATATCTATAATGATTTGAGCTACTAAAGGAGCGGTGAATAAAAATGGAAGAAGAACAATGCCCTTGTGACGAATGTAGAAAGGCGGTGGAGTAGATGATTGATATTAGTAAACCTATTTATGCGAAAATATATGATTATGACGAAGCTTACTGCGAATCAGACTGCGATGATACTTGCGGCTCCTATATCATCAGAGAGGTAGAAGAACTGCATTTTGCAACAAAACGATGCGAGGTATTTATTAGGTATAGTGATGGTTTTGTTAGTAAGACATTTAAGTTGTTACCACAGACAAAAATTGAAGGAGTGCCAAAATGACTAAATTAAAACCTTGTCCGTTCTGCGGTAGCAAAGCTAAGATGGAAAGAACGCCAATTAATCCTTATTATTATGTGATCTGTACAAATCTAGAATGTGACGCAACTGTTGGGAGATTTCAGCCAACAGAAGAAGAAGCTGCAGCAGCATGGAACAGACGGGACGGTGAATAAAAATGGAAGAAGAACAATGCCCTTGTGACGAATGTAGAAAGGCGGTGGAGTAGATGAAAAAAACTGAAATAAAGTACGTAGGTTGGTGCCATGAGTGCAAATGCCTAGGAAGTTTTATTTGTGGTAACTGTAAGCCTAATGAGAAATACAGTTTTGGTAGACCTTCTGAATTTATGCCTAAGAACAAAAACCGTTGGGTAAGAATGTAGGAGTAAAAAATGAAATACTTGGACTATTGTTATTTGTGCATTAATAATAGAAAGGCCAGTGAGTTGAGCGAAAACCCAAAATGTAGTAACTGTATTCAGCTTACTGTTATGTCTATGCCAACTAAGTTTAAATCGCGTAGGATTACTTGGGCTGACAGAACGGAGATAAAAAAATATGATAGCAATTAAAGAAATGGATATGCCTGCAAACTGCGCTGAATGCCCGTTGACATATCCAGTTGGCTTTTATAGGAATCAACCATTTTTTGTTGATAAGAGTAAAGGTTGCTGTATTCTTGCCTGTGAAATTGAAAATCCAAACATTAGGCTGATAGATTGTCCATTAATTGAGATAAAGGATGGTGAAGAAAAATGACTAAAGCAGAGCGTAAACGTCCGTTTAAAAAAGCCTTTACGTTATATCGTCGCCGAGGCTATGACTTTTCTTACCGCTGGACATTGTATTTTAATGTTAGAGGATCAAGCGTAAAGAGTTTAAAAGAATTTTTAAGGGGGATTAATGGACAGTGAAAACAGTAATAGCAACAGTTATTGAAAAAAATGAGTATAGGATAAAAATAGACGTAGAAAATGACGCTACAGAATACGAAATTTGGGATGCTGTAGAAGAAGTATATTGGAAAGGTGATTATAATAATATGGCCAAAGTTGATAGTAATTATGATATAAAGATAAAAAATAGTAGGTGAATAGATTATGAGATTAATAGATGCTGACGTTTTGAAACCAAAAATATTAGAATATGTTAAAGCATTAGAACGTATTAAGTATTGTTATGGTTATGATACTTTCGGTAAATATTATAATGGGAAAAAATCCGCCTATTTAAATGCAGCCAATTTAATAGACGAAGCCCCTACAGTAGAAGAACGCAAGCATGGGCATTGGATTGAATTAGAACCTGATAAGTATGGCAACTTTATCCAATGTAGCGTATGCGACAGCAAGTTCGGATTATATAGCAAAGACAATTATTGTCAGGCTTGCGGGGCTATTATGGACGGCGAAGCAGGTGGAGTATAGATATGAATTATCCTAATCTAATAAAATGGAGGTATAAAATATGAAAAATTCAGCGGGAAAAGTGTTTATAGGTACTATGATTTTAATATTTACAATTATAGGCGGTATAGGTTATCCGCTTTACAATGTATGGACTAGTGAACAAGCTGGCATTGCAGAACTAAAAAAAGCAGAAGGAAATAGAAAAATTGCTATTCAAGAAGCTGAAGCTAAGAAAGAAAGTGCAAAGTCTTTAGCAGAAGCAGAAATCATCAGAGCGAAAGGTGTGGCTGAAGCTAATAGAATTATTGGAGATAGCTTAAAAAATAACGAAGCTTATTTACGGTATCTTTGGATTCGCAATCTTGAGGATGGACCTAATCAAATTATTTATGTGCCTACAGAAGCGAATTTACCTTTGTTAGAAAGCTCCCGTCACATTGCTGATAATTTATTGAGTAAGGGTGTACTTAATGATTGATAAATTAGAGTTTATTGGGATAGGAATATTATTTTCGATTTGTCTGGGAAATTATATTAAAGAAAGAACAACATCTACACTTCTTATGCTTATTTCTTATATCATTTTAGTAATTATTAAGATATTAAAGTAATCTATCAAACTGGGAGTATATTTATCAATATGTTCCCAAACCTTAATATTTTAGAAAATTTCCTTCCATTATATATGCTATTTTTATGACAAGGGACGCTGGTCCCTTTTGACTTGATTCAATCTATTAATTTAAGGCGGATTTTATCATGTATATAAAAAAATCAATTTTTGCGGGGATGACGCTGGAAGTCGAAAAGACTTACACGATTAAATATAAAAGTAAAAAAGTGACCAAGTCGGCCAATATAAACCCTACTCCGGAAAATATGAAAAAAGTAAATGAGCGTAATGCTGCAAAAAAATTACGATGGCAGATCAACACTAATTTCAGATCAGGTGATTACCATTTGATTCTCACTTATAGACCGGAAGAAAGAGCGCTCAATCCAGAAGAAGCAAGAAAAGACCTGAAAAGATTTTTGGAAAAGTTGAGAAGTCATTACAAAAAAATGGGGCTGGAACTGAAATATGTGGCGGTAGCCGAATATGGAAAAGTTTCCATGCATTTTCATTTGGTGGTCAACGGTGGTATATTGCCGGAAGAAATAAATAGAATATGGGGGCATGGCAGAGTTGGGCTGAGAGTGTTGGATGATTCCGGAGACTATATCAAGCTTGCTGCATATTTAATAAAACAGACCAGTAAAACATACAACGATCCTGAAAAAGCTGTATTCAGGAAAAGATGGTGCTCGTCTAGAAATCTTAAAAAACCAGAAATTAAACCAGAAATAGTTAAAGCTGACAGTTGGCGCGAAACTCCAAAAGTGCCGCAAGGGTATATGTTAATTGCTGACAGCGTGGAATATGGCGTAAGTGAAATAACCGGGTATCCATATCAATATTACCGAGCAATTAAAATATCAGATAAACCAAAGAAAGGACGGCGTGAATATGATAAAAATGGTATTAGACATACCACCTAGTGTGAATCACTGTTATGTAAATATTGCTGGTCAGCGTAAAGGCAGGAAATTGACTGAGGCAGCTAAGAATTGGAAGCTCCTTGCCGGTTATGAAGCCAATCAGGCAAAACGGAAACAGGGCTGGATTTACCCGGACAAAGATGAAAAAATCGTCCTGCTGTTGTGGGCGTTTTGGCCAGATCGTCGTCCTCGCGATATGAATAATTGTCATAAGCTCCTGCCGGACGCTCTTGAAAACGTCCTCTTTGAAAATGATAAAAACGTCCTTGTTCGCGATATGGATTTCTCCTTCGACGCAAAACGTCCTCGGCTGGAAATTGTCGTCGCCCGGAAAGATGAGGTAGACGTGAATGAAACACAATACTAAAAAATTCGTCCTGCAGGAACTGGCTGACTACAGGGAAAGCTGTGCAGAAAATGTCCGGATCCATGAGCGGATAAATAACCTGAAATGTTCTGGAAATGCAGATGTGACAAACAGGGAGCTTAAGATATTGTTTTTACGACAGGCGTATCTGGAACGGGTTATAGCTGCAATAGATAATTTACGCGAGAATCTGAATGAGGATTTATCACAGTTGTTTAATGCAAAGTTTTTGACCAGGCCGAGTATGCAGGACAAAAAAATAATCGCACAACTTAATGTCAGTCGTGCGAAGTTTTACAAAGATATTGATTTGATTTGTCAAATGCTGGCCGACAGACTAGGGCTTTCATAGTTGCACGCAGTTTTGCCGTTGCACGCAGTTTCGCTGTTACACGCGGTTTTGCCGTTGCACGCAAATAACCGCTGACGTATATCAGCGGCTGCATTATCAGAGTGGAGAGAGTACCGCAGTATTCAAACTTGCGGAGGGTTGGCCACGCTTGCAAAAAACAAGACCTTTTCGCCCTTGGTAACCTCAACCCCTATAGCTCTAAGCGGTTCTAAAGCTTTCCAAGACGTAGCGCCCTCAAGTACTTTGAGTAGCAAACTATTTAATTCCTTTTTGTTTTAAATTCAGATTGAGCTTTTTCGTTAACTTGCAAATGTCTATCACCGTCAACAACTAAAAAAACGCTATACATGATTTAAACACCCTTTCCGGTCTGCCATCGTCAGAGCTGGGCGACCATCCCTCCGCTGACGCCCGCAAGCGCGGGCGTTTCGGCTTAAAATGTTCTGATAAATTCAGCTTTGGTATCTCCTTTAGTTTAATTCGTCGACTGCCACAAGGGTCGTTGATTTGTAGCGGCGGTTAAACTGGTTGCCTCTTTCGTCAATCGTTGTAACAATAACGCTTTGCGCGCCTTTTGGTTCAACTGCCAAAATCAAGCTTCTTAATCCGTAGTTATAGAGTATATGCTGGCCTGGTTTTAGTTCTTGTGCGGCAACGGCATTTTTCCAGCCTATGCCTTGTAATTGGTTTTGGTGTTTGCGCTTTTCTGCAAGTTCTTTTTCAGCTGCTAAATATTGGGATAAGTCTATCATTGTGATCACTCCAATTCTAAATTTTAAATCAGCCTGCCATCATCAGAGCCGGGAGGCTATCCCACGGCTGACGCCCTTTGCAGGGCGTTTTGGCTTGTAGTTATACGGCAATATTACCGAATTGGGTATATTTGAAAACATATTCCGCTAATGCTTCGGCGTTATAAACTATGCGGGAACCGTATTGGTTTTCTTGACGTACTACGTAACAATGATTATCATAGCAAAGAAACAGACCGGGAATAATTTCAACGATTTCAGCTGCTTTTTCGATTGCTTCTTTAGCAAGCGTTTCAAAAGCTTCGGATACTTGCTCAAAGATGCCATATTCATAAGATACACGCACATAGGCATTAGCGCCTTGAAGGATTTCTCCAGTTACTTCGTCATAAGAAATTTGCTCATATTTATTTACAATCTCTTTTACGGTGTCGGCGTTAATATACGGGCTTTTAATGGTAACGCGGATTGCAGTATCGTATCCAGTGTATTTAACACTTACACTAATTTCTCGGGCGTTATAGCCAGCAATTTTTAATTCGGATTTAATTTGTGTTCTTAATTCTTTATCAGTCATTTAAAACATCTCCTTATTTTGATAATGATTTATATTTTCTAGTTGTAAATTTCAGTTTAGTGTGATATTCTTTATTTGCAGGCAGTGCGGCAACACTGCCTGCAGGCTAACTATTTGCTAGCTTTTGTTGCTGCCGCTGGTTTTACGCCAGCGGTTTTTCCTTTTTCCATGATGTTGAAACCAACCCAGGGCGCCGGTGTTTTTGGAATCTCAAAAGGTTTGATAATGCTTTTCATGTTTTCACCCCCTCTCTTTAGTTATATTTTAATATAAAGCGGTTAAAAAGTCAATACTTTTTAATAAAAATAGGTTAAAATTTGCTTATAATGTTGACAAAAAAAGCTGAAACGATTAAAATAAAAGAAAGGCGGTGAGATTATGAGCGTAACTGATAAATTAAGAGCACTAATGGAATTATCAGGAGTAAAGGGGGTAGATTTGTCTGAAGCGCTGGGGGTCTCTTACAATTCTGCATCTAATCGCATGTATAAAGGTGTTAAGCGGATTGATGACTTGATAAAGATATGTGATAAATGCGAGGCGAAGATATCAATCACGGCCAAAGACGGCACAGTTATACGCCTAACCATAGACGACATAGAGAAGACAAAAAGTAAATAGTTAAACAGTAAAGGGCACTTGCTCAATGCAAGCGCCCTTTCTATATTCAAGCAGAAGCTTACAAGCTTCTGCTTTTTCTTTTCGTAGACAATTTCGAGACTTTTGGGGGGTACCGCTTACTGTCTGCTCGGTATATGGTTATATATATAGAGCTGTACCAGGTGCAGACACACGCAGGGCAGAGCACCAGCAGCCGGCAATGTGCCGCACGAATGGGCAAAGGTACTTCCCGGAGGGGGTGCGGCCCGAAGGTCGAGGAGCGCGCGGCGTCTGTCTCTAAAAAAATAAAAAAATTTACTTCGAAATTTCGAGGTTGCAAATGAAAGAAAAACAGAACGATGAAAACAAAAACTTAACAATTAATGGCACAAAAAAAGACAGCTCCGAAAAAGTGTTACAAAAAGCACAAAAAAGCGAAGAAAAACGATCAAGCAGACTTCGGAGAAAAGCCATTCCGTCATATTTGCAAATAACTGCCGATGATAAATTGATCGTCAGGAGCAGCCAGGTATGCAAAATCTTTGGAATCAGCGATCGAACTTTGTCGACGTGGACAGCTCGCGGAGCGCCGCAATATAAACGTGGTTGGTGGGATTTGGCGGTGCTGATCGAGTGGCGCATAAAGTCTGCTGGATTCGGGCGAACTGACGGCGGGACGACAAATGAAGCTAAAAAGCTCAATGCAGATGCCAGGCTGAAAGAAATTAAGGCGGACATTGAGGAAATGCGGCTGGAACGTATGATGGAACGCCTCGTACCGCTGGAAATGGTGGAAGAAGAAATGACAGCGTGTTTTGCAAATGCCAGATCAGGCCTGCTCCGGATAGGCGAAAAGGTTTTTACTGAGCTTCATGCTCAGTATCCGGAAATCATGCACGATGTACGGAGAATAGTCAATTATGAAATCGAAACAGGACTTGACCGTCTATCAGAATCTAAGTTTTATAAACGATGAGCAAATAGAAAAGTGGCAGAATGCACTTGAAGATATCGGCAAAAAAGCTTTTGCCAAGTTGAAACCACCAGAAAGAATGAGCGTTTCTGAATGGGCCGACCATAACAGGGTACTTCCAGTAGGATCTACTTCAAAGCCTGGGCTTTGGTCGACAGAGTTTGTGCCATATATGCGTGACATTATGGACGCCTTTGCTGATGAAAGCGTCGAAGAAATTGATTTTATCAAGGCATCACAAACCAGCGGCACCGAAAGTGCCCTTAATATGCTGGGTTATACCATAGATCAGCGACCGCACAGGCTTTTATACGTTATGCCGGACGAGGAAACCTACAAGGAATTTTCAGAAGAACGTTTGCAGGTAATGTTTAATAGCTGTAGCTGCTTTAAAGGTAAATTTGACGAAAATGCTAGCCGTGACGGATTTTTGAAATTTCGGGGCGGGTTCTGTAAGTTGACAACGGCAAATTCGCCATCGAAACTGGCGAGTTTGTCCATACCATACATCATCATGGACGAAGTTGATAAATACCCACGCTGGGCAGGCAGGGAAGCAAACCCAATCAAGCTGGCGCGTGAACGATCAAAAAACTGGCCGGGCATGATGAAATTAGTTCTGATCTCTACGCCGACGATCAAAGAAGGCAATATCACCAAAGCCTACAACGAAGCCGACGTTAGATATAAATATTATGTACCCTGTCCGCATTGCGGGCATATGCAGCCGCTGACTTGGGACGGTGTAAAGTTTGATAGTAAAGAACATGCGACAGTAGTCGAGTATCAGACACATTACGAGTGCTGTGAATGTCATGGAATCATCAAAGATCACCACAAACCGGAGATGCTGCGGCGCGGCAAATGGGTGGCGCAGAATGAATGCAAGGGTAAGCCGAAAAGAATAGCTTACTCCATCAATTCTATTTACAGCCCATGGATAACGTTTGGACAGGTGGCGGCAGAATTCCAGAGATCCAAAGACGACCCTGCTGATTTGATGAACTTTATCAACTCGTGGCTGGGCGAACCGTGGGAAAATCTTTCTGCCAACATGGATATCGGCAGCGTTTTGGAACAGCGTACAGAGATACCAGCTCATGTTGTACCTGCATGGGCCCAACTGTTGACTGCTGGCGTAGACGTACAAAAGGATTATTTTTACTGGACTATTCGCGCATGGGGCGCAAAGCTTACAAGCCAGAATATAGCTTACGGTATGGCCCGGACATGGGAAGAGCTGGAAGCCGTTATGGATAAATTCTGGGCGGATGAAGAGGGAGAGCTGCGGTGGCAGGTCAACGCCTATTGCGTCGATTCCGGTTACAGGACGGACGAAGTTTACGAATACTGTAATGCTCGTCACGGCGTAGCGATTCCCTGCAAAGGGTCCAGTACGCCAATGGTAGGTAAATACCGTCCGGCGAATATAGAACCCAAAATAAAAGGCCTCAGGCCGTCGCTTTTGTATATCGTTGATACAGACCAGTACAAAAATATAATCGCATCGAGACTGCACAGGCCTATTGGCATAGGTGCATGGATGCTGAATAAGGACACGGAGCTTGTTTACGCGGAGCATTTGACGGCTGAACACAGAGTAGTAACGACTAAAGGCAGCAGACAGACTGAAACGTGGGTCAAAAAAACTTCGGCCAAGCAGAACCACTGGTGGGACTGCGAAGTATATGCTTTTTTGGCGGCAGATCTCAGTCACGTTTCGCTTCTGGAAGAATTGCCGGAAGAATAGGAGGGAAAACATGGCAACGATTAAAGAACAGCTGGACGCCATTGACGCAGCAATCAATGCTATTCTGACGACAGGCCAGCGGATAAAAACACCGACCGCAGAAGTTGAACATGCCAGTCTGGCAGAACTGCGCAGCGAGCGTGCAAGGCTTGAAGAAAGGCTGGCGCTGGAAAATGGCGGCGGTGGTAGCGGCGGAATAGTCCGCGGAATTTTTTTAGGATAATTTAGGATAAGGAATGATAAGAAATGTCAAATAATGCCAGAAATCCTACCATGGGAAATGATTTGAATATTATCGATCGTACGATAGCATTTTTTGCCCCGCAAAAAGCATGGGAGCGAATGCAGTATCGGCGTGCTTTAGGCGGTTACAAGGCGGGAGACCAGAACGCCAGCCGTGCTAACTGGCAACCGATGATCGGTACTGGCGAGAGTATCAATAAAGTGTCAAGAGACAGGATGAGGGCCAGGGCTAGAGATGCTGAGCGCAACAGCGATATTGCCAACGGTATCCTGCTTGCCTATCAGCGCAATGTAGTTGGTCGTGGCTTTAACCTGCAGGCCAGGACAGAGGATGATACCTTTAACAAAGCCGCTGAAAAACTTTGGCGGCACTGGTCAAAGCCTGAAAACTGCGACTTGACAGGGCAGCAGTCGCTGCGTGAGATGCTGAACATGATCACTCAGCGAACGCAGGTAGATGGCGGGATAGTTATTGTCAAAACGTATGTGCAGGATAAAAAATATCCTTTCAAAGTGCAGATACGGGAAGTTGATGATATTGATGCCATGGGCCGCATGGAAGCGGACAACGGCAATGTTATCTGTAACGGTATCGAGCTTGACCAGTATAACCGTCCGGTAGCGTATTACCTGAAAGAAACTGATCCTAACGGTTTTAGTGACTATAAGGTAACAAGGGTAGAAGCGGACAGGATTATTTATTTCTGGCAGCGGCGGCGTCCTACTGAATACAGGGAGATATCCCGACTAGCGCGGACACTACCAAGGATACGCGACACTGACGATTATCTGGACACAGTGAGTTTTGCTCATAAAATAGCTGCGTCACTGGCGCTGGTAATTACCCAGAAATTCCCTGACGGCATTGCCGGAGGTATTGGTCGCAAGGTACAGGGCTTGCTTGAAAAAATGGGCGAACCTATACCTGAAGACCAGAAAATACAGGGGTTTACCGGCGGCGATATTCTATATCTGCAGCCGGGTCAGGATGCTACCAGTGTCGTACCAACAGGGGCGGCGGCTGAGACCAAGGATTTCACAACTACGCAGCAGCGGCTGGCGGCGGCAGGACAGGGATTGTCACATGAAAGTGCCAGTAGGGATGTGAGTGAGGTCAATTATTCCTCTGCCCGGCAGAATCTGTTGGAAGACGAAAAAACCTATCTTGATATGCAGATGTCTTTGATTGAGCATGTATTAAGCAAACTTTATGAAGAAGTTATCAAAGCAGGTTATCAAACAGGTATGATCGACGCCCAAAAGTATCCTGATTTTTGGGAAAGGCTGGAAGAATATTTGGAACATGAGTTTATTCCGCAAGGAATGCCGTGGATTGATCCTCTGAAAGAGGCCAACGCCAAAAAGATCGGCATTGAATCAAAAACGCTCACCCGCAAAGCCCTTGCGGCCAGCGAGGGTAAGGATTGGAAGGAAGAGCTAGAACAGCTGGCAGCTGAGCAGAAAATGATGGAAGAACTCGGATTAATTGTGAAAGGAGAGGATAAAAATGCCAAGTCAAAGCAAGACACTGACCCGGCAGCAGGCGGCCAAAGCCCCAAGGATGAGGGCAGCGTCGCTGACTAATTTTAACGCTTCGGAGCGTACAGCGCGGCTGTCATTTGCGTCAGAAACACCGGTACGCGATTACTGGTATGGTAAGGAGATTCTGCGGGTCAGTGATAGCAGCATGAACACTGAGCGTTTCAGTGCAGGTGTGATGCCGGTACTGTTTAATCACGACAGAGATAAGGTTATTGCAAGGGTGGATAAAATCTGGACCGAAGGCAGCAAGGCGTATGCCGACATTACTTTTGACGATGATGAGCTTTCTGAGCGTATTCTGAAAAAAGTGGAAAGCGGTAGCCTGCGCGGTGTATCGGTAGGGTACAACATCCAAAATTACAGTATTATCGAACGTGATGAAACCAGTACGGACGGTATCGAGGGCCCAGCGCTGATAGCTGACAAGTGGGAAGTTTTTGAAATCAGTATCGTTTCAATACCGGCAGATGCGGCTGTAGGAGTTGGCCGTAGCAGATTGTACAGCCCCGACGGCTTCCGTGATATGGGAGACGGAGCAGGGACGGAAGAAGCCGAGGAAACTGAGATGCAGAAATCAACTTCTGCCGGCAGTGACCGGTCCGGTGAACCCGGATATGAAAAAAATAATTACGAAGGTGAGGAAAAGGAAATGACACCAGAAGAAAGAGCAGCACTTGCGGCGGAGGTCCGTACTGCAGAAAACCAGCGTCAAAGTAATATCCGCGCATTGTGCCGTGAATTGAAAATCGAAGAAAAGGATATGGAGGCAATGCTCAAAGATGAGGACTGCACCATGGAAAAGGCAAATGAACGGGCTTTGGCAATTTTGAAAGAGCGGATGAAACCTACCGTTCCGCCTAAAGTAACAGTTACTCAGGATGAAGCCGATAAAAAACGCACAGCTATCGTTGACGGTTTGTTCCTGCGCCATGGCGGCATCTTGGAGAAGCCGGCAGATGGTGCTGATGAGTTCCGCAACTGCCGTTTTGCTGATGTGGCAAGAATGACGTTGCAGGATGCTGGCGAAACCGGCATCGGTCGCATGACTGATCGTGAACTGTTTGCTAGAGCGCTGACTACTACCAGCGCATTGTCTGCTATTGCTGATAATCTGGCGCATAAGAGCCTGTCCAGCGGTTACAACGAGGTTGCGACGACTTATGGAGCATGGACCCAGACCGGCAGCAATACTGATTTTAAAATTGCCAAGCGTTACCGCATTTATGACGCTATGGCACCGGTTAAAATTCCTGAGGGCGGCGAATTCAGTTACAGTGAATTGCTGGATGAATCCGTAGGCGTACAGCTGGCGACCTATGGTGACGCTACTAATTTTACCCGCGAAATGATGATCAATGACGATCTTGATGTCTTGGTGAAAATCCCGAAGCTGCTGAGAACATCTATGGAACGTTATAAAAATCATTTGGCCTATAAAGCGCTTATAGATGCCAATAATTACAGCTCTGCCAAGGGTAATCTTGGTACCGCGGCGGCACTGTCGGTCAAGTCTTTGGGTGAAGCTAAAAAGCTGATGCGTAAGCAGAAGCTGGGCAATAATACCGTACTGAATATTGTGCCTAAGTATCTGATCATTCCGGCAGCATTGGAAACGGTGGCTGAACAGCTGCTGACGTCTACAGCAGATCCGGAAGGCAAAAACAGCGGCGTAAGCAATCCAGCAAACAGAACCCGCAGTAATCTTGAACTGATCGTTGACGCCACGCTGGATGAATTGAGCGGTGAAACTGCTTATTATCTGGTAGCTACCAAAGGGATGGTAGATACGATCGAGGTTTGTTATTTGAATGGTAATGCAGCGCCAATTATTGAAACCGGTACTGACTTTAATAATCTGGGCATTAATTTTAGAATGTACCATGATTTTGCAATCAACGTACTGGATACACGCGGCCTGGTTAAAAACGCCGGCAAATAAGGGAGGGAAAAGAAATGTTTAAACGTAAAGGTGAAAATCTTGATTATACATGCACTGCTGACGTGGAACGTGGCGAAGTTGTTGTTATTAACGACGCGCTTGGTGTAGCGGCCAGCACAGCCAAAAAGAATGATGTGATCGCTGTTTATATGACAGGTGTTTTTCTGCTGCCCAAGGATACTTCTACAGAATTGCAGCAAGGGAAAAAAGTCTATTGGGATACGGCTGCCAAGAAGGTAACTGTGGATGCTAATGACGGCGCAGAATCCAATCCGACCGCTTATCTTGAAGCCGGCATTGTGTGGGAAACGGCACTGACCAGCGCAGATAAAGTGCAGGTCAAAATCGGTTAAAAGGAAAAGGCGGCTTAGTCCGCCTTTTTCACAAGGTGAATTATGAGCAGCATTGCAGATGTTATTAAAAAATCTATCTTTGGCAGCGTTCTGTCAGAAACAGTATTTTACAAGGACAGGGAAATCAAAGCGATTGTCAGTATCGGAACGCCGGTCGTGCGCAAAAATTTCTTTCGTGGTATTACCGTCAATGATGTAGTCAGTGACGAGGCTTCTTTTACTTTGTTGGAAGAAGATGCACAGGAGATTAAAACTGGCGACCAGATTATCCATAAAGGTGGGACATGGTATGTCAATAAACAGATAGCGCAGGACACTATCGGCAAGACAGTTACCTTTGGAGCTTCGAAAAATACCAAAGGTTTTGCGAGGGGGTTTGAAAAATAATGTATTTCAAAATCGATCTCGAAGATGGTATCAGCCCTGTGGTGCAGCGTTGGCTAAAGAATAATCCGCGTTTCATAAGCTCTGTACTGAAAAGTACCGGTTATATGGTGCAGAACGAGCTGAAAGAAGCGGTGCGCGGCAAATTTACAGGGCAAAGTTGGCCGCAGCGTTGGACGCTGCAAGACAGGCGAAAATTATCGAGGACTGCGCCTGGCGTATGGTATGGACGTTTGAAAAATGCTTTAGGCTATGCCTATGATCCGGCAGATAGCAGCGTCAATGTTGGCTGGACCAGCAGGACAGCGGCGTTTGAAGGCAACGTGCAGGAGGAAGGCGTAACTAAACAGGTAACGCCGGGTTTACGCCGGTTATTTCATAAGCGAGGCATCCATCTGCGGGCAACGACGACAAAGCTGGTGACACCAGAGCGACCGTTTATTGAACCGAAATACATGGATATCCGAGATAAAATACCTGCTTATATCACGCAAAAGGTACAGGAATACATGGATAACGGCGGGTTTGTTAAAAATGTAGGAAAGGGCCGTAAATATACGGTTTACAGTGGCTTAAATGCAGCAGCAGATTAACATGGTGGAAATGAGCCGTAAACTAGCGGTACATTTAAAAGCATCGGCAGAACTTGAAGCTTACTGCCAACAGGAATTTGGCAAAAGCATAACGACGGTGGTTGAATATCGTAATGTCAATGAGATACCGGACTTGGAGACAGCTCCTTATATTATGTTTTATAACGCTGGCAAGACAGAAGGACTGACTAAGAAGGTCCATTATCAGGTCGATATCGCTATCGGCGTTCCCGGCAGCGTCAGTGATTCGTATCTGGAAACAGAAGAAGGCGTTTTAGTTTTAAAAAGCTATAAAAATGTTTCTGATATCATGCAAATCATTCAAAGCGAGCTGAACGCCTACCAGAACAAGAAAATACCACCTGAGGTATTTTCCGCAATTTTTACCGGCGAAGCTGATCAGGCAGGCTTACTTTGGACAGGTATGATCCATTGCGAGTGGGAATTTCAGCAAATCTTGGGGCCGCTGGGCATGATTGATTTTTAATCTACATACTAAAAACAACGGTTAAAATACGACAAAATGCGGTAAAATATCGCTGAATTTAGCACAAAGAATAAAGGATGTGAGAGTAATGGCAATAGGAGAACAACAGCAGGGCGTATATACCCAAAGTTTAATGGCATTTGAAGACGCATATAATAAAGACCCGGCAGATTTGAGCAGCAGGGCTATTTTGCTGCCTTTCAATTCTAATGCGCTAACGGCCAGTCAAAACAGCACCGCTCCGGGAACGATTACCGGCAGACGTGATCCGGTAGAGCCTATTTACGGCAATATCGATGTTGCAGGACAGGTCGTTGTACCTGTGGATGCTACGTCTTTCGGCTGGTGGCTGACAGCGGCGTTTGGTGAACCAACAACGGAAGATGGGACTGTTGAAGGAACTTATAAGCACGTTTTTAAACCGTCGAAGCGGCAGCCGTCTTTGATTATGGAAAAAGCGTTTCCTGATATCGGCGTCTACACAAAATATAATGGCTGTAAGGTAAGTGCACTGGAAATAACAACAGGTGGTGATGGCGAGCTGGTAGCCAATATTGATATGATGGGGGCCAATGAAACTATCAATAAAGCGACGATCAGTACGACGCCTAAAACTCCGGTAATGGATAGATTCAACAATTTTATGGCGTCTTTTAAACTTAATGATGAATTGGCGGCAGTATGTACGGAAGTATCCATGAATATGAATTTCAATCTAGACGGAGATACTTATGCTATTGGCGGCAAAGGATTCCGAACGGCATTGAATGAAGGCATATTGGAGCTGAGCGGCAGTATGACGGCATTTTTTACCGACAGCAAATTCATTGAATATGCTGAAGACAGTACAACAATCAGCGCTGAATTAATTTTTGAAACAGGCGACTTTAAATTGTCGTTCCTGTATCCGGAAATGAAGCTGGCACGGAATACACCTCCTATCGACGGACCTACAGGTATCAGTCAGCAGTTGGATTACAACGCTTTTTATAAGAGTAATGACCAAAACAGTAGCGTAATAGTTACACTTATCAATAAAACAGCATCGTACACGAAGGGAGCTTAATCGTAATGGCTATTAAAAAAATGATTGAATGCAGATGTATGACATGGGAAGAGAACGCCATGCATGATGATCTCGTAGAAGAATTGCTGGACAAAGACCCCCAAATATCAGGAAGAAAAGTTTTGCAAAAAATGGCGCCATGGGTACTGGAGACAGTTTATAAAGTCAAAGCCAGCGACTTTACACCGGGCGAGATTGTTGAAATATATACACGCACCAAAGAGCTGACAGCCCATGTACGTGCAGAAGAAATAAAAAACTTGAGGCCCTTGTCGTCTGGCAGCGCGAACGGGCTGGATACTGCAGAGACTGCCGGAAAATCCAAAAAGTAAAGCAAACACTTGATTGTAATACCTGCGCTTACCGTGCACCGGAGCTGATGGAAGGTAATCGCGAAGCGTATGCTGCGTGGTATGCGATCCGTAACTGCAGACGTTATGCAGTCGGTATGACTGGAGCTATTTTGCTGGGTATCAGCTGGCAGGATGCAGATTACATTCTGAATAAGTATGGTTTTCGCGTATCGGCGCTGATGATGCAGAAGCTCCAAAAACTAGAAGATTTAGAGATAGAAAACAGCCTGAGGAAGGAAGGTAAGTGAAGTGGCAAAGAATGTAGCGGAAACCAGAGTAAAAATATCTCTGACGGACGGCATGAGCGCTGGGCTATTAACGGCACAGAAAAACTTAACCGGACTGAATCGGGCTGCTTCGTCTACATCAAGTATTTTTAAAGGCGTGACGATGCAGGCGGCAGGACTGACTGCGGCTTTGACTGGACTGTATGGAGTTTCCGAAGCGGTAGGGAACTTGATTAAGGCTCCGTATGAATTCGCCAAAAACATGGAAACCAATCAGATCGGCATCAGCGGTATTCTGCAGTCGATGACAAAACTGGACGGCAAAACGCTGGAATGGAATACGGCTATGCGGATATCCGGCGGCATTTTACATGACCTGAACGATGCGGCCCTGCGAACGGCGGCAACCAGCGAAGATTTGATTGAGGCATTCAGGGCGCTTTTAGGGCCTGGTCTTGCTGCAGGCATGAACATTGAACAGCTGAAAGAATTTACGACTATCGGTGTCAATGCTGTAAAGTCTATGGGCTTGCCCAGAAATCAGATAGTGCAGGAACTGCGTGACCTGGTGCAGGGTGGTATTCGTCCGCAGTCGAGCACACTTGCAACATCTTTGGGTTTGACTGACGCCGATATCAAGGCTGCAAAAGAAAGCAGCGAAGGCTTGTATGCGTTTTTGATGAAGCGCATGGAAGGCTTTAAAGCAGCAGCATTGGCTACACCGAAAACCATGGCTGGTTTGATGGATCAGATTAAGGAAGGATATACCCGTACTGCGGCAGACGGAACGGCCGAAATCTACAGTTATTACAAAGAGCTTCTGGGGAAGGTAGCTAATCTGTTTTTGGATCAGGAAACTTTTAAACTGGACGAGGACCTGGTTAAAAATGTAAGTGCTTTTAGTACCCATGTTGTAAATGCTGCCAGAGGTTTGGAAAATGTGGGCAGCGCAGGCTGGACTGTTATAGGACCGGCCCTTGAAACAGCAGGGACGGCGGCCGGAGTTTTGGCAGATAATACCGAGCTGATCGTCAAAGGCTTTGCAGCGTGGAAACTGGGGGGGATAGTTCTTGATCTTGGTAATGTCGTAACCCAAACAAATAATGCGTATCAGGCGCAGACTTTGCTTGGTACGGCAGTGCAAAAGGTCAGCGGGTATTGGAACACCAACAAAATAGCTGCGCAGGGAGCGTACCAGCAGGAGATACAGGCAGCTGAGAATGCGGCGGCGGTGATCAACCAGACTGAGCGTCAAAAACAGGCGTCAATCAAAAATACTGAAGTTGTTACTAAAGCTGTTCTTGTAGCTAGTAAACAACAAAATTTTGAACTTTCAGCTGATTTGAGGCTTGCAGCACAGCATTATCAAAATTTAGGAGTGTCAGCCCAAAAAGCGGGGCAACTGCAATTACAGGCGGCAAAAGTCGCGGCTAAAGGGCAGTTGGATTTAGCAAGACAGATACTTGATACTCAGGAAAAGCATATTCTGGCCGCTAATGCGGCGCTGGACCATGGCAAGAAACTGCAGGGATTACAAAATAAAGCCATGCTTTTGGGCGGAACACTTACAGGACTTGGTGTTACTGTACAAATGCTGTCAGGTGACACGGAGAGTTTTTCGTATAAACTGGCGGGAACAGCAGTCAACGCAGGAATTGCTATAGGAGCAATAGGAACGCTTATAGGATGGCTGGGAAAATTGGCACTTGCCTACAAGGAAGTAGCCACAATGGGTGCTGCGGCTGGATTACTTTCTACTGCCGGTATTGTCGGTGCTGGTGTTGTTGGGATAGGCGCGGCAGTTGGTGCAGGAACTGTGGGGATTTATGCAGCAAAAGAAGGACTAAGCTTTGAAGACCTTGTTGACAGATGGACTGCGACACCACAATCCAGAGAAGAAGAACGGCTGGAAAAAAAGAAGAAATTTAGGGCGGAACAAGATGAAATTGCGGCACGCCAAAAAGAAATTGACGATGCTAGAAAAGCTGCGGAAGAAGCTTCGCGGTTGGCTTTGAACAGTTTTGGTGGCAGTGATGATAAAGGCAAAAAAGCTAAGGGTGGTAAGTCAGAAGCAGAGAAGCAGGCTGAAAAGGCATTAAAAGAGCTGACGAAATGGCAGGGCAAGGTAAATGAGCTTGCCGAGGATCTGCAAACTAAAATAACTGAACAGACTGGTTCCAAACTCGATATAGCCACAGCTTCGCTGACAGCAGAGCTGGAAAAAATGAATTCTACCATCGAAAATGCGAAGGTGGCAGGCGTTGATAATGAGGCGTTAAAAAGTGTTCAGGCCCAGATAGATTTATACAAAAAATTAAAAGAAGAACAGAACAATCGTGACTGGATAACCGAACAGCATAAACTGCGGATGGATAACCTGCAGGCAGAGGAAGATTCACAAACCAGGCATATCAGCGTAATCAACGAAATGCGGGCTTTGGAGCTTGAACGCTACAAGGAGAAGCTGCAGGAAGAGCTTGCGGCTACTAATCTGACTGAACAGGAAAAGCTGCGGCTGCGGCAGGAATTTGCAGCGGCGACGCAGGAGCTGCAGGAAGCACAGGCGACCGATCTGAAAGCTTCGTGGGACAATGCCCTGGAATACATCAAAAATAAGCAGTTCAATCAGTTTGAGACTATCAAAGGCGGCTTTGATGACATACTAAGTACGATGACTAATTTTGGGCAGAATATGATCACGGAGCAAAAGTCTTTTTCAGAAATGGCAGACAGCCTGTTCAAAGATTTAGCCAACAGCATTATGAACACGATGTTGAAAGTTATCATGCAGGGGCTGGTAATGAATTCCATCATGAGTATGTTCGGCATGGGCGGCGGTGGCGGATTTGATCTTGGCGGTATTCTTAATAATCCTTCCAAATTTAGCGTTGGCGGAACAAGTTATGCAGGCGGCTCTTTTATGGGAAAATTTGCACAAGGCGGGTATACTGGTCGTGGTTGGGCGCTTGTCGGAGAAGAAGGACCGGAATTACTTGATCTTAAAACCCCGGGCCGCGTTTACACCGCAGATCAGACCAGAGCCGCCTTAAGCGGGAGTGCGGCAGGTGGAACAACAAAAATTATTGTGCAGTTGGAAAACAAAAGCGGTACGCAGCTAAAAGCATCCGAGCAAAACACTACCTTTGACGGCAAGAACTATGTAGTATCAGTTCTGCTGGAAGCGGTGGCAACTAATTATATGGGAACGCAGAACATTTTAAGGGGCGCTTTGGGAACGCCGTAAGGAGCTGAGAGCATGGCAGCAGTTGTTTTTCCGGATATTACGGCACCGTCTTATCCAATCAAGGAAGATCCTGAGGACAATTCCATTATGTCAACCTATGAAGACGGTACGACGCAGGCGCGGCGAAGGTTTACTAAAAGCCGTATGACTTTTGGCTTGACGTGGAATTCATTATATACGGATGAATATCAGAAGTTGAAAGACTTTGTGCAGAAAAAGGTTTATTTTGCAGCGGTAGCTTTTGAATGGACAAATCCTCATACAGGTATAACCTATACGGTGCGCTGCACAAAATTCAGCGGTAATCTGAAATATACAGACTATTACAGTGCTGAGATGACGCTGCAGGAGGTATGAAGTGTTACAGATATCATCAGTCATAAAAGAATTGAAAAATCAGTTATCAAGTGACAGCTGCTGGATTTTGTTACTGGAACTTGATACCAAAATAGAAGGGCTGGAACCAATCAGAGTGGCCCGTAATAACGAGGATATTGCTTATCGTGGCAACACCTATATTGCTTTTCCGCTGGAACCGCCGACGATATCGGAAGATACTACCGGAAGCATACCGTCTTTTGAATTGTCAATCGATAATACATCCAGAGCGGCTACGTGGTATATGGAAGAAGGCGAGGGCGCGATCGGCGGTATAGTGAAGCTGATGGTAATCAATACTTCAGCTATCGACGAAGACCCTGTACTGGAAGAGGAATTCAAGGTACAGAAAGCAGTAGTTAACGATAAGTTTATCAAGCTGACGTTATCTGTTGATTACTACATCAATTCCAGGCGTCCGGTAGGTCGCTTTATGAAGAATAACTGCAATTTTAAATATAAAGGACTGCGCTGCGCAGCGACATCTGATCTGCCGGAATGTGATCATACGTTAACTGCCTGCCGTGAGCGCAAGAACAGCGCCAGATTTGGCGGGTATCCTGGTATAGACCAGAAAGGGGTATACGTATGATAGAGTATGCAGACTTGATCGGCGCACCATTTAAATCACATGGGCGCGATATTAAAACAGGCGTTGACTGTTATGGACTGGTGCAGGCTGTGTTTAGGCGTGAAGGAATAGAACTGCCGGAATTTGACGCAGATTATAACGACTGCAAAAAAATAAACGCTATCGTTCGCGGGGAAGAGAAGCGGGCGAGCATATGGCGCCGGCTGGAAGTTCCTAAAGTACCCTGTATCGTGACTATATCTTTTGGCGTAGCCAGAAGCGTTATCAACCATACCGGCGTTTATATCGGCGGTAATAAGTTTTTGCATATTAGGGAGAATATCGGTGTTTGTGTAGACGATATCAACAGCCCGGCTTGGCGCAAAATAATCCACGGCTATTATGAGTACATCGGGAAGGAGTGAAAGCGGTATGAATGACAAGATCAGAGTAGTCATTGTCCGCAATCCGTTCCAGCCTGATGAAAACAGGGAAGTACATCTGCTGGCACCTGATGAATATAAAACACTACAGGACTGTATAAGTGCTTATGAGGCGATCTATGCCGGCAGTGACGGCTTTAGAGTAACTGTCAACAGTTATGTTGTCGAAGACTTTAGCAGCGCAGTTAAAGCGGGTGATTTTATAGTGATGTCGCCTGTAGTTGGCAAAGGCGGCAAAAGTGTTTTGGGTTTGATCGCTGCCGTGGCGCTGTCAGTAGTATCTTTTGGCGTTGGTGGTTTGGCGGCAGGCGGATCATTTTGGGGAGGCCTTGCAGCAGCTTCTGGATGGGCCGCGGTAGGTGGTTATCTTGCGGCAGCAGCGGTTATGTTTCTAGGCGGCAGTCTGGTATCAAAAATGTTTGCCGGTAAAGTGGACGTAGGAAAATACAATACCGAAGGCAGTGAGGCGACTTACAGCTGGAACGGTATCCAGACTATGGAAGGGCAGAACAATCCAGAGCAGCTTACATATGGCAAGGTCAAAAGCGGTGGACAGAGCATAGCTAAATTTGTCGACAATGATAATAACGACCAGTATTTGAATTGGCTGATCGCTGCTGGCAGTGGACCGCTGGAAATAACAGAAGTGAAGTTAAATGATAACGATATCGGCAATTATGAGGGCGTGAAACTGGATATACGACCGGGAATCAATGATCAGGCGATCATCGACAATTTCAACGATATCAGGTCTACAAAAAGTCTTGGCTATGAACTTGAAGGTGAGTGGCGGCAAGATGTTGTTACCGGAAGCGCTACACAGGGCATAATTATTGATATCGAATTCAGCCAGGGACTATATCATGCTGATGACGACGGTAACCTGGTTAATGCATGGGTTGATTTGGCGGCTGATTATGCCTTGCGCGGCAGCGACGAATGGAAGACTATTGTCAGCGGTTATACTCTTATAACGTCAAATCCTGTCAACGCCGTTCTTATAGACGATTCTGCAGAACTTGGAAACTGGAAGATCAGAGTAAATCGGGTGAAATCAGAAACTACAGATAGTGATGGAGATACTATTAAACAAATTTATTGGCGGATTAGTGTTGGGAAGCCAAGTGCAAAAGACGTCTGGATTTTTGCTGGTACTTTCGGTTGGTATTCCGACTCATTTTCACCGGGTGAAACAGGCAGTATCAATGTCGGGCCATTTAGGTTTGATAAACAAACAATGCAGGATAAAGGTGATGGCTATAGCACCAATATTGGAGTATCTAAAAATGGACGTGTAACAGCAGCACAATCATCAGCTGTGCGCCGCAGCTTCCGCATCGATAATATCGCTCCCGGAGAATACGACGTGCGTGTAAGAGTTGTAGGCAGGTCTGCATCCACGACCAGTACCCGTGACGGGGTGAAATGCTGGTGGACGATGGTAGAAGGTATTGTCTATGATGACTTCATTTATCCTGACATGGCGCTGATCGGGATTAAAGCACTGGCAACCAGCCAGTTGAATGGTACACCGACTTTAACCTTTATGAAAGAACGCGCTAATGTCTGGGTATGGAATCCATATGCAAAAGCCTATGAAGAAAAGCCAGCCAATAACCCGGCGTGGGCCGCTTATGACTTTATTCATCAGGCGTCACAACTGACAAATATTCACACTGGAGAGCTTGAATTTGAAGTGAGAGGCGCTAAAGCAGAGCTGATGATGTATGACAAATTTGCTGAATGGGCAGAGTTCTGCACAGAATACAAATTGGAGATCAACATCGAGATCAATACTACCGGACGTTTACTGAATATGGTAAATGAAAAAATAGCACCGATCGGCCGCGGGTTGGTATTATGCTTTGGTACGAAGTTTGGATGTATTTGGAACGGACCGAAACAGCCGACGCAGATGTTCGGCATGGGTAATATTATTCAGGGTACTTTTGAAGAAAATTTTATGCAGTTATCGGACAGAGCGAACGCTTTGGAGATAACCTTTACCAATAAACAGAAAAACTATGAACGCGATACGCTGGTAGTTTACGGCAAGAGTTATGACGATCCGGATGCCTATGATAATACTACGCAGGTATCGTTTGACGGTATTACCAGCTACGAGCAGGCCTACCGTGAAGGTAAATTTCAATTGTACTGCAATCAATATCTGACACGTACTTACAGATGGAAGGCTGACATTGACGCCATAGCTTGTACAGTTGGAGATTTGGTATATATCAGTCATGACGTTACCAAATACGGCACTAGCGGACGCATTATAGAAGTAGAAGGTCCGAATATAACCTGCGGTGCCTTTATGGAGGATTACGATCCGGGCAAGGTATATCGGCTGCAGTATCGATCCAGTGAAACTGACAATATTTATAAGATCAACATTTTGCAAATCACAGTTAATCCGGATGATACGCAGCTGGTAGTCGATTTGCAAAGCGTGGCAGAGCCGCCTGCAATTGGGGATATTTTTGATATTGCCGAGGAAAGCATCGGCACCGTACCAGTGATTATCCAATCTATCAACAGGGACGGTGATCTGCGGCGGCAGATCGAAGCTATAATCTACAACGAGAATGTTTATAGTGAAAACTATAACATCCCTGAAATAGATTACAGCACGGCAGAGCGGGATGTAGCAGTAAATGTCATCAATCTGCAGGGCAATCAGGTTCTGTACTGCGATCCTATGAAAACGCGGCACAGCAGGATGTTCCTGTCGTGGCGGCTGCCTGATGGGGCGACGGCGACAAAGTTTAGCGTTCAGTTATCTTCTAATGGCGGGACCACATGGACTGTCGCCGGAGATACAACATCGACAAGCTTTGAAACAGAAACAACGCCAGGACTGGATTATCTGGTAAAGGTAGTGACGGTACTCGGATTATCAACTTCGACAGGCACAGTGATCTCTATTCTGGCTGCTACTGTCGACTTATTGCCGCCAAATGTTTTGCTGATTGACCATGATCAGCTCAACGATGGTACTAGGCGGTTTTGGTGGAACTATAATTACCCGAATCCCAACGACGTTGCAGGGTTTAAACTTAAATACATTCAGGGCAGTTATCCAACATGGGAGAAAGCGACAGATCTGCATACGGGACTTGTAACGCTGCAACCATTTGAAACAAAGGCTTTGCGTCAGGGTGTGCATACGGTAATGATCAAGGCGGTGGATAATGCTGGGCAGGAGAGTTATATGCCCACTTACGCCATATTGAACCTTGGCGATCTGCTGGAAGAGAATGTGCTTTATAAAGTAGATATCACGGCTGATAACTGGTCGCATACAGTGCATAACGGCGTGGTCCGGACAGATGGACAACTGCACGCCCAGCAGAATGTTTATTATTGGCAAAACTCAAACGTGCAGGCGTGGACAGCACCGACACTGGCGGCATGGCAGGAACGTTATAGTTCGTTCAATTTTATTTATCAGGCAATAGCACCTGCCAGCGGACAGTTTTGGCTGCAGTATGAAATTGATGGGCCGGCAGCCATTGAACACAGAAAAGTTGGTGATAAACCTGTGTGGAGCATATCGGAAGCGTCGGCTTGGGAAAAACCTCAATATCCTGCGTGGTTGGATGATACTACGATCTATAAACCTTATACCGGTAAAGTTTTGGTAAGAGCAGGAGACACAATTCAAGTAAGGGCTTCGGCGCAGGAGAACGTTGCCGAAGAAACAGTAATAAAAACTATGGATATGTTTATTGATGTTCCGGACAGAGAGGAGCATTTTGAAAACCTTAATGTACCCGAGGACGGCGTGACGCTGGATATCAAAACACCGCATTACTATACAACGGCAGTAAGGATTGATGCCGTACAGGACAGCACCGCCGGTGCTGTAATAATAAGAACGGCTATTATCAGCCGCAATCCGTGCAGAATAAAACTGCTGGATATAAATAATAACCCTGTCGCAGGCGTGGTTGATGTAACATGGCAGGGATTTGAAAAGGAGCTGATTTAAAGTGGAAGTACCAAAGTTTATAAAAGGCGTTGCAAAATACTTTACTTACGCCAGTGGTAGTGGCGAAACAACGCCGACGACGCAGGCTGACCTGCAGGAATTGATGAAAAACAATAATACTATCTTAGAATGTCTGGTTGATGGTCTTTGGCAGCCAGAAAAAGAAATGAAACTGAACCAGATAATCAGATCACCCAATATGCCGCCTAATACTGTTGCAAAAGTGACGTCGACGGGGACTACAGGAACGACTGAACCGGAATGGCCTGAAACGGTTGAGGCAACTGTGAGTGATGGTAGCGTAACTTTTACGATGGAATCACAACAGGCAAATATAAAAAAGAATATAATAGTAGATTTAATTTACCCTGTAGGAAGTATATATACGTCTGTAAATTCGACATCACCTGCAGATCTTTTTGGCGGTACGTGGGAGGCAATGCCGGCAGGACGTGTTTTGCTGGCACAGGGCACATCAGAATGGGGCGTAGAATACAAAGCTGGCAGTACTGGCGGCGAACATGAACATCAGTTATCTGTAGTAGAACTGCCAAAATTTACTCCTACTGGAAGTATGACAAATGCGCCTTTAACAGGAACGTTCACGATAAATAACTCTAATACAGGCGGCTTTGAGATAAGTACCAGCGGAATAATTTCAAAGATTGGTATTCAAAGTAGACCAATCGCTGGTGGAGGTAGTAATTGGTATGAATTGGCTAATGGATTCGCTATCGATGCGACGCATGCGCATAAATTAACCTTTGAATCCATCGGCAGCGACAGCGCTCATAATATTATGCAGCCGTACCTGTCTGTTTTTATGTGGAAGCGCACGGCATGAGGAGGAAGTCACAAATGCAAGATTTAATTATTTATAACGAAAATCAGGTCATTATACAATCTAATAACAAAACATATCAAGAAACAAAAGAAAATTTTCTTGATGACTATGAGAAAAAAGTCAATTATCAAACTATTGATTATAATAGAACAACGCAAACTTGCTGGTTAAACGGTGAAGCATTTCAAGCGTATCCAAACACAGTATGTGAGGATATTTTGAATAGTATTGATACACTTTTGGAAAATCAGGCGAAGCGTGAATATATAGCGCCTACCATCGATGAGCTTAAAGCTATTAAGCTGTTAGAAGTAGATAATTGGATAGCAGATAAAATTACTGGCGGGTTCATATCTGAATGCACCGGTAAGCCTGTGAGGTATGATAGCGACAGAGATACACAAAACACAGTTTCTAGTGATCTCAACACAATCTATCTTTCGCCTGAAAAGTTTAATGAAAATTTCCCCAATGGATACCCAATGAGAGGATATCCAGAAAATGCAAATATTAAGCAGGTATATTTTTTAACAAAAGAACAGTTATTGCAGTGGAATGTTGATCTAGGTCTTCACAGAGGCACTTGTAAACAGAATGGTTGGGTTAAACAGGCACAGGTAGAGGAAGCGTTAAGCAAAGAGGATTTGGACGCTATTATATTAGATTAGGCGGTGCATTGATATGGCAGATGAAACGATTAGGAGGCTTTTTGATAAATTAGATCAACTTAGTCAGCAAAATGCCAGGGTAGAGGTTTTACTATCAGAAAAAGAAAAGGTCTGTGATATGAAGTTTGAGCAGATAGAAAAACTGGAAACGAGGGTATCTATTTTAGAAAAAAGTAGATCGCTGTTTAGCGGTGGCCTTGGCTTTGCGGCGTGGGCAATATCTACTTTATTAATGCTACTAGGGGTGGTATACAAATGATTGAAAAAATCAAAAAGCTATTACAGTCGGGCTTGGATAAACTGCCTAAACTAAAAAGAACTACCGGTAATTTATGGCTGACTTATACGGCAATAGGTCTGCTGCTGGGGACGATATTGATGTATATCGGCACTTGGGTATATTTTACTTTTTGGCTGTATAAGGCGGGATTGGCAGAGTTAAGGGAGATTATTGTAATTATGGTAGGAGCGCCGTTTATAACAGCACTATGCCTGTTGAGGAAGGGGACAGTGGACAAAGACGGCAATGGTATAGCTGACGAAGATGAAAAACAACCTGAAAGAAGGCCGCGTAATGATTTTAACGACAGATGAAGCAATACAGGTATTGGAAGCTATACGCAACTGTTTAGATCCTCGCCGGGTGAGATATGGCGCTGACTGGCGAAAAGATAAAGCGTTATGTATGGCTATAGAAAAATTGAAAGAAGATGATCAGAATGGATAACCCATTATATGTAAGTAAGCATTGGAGCGTGACAGAGTGGGATTGCTGGCGACGTAGTAGGAATGAGTATGCATGGGACGAAAATGGTCGACTATGTACAAATGATGAAAAGACTGCTAACTTATTTCGCATTTTTGATATGCTGAGAGATTGGAACCCTAATTGGGTTATCAACACTACCAGCTACCATGAAGAGTATGGCACCAACTTTAAATCAGGCTTCAGAACAGTAGCTGATGGAGTAAATGCTGCTTGTGGCGGCGAAGTAGGCAGTTACCATACTCGTGGTTGTGCAGCTGACATCCATATTTCAGGGCAGGACGATACTGATACTGCATTGGCAGACACGGTCATTGCGGCAGCTAAAGCATGGGGAATAGAGGATCAGTTAGGCATCGGATATTACGGGAACTGGATTCATGTTGATACCCGAGGCTATACATCAAGATGGTAAAGGAGTTAGAAGAAAATGAAAAATATTATTGAATGGTTTATTAAAACTACAGAAGACTTAAAAGGATTTGACGCACATTTGCAAGAGGAAATGCAGAAATATGCTAATAAGCAATGTAAAAAAGCTTTTCTGGCTGGAACGATCATTGGAGTGGGACTTGGTATTGTGATAAAAGCGTATATATTCTAATAATTTCCACAGAATTAACTTGTACGCTGTTTTATCGTTAAAATCGGTAATAATATTTGGGCGTATAGAAAACGGCGTACAGGTTAAATATTGAGGTGGTGAAAATGCTAAATGAAGAAAAGCAAATCAAATATAGTAAAAACTTTATTATTGTCTGTTTTATTGCTGCTTTTATTATTATGGCCTTTAACTTGCTTGGCGGCAGAAGCAATAAATCAGGAATCGGTATATATAATAACGGAAACGGAACTGGCGACGTTGGAACAAAACTCCAACAGGCTATTGGAAAACAGCAAACAATTAACGACGGAATTAGAGACAGCCAAGCAACAGTTGAAAATATCGGAACAAGCATCGACCGAAGCCAAACTGCAGAAAGAATTGCTGCAGAAGCAGTTGATCGAGCAGCAAGCCTTGTTGAAGAATCAGGAAGACTTGCTGCAGCAAACACAGGAATTATTAAAAGCATTCGCGCCAGAGGCCATGCGGGAAATTGGGATGAAGATGGACGTAGAACAATATATCAGGGGCATTAGTTATGGGGTAAGTAAACGTATTGTTAATAATAAGTATATAGGCCTTCGCGGGGAATATGACTGGAAAGACAATCAATTTGGGGTATGGTTGACTTATCAGTATTAAGGCTGGTGATGTTATGGAACCGTCATGTTTGCGGACAAGGAAGACGCTTGAAGATATACCGACTAAAAATGAATTTTGGGAAGTAATTAATAAAGTAAAGCTGACACCTAGACAAATGGAGATACTTGAATTAAGATTTATTGATGATCTGCTGGTTTATGAAATCGGTGAAAAGATGGGAATATCATGTAAAACTGTAGAAAGAGATTTGCGAGACTGTTATAGAAAAATAAAACGGATACTTGAAAAGTAAAAACGCTCCGTACGGAGCGTTTTTGTTTGGCATTATGAGTATACATTTAGAAATGTTATAAATTTAGAAGTATTAAAATATGTTTATGAGAAGAACGTTTGCCTTTTTCTGGGATAATAGTATAATATAACTATATTATACTAAATACATAAAAGATGGGAAGTGTCGATTATGAATGAGTTAACTAACGGATTGTTTACGGGATGGATTTTGGCTTTCTTTTTGGGATTTATTCCTGCAATAATAGCAAGAAAGAAAGGCCGTAACTTCAAGCGCTGGTATATATATGGGGTACTATTGTTCATAGTGGCATTCATACACAGTTTATTTTTATCGGATCACAGCGGGATACGTTGCCCTGCATGTAAAAACTGGATTAAAGAGGAAGCAAGTGTATGCAAATATTGTCATACTGTTTTAGCAGACTATTATAGAGAACATTCTAATTTACCAATGGACAAGCATGAGCTTGATGATGATACCCTTTTATAGTATTAGGATAGTTAATAATGATGAAAAAGTATCTTGTTATTTTCACCATTATGTTGGCGATTTTAGCCGTCGGGTGTGGCACATCCAAACAAATAAATAAAAAATAAGCCTACCGTAATTGGTAGGCTTATTTTTTATGGTGTGCACTTTTATTTTTTATTTTTTATCTATTACGTTTTTTGCATCCTCAATATTGAGCGTTGTTATCAATTTTATTTCACTTAAATTATCTTCCTTAACCGTAATGGATGGATAACTTCTTCCGGGGAGCGAGATTTTTATTGCCATGTTTTGGCAAGATGAAATTTTATTAACAACATCTTTCGGTATACTATATGTTGCTTTGGCCTGCCCAAAAATGGGATCTTCTGTATAGTTAACATTAGGTGATAAAAGTTTATTTATAGTATATTCAGTACCGTCAATAACCAGAGTTCCTTGCCTTGCCATTAATTTTTCATGGTTCGACCGATCGCGATAGGATACAATTAAACGATAAGAACTATTATTATCAAGATCTACGATTTTTATAAACTGATAAGTATATGAAAAATCTGACCATTGGCTATTCTTTTTGCTTTTGTAGGCAACAGTATCGTTTTCGTTATAAACAGAAACGACAATTTTAGCTTCGCATATTGCTGTAAAAAACGTTAAAACCATAATTAATAATGTAATAATTTTTTTCATATTACAATACACTCCTTAGCACTATTACTAAAACATTGAGATTATAGATATTGTAAGTCTGATACAAGAAAATAGCAAGGAAATAAAAAAATAATGCTTGACATTTTAGGGCTACATAATTAAAACATAATTACGGGCTACAAAAAGAGGCGATAAAGATGGTAGCTGAGAAAAGAGGTCGTCCTACTATAAATCCCAAAACAAAACCCATTCATGTAAGGTTAGATGAAGAATCAGCCAATATATTGAATCAGTATTGTAATCAGGAAAATTTGCCTAAAACCGAAGGGATAAGACGAGGCATTAAAAAATTAAGGGACGATATAAAAAAATAGAAACAGCCCCCGCACGACCAAGCACAAAGGACTGTTTCGACACCAACCACAAGAGTTGATAAATTTATTATATCATACTCCTGTAGAAAAGAATAGGAGCATAAAAATGCAGCAGTTAAACAGTTTGAAAGTATTTGAGAACAAAAAATTTGGGAAAGTAAGAACTATTACACAAAATGGTGAACCGTTATTTATAGCAAAAGACGTTTGCGACATTTTAGGATTAAGCAATTCACGTAAAGCATTAACGAGGCTTGATGAAGACGAAAAGGGTGTAACTTTAAGTGACGCCCTTGGAGGCAAACAGAATTTATCAGTAGTCAATGAATACGGTTTATATAACCTTGTACTTGCAAGTAGAAAGCCGGAAGCTAAGGCCTTCAAGCGCTGGATGACACATGAAGTTATTCCAGCAATCAGGAAACATGGCGGTTATTTGACGCCGGATAAAACAGAGGAACTCCTGAATGATCTAGACCTAATCATTCAGTTGGCCACTAATTTAAAAGAAGAACGTGCAGCACAGAGCCAGGTCGAACAGCAACTTGCAATGGCAAAGCCGAAAGTTTTGTTTGCTGATGCGGTGGCGGCATCTGACAGTACTATTTTGATAGGTGACCTGGCGAAAATAATAAAGCAAAATGGACACGCCGTAGGGCAGCAGAGGATGTTTAAATGGCTGCGTGAGCATGGTTATTTGATTAAACGCATGGGAGCTGACTATAATAGCCCTACACAAAAGGCAATGGAACTTGGCTTATTCAAAATTAAAGAAACAGCTATTAACCACAGTGATGGGCACGTAACGGTATCTAAAACAGTTAAAGTCACCGGAAAAGGACAGCAGTATTTCATTGCAAAGTTTGAGGCTAAAAAGCATGAAATATTAAAAAAGGCTACAGCTTCAGTATTACTTTTGACAGAAGATGAATTTGCAGGCGGTGATGAAAGATGAGTTTAGAACAATATATAGCTAATTTATTATCTGGATTGTCATAAGACGATAAGTTATATATAATTGGGCGGATAGAAGGCTATACGATTCAGCTTAAAAGGAAGACACTGTCTGCAGTCAATCAATCAGAACCAGCTCTGGCGAGAATAAAATAATATTAATTTAAATACACCTGCTAATACAGGTGTATTTTTTTATGTCTGAAAAATGTCCGAATGATGAGGTTTTTATCTGCATAAGTTTAGAGATAATACAGGTAGGAAACAAAACGGAGGCGATAACAATGTATGTAAATCCTTATGCTCCTGTTAATCCGGCTATGCTGGGAATACCACAACAGCGACTAGCAACGGGCTTTCAACAGCAGATGCCGCAGGGATATCAACAGCAGTTTGCTCCTATGCAGCAGATGCAGCCAATGCCGCAGATTATGAAGGGGCGAATTGTAGCAAGCCTGGACGAAGTAAAAGCCGCTCAGATAGATCTTGATGGTAGTTTTACTTATTTTCATTGCCCAGCGGAAAACTGCATTTATGCAAAAGCCATAGACATCAATGGCATGCCGGTAATACAAACATATAAGCTGTCCAATGATCAGGCCGCAGCTCCAAAGCGTTATGCTGATGCTGAAACTGTAGAAGCACTGCAGCAAAAGGTTACATCACTGGAAAGATATTTGAAAGGAGAGGTTCCAAATGCAAATGAATCCGTTCACAATGATGCAAATATTCAACCAGCTTCGCAGCAATCCAAACCCAATGGAAGCAATGCAGAAAATGCTGGGGAACAATCCCCTGTTTGGTCGCGCAATGGAAATGGCCAAAGGCAAAAGTCCTGATGAATTAAAAGAGACTGTTATGAATATTGCTAAACAACGTGGTATTGATCCACAACAGGCTCAGCAAATGCTTTCTCAATTCGGTATTAAAATCTAAAAGGTGGCCACCGGCAGATTTTAAGCAATAAATCTAAAGGAGATGTTCTATATGACTATGGAAGGTACTGGCGTAATGCCTGTATACGATTTGAATAACCGTACCGTAGCAGCAGACGGTGCAGGTTTTGGCGGCGGCTGGATGTGGGTAGTTATGTTATTCTTCCTGCTTGCCTGGGGCGGCGGTGGATTCGGTGGTTTCGGAGGCGGCGCTAATGGTGCTGTAAATACTTTGACTAATGAATTTTTGTATACTAACCTCAATAATACTTTGGATCGTGGTTTTAATCAGCTTGCTAATCAAAACTTCGGCATCCAACAGGATTTATGTCAAGGCTTTGGCGGCGTTCAGGCCGCTATAGCTCAATCTAGTTTCGCTGCACAACAGTGCTGCTGCGAAACTAATCGCAACATTGATGCGGTTCGTTATGAAAATGCTAAAAACACCTGCGATATCACTTCCGCTATTCATGCAGAAGGTGAAGCAACTCGCGCGTTAATGACTGCAAACGTAATGCAGGAATTGCGTGACCAGCTACAAGCTGCTCAACTGCAACTTGGTAACGTTGCTCAAACTACCAACATTATCAATGCAATACGCCCGTTCCCGCAACCCGCTTATATCACTTGTAGCCCTTATACGGCTATGAATGGCTATGGATGCAACGGCTGTGGTAACTGCTAATATCCGCTGAATGCGTGACGAAGAAACAGGGGAGCTGTCACGCTTCCCTGTTTTAATTTAAGGAGATGAATTATAAATGGCAACTTGTAATTGCAGAACTATATTGACTACGGCTGTAGCAGTGAGCGGCAGTAATTTGGTATTAACCATTCCTGCCGGCACTTATGAAAACTGCGTTAGATATTGTATTAGGATAGCGCAGGATATTCCTTCTACTGCTACAAATCTTATGCCAGTAGTTATTAAAATCGGTACTGGTGCTACTTTGTATAATGTAAATCGTAAATGCGGGCATCATTTATATGCCAATCAGGTAAGAACGCGACGTAATTATTCTTTGCTGGTAGCTGCTGACAGTGCAACCTTTGTTCTTGAATGCGGCTATGTTGCTTCCTGTAACTGTGGCACTGTAACTGGCTTACCAGTGGTAACTGCAGAAGAACCTGCGGGAAATAATACAGAAGTATTGGCGGGAAGCAAGAAGGCGGTGAGCAAGGATGCATAAGTACGAAGAATATATGAAAATGATTGATGGCAATGAAGCAAAAGAGAAAGAAGCTGATTATGTTATGGCGGCAGCTTTACATAAATTGAAATCGCATGATGAAGATGATTTTGAATGCGTTATGGAAAAACTGCATTGTCTGGTATATGGTCCGCACTTTGACGAACACCTGGCCAAAAAGGCAGTCTCTGAAATGAAAAATGTCGATGGTACAAGTGGCGAGCATTGGACATTAGAAGAGACCACCAAAGTCATGGAGCAGAACGGTATCAAAGCTAATAAATATGATTGGTATTATCTGCTTAATATGCTGCACAGTGATTACTCAAAAATTTGGGGTGATGACACAGGGCAGTATGTAAAATTTGCCAAAGCGTATATTGAAGATCCTGATGCTGGCGAAGGTAAAGTATTTTATCTATGGAGAGCCGACAGACATCATCGTTGACTAAAAAAAGAAACGGTAAAACTGACAGCTTTTTGACAGCCTGCTGACAGCCTACCGTTTCTTTTTATATCAATTTATATCAAAATATTTGCCCTAAATCATTTGTTTTTTTAATATGCAGGCTGTCAAATGGCTCTGAAAGTGGCTCTACAAGCCGAAAATAAAACTTAGGATCTAGCGCCTTCGGCGTGCAGGTTCGACTCCTGTCACTCGCACCAATCAAATTATAAAGCTGTAGAATCGTTAGATTCTGCAGCTTTTATTTTTTACACTTGCTGATTATTGAACTATTAAAGTTCAGGGGCTAGCGAGTGTATTTTTTATTTGAGGCTGGTAGGAACTGTTGGAGAAATAATTAAGATTAATGTATAATATATGAAACAACAAAGGATATTAATTTTCTAATAGAATTAAAAACTAAAAAGTTATTGACAAAAACAGAAAATAATATTATATTAATACTAAAGAAAATATCATTAACAGCAGATAACAGACTGGGATATTTCGATTAACAAATGCGTATTCGGGCGCTGACCCCGTAAATAAAAAATATAGGAGGATAAAGACATGAGAAGTATTACAACATTAGACCTGCAATATGCCCATAGATTTTATGGGTTTAAAGGTGAAGCACAGTATCTGCATGGACATTCAGGTATTCTGACTATTGAGGTGGAAGATTCTGTCGAACCAGGTGTCAATATGGTATTTCCCTGTAATGAAATTCAAAAAACTGCCTGGGACGTTTTAAAGAACTTTGATCATGCACTGATTTTGAGGGAAGATGATCCGCTACTGCCGGCAGTACTTGATGTTTACGAAAAACAGGGTATTCGTAATGGCGCTCCGCAGAACCAGATGAAAGGTGCGGCTTTCAAGACAGAGCTGGCAACAGCATACCCGGATTGTCGTCTTGTGGTTACAAAAGAAACTATGACTGTCGAGGGCATGATCAAGATCGTTTATGATCTGCTTAAAGACAAACTCAATATTGCGAAAATAACTTTTGTCAGCGGTGTCAATACTGCTTCGGCAGAGTTCACAACCAAGAATCAAATTGATCGTTGCCCGCTGTGTGGTATTGCCTTGAATGAAAATGGTGTTTGCCCGAAGTGCGGCTATAAAAAATGATAGTATAGAAATAATGAAAACAGCAGGCCTATAAGGCCTGCTGTTTTTTGTTGGGATAAGATGGACGAAGGGTTAGAGGATATTCATATTAAAATTACTGGAGGAAAATAAAACAACAGCAATTTAAAGCAGGATACAGGGAAAATTTTTATTTGTATCTTGACTTGGAGTGAGCTTTAAGTGTTATGATTGATAAAAGAGGAACGCATAGGTGTTTGTAGAAAAAAATAGTGTTTATTTTACCATAGCAGAGAATATTAAAGCGACGTGAAATTAGATAGCTAAAGTTTCTGCTTTAAAGTATATATGGGGGAAGGTTTGTTATGCGGGGGCTGAATAATGAAAAAAGATACGCCTTGCTGGACAGTCTGCGAGGGCTGCTGTTATTGGAGATGATCGTCTATCATTTTTTTTGGGACCTGGTGTATTTATTTGAGCAGGATTTGCCCTGGTTTCATAGCAGTTTGTGTTATTGGTGGCAGCAAAGTATTTGCTGGCGTTTTATTTTTCTATCAGGCTTTTGCTGGCCTTTAGGGAAAAGGGCTGTACGGCGTGCTGTGCAGGTTTTTGGGGGAAGTGTCCTGGTGATGGTTATAACGCACATTTTTGTGCCGGACCAGGCGGTTACCTTTGGCGTTTTATTCTTTCTGGGGTCAGGTATGCTGCTGCTGAAGCTGCTTGACCGGCTGCTGTGCAGGCTGGCTCCTGTCTGGGGCATTACAGCAAGTGGTATGTTATTTTTTCTGACCCGCAATATCAACGACGGCTATTTAGGTTTTGAGGAATGGAATTTTTTCAAAATACCGGAGCAGCTGTATCTGAATAAATTCACTACTTATGTAGGATTTACAGAAGCAGGATTTTTTTCCAGTGATTATTTTTCTTTAATGCCCTGGTTCTTTTTATATTTGGCAGGTTATTACTGTCTGCGTTTTTGTGAAACTCTGGGCGGATTGCCTCAGATCTTCGATTATGGCAGCGGCTTCCTGAGTTTTTTCGGACGGAGGTCTTTGTTAGTCTATCTTCTGCATCAGCCGCTTTTGTACTTGCTGCTGACGTTGATTTTGGGTAGTAAGGTATTGCTTTAAGGAGAAGGAGTGTTGAGAGTATGGAATATCGTGAATTGGGACGGACAGGTATTAAAGTCAGTGTGATAGCATTAGGGTGCGAAGGCTTTGTTGCCAACGAAGGTGCCTTAACAGAGCAACTGCTGAATGCGGCAGAGCAAGGCGGCATCAACTGTATTGATTTGTATGCGCCGCAGCCGGAAATGCGCAGCCGTTTGGGTAAATGGCTGCGTGGCCGCCGCGGTAAATTTGTTTTACAGGCACATTTATGTACGGTTTGGCAGGAGGGACAGTATAAGCGGACCAGGGAGATCGGGGAAGTGAAAGCGAGCTTTGAAGATCTGCTGACACGGCTGGCAACGGACTATATAGATATTGGGATGATCCATTATGTGGACTCTCTGGAAGATTGGGAAGCGGTAGCTGGTGGCCCGGTAATGGCGTATGCAAGAGAAATGCAGGCTCAGGGAAAAATCAGATATATCGGCTTGAGCAGCCATAATCCTGCCGCAGCTATGCAGGCTGTACAAAGCGGTTTGATCGATGTACTGATGTTCAGCGTTAATCCCTGCTATGACCTGCAGCCGGCGAATGAAGACTGTTATGCGCTTTGGGATGGGAAAAATTATGACAGGCAGCTTGTGAATATGGATCCGGAGCGGGAAGCGCTGTATGAAACCTGCAGCCGCCTGGGCGTCGCTATAACCGTAATGAAAGCTTTTGGCGGCGGTGATTTGCTGGATGAAGAGCTTTCGCCGGCAGGAAAAGCTTTGACTGTTAATCAGTGTCTGCACTATGCTTTGACGCGTCCCGGAGTAGCGGCAGTGATGTCGGGAGCGCATACTGTTGACGAGCTGGAAAAATGTCTTGAATATACTACGGCTGCTGATGTTGAAAAGGATTATGCGGCTGCTTTTGCCGCTTTACCGAAAATCAGCTGGGAAGGGCACTGCATGTATTGCGGACATTGTGCTCCCTGTCCGCAGGGAATAGATGTGGCAGCAGTAACTAAATTTTTGAATCTTACCAAAGCGCAGAACAGTGTTCCTGAAACAGTACGCGAACATTATGCTGCGCTGCGGCATCATGCCGGGGAGTGCGTGAAATGCGGTGCTTGTGAGAAACGCTGTCCATTTAAAGTTACAGTTATCCAAAATATGCAGGAAGCAGTGAAAGTGTTTGGTATGTAATAACTTAAATAATCTTAAAAATAAATTATTGCTTGACTTGGAGTTGACTCCAGGTGTTAAAATAATCGCAGGAGGAGGTGTTGCTCTATGACGATTGCAGAAGTCAGTAAAACGTTTGGCTTGACAGCTGATACGCTGCGTTATTATGAACGAATTGGCCTGATACCGCCGGTCAAGCGCAGCAGCAGCGGTATTCGTGATTATGATGAAAAAGATTGTAATTGGGTAGAATTTATTAAGTGCATGCGCGGTGTTGGTATTCCGGTAGAAATGCTGATTGAATATGTGGCGATGTTCCGCTTGGGCAAGGAGACGATTGCTGCCCGTAAAGCTCTTTTGGTAGAGCAAAGACAGCAGCTTGCCGACAAGATAGTAGCTATGCAGGCTGTACTGGAACGGTTAGATATGAAAATAGATGGTTATGAGGAAAGATGCTTAAAATTTGAGGAAGAAAATTTAAGACAATAAATAAGATTTGCAGCAGAGGTCAGCCAGGAGTTGGTTGACCTTTATTTTTTTATCTTCGATCATAATAAATGTCTGAAAGATAATAAATATTTATATAAACAAATAAAAGTGATATAATTATTATTATACGCGAATGTTTACTTGAATAATATTGTTCGATGTTTTGGCTGGGGAGGTATTTAGGATGCTGAAAAGAATATTGACTGCTGTATTGATGCTGTTTGTTCTGCTGGTAGTCAACAGTGCAGGTGCTTCTAATACAGTACGCATAGCCTATTCGGATATTGATAATTTTGTCGGTATCAAAGACGGACGGCTGGCAGGTTATGGCGTAGCTCTATTTGATGCAATTGCCGAACATACCGGCTGGACTTATGAATATAAAAGCGGTTCGTGGGAACAGTGTCTGGAGTGGGTGAAAAACGGTGAAGCCGATTTTACTTTTCCAGCCCAGTACAGCGAGCAGCGGGCGGCGGATTTCCTTTTCAGCAGGCAGAACTGTATTTTAGATTTTGCTGCTATTTATACGTCCGGTAGCAACAGCGATATTTTATATCAGGATTATCAGTCGTTGCAGGGTAAACGATTAGGCATGATCAAAGGCAACTATCTTAATTTATGTTTTGACAAGTTTGTGGGGAGTAAAGGCATCAGCGTTCAGAAATTTTATTACAGCAGTGGTGCCGAAGTCAATGAAGCATTGGCTGCCGGTAAGATCGATGCTATTATGAGTGGGAATTGTGTGCTTGACGAAGATAAAAAGCTGGTTGCTAAATTTGATTATCTGCCTGCGTATATCATTACGGGAAAAAACAATACGGCATTAATGGAGCAGCTGGATCAGGCGATGCGGGCGATAACGCTGGAAAATCCTTATTTTACTGCTGCGTTGTACGAGAATTTTTACGGACGTGCCGACAAGTTTGCCAAGGGGTTTACCAGGGCGGAACTTGCTTATATCCAGACAGCCGCACCGCTGCGTGTTGTCGGTGATGCCGATAATTATCCGATGGAATGGCTGGACGGTAAAAACGGCGTTTATAAAGGCACTTATCAGGATGTGCTGAAATTATTGGCTCAGAACAGCGGTTTAACGATGGAAATGACCTACACTCCTGATATGGCCTCGTCGTGGGAATTGCTGGCTGACGGCAGAGCTGATGTTATTTCCGGAATCGTCTGGACGAAAGAATTGGAGGCCCAATACGATTTTCTGCACACAGACAGCTTTCTAAAAGAAAATTATCTGATTTTGGGTAGGCGCGGAGAAAGCTTTGATTTTAACAGCCGTTTGAAAGTAGCTATGAAAACTTCATTTATAGGCACTGCAGATTACATCAGGCAGAAATACCCGCAGTGGCAGATTGTTGATGGCGACACTTTAGAAAGCTGTCTGGAAATGGTGGTCAACGGCGAGGCCGATATTATGCTGGGCAATTCTATTGTGATGACAACTAACAGGTATCTGAGCAAATATGCCAGACTGATGTCTGTAATGACGGTAAGTATGGAAATACCTGTAGGTTTCGGCATTTCTAAAAAATGTCCGCCGGAGGTATTGAGTATTTTTAATAAATCAATCCAAAAGCTGGATGCAGGTGCTCTGGATAAAATAATTTTAGATAACAGCATCGTTAAACACAGAGCATTGGACTGGCGGGAATTTATTAAAAATAATTTTCTTGTTGCCGGAACAGTATTTTTTGCGGTATTGGCTTTGAGTTTTACGGGTATTTTTCTATTTTTGAAGAACCGCCAGCAGGCCAGGTTTAATAATAGTTTGGCTGAAGCACTGGCTGTAGCGGAACGGGCTAGAAGCGCTGCTGAATACGCACATAATGCTAAAAGCGAATTTTTGTCGCGGATGTCGCATGAGATACGCACGCCGATTAACGCGATTGTCGGAATGAGCGATATTGCAAAGCTGCGCGCTGCTGACAGCCAGCCCGTATTAGATTGTTTGGAGAAGATCGATACTGCGTCCAGGCATCTGGCTGCATTAGTAGATGATGTTTTGGATATGTCCAAAATAGAAAATGACAAATTGCAGCTGACGCCGCAGATAGTTTCACTGCACAGTATCATCTTTTCGACCCTGGATATTCTGCAGTCGCTGGCAGAAAAAAAGGGTGTTCTTTTACAGCGGAAGGTAAATGTTGCAGATTGTTCTGTGTACGCTGACAGCAGAAGACTGCAGCAGATCATGGTAAATTTAGGAGCCAATGCAGTAAAGTTTACAGCTAAAGATAAAAAAGTTGTTTTAAAATGCGATATGCTTGAACAGGATGATGAGAGCATGCTGGTCCGGTTTGTCTTAGAAGATGAGGGAATCGGTATAAAAGAAAGCAATAGACAATGTATTTTTGAGGCATTTAATCAGGGCGGACGCAGTACAGATGCTTTTTATGGAGGAACGGGACTGGGTCTGGCCATTTCGCAGAAGCTGGCTCATATGATGGGCAGTGAGATCAAGCTTGTCAGTACATTTGGGGTCGGCAGTCGCTTCTGGTTTGATCTGCGTCTTGCCAAGGCCTCTTTTTTGCAGCAAACGCTTGTAACTGATGAGATCGATCTGCATGGTTACAGACTGCTGGTAGTAGAAGATAATGAAATAAATATGGAAATTGTTTGTGAGCTGTTGCGTAATGTCGGGGCCGAATTTGCTACAGCGAGCGATGGTGAAGAGGCAGTCGATTTATTTTGCGAGGCAGAGCCGTTTACTTATGACGCAGTTTTGATGGACATCAGAATGCCAAGGATGAATGGTTATCAGGCTGCTGCTGCTATCAGAGCATTGCCGCGTCCGGATGCTATCTCGGTTGTTATAATAGCGATGACGGCAGACGTGCTGGAAAATGATGTGGAACAGTCACTGGAACAGGGCATGGATGCACATGTTGCCAAACCGTTCGATACCCGTCAGTTTCTGTTTTTACTGCGCGGTTTATTGCAGAATAAAGAAAATATGATTTGTAAATGAATAAAGTATTGACAAAATTAAATAGCCTAATATATAATTTAGGAGCTGGATATTCTGGTAGGTGAGGCTACCACAGGGATATGGATTGCTGCCGCGGAGTGGTGGAGACACCATGAGCAGGTTTGAACAGGCTATGTCGACAACAAGGCATAATCTAATGCAATTTCACCGCCCTGTGGAGTTAAAGCTTGAACAGGGCCGGTTCTGATTGAACTGTAAGGTAAATTTGTTTTATTGCCGCGTCTTTGTTTAAGCATTGACGCGGTTTTTTTATTTGCCGCGGCCAGCCGCAGAATTTTGATTATAGATATTTTATAAAAAGGTGAGGTGAGAAGAATGGACGCAGGAGGCAGTAGGGGCATAAAACCAAAAGGCGAAGAACCAGGAAGCGGTCTGCCGTCAGGGCGTCTGTTCTTCCGCGACAATTACATATAAATACTTTGTCTTTTCGTTGTGTGTCCTACTTTCCTGAAAGTATGCAGTAAAACCGTAAGGAGGTAGAAAACAATGAAAAAGAAATTACTGTTTTTAAAAAATAACCCGCAGGAGATCCTGCATCGTGAGAAGGTCAATGAAAGACTGCGTTTTGCTGCAGCTCATGACGTGAACACAGTTCTGAAGTATTTGGGAACGACTGGCAAAGGATTGCCGTCCGGGATGGTAGAGCAGGCTCGTGAACGGTATGGCGATAATGTTGTGACGCATGGACAAAAAGAATCTCTGTTCACGCGTATCTGCAAAGCTTTTATTAATCCTTTTACAGCGATTTTGTTTGTTTTGGCGGCAGTATCGGCTTTTACAGATATCTGGCTGGCTGATCCGGGTGAAGAAGACGCCGTGACTGTGATTATTATTACGACGATGGTTATGATTTCCGGTATCCTGCGTTTTGTGCAGGAAACGAGAAGCGGTAACGCGGCGGCTAAATTATCGGCTATGATCGAAACTACGACCTGTGTGGAAAGAATGGAAACGGGTCAGCAGGAGATACCACTGGACGAAGTCGTCGTTGGTGATCTTGTTCATTTATCGGCGGGCGATATGGTACCTGCTGATATCCGTATTATTTTTGCCAGGGATCTGTTTGTCAGTCAGTCGGCATTGACCGGTGAAAGTGAACCGGTAGAGAAATATCTTTGCCTGGATGTTCAGGCAGCTTCTATAACAGAAGAACCTAATCTGGCCTTTATGGGCAGTAATGTCATCAGCGGTACAGCGGTAGGAGTTGCCGTAGCAGTGGGCAATGATACGCTTTTGGGCGAAATGGCCAAGGCACTGAACAGCAAGCCTCCGAAAACCAGCTTCGAAAAAGGTGTCAATTCTGTTTCCTGGGTTTTGATACGTTTTATGCTGGTCATGGTGCCGGTAGTTTTGTTTATCAACGGCTTTACCAAAGGTGACTGGATGAATGCGGCCTTGTTTGCAATTTCCGTGGCCGTAGGGCTGACGCCTGAAATGCTGCCGATGATTGTGACGACCTGTCTGGCTAAGGGTGCAGTCGCAATGTCCAGAGAAAAAGTTATTATCAAAAATTTAAATTCGATCCAGAACCTTGGATCTATTGACATTCTCTGCACTGATAAGACCGGTACGCTGACGCAGGATAAGGTTGTACTGGAATATCATCTGGATATTGAAGGAAAAGAAGCGCCGCGGGTATTGCGGCATGCCTTTTTAAACAGTTATTATCAGACGGGTCTGAAAAATTTGATGGATATTGCCATTATCAGCAGGACGAAACTGGAAGAGGAAGAAAACAAAGATCAGCTGGGCGATCTGGAACATTTTTACCAGAAGGTAGATGAGCTGCCCTTTGATTTTGAACGGCGCCGGATGAGTGTGGTAGTAGAAGACCGGAATGGGAAAACGCAAATGATCACCAAGGGCGCCGTAGAGGAAATGCTGAATATTTCGGCTTTTGTCGAATATGCAGGGCGTGTAGTGCCGCTGACGGCTTCTATGAAAAAGCTGGTTATGGAAAAAGTGGATGCGCTTAATGCCGATGGCTTGAGAGTCATTGCCGTAGCGCAGAAAACCAATCCTTCGCCGATAGGAGCTTTTTCGATAGCAGACGAGAACGAAATGGTTTTGATCGGTTATCTGGCTTTTCTGGATCCGCCCAAAGAAACGACTGCAGCTGCGATCAGGGCTTTGCAGGAGCATGGTGTTGCCGTGAAAATACTGACAGGGGACAATGAAAAGGTCACAAAATGTGTTTGCCGTCATGTAGGACTTGCAGCAGAAAAAATGCTGTTGGGTTCTGAGGTGGAAGCTATGAGCAACGAAGAATTGGCGGCAGCGGCAGAGTATACCACTGTTTTTGCCAAATTGGCGCCAGCGCAGAAAGCCAGAGTAGTACGCCTGCTGCGTGAAAATGGACATTCTGTAGGTTATCTCGGCGATGGCATCAACGATGCGGCGGCCATGAAAGCCTCTGATGTTGGTATTTCTGTCGATACGGCCGTGGATATTGCCAAGGAATCGGCGGATGTAATTTTACTGGAAAAAGATTTGCTGGTTTTGGAAAAGGGTATTCTTGAAGGCCGTAAAACATATGCTAATATGATTAAATATATCAAGATGACGGCTTCGTCTAATTTTGGTAATATTTTTTCGGTTTTGATCGCCAGTGCTTTTCTGCCCTTCCTGCCGATGGCATCGATACATCTGATTTTGCTGAATCTGATTTACGATATCTCCTGTACGGCGATTCCCTGGGATAATGTGGACAAAGAGTTTTTGACCAAGCCCAGAAAATGGGATGCTTCCAGTGTCAGCAAATTTATGCTTTGGATCGGTCCTACAAGTTCTGTTTTCGATATTTTGACCTATGCACTGATGTATTTCATCATTTGTCCGGCCGTTGTCGGCGGCCATTTGTTTCACGAACTGAGTGATCCTGCTCAGCAGGCATTATATATCGCTGTTTTTCAGGCTGGTTGGTTTGTTGAGTCAATGTGGACGCAGACGCTGGTTATCCATATGATCAGAACGCCAAAGATTCCATTCCTGCAGAGCCGCGCTTCAGCGCCTGTGACATTACTTACGTTTATTGGTATCGCAGTGCTGACAGTGATACCGCTTACAGCGGTGGGACATGCTATCGGGCTGGCTTCGCTGCCTGGTGAATATTTTAGCTGGCTGGCCGCTATTACTTTGGCATATATGCTTTTGGCTACGATGATGAAAAAACTTTATATCAAGCGCTATGGAGAAATTCTATAGTTGTTTATAGACGCTGGAACGCATATAATATAAAGATACGAAGCGTAATAAATGGGGGAATGGATTAATGCTGGGGACTATCGTCAATACAAGCACGATCATTGCCGGCAGCGTGCTTGGCAGTGTGTTCAGACAGGGGATCAAAGAAAATTACAAAAAAGCACTCTTTGATGCATTGGGATTGGCTACTGTTGCTCTGGGAGCTAATGCAGTAGTCAGCAATATGCCGCAGAGCAGGTTTCCCGTCTTGTTCATTCTTAGTCTGGCGCTGGGCAGCATTATCGGTACTTTGCTTGATATCGACGGCCGCTTCCAGCGTCTGGCAGGGCGGTTCAAAGGCGGGTCCGACCTTGGTCAGGGGCTGTCTACGGCAATACTGCTTTTCTGTATCGGGACCCTGTCTATTCTGGGGCCGATAGAAAGCGCGCTGTATGGTAATAACACTTATCTTTTTACTAATGCTACGCTTGATTTTGTAGCTTCGATGGTTTTGGCTTCCGCATATGGCATCGGCATAGCCTTGGCAGGAGTCGTACTGTTTTGCTGGCAGGGGTCGATCTATCTGCTGGCTGGTTGGCTGGCGCCATTTTTGACAGCTGAGCTGATGACAGAAATTTCGATTATCGGCGGAGTTTTTATTATGAGCTCCGGGTTTGCGATTTTAGAATTAAAAAAGTTTAAGACCTTGAATATGCTGCCGGCACTTATTGTTCCTGCAGTTTGGACACTGCTTTTAAAATGTTTTTCCTGAGTAAAAACGGTCTCATTTGAAAATGAGGCCGTTTTTTAGTTTTTTTAAGTGATTATCTTAACAAAAAAATAAGTTAAAAGTGTAAAATAGCTGTCATAAAACAGGTTGTGGACTTGTAGAAAAACGTGGCGGTGTTATAATAAAACTGTAAGGAGAATTTAAAACAGCGGTTAGGGCCGAAAAGTTAATTGCTTTTTTAAATTCTCAGTGCTATAATATAGTAAAAGATAATTTTTATTTGTTGCGATTACACACTGCAAATAAATCAAAATTTTGAAAGGTGGTGGCAGTAATGCCAAATTTTGCAAACCCGTTTCAAGGTAATGTCAACAGAAAGTTAACCAAAGAAGAATTGATCCAAGCCGTACGTCTGGATATTGCAGGTGAGCTGGAAGCTATTTACTTGTATGATGCCCATGTACAGGCTACTGATGACGAAGTGGCAAAAATGGTTATTTCCGATATTCGTGACGAAGAAAAAGCCCATGTCGGTGAGTTGATGACTTTGCTGCGTTATCTTGATCCTGCTGAAGCAGAACATTTCATTTCCGGTGAAGGCGAAGTTAAGGAAATGCTTGAAGGCCTTGGTATGAAAGCTGCCGGGATTGCCGATGACAAAACGGAAGTTACCAATAAAGCGACTACCGTAGGCAGCCTGCTGGATAAATAGGAGGTATGGTCATGGAATTTTTAATGCGTGATGATGTTAATCTGTCTGCCGAGCAATGGCAGTCTATTGATAGTGCCGTAATCCAAGCGGCAAGAAATGTTTTGGTTGGACGTAAATTTCTACAGATTTACGGTCCTTTGGGTGCCGGTGCACAAAGTGTGAATGTAGATGTGCTGACTCCTGCTGAAAAAGGCAGTGTAGATTTCTTCGGTGAGGAAGAGGAAGCTGTAAAAGTTACAGGCCGCAGTTTTAAAGAGCTGCCAATGATCTATCGTGATTTTGTATTATCCTGGAGAGATATGGAACAGGCCAGACAGATCGGTATGCCGATCGATTTGGGTGCGGTCAGCGCTGCCGCAAATGCCTGCGCTCAGAAAGAAGACCTGATGATTTTTGCAGGGAATCCGAAAGCCGGTTATGAAGGCCTGGCTACGGCAGAAGGTGCTTTTAAAGTAAAAAAATCCGACTGGAGCAAAGATGAAAATGCTTTCAGCGATGTTGTTAAAGGTCTGCAGCATTTTGCGGACAAGAATTTGAGAGGCCGTTATGCTTTGGCAGTCAGCCCTGACCTATATGCACAGTTACAGCGTTTACAGGTCAGCACCGGATTACTGGAAAGCGAACGCATCAAAACACTGGTTGGCGGCGGATTATATATGACTCCGGCGTTAGGTCTTAATAAAGCCGTATTGGTCTGCGCTGAACCGCAGAATATGGATCTTGTTATAGGTCAGGACCTTATTACCGGTTATATGGGTTCTGCTAAGCTGAATCACGAATTCCGTGTATTTGAAACAGCTTTGCTGCGGATCAAATGCAAAGATGCAGTAGTGGTTTTTGGCTGATCGTAAAATTTAAAGCCTGCCGGCATATTATGTCGGCAGGCTTTTTACTATGCAGAATAGCAATACTGAAAGCGTATTAATATTTATTTAATAAAAATACTTGATGTTTAATAATTGAAAATAAGCTATAATAAAATAAAAATGGATTATCGGTATTAAGGAGGCCGGGCATGGATAAAAAACGTGGTTATAATATAAAATATTTATTGCTGTTCACTTCAGCAGCTGCGTTGCTGTGCGCTCTGGCTGCATATATCAGCATTAACGATACCTATAAGTATACCCGTGAAAGAGCAGCTTTTCTGGCGGAAAGCTATGGCTCTCAGACGCGCTACGAACTGATGGATCTTTATGATGACGCTTTTGTCCTACGTGAGCTGATCCAGCAGGGTATGCTGGATGCCAAAGGTACAAAAATAGCCGTACACGAAAAAGGTTTTCGCAATATGTCAGAGCTTGGTATCCAGAGAATGAACAATGTCTGTACAGCCTTTGACGATATGGCTTTGATCACAAATGTATCTTTGGCTATGGCAGAAGGTCCGCTGCAGGACGGTATTCCTGAAAAAACTGTGATTTCCTATTGCTTTCCTTATGAAATCAATAAAAGTGCCCTGGGAAAAAATCTGATGATCCAGCCGAAACGGGATGACGCTATCAGGAAAGTGTATCGCAAGCAGGGCGAGTTGGTGATCGAAGGACCGTTCAGAAGGATTCAGGATAATGAGCTGGTACTGACGGGCAGGGTCGCTGTAAAAAATTCTGACGGTTCACCCTGGGGCTTAGTTGCTGTTACTTTGGATATGAATCCGGCAAGTCCGAAATATGCTTTGCAGAACATCAATTTTGCCGCACTGCAGGGGCAGAAATATCGTTATCATTTATACAAGATAGAAAACGGAGCCAAATTGACGATTGCTGCTTCTGACTATGCGGCAATGGCAATGACAGGCGGAATGAAATATGATATCGAACTGCCGAATGCCAGCTGCATCATAGAGGTAGACAAAGCAGGCGGCTGGGTTGGTAATAATATAATTTTTTTGAATGCAGGGATTGCCTTTTTTGTATGGCTGCTGAGTGTTTTTGCCGTAAAAAAATGGCTGGAAAATAAAGAGGCCCACCGTGAGATTGCAGACAGGGAAGAAATACTGCGTCAGATTGCCGATAATATCAACGGAGGCGTTTTGACACTGGTCAATGATGCCGGCTTCTGCATCCGTTATGCTAACGATGGATTTCTAAAATTGATTGGTTATACAAGGGAAGAATTGGAAAACGTACCTTCGTTTTTGAGGGCGCATTTGATATATGAAGAGGATGCGCCTAAATTTCAGGCATTACTGGATGGTGTCTGGCATCTTAATGATAAGATCGATTTGGAGATGCGCCTGCTGCATAAAAACGGGCATTATATACCTGTTTTGATCCGTGGCAGCGTGGGGATAGATAAAGACGGCATGCTGGTAATGTACTGCGTTATTGTTGATATCAGTGAACAAAAGCGTATCATCCAGGAACTGGAACTTGAGAAGGAGCGTTATGATCTTTTAGTGCAGGCTTCCAACGAAATAATTTTTGATGTGGACGTGTTGCCGGAGCATATTGCCTGGTCGCCTCTGTATCGCAGGATTTTTGGCTTTGAACCTTTTGGTAAGCTTGCTTCTGAGTCTGCGCCTCCGTTAAAATCGGAGCCCGATAAAAATATTGCCGTTATCAGTGCGTTTATCCATAAAATTATTGCAGAGAAGCATTCCGACAGTGAAGAACTGCTGCTCAGTTATGCCAATGGCGAGCAGCACTGGTTCAGGATCCGGGCTAACTGCATCATCAAAAAAGAAACAGTGATCCGCCTGGTAGGCAAGCTGGATAATATTGATGCAGAAATGCTTGAAAAAGAAAAGCTGCAGGACATGAGCCGTATCGATCAGCTGACAGGAGTTTATAATAAAGCCGGCTTTAAAACTGTGGTGGAACCACTGTTGAAAGAAAGCGGTTCGGGCAGCTTTATCTTCACTGACCTAGATAATTTTAAAACAGTCAACGATACCTTAGGGCATCAGACAGGCGATAAAGTTTTACAGGAAATGGCAGCAAAGCTGCAGCAGTTTTTCCGTTCCGACGATATTATCGGTCGTTTTGGCGGTGACGAATTTTATATTTATGCACCGGGGCTTTCGCCGGAGGCGACAGTCAAAAGGGCGGAGGATTTATGCCGTATCCTGCATACTACCTATGATGGCGTTACTGTTTCTGCCAGCATTGGCATTTGCTATTTCCCTGAGCATGGCCGGGATTTTGACAAGCTGGTGCATTTGGCTGATGTGGCCGCGTATGTTGTAAAAGAAAGAGGCAAGGGCGGTTATCATGTGTATGAGCCAGGTGATAAAATTTAATTTTGCTTGCTATTGCCGGCAAAAGATGCTAAAGTTAATTTAATATCATAAGTCGATCCACTGGGGGCGCATTATGCTGAGAGGCCGCAAGGCCGACCCTTAGAACCTGATTTCCGGGTAATGCCGGCGTAGGGAAGTGGCGTAAGCGCGAGCCAAAGCCAATTTCCTGTGGGAGATTGGCTTTTTATTTTGAAGGGGGAGTTTAATAATGGCAACACAGATGCAGTTGGCCCGTCAGGGCATAATCACAGAAGCGATGCTTCAGGTAGCGGCGCAGGAACAGTTGGCGCCTGAGGTCATCAGGGCTGGTGTAGCGGCAGGAACAATAGCTGTTTGCTGCAATATCAACCACAAAAATCTTGTGCCGCGCGGTGTAGGTCAGGGCTTGGCAGTCAAGGTCAATGCCAATATCGGTACTTCCAGCGCTTATCCTGATCCTGAACCTGAGCTGGCTAAGCTGCGCGCTGCTATTGATGCCGGTGCCGATTCTGTGATGGATCTTTCTACAGGCGATAATATCGACGCTTCACGTAAGGCTATCATTGCTGCATCCACTGTAATGGTTGGTACGGTACCGATTTATCAGGCAACAGTAGAAACTATTAAAAAACGCGGTGCCGTTGTTGAAATGACGAAAGAGGACCTGTTTGAAGTTATTCGTCAGCAGGCTGCCGACGGTGCTGATTTTATGACGATCCACTGCGGTATCAACCGTCAGGTTCTGCACGCTCTTGTCAGCGAAGGGCGCGTTATGGACGTTGTCAGCCGCGGCGGCAGTTTTATTACCGGCTGGATGCTGCATAATGATCGTGAAAATCCTTTATATGAATATTATGATGAAATATTGGACATCTGCGCGGAGTATGATGTAACGATCAGTTTAGGTGACGGACTGCGGCCCGGCTGCCTGGCAGATGCTACAGACAGGGCTCAGATTCAGGAGCTTTTGAATTTGGGGGAATTGACCCAGCGGGCCTGGCAGCGCGGTGTACAGGTAATGGTTGAAGGACCGGGACATGTTCCGTATAATCAGATTGCAGCTAATATGCAGCTGCAGAAGCGTTTATGTCATGGTGCGCCTTTTTATGTTTTGGGGCCATTGGTAACTGATATAGCGCCTGGTTACGATCATATTACTTCTGCCATTGGCGGTACTCTGGCCGCGGTCAGCGGCGCTGACTTTTTATGTTATGTAACGCCGGCCGAACATTTGGGGCTGCCTGACATTGATGATGTACGTGAAGGCGTGATCGCAACGAGGATCGCGGCTCATGCTGCCGATATTGCCAAGGGACTGCCCCAGGCTATAGCCTGGGACAGGGAAATGGCTGTCGCACGTAAAAATCTTGACTGGCCGGAACAGATTCGTCTGGCACTCGACCCGGTGAAGGCGCAGGCTTACCGCGACAAGAAGAATAAGGCGGAGGATGAAGCTTGTTCCATGTGCGGCGATTACTGCGCTGTCAAGATCGTGGGACAATATTTGGAAGCGCACAGGAAAAAACAATAATAACCGTAAAAAGAGGACTTACATATGTAAGTCCTCTTTTTTATCAGTCTTTGTATAAATAATCCTGTACTTTGCTGTGACTGTCTTCAGGTCCGACCATGATGAAGACGTCCCCCGCTTCGAAAAGCGCGTAGGGGCCCGGCGAAACGATCAGCTCTTCGCCTTTGCGGATAGCGACGACGGTAACACCGGTACTTTGCCAGAAGTTTATTTCCGAGATCATCTGTCCCAGGAAACGGCAGTCTTGAGTTATTTTTACTTCATAAGGCAAGATAGGTGATGCCAAACGGAATTTTTCAATATATTCAAGCAGCTGATGGACATTATCTAAAATATCGTCCTGTTGTTTTTTCTGTTGTTCCGATAAGGTTTCGATATTTTTTTTCAGTTCGGTAATGGTAGAAATATTGCGGAAACGGCTTACCAGCTGTGAGGCCCGTTCGGCCGAAAGCACTGTGCTGCCGCTGCCTGATTCAATGGCGACGATGCCGACATCCTGCAGCATGAACATGGCGCGGCGGATCGTTTCAGGAGAAACGGCATAATGAGCTGCAAGCATGGAGCGTCCGTAAATTTTTTCGCCGGTCTTATATTTGCCGGCAGCTATCTTGGAAGCGATATCGATAGCGATTTTCTGATAGATTGGTTCTGCTATTTTGTGTTTGTTAGCCATGGTATAGTCCTTTACAGTAAAAATTTAGTAAAAATCAACAGGCTTAAAATTTATATTTGTCTGCTGGCAAGGCGCAGCAGCAGACTCCACAAGTGGCCTGACAGGCGGCTGCGGAGATTTCCCGAAACAAACTGTTAACTGACAGCTGCAGATCTTCGCAGTGTAAAAAAGTAATTAAAGTAAATTGACAAGCTTTTATAAGTAAGTTAAACTAAAAAACAGATAGAAGCAACTCAATAATAACATAAAGTTGTCGGATTGAAAAGGGGGGAGTTTTGATGAAGAAAAAAATACTGCAGCTGTTGGGTATGGTTTTGTTTGTAGGCCTGCTGGCAGGCTGCGGCAGCAATAATGAAAAAACGGTAGTTTTTTCTGATGCCGGCTGGGACAGTGTGAAGTTTCATAACGCGGTAGCCGGTTTGATTGCAGAAAAGGCTTATGGTTTAAAAGTAGAAACGATGAACGGCTCGACGCCGATTATGGAAGCGGCGCTGGTGCGCGGTGATGTGGACGTAAATATGGAGCTCTGGACGGATAACGTTGCTACCTATCAGGCTGATAAAGCCGCTGGTGGGATAGTCGATCTGGGAATCAACTTCGATGATAATAAACAGGGCCTGTATGTACCGCGTTATGTGATCGAAGGTGATCCCCAGCGCGGCATTGCGCCGATGGCGCCTGATCTGCACAAGGTTTCTGATCTGGCCCGCTACAGTAAACTTTTTGTGGATGAAGAAAATCCTTCCAAAGGGCGTATTTACGGAGCCATCCCCGGTTGGGCGGTCGATGAAGTAATGTTTAAAAAGTATAAGCACTACGGGCTGGATAAAAATTATGTGTATTTCCGTCCAGGCAGCGAGGCGACCTTGAGCACAGCCTTTGTAACGGCTTACGAAAAAGGTTTGCCGATCGTTGGCTATAATTGGGAACCAACCTGGATCAGCGGCAAGCTGGATCTGGTGCTTTTAGAAGACGCGCCGTATAATCAGGCCGGGTTTGAAGCAGGTGAAACAGCTGCGCCATCAGTAGTTGTCATGGTATCGGCTAACAGCCGTTTTCCAAAACGGCAGCCTGAGTTTACAGAGTTCCTGAAAAAGTATCATACTTCCAGTGCTTTAACAGCGGAAGCTCTCGCTTATATTGCCGATAATAAGGCGACTTATGACCAGGCGGCCCGTTGGTTTTTACAAAAACATGATAATCTGCTTACGCAATGGCTGCCGCCCGATAAGGCCCAGACCATGCGGGCTGCGTTAAAAGAACAGTAAGGGGGCGGGCATATGACAAGTTGGTTGTTGAATTTTCCTAATATCAATCTGAATATAGCAGAACCGATAGATGAATTTGTACGTTACATCAATATTAATTACGGCGAGGTTTTTGTTGCCGCCAAAAAGATGCTCAGTATTTTTATTAACGGCATCAACGGCGCACTGGATATGATTCCCTGGTGGCTGATGATTCTGCTGGTAGTTTTTGCCACAAAAAAACTGATGAACAGCTACAGAAACGGCATCATTTACGGCGGCCTGCTGTTTATGATCGGTGCCTGCGGGTATTGGCATATGATGAATGAAACTTTAGCTATCGTGATCACGGCAGTAATTTTTTCATTGCTGATAGGTTTGCCGATCGGGATCGCTCTGGCGGCGGTACGCGGCGCTGATACGATAGTGCGGCCGATACTGGACGCGATGCAGACGATGCCGACCTTTGTTTATATGATACCGGCAGTTATGCTGCTGGGACCAGGAAAGGTGCCGGCGGTTCTGGCAACAGTAGTTTATGCTGTGGTACCTGTTATCAGGCTGACCAGTCACGGTATCCGCCAGGTCGATCAGGAGGTTGTTGAGGCCTCCCGCTCGTTTGGTTCCTCCAGCTGGCAGACTTTGTTTAAGGTGCAGATACCTCAGGCGCTGCCAACGATCATGACCGGTATCAACCAGACGATGATGATGGCGGTGGCGATGGTAGTTACCTGTGCCATGATCGGTGCGAACGGACTTGGTATGGAAGTTTTGATCGCTATTAACCGTATGGAATCCGGACGCGGCATTATCGCCGGTTTCGCCATTGTTATTATTGCGATCATTATTGATCGTCTGACACAGAGCCTGGTGCAGAAGGAGGGTAAATGATGCAGGAAAAAGATACTGTTTTAGAAGTGAAAAACTTATATAAATTGTTTGGTCCCTATGACTTCCTGGATGAAAGAAAAGCTGCCTTCAAGCTGTTGGAGCTTGGAGCCAGCCGGATGGACGTTATGGAAACGACAGGTATCATGGCTGCGATCAGCGATGTTTCCTTCAGCGTCAAAAGAGGTGAGCTTTTTGTACTGATCGGTTTATCAGGCAGTGGTAAATCAACTATCGTACGCTGCCTTAATATGCTGCATAAGCCGACAAAGGGCGAAATTCTGATCGATGGCGAGGACATTACCAAATATAATGAAAAACAGCTGCAGGAGCTGAGGCGTACGAAGGTTTCCATGGTCTTTCAAAACGGCGGGCTTTTGAGCCATCGCGATGTACTGGGTAACGTGGCCTATGGCTTGGAAGTACGCGGTGTCGGCAAAGAAGAACGTGAAAATAAGGCTATGGAAATGATCAATATGGTCGGACTGACGGGTTATGAGCACGAAAAACTCAGCAGCTTGTCAGGCGGGATGAAACAGCGTGTAGGTATAGCCAGGGCGCTTGCTAATGATCCTGATATACTTCTGATGGATGAAGCTTTTTCGGCGCTTGATCCTCTGGTCAAAAACGATCTGCAGTTTGAGCTGCTGCGGATCCAGGAACGCATGGGTAAAACTATTGTTTTCATTACCCATGATATCAACGAAGCCTTTAAGCTTGGTAACAGAGTAGGTATCCTGCGCGACGGCAGAATGGTGCAGATCGATACGCCGGAGCAGATGCTTGCAAACCCTGCAGATGATTATGTTAAGAAATTTATCCATAATGTCAATACCAGTAAGGTCTTTTGCGTGCGTAATATTATGTCTACGCCCAGCTGTATCGTTAAAGACAGCGATGGTGCCAATACGGCACTTACCAGTATGCGCGCCAACGGCGTGTCCAGCGCTTATGTGGTCGGAGACCATATGAACTTCATCGGTATCGTTACCCTGGAGGGAGCTTTGGCTGTCCGTGACGGGAAAAAGACTTTCAGCGAAGCGATCATACGCGATGTGCTCCAGGTCAACGATCTGGACGCTCCCGTTGCTGATATAGTGCCTTTGGCAGCTAATGCTGCCTTTCCGCTGGCCGTGGTTGATGAAGAAAAAGTATTCCGTGGTATTATCACCAAGGCTTCTGTCTTGTCTTCCTTTGTTGCCTGAAAATCAGCAGATGTTAAAAATAAAAGAAGAGCTGCCAAAGCAGCTCTTCTTTTATTTGGTCATAAGGCTATTTTGGCGAGATGATCGCCGTCAAGCCTATAGCCGTAATTTTTGCGCGGGTCCCAATAATTGACCCGTACAATGTCGCCCTCTTGTAAAGCTTTTTCTAATTCTGTGCTGTCTAAAAGCCCCTTGCGGGTAATAAGATTTGTCAGAATAGTAAAGTTTTCCGCCTGTACTTCGATAGAATTAGCGATACAGTCTTTGCCGCTGTCACTGCCGTCACTTTTCAGCAGATCAAGATAAACACTGCGTCCTTTCAGATATTCGCTGATATCAAAGGCAAGCTTGTCAATGCCTTTGGCATCCTGGTCAAAAAGTCGTGGAGTTTTATTAAAAACGACCACGATGCCTGCGTGAGCTTTGGCTAAGATGTTGATAGGTTTTCCGCCGTGTTTGTTTGGTATAGTCAAGTGAGCTGTGGCAGCGTCATTGGCTGTATCTATTTTAATCCTGGGAATACGGGCTTGAAGAGCATTTGCAATGTAGTTAACAATCGTCTGCAAATTCAACACCTCCGTAGCATTATTATAGCATTTGTCAATAAATTGAGTAGTTTTAAAAATTTACAAAATACTTGCATAATATTCACATGTATACATGCGAAGGAAATTTACAAAAGTGATTAAATAGTGTATACTAATTGTGTGAGCAAGGGTGAACTATGTCTTGCCGCACATTTATTTTGCGTATCACTGGAACCGATAAGGCCGGTTCCCATATCTTGTACTCTAATTAAAAGAAAGAAGGGGATCAAATGACAAAAATGAAAACTATGGACGGTAATACGGCAGCGGCGTATATATCTTATGCGTTCACCGATGTCGCAGCTATCTACCCTATTACCCCGTCCTCTACCATGGCCGAAGTTGTAGACGAATGGGCTGCTCAAGGTCAGAAAAATGTTTTTGGTCAAACTGTAAAAGTATTGGAAATGCAATCTGAAGCTGGTGCTGCCGGTGCCGTACACGGTTCTTTGCAGTCCGGTGCTTTAACAACAACCTACACTGCTTCGCAAGGTCTCCTTCTGATGATTCCTAATATGTACAAAATGGCAGGCGAACTGCTGCCGGGCGTGTTCCATGTTTCTGCCCGTGCTTTAGCTGCCAGCTCACTGTCTATTTTTGGCGACCACCAGGACGTTATGGCTACACGCCAGACAGGTTTTGCGCTGCTTGCTGAAAGCGGAGTCCAGGAAGTTATGGATCTGTCGGCAGTGGCTCATTTGTCTGCTATCAAAGGTCGTGTTCCTTTTATTAACTTCTTTGACGGTTTCCGTACTTCCCACGAAATTCAGAAAATAGAAACTCTGGCTTATGATGATCTGGCTAAACTGATCGATTATGATGCGGTCACTGCTTTCCGTAATCGCGGGCTCAATCCCGATAATCCGGTCGTTCGCGGCACTGCTCAAAATCCTGATATCTATTTCCAGACCCGTGAAGCTGTAAACTCTTACTATGAAGCTTTGCCCGGTATCGTTGAAGAATATATGAACGAGATCAACAAGCTGACTGGACGTAAATATGGTCTGTTCAACTATTATGGTGCTCCGGATGCGGAAGAAATCATCATCGCTATGGGCAGCGCCTGCGAAACGATCCAGACTGTTGTCGAAAAACTCAACGCTGAAGGCAGGAAGGTCGGCCTTCTGGCTGTGCATCTGTATCGTCCGTTCTCGATCAAACATTTTATGGCTGCTGTTCCTAAAACAGTTAAACGTATTGCTGTTATGGACCGTACCAAAGAACCCGGTTCCTTTGGTGAACCGTTATACATGGATGTGCGCGGCGCTTTCTACGAAGCAGAGATTTCACCGCTCATCATCGGCGGCCGTTATGGCCTGGGCAGTAAAGAGCTGACTCCGTCTGAAGTGCTGGCGGTTTTTGAAAATCTTACTGCAGCAGAACCGAAAAATAATTTCACTGTAGGCATCGTTGACGATGTTACCAATACCTCTTTGGCGGTAACTACCTCGCTGGATACTACTCCTGCCTCTACCAAAAGCTGTAAATTCTGGGGCCTGGGCAGTGACGGCACTGTCGGCGCCAACAAAAGCGCGATCAAGATTATCGGCGACCATACGGATATGTATGCGCAGGGTTACTTCTCCTACGATTCTAAAAAATCCGGTGGTATCACTGTCTCGCATCTGCGCTTCGGACATGAGCCGATCCGCGCTCCGTATCTGATCACTTTTGCAGACTTTGTAGCCGTACATAATCAGTCTTATGTAGACAAATATGATGTTACCGCAGGCCTGAAAAAAGGCGGTACCTTCCTTTTGAACTGCAACTGGTCTATGGAAGAGCTGGAAACGCATCTGCCGGGCAATATCAAACGCTACATTGCTAAAAATGCTGTTAATTTCTATACTATCGACGCGGTGAAGATCGCTCAGGAAATCGGTTTGGGCGGACGTATCAATATGATCATGCAGTCAGCCTTTTTCAAACTGGCGGATATTATTCCTTTGGCTGATGCCGTCAAGTATCTGAAAGAAGCTGTCGATCATTCCTACGGACTGAAAGGCCAGGCTATTCTTGACATGAACTATGCGGCTATCGACCGCGGTGTCGATGCTATTGTGAAGATCGATGTACCTGCAGCCTGGGCTGATGCTGCTGGTGACGCCAATATCGCAGTTACCGGCAACGAATTTATCGATAATATCCTGACTCCAGTCAATCGTCTGGAAGGCGATAACCTGCCTGTCAGCACCTTTAATAAAAATGTCGACGGTACTTTCCCCAGCGGCACTTCCGCTTACGAAAAACGCGGTATCGCGATCAATGTACCGGAATGGCAAATGGATAAATGTATCCAGTGCAACCAATGTTCCTTCGTTTGCCCGCATGCAGTCATCCGTCCTGTTCTGATGACAGAAGCAGAAGCTGCCAACGCTCCGCAGGGACTGGAATACAAAGATGCCATCGGAGCTAAAGAACTTAAATTCCATATGGCTATTTCACCGCTGGATTGCACCGGCTGCGGCAACTGCGCGCAGGTTTGCCCGGCTAAAGAAAAAGCCCTGGTTATGAAACCTCTGGAAAGCCAATTGGCCAAAACTGCTCATTGGGATTATACTGCCCATCAGGTTACGGCCAAACCTAATCCGATGAACAAAAATACTGTCAAAGGCGTTCAGTTTGAACAGCCCTTGCTTGAGTTCTCCGGCGCCTGTGCCGGCTGCGGCGAAACTCCGTATGCCAAACTGGTTACACAGCTTGTTGGTGACCGCATGATGATCGCCAACGCTACGGGCTGTTCCTCAATCTGGGGTGCCAGTGCGCCTTCCATGCCGTATACTACTAACAGCAAAGGGCATGGTCCCAGCTGGGCAAATTCCCTTTTCGAGGATAATGCCGAATATGGTTTGGGTATGTACCTGGGTGTAAAACAATCCCGCGAACGTGTTGCTGAAATGGTAAAAGCAGCTTTGGCTGCCGAGATTCCGGCTGATCTGAAAGCAGCAATGCAGGATTGGCTCGATAATATGGACGTCAGCGAAGGCACTCGTGAACGTGCGGAAGCATTGACGGCCGTTTTGGAAAAATATCAGGACCAATGCGATAAATGCGCAGCTCTGTATAAAGAAAAACAATTCTTTGTCAAGCGCAGTCATTGGATCTTTGGCGGCGACGGCTGGGCTTATGACATCGGTTACGGCGGTCTGGATCATGTTCTGGCTTCGGGTGAAAACGTTAACGTTATGGTTTTTGATACCGAAGTTTATTCAAATACCGGTGGTCAATCGTCCAAAGCCACACCGGCTGCAGCTATTGCCAAATTTGCTGCCAGCGGCAAAAAGACCAAGAAAAAAGATCTGGGCATGATGGCCATGAGCTATGGTTATGTTTATGTGGCTCAGATTTCTATGGGTGCCGATAAGAATCAAACTTTGAAGGCGATTGCAGAAGCGGAAGCTTATGACGGACCGTCCCTTATCATTGCTTATGCTCCGTGTATCAACCACGGATTGAAAGCGGGTATGGGCTGCAGCCAGCTGGAAGCTAAACTTGCTGTAGACTGCGGTTATTGGGCAACCTACCGTTATAATCCTGCTTTGAAAGAAAAAGGTGAGAATCCTTTCGTATTGGATTCTAAAGAGCCTACTGCTGATTTCAGAGAATTCCTTTTGGGCGAAGTTCGTTATTCTTCCCTGCTCAAACAGTATCCTGAAACAGCTGAAGCACTGTTCGCCAAAACTGAACAGGATGCTAAAGAACGTTTGAACAACTATAAACGTTTGGCTGGCAAAGCATAAACCCTGCTGTAATAAAAAACAAACCGCCGTCGGTTTTGACGGCGGTTTTTGTTTTCGGGTGTGCTGTGCAGTCTACGGCATTCAAGAGGTATTTGTTGGAACTTGACGAGAAGGCATATTTGCCGTATAATATCAAAATAGCACGGAGAGGTGGTCGAGTGGTTTAAGGCTCTGGTCTTGAAAACCAGCGAGGTGCAAGCCTCCGTGGGTTCGAATCCCACCCTCTCCGCCATATTTTTACAACAGCGTTGTAGGGGCCTCGTAATAAATATTTGCGTTGGTACTCTTGAAAAAAATATCAGGATAGTGTATACTATCTAAGTAAGTCAAACGGAGTGGTACTCAAGTGGCTGAAGAGGACGGTTTGCTAAATCGTTAGACGGGGTGACTCGTGCGTGGGTTCGAATCCCACCCACTCCGCCACTATTAAAAGTTTCAGAGCCTTCGAGATTTTTCTCGAAGGCTCTTTTTCTATGTCTGGATAAAGTTTTAAAAGTTTTTCTGGTTTAAATACGCTGTTTCTGTGTAATAAACTTATCAGAAAATGAATAGAAAAAAATTTAAAGTGGCTTTTTATGAAGAAATAGTTGAATATTTGGAAGTTAGTAATACAATGAAAACATAACTTTGTTAAGCTTGAGGGGGCGAAAATAGTGAAATCAGAAAATAATATTGTTGAGGGTGCGCTTAAGGTCCACAAACTTACCTTTTGGGAAGCTGCCATGATCATTGTCGGCGCTAACATCGGGTCCGGCATTTTAGGACTGGCCTATTCTGCCAGAAAAGCCGGCTGGCCGGTATTGATGCTGTGGCTGATCATAGCAGGATTTTTTACGACGGCGTCAATGCTGTATGTGGCTGAAACTACGTTAAGGACCAGAAAGGTCATGCAGCTGCCGGGACTTGCTAAAAAATATGTGGGCGAGCTGGGAGCCTGGCTTGTCTTTATCTCAGTGGCGGCAAATACCATTGGCTGCCTGATTGCTTATACTAATGGCAGCGGCAGGATTTTAAGCGAGATGTTCGGTCTTTCTACACAGATCGGCAGTTTGCTTTTTTCTGTTCCGGCTGTCATTGTAGTCTGGTTTGGCCTGAAAGCGACCGGCGTAGCAGAGAAAGTTATCAGCTTTGGAATGATGGCGTTGCTGGCGGTGATCATAGCAGCATCTTTTTTAGCTGAGAACTCTGATTTGTCCAATGCGATTTTTACAAACTGGACTTATGCGATACCGGTTTTCAATGTTGCGATCTTTTGTTATATCGCTCAGTATGCCGTTCCTGAACTGGCAAGAGGTTTGGCACATGATCAGCAGAAGCTGGCGCCGGCTATTGTTACGGGAATGTCATTGACGATGGTTTTGCTGGCTTTGGTGCCGCTGGCAGTACTTTCTTTGACGGGGCCGGAAAATGTAACGCAGGTAGCAACTATTGCCTGGGGCAAGGCTTTGGGTGAATGGGCCTTTTTTACGGCCAATCTGTTTGCTCTTGCTGCGATGATGACTTCCTATTGGGCGGTTGCCGGCAGTTTTCTTACCAACATCGTGGATAAGTTTAATTTTAAATCGGAGGACGATGTTAAGACCAGGCTGTTTGTTTTGGCATGTGTGGTTATTCCTCCGTTTATTTTGGCGTATAGCGGCTTGGTAAGCTTTGTCGACGCTATTTATCTGGCTGGTACGTTCGGCGGTGTCATTATGTCCGTGCTGCCTGTTTTGATGCTGCGTTCGGCAAGGAAAACAGGTGATATGGAACCTTCATGGCAATGCGGCTGGATAGCGTCTGCCTGGGTGCAGTGGTCAATGATCGTTTTATTCTGCGGTGCTGCTTTGTATGCTGTTTTAGGGTTGTTTGGCCTGCTGCCTGCCGCCTGGTAAGGAGATGACGAAAATGAAAATTTTTGCAAAAGATAAAGTCGTTTTTAACTTCAGTAAAACTAATCAGCCGGTATATTTTGTGGAACCCGGAGAAACGTTTTGGGTCGAAACCGATGATTGTTATAGCGGGCAGATAAAAACAGAAACGGTTTTAAGACCTGATATCGATATAGGTATTATGGACTGTTCTGTGGGTCCTATCGCTGTGAGCGGGGCTGAACCGGGTGACGTTCTCTGCGTTGAGGTACTGGCTATTCAGCTGGCTGAGCAGGGGGTGATGGTTACATCTCCCGGTTTGGGAGTGCTGGGTGAAAAAATCACAGAAGCGCACACTAAAATAATTCCTATCAAAAATGGCTTTGCTGAATTCAATGAAAAAATAAGACTGCCGTTAACGCCGATGATCGGCGTGCTTGGCGTTGCTCCGGCGGAAGGCAGCGTGCATTGCGCTGTTCCAGGTGATCACGGTTCTAATATGGATACCAAGCTCATTAAGGTCGGCTCCAAAGTGTATTTGCCGGTATTTGTCAGCGGTGCCAATTTGGCGTTGGGCGATCTGCATGCCTGTATGGGTGACGGCGAGCTGAGCGGGACGGGAATAGAGACAGCCGGCAGAGTATGCCTGCAGGTGGAAGTTATCAAAGACCGGAAGCTGGCGCGCCCGATGCTTGAAACTCCTGATGCTGTTTATACGCTGGCCAGCAGAGCTGATATTCAGGAAGCTATCCAAACAGCAGTGCATGACATGGTAGAATTTTTAATGCTGAAAAAAGAATTGGATTTTGCTGATGCCTACAGACTGTTGAGTGCTGCCTGCGATATTCAGATCAGCCAGTTGGTGAATGATAATATCACTGTAAGGGTAAAAGCACCGAAACTGGATCTGCAGTTGGAGTCTGTTTTCTGAAACAGCAGAATAAACATAAAAAAATAAAACCACCCGTAATAAACAGGGTGGTTTTATTTTCAGCCCAGGCCGTTGAAGCGTGCCAAAGTATCATAAACTGTATGCGCCAGCTTATTTTTGTAAGCAGCAGGCAGCTGTTTTAAAACAGCAGATTCTTCTATCAAAGCTGCCAGGCTGTTTAAATTCGACATTTGGCAGCAGTTGGGCAGCAGGATATTGCTGATGATCAGCGACAGAGCGGGCAAATGTGTTTCCGGCTCCTGCTGCCAGTTATCAGGCAGGGCTTGTGCTATTGCAGTTTCTAAAAGAGTGGCGATATTTGTCATGATAGACCTCGGTTTTCGGTTTCTTGAAAATAGTATAACATAGGAAGGCTGATGTTGCTGAAACTGTAGACAAAAAAGAATTAATAGCATATAATTTGATGTAATATAAATAAAATAGTTAGAAGAATTTCAATAATATGCTTGTGTAATAATTTATGGGGAATTAAAAAGTTGGGTGTGAAAACGTGTACCATTATAAATTACAGGTATTGATTTTAAGCCAGGATAATCGTATATATGATGCTGTCAGTGCTCTTGAACCGCTGGCTGGTTTTGAGTACGAGCTGCTTTTAAGGCAGTCGGCAGACGCAGCTGTTAAAACTGCTGATGTTATTGTCTGTGAATTGTCAGGAGCAGTTTTGGCAGAGCTTGTCAAAAACTCTAAGCCGGATGCCGCAATAGTTTTTTGTGCTGAGCCGCAAACTGCAGAGCAGCTGGATGCAGCTGTTTACCAGTCGCTGACAGATCTTTGGATCAGGCCATGTACTGAAGCTTTTGTGGCTTTTAGGCTGCACAGACTTTTTGAACATATCAAGATCATAAAAGACTGCCATTTGGCGCAGCGTTATCTTGATACCGGAATCAACAGTATTCCCAGCCTGATCTGGTTTAAAGATATCCGCGGCGCGCATTTAAAGGTCAATGACAGTTTTTGCCGTGCCGTTGGTAAGACTAAGGTAGATGTTGAGGGCCGCGGCCATTATTATATCTGGGATATGAAAAAGGAAGAATACGAGCAGGGTGAGTATATTTGTCTGGAATCGGAAGAGATCGTCCTGCAGGAAAAGAAAACCTGTATTTTCGACGAAAAGGTCAAAACTAAGCATGGAATGCGGCAGTTTAAGACTTACAAGTCGCCGATTTTTGATGATAATGAGCAGTTGATCGGCACTGTTGGCATCGCGCACGACGTCACTGATCTGGAAAATATGGGGGCGGAGCTGGAAGTTATCCTGCGTAATCTTCCTTTTGCGGTTTTGCTGACTAACGAGGCCGGCAAGATCATCAATGCCAATGATATCTGCTCGCAGTATTTTACAGAAGGAAAAGAAGCTATGATCGGGCAGGAGTATCAGCAGTGGAAGCAGCAGAATTTAGCTGATATGAGTGAGATCAACGCAAAAGGCTATGCCGATGCAAAAGTGCTTGTCGGGCGGCGTGAAAAAAATCTGGAAATTTACGAAAAGCCTATTTTTGATGTTTTCGGTACGGCTGTAGGTATGCTGTGTATGTGCCGCGACGTAACTGTTGAACGGCTGCTGGAAAAGAAAATTATTTACAGTGCCAACACCGACCAGCTGACAGATCTTTATAACCGCCGTTATTTTTATGAATATATGACGCGTAATAAAATCATGTCTAAGCATGTCAACCTTTTTTATATCGACCTTGATAATTTTAAAAAGATCAACGATGAATATGGACATCAGGCCGGCGATACGGTTTTGGTAATGGTAGCCAAGCTGCTGAAGCAGACCTTCGGAGCTGAATTTATTGCCCGTGTCGGCGGCGACGAGTTTTTAGCGGTAGTTTTAGGCTCGAAGACAGATGCGGAGCTGGCAATTTTGGCAGAAAGATTTTTGAGCAGTCTGCAGCAGACGATTGCCGACAATGCTAAGTTCGCCGTGCTGTCAGCCAGCATCGGTATTGCCGTCAGCAATGCGCTTACGGATGTCGACCTGCTGATACGTCAGAGTGACTCGGCCTTGTATGAAGCCAAAAGAAATGGCAAGAAACAGTATAAAATATATCACAAATGACCATAAAAGCACTTTGCCGGGTATATAAAGGTAAAGTGCTTTTAGTTTTCCGGCGTATCAGAAAAAATTTATTGATATTTTAACAATGATAATGTAATTATTATTTGTTGCAATTATAATCATTAATGGTTAAAATTAAGATATAAATAAAATATATTGATAAAAGGAGCGATTATTATGGCAGTTGTACATATTACTAATGAAACTTTCGAAAAAGAAGTTATGCAGGCTGAAGGGAAAGTCCTGGTAGATTTTTGGGCATCCTGGTGCGGCCCCTGCCGTATGCTGGGACCGGTTATTGATCAGCTGGGCAGCGAACTGACTGATGTGAAAGTCTGCAAGATCGATGTTGATGCCAATCAGGATCTGGCAGCAAAGTATAAAGTTGAAACGATTCCTACCCTGGTCGTGTTTGAAGGCGGCAAGGAAGTGAAACGTTCTGTCGGCGTACAGCCGAAGCCGGCTATTTTGGCAATGCTGAAATAAATTGCGGCTGGGAAGCGGTGAAACTATGACTGAAAAACAAATTATGACTGATGTTTTGATCGTCGGCGCAGGTACTGCGGGCTTGACGGCGGCAGTCTATGCCGCTCGTGCTGGTAAATCTGTTAAACTGGTCGAGCAGTATTTGCAGGGCGGGCAGATCATCAATGCTTCGCATGTAGAGAATTTCCCCGGCTTTGAATCCATTGCCGGCTTTGAATTTGCCGAAGCACTTTATAATCAGGCTATCAAAATGGGTGCGGAAATCGTTTACGATAAAGTGACCGGACTGCAGGATTACGGCAGCCATAAAGGCGTACAGACTGAATATGGCGGCGAACTGCTTGCAAAAGCAGTGATTCTGGCGACCGGTGCGCGGGTGCGTCCGCTGGGCCTGGAAAATGAAGACCGTTTTATTGGTTCCGGCGTTTCCTACTGCGCTACCTGTGACGGAGCCTTTTTTAAAGATAAAAACGTGGCCGTTGTCGGCGGCGGTAATACAGCGCTCGATGATGCGCTGGTATTGAGCTTTACCAGTAAAAAGGTTTATCTCATCCATCGCAGCGATACTTTCAGCGGCGAAAAACGGTTGCTGGAAAAGCTGCAGGAGCATGATAACGTTGTTTTCATTCTTGACAGTGAAGTAACAGCCATCAATGGCTCTGAACGGCTGGAGTCGCTGGGCATCCGCAATAAGGTCAGCGGCGAGGAACAGACGCTGGATGTCGATGCCGTTTTTATCGCTATCGGCCATGTTCCGGATAATAAAGCTTTCGCATCTTTGGTTGAGCTGGACGCTTATGGTTACATTAAAACTGATGAAAATTGTGCGACTTCCTGTCCCGGCATTTATGCTGCCGGCGACGGCCGCGTTAAAAAGGTGCGCCAGCTGACGACGGCTGCCGCTGATGGTACGGAAGCTGCCCTGGCAGCTTGCGATTACATTGACCTTTTATGATGGACGAATGGGTGGAACAATCTTTTTAAGGATCGTGATACCTGATGAATATTGATTTGGATATGTACCAAATGACTGCTGTAGCAGTAGTTGTATACTATGTTGGCCTGCGTTTAAAACGCAGGTTCAATATTTTTGACCAGTACTGTATCCCGGCTCCGGTTATCGGCGGCGTTCTGTTTTCTCTGCTGAATCTGGTCATGACGACCGGAGGCTTTTGGCAGTTGACGCTGGATACATCGCTGCAGGGATTTTTTATGACGATGTTTTTTACCAGCATTGGTTATACGGCCAGCTTGCGTATGCTGAAAGAAGGCGGACTCAGCGTTTTGAAGCTGGTAGCTGTCTGCGCCGTGCTTATCGTTCTGCAGAACCTTGTTGGTATCGGACTGGCCTCTGTTTTTAATTTGGGGCCGCTGATCGGTATGGCAACGGGTTCGATCCCTATGGTCGGCGGGCATGGTACGGCTGGTTCCTTCGGTCCTCTGCTCGAACAGATGGGCGCGCAGGGGGCGGCGACTGTGGCTATTGCTGCGGCAACCTTCGGTCTGGTTATGGGCAGCGTTATCGGCGGGCCGATCGCCCGTTATCTGATCGATAAAGACAATCTTTTCTGTTTTGAATGTGTGCAGGAGCCTGTGCATAAAACTCCTGTTGTCGGGAAGGAAGCTTATGCTGTCGATAAAGAATATTTCCTTTTCGGCATCGGTCAGCTTTTGGTGGCAATGGGTATCGGTTCCTGGATCACAGGCCTGATAACATCTTTTGGTGTTACCTTCCCGTCGTACATCGGGGCGATGCTGGCGGCTGCCGTTATTCGCAACCTGTCCGACCTGACCGGAAGGTACGAAGTTTTTTCCAAAGAAATCGACGTTATGGGCAGCGTGTCGCTGTCGATCTTCCTTTCAATGGCATTGATGGGACTGAAATTGTGGCAGCTCAGCGAACTGGCATTGCCTCTGGTGGTAATGCTGCTGGCGCAGACGGCGATGATGGCTTTGTTTGCCCGCTTTGTTATTTTCAATTTAATGGGGCGCGATTATGAGGCCGCTGTTATTACCGCTGCCGGCTGTGGCTTCGGTATGGGTGCCACGCCTAATGCCATGGCTAATATGAATGCTATCGTTGCACGTTACGGACCGGCGCCTAAAGCTTATTTTATCGTACCTTTGGTCGGCAGTCTGTTCATTGATTTTATCAATGCCTTTATTATTACCCTGTTTTTGAATATGTTTTAAAGTGCTGTTAATAAAAAAATACCACCCTTTGGGTGGTATTTTTTATTTTGCTTATTTTGTTTTTACTTAAAACCTTCCAGCAGTTTGTTAAAGTTTGCCTGCGGCATTTTTTCAACGTTTTTAATAGTGTTGAAACCGGCAAGGCCGCTGGCCTGTTCGTAAGAAGCGCGGTCGTTTTCATACAGCAGCCCGGTCAGCATACCTTCTTTTTCCATAATATGCCGTGCGGCCGCACCTTTATCATGCGGGTCGTAGCCGGCAATATCTTTGACGTCGCTCAGATGCTCGCGGAACCATTCATAAGTATTGGTATGGTTAAAAGTTACGCAGGGGCTGAACACATTCACGAAGGAAAAACCCTCGTGACGTACGGCTGCGACGATCAGATCTACCAGCTGCGGCAGCTGGGCTGAAAAGCCCTGCGCTACAAAAGTTGCTCCGGAAGCTAAAGCCAGTTCCAAAGCAGCGATCGGGGTCTCGATATTGCCTGTCGGCGTGGTCTTGGTTTTAAAGCCAACATCACTGCGGGGAGATGTCTGACCTTTGGTAAGGCCATAGACATGATTATCCATCAGGATATAAGTGATATTGACGTTGCGGCGCATAGCATGGATAGTATGTGCTGTGCCAATGGCAAAGCCGTCGCCGTCGCCGCCGCAGGCGATAACGGTCAATTTAGGGTTTGCCAGCTTAACGCCCTGGGCAAAAGGCAGAGCGCGGCCATGAGTTGTATGCATACCGTAGGCGTATAGATAACCGCCGATACGGCCGCTGCAGCCAATGCCGGAAACCAGTGCCAGCTGATGCGGTTCCAGATTTAGTTTTACTGCTGCCTGCTGCAGAGCCATTTGAACGGCGTAATCACCGCAGCCCGGACACCAGTTGGGTTTTACCTGATTTTGAAAACTAGCTAAAGTCGACATCTTACAGCACCTCCTTGCATTTGGCCAGCAATTCTTCTTTATAGAAAATATCACCGTTGTATTTTAAGATAGAATGCAGCTCCGGACAGGGCGGTACATTCATTTTTATCAGCCGTGCCAGCTGTGCCGTGGCATTGTGCTCGACGACGACGATTTTTTTCGCTTCCTGCAGATAATGGTTGAGAGCGCAGACCGGGAAGGGCGATAACAGCCGAATCTGGACATGATTGACGCGCAGGCCTTTTTCGCGCAGCTCCTCAGCAACTTCGCTGATGACGGCGCGGGTGCCTGCCATACCAATAATCAGCAGATCGCTTTGCGGATAGGGAGCGTCCTCATAAAGCGGGCTTTCAAATGTATCAACAACGCTGCGGACCTTGCGCAGGCGTTTATCGGACTGTGCTGTACGCATGGCCCTGTTTTCGGAAGGCCGGCCGACCTCATCATGCTCCAGACCGGTGCCGAGGCTGATGCCGTTTGGCGTGCCGGGCAGGACTCGCATGGAAATGCTGCCTTCTGCTTCCAGATCATAGCGTTTAAAATACTCCGGCGATTTGATTTCCGGCAATCCGTCCTTGACCAGCTTGCCGCGCCGCACCTGCAGTTTGCCGTAATCAAGGCTGGTTACGGACTGTTTGCCTAAAGACAGCTGCAGGTCAGAAAGCACGATGACCGGACATTGATATTCTTCAGCCAGATTAAAGGCTTCAAAAGTGTCGTAAAAAGATTCTTCTATAGAAGAAGGCGAAATAACGATTTTGGCAGTGTCGCCGTGTGTATTATAGATCGCTGCCATCAGGTCCGACTGCTCATGCTTTGTCGGCAGGCCGGTACTGGGGCCGCCTCTCTGTGTGTCGATCACGACCAGCGGGGTTTCCGTCATTTCCGCCAGGCCGATTGCTTCCGCCATCAGCGATAAGCCTGGGCCTGCTGTCGCAGTAAAAGCGCGGGCGCCGGCATAAGCTGCGCCGATCGCCATCGTGCATGCCGATATCTCGTCTTCCGTCTGCAGCATCACGCCGCCTTCGGCAGGTGCGTATTTTACCATATATTCCATAATTTCTGAAGAGGGAGTTATCGGATAGGCCGACATGAATTTGGCGCCCGAGGTCAAAGCCCCCAGAGCTACTGCTTCATTGCCCAGCATAAACAGCTTCGGCTGTGGATTTTCCAGCTCCGGCATCGTAAAGGCTGCCAGCAGATCATGATAATTATTTTTAATATATTCGTAGCCTGTTTCCAGCGCCAGGCGGTTTGTCTCCATGACCTCGGCGCCTTTGCGGCCGTATTGTTTTTCCAGCAGCGGCAGCAGTTTGGCAGTATCGATGCCCAGTAAAGCGGCGGTGATGCCTAAAGCCAGAATGTTTTTCGGCAGTGTTGTACCGTCTGCTTTGCTCAGTTCGTTCCAGGATAGAGCAACAGTGCGTACCTTTGGTTTTTTACCTTCCAGCCAGGCAGCATCGGTAACTAAAATGCCTTCGGCCGTCAGTTCAGGCGCATCCACCTCCAGTGTGTCCGGGTCCATCGCGATCAGCAGATTGCAGCTGCTGGCGATCGTAGCTACCGGATGGTTGGCGATACGCAGCTTATAGCTGGTGTGGCCGCCCTTGATCCGGGACGAAAACTGACGGTAACCATACACGTCATAGCCTAGAGAGCATAAAGCTGCGGCGAAAATCTCACCCAGGCTCTCTAAGCCTTCGCCCTGTTGGCCGCCGGCCTTCCACGATAATTCTTGTTTTTTCATACAATATCCCTCCTTATTAAAAGGTTTTTTAGTACAGGTATTTACCCGGGAGAAGTTTAAAAAATTCACCCTGTGCAGATAAGTTTCTGTATCTATAGTTTAACCTATTTCTGCGGAAAATAGCAGTAGCAATTAGATTTAAAAACTTTTTAAATATGTTGAAAATAGCCTGCAGATACGGCAGTACAGCTGCAAATAAGTAATTTATAAAAGCATAGCCTGTAAAAATAATTTTTCGTTGGCAAACAGGACGCGGCAACGCTTTGGTAAAAACAGCGAATTATCCGAAAATAAAGAAAAATACAATCATTAGTTATATTTTTAACAAAATAACTTGCAATAATTCTGAAAATAATGTAAAATATGTCCAAACAATGAATTATATATAGGATAATAATTGTTTTTTAACCTGTTTATAATGCTTTGAGGAAAGTATCGAAGCAAAGCAGTGCGCCGAGTAGAGGAAACTAGGTAACTCGCATGAAGCAAACTGATGCGCACAGATTCCTTTCCGGGACGTTTTATAAAAATAAAACATTTCCGAAGGAGGAAATAACAATGAAAAAATCTTTAGTATTAGCAATGGCAATGGCATTGGGCGTAACTGCTTCTGCCTATGCTGCAAACCCCTTCTCCGATGTACCTGCAGGTCATTGGGCATATGATTCCGTAAACAAACTGGCAGCAGCTGGTATCGTTGACGGTTATGGCAACGGCACTTTCGGTGGCGATCGTCTGATGACCCGTTACGAAATGGCTCAAATCGTTGCAAAAGCAATGGCAAAAGGCGCTAATGTAGACCGTTTGGCAGCTGAATTTGCTGACGAGCTGGACAGCCTTGGCGTACGCGTTGCAGCTTTGGAGAAAAAATCCGACAACGTTAAAATCAACGCTCAAATCCGGGCTCATTATCAATCCTATGATAAAGGTGGCGCTTACAGCAAAAATACTAATGCTACCAGCGTTCTGCGTTCCCGTATCTGGCTCAACGGCCAGATCAACGAAGACTGGAAATATGTTGGTATGCTGCAAAACCAACAAGATTTGCTTGATGATGAAGGTAGCGAAAAAACTGAGTTCCAACGCGCATTCGTTACCGGCCGTATCGGCGGCGTAAAAGTTGAAGCTGGTCGTAACAATACTGCTTTAGGCCTTGGCGTAGGCAACATCCTCAGCAACCGTACTGACGCTGTGAAATTGGGCTTCGGCAAAGACCTGAAAGTTGGCTTCCAATATGGTAAAATTTCCAGTGGTGATGAGGCTAAAAAAGCTGATAAATATTTGGCTGCTACTTTGGGTGGCGAAATCGGCAAATTGGGCTTGAACGCTGGTTATGTCAAAGCTGACGAAGTTGTTAAACTTGGTCAAGATGATAAAATTTGGTACGTAGGCGCTGACTATAAATTCGGCGATTTCACAGTTGATGCTACCTATTTGAGTTCTGATGTTGACAAAATTGGTGTTAACAATGTTGATGATGACGGTTATGTGATCGGTTTGGCATATAAAGGTGCTAAAGCAGCTAAAGCTGGTACTTATGGCATCTATGCTAAATACTATGACCAGGGCGCTGGCACTTACATCCATCACGGCATGAACACTGACCTTGCTAATGATTTTGGTAAATATGGTTTCAAAGGTTATATGGTTGGTGTAAACTATGCTTTAGCTAAAAATATCGTTGCAGCTGTTGAATATTCTGATTTCGATGCTAAAAACAACTATGGCGATAAAAAACCCAGTGATAAAACTATCTGGTCCGAAGTTGTTTTCACTTTCTAATTTTAGTGAATCTGCTTTTCCTAGGGCGATCTTACGATCGCCCTTTTTTATATCTTGGAATCAAAATCATTGAATGTGTTATTTTAACTTTATTATAATAATTGACATATTATCCGCTTTGGCTCTATTTTTTTTGTTTGTTTTGTGATAAAATAACTTATAATTGATAGTTATTTAAAGGAGGTTATATCAATGAAAAATATTCTGCGCTATTTATTGTTGGCTTTAGTTGTGATTGGTTTTACTGTCCCCGTTTTCGGTAAAGCCGAAGCCGCTAAAATAGCTATTCTGCCGCTGGCGAATAATGTAGCTGATAATGAGCTTTCCAGTCAGGTTTTCTTTAATGAATGTATGGATTATTTCAAATTCCCCGAATTTGATATGGTTGATGATGCTGTGCTTGACAAAGCTTTGAAGGAAGAAAATTATGCTGCTGTTGGCAAAAATGGCCCTGACGAAGCAATGCTCAAACGTATCATGGCTAAAACAGGCGCTGATATGGCATTGATGATGAGTTTGGATGAACTGAGTCTGGAGCCGCAGATGGGTATGATTGAAGATTATTATAAATTTAAAATCAAAGCCCGTATCATGTATGTCAACGGCATTACCGGGAAGGTCACAAAAGACCGTATTAACGATGAGGAACTGGTTGAATATCCTGTCATCGCCCGTACTGATTATGAACACAATGAATTCCGTAACCATGTGATTCGCGAACTGAAAAAAGTTGCTAAATTTTAATATTTTTTCTAAAACCGGCAATCTTTACGATTGCCGGTTTTAATTATTATATTTATAAGTTCGATTTATAATTATAATTTATAAAATTGCATAATAAAAGATGAAAAGAAAATCAGATTACATTTTTACTGCATAAAAATAAAAAATACTTGTCAAAATCGTAAAAACGCGGTAAAATAAATTAAGTTTATAATCAGTTGATTAAGGAATAATCTCTATAGTTGGATTTGCAGAGGAAACAAGGCAACTCGCCGCAATGCTTGCTAAAGAAGTTATTCTAAAACAGCAAAATTATAAACTTAATAATTTCCTGAGGAGGAATAACAATGAAAAAATCTTTAGTATTAGCAATGGCAATGGCATTGGGCGTAACTGCTTCTGCCTATGCTGCAAACCCCTTCTCCGATGTACCTGCAGGTCATTGGGCATATGATTCCGTAAACAAACTGGCAGCAGCTGGTATCGTTGACGGTTATGGCAACGGCACTTTCGGCGGCGATCGCCTGATGACCCGTTACGAAATGGCACAAATCGTAGCAAAAGCAATGGCAAAAGGCGCAAACGTAGACCGTTTGGCAGCTGAATTTGCTGACGAACTGGACAGCCTTGGCGTACGCGTTGCAGCTTTGGAGAAAAAATCTGACAACGTAAAAATCACTGGTGAAGCTCGTTTCCGTTACGCAGATTCAAAAGGTAAAGGCAATGTAGCTGACAGTTATGTTGGTGATTTACGTTCTCGTATTTGGATCACTGGACAAGTTAACGATGACTGGTCTTACACCGGTATGATCCAAAAGATTCAGGATTTTGCAGGCGACTATAGAGGTGATGAAAAAACTGATTTCCAACGCGCTTATGTACAGGGTAAATTAGGCGGTATGGCTGTTACCGCTGGTCGTTACAATGCATTCTTTGCTGACGGTAATATCTATGATAACCGTGCTGATGGTGTTGAACTTTCCTATGGCGATAAAGTAAAATTATCTTTGGCTGCTGGTAAAGCAACTGATGAAATTACTAAATTATATGTACTTAAAGGAACCACTGGTGGTAACTATGCAGGCGGCGCTCTTTCTGCTGATTTCGGTGCTGTAAATGCTACTGCTGGTTACTATAACTTTAAAGATATTCTGCAAAAAGATTCTGGTATTGACAATGCTATTTGGTTTGTAGGAGCTGGAACTTCTTTCGGCGATTTTGGTTTAAATGCAATGTATTTGAAAGGTGATGCTAGTTATCAAGGACATGACCTTGATGGTCTTGATGATGATGGCTACACTGTTGGTTTGACTTGGAAAGGCGCTGAGGCTGCCAAAGCTGGTTCCTATGGTCTGTTTGCTAACTACTATGATTTAGGTGGCCAAACTTATATCGCTCATACTACTGATGCAGATACCTTTGATGGCGAAGGTTTCAAAGGCTATGGTGTAGGCGCTAACTATACCGTTGCGAAAAATATGGTCTTCACAGCTGCATATTACGATACTAAATCTAAATTGCATAGCAGCGATAAAGACAAAATCATCTGGACCGATTTGACTATCACTTTCTAATTTAACTGAATTAGATACTGTAAATTTAAAAGCGGCTGCTTAGGCAGCCGCTTTTTTCAACAAAACAGTTTTTGATTGTTAGGAAATGTGTTAATATATCTTCAGATGCTTTTTACTGAAGGAGGTAAATAATGAAAAAATTCTTTAATTATGTGCTTTTGGCGTTAGTAACGGTTTGCTTTGCTCTGCCGTTAGGTGGTAGGGCCGAAGCGGCTAAAGTAGCCGTTGTGCCGTTGGCTAATCATGTTGCCGGCGATGAACTGGCCGGTACCATTTACATGCAGGAAGCTTTGGCGCTGTTCCGTTATCCTGAATTTGACCTTTTGGGTGAGGATGTAGTGCTGGAAGCTATCGGCAGTGAAAATGGCCTTGCTGATTACAGCAAAGCTGCTTTAGAGAAGGTCGCTCAGGCTACCGGCGCTGACGTTGTAGTGGCTATGCAGCTGGACAAACTGGATGCTAAGCGGATGCCGCAGCGTAAAGAAGCAACTTTGAAAATGGATCTGCGCGGCAAATTTGCTTCGCTGAATACTGTTACCGGTGCTTATTATTATAAAGACCTGCGTGATACCAGAACGATCGAGGAAGCCGTTACGGTGCGCGGTGACTGGGAACATGAAGTATTGCAGAATGTAGTGCGTAATGCCTTTAAAAAGGTTGCGGGGAAATAACCTGTAGTTTGATAAAAAATAACGTCAGCCTTAATGGCTGACGTTATTTTTTATCATTTATATTTTTAAAGGAAACGTAATAAAATTTAACAAAGGTTCTTGTGAAAAAAGCAAATTTGTATCTCCTCTTGTTTTTTACAGTTAAAATGTGCTAAGATGTTCAGAGTAGACATCTAATCTGGTATAGAGGAGGCTCTTTAATGAAAAAAATTATGAATTTTGTACTAATGGCTGTTTTGGCTGTTTGTTTTGTACTGCCGGCAGCAGGTAAGGCTGAAGCCGCAAAATTGGCTGTTGTCCCGCTGGCTAACCATGTAGAAGATAACACTACTGCAAGTATGATTTACATGGAAGAGATCATGGATACGTTTAAGTTTCCTGAGTTTGATATGATTGCCGAGGATGTTGTGGATAAGGCAGTAGGCAGCAGGAATATTTCTGATTTCAGTAAAGCCAACCTGGAACGTATTGCCCGTGAAAGCGGTGCGGATATCGTTATTGCCATGTCGCTTGATAAACTGGATGACAAAGCTTTGTTTCCCCGTCGCGAGCCTACTTTGAAGCTGGATATGAGCGGTGAGTTTGCATTTTTGAACAAAGTTACCGGCAGATATTATGTTAAAAAGTATTCTGACGATATGGAAATTGAAGAGATTTTGACTGTACGCAGTGATTGGAAGAGCGAAGAATTTGCCAAGACTGTACGCAGTTATTTGAAAAAGGTGACTCAATTTAAATAGGTTTATTATTGAAAGGGGCAGCTGATCATAGATCAGCTGCCCCTTTTTTGGTTCCTGCTGTCAGTCACCTTCTCCTCCCGATTGAGAAGGGTCGAATTTCCATTTGCACTGACGTTCAAAATCACTGTCATTCTTACGTTTTTTGTCTTTTTTATGGTGACGGTTTTCCTCTGTGCGTTTTTTCTCTTCCTGACGTTCCCAGCGTTCACGGTCCCGGCGTTCTTGCTTGTCGGATTCATATTCTTTGCCGCGCCGTTTTTTTTCACGGTCCCAGGCTTCCTGTTCTTTGCGTTCCCTATCGGCCATGCCCAGGGTTATGTTCGTATAACTGCTGACGTTTTGATAATAGCTGTTTCGAGAGGGGGTCGGAATAATATTATTTGAGGCTTCGGAGCTGAATGAAGGCAGGCAGGCTGCCAGGATGATACCTGCTGTAAGTAGCGTTTTTTTCATTTTAGGACCTCCTTTATATTCGTAATTTACTTATTCTAACATAATTCATTTGTTATATACAATGGCCTTATTTTATAAGAATAGAGATAGGATAGGCGAAAATAATTTTTGGTGTAATAATGCAATTTTAAAAAATAAAATTATAGGATATTGGCAGAAAAAATAATTAAAAGCTTATAAAATGATGAATTTACTGATTTTTAGTTAAAATAAATAAATAGTAATTAACCTTGCAAAAAGGAAGGCCAGTGTTTAGAATATATAAAAGCTTATACTTTTAGATCAAAAAAATAATGAAATGGATTTCCGTAAGTAGAGGAAACAAGGCAACTCGCACTAAAGGAGATTCGGAATTATTTATTTGAGCGCAAAGTCTTTATAAGCTTAATAAATTTCCGAGGAGGAAAGAAACATGAAAAAATCTTTAGTACTTGCAATGGCAATGGCATTGGGCGTAACTGCTTCTGCCTATGCTGCCAATCCCTTTTCCGATGTGCCGGCAGGCCATTGGGCGTATGATTCCGTAAACAAGCTGGCGGCAGCTGGTATCGTTGACGGTTATGGCAACGGCACTTTTGGTGGCGATCGCCTGATGACCCGTTATGAAATGGCACAAATAGTAGCAAAAGCAATGGCAAAAGGCGCTAACGTAGATCGTTTGGCAGCTGAATTTGCTGACGAACTGGACAGTCTCGGCGTACGTGTTGCAGCTTTGGAGAAAAAATCTGATAATGTTAAAATTACAGGTGAGTTCCGTGCTTTGTATGCTAACCATGAAGGTAAAGGCAGCATTTCCAACGATTATGAAAGCACTTTGCGTTCCCGTATCTGGATCACAGGTCAGATCAATGACGGCTGGAAATATACCGGTATGCTGCAGAACACGCAGGATCTGTCTACTGATTCCGGTGACGAAAGCACTGATTTCCAACGTGCCTATCTGGAAGGCCGACTCGGCGGTATGGATGTAACTGCCGGCCGTTACAATGCATTCTTTGCTGACGGTAATATCTATGATAATCGTGCTGATGGCGTGGAAGTTTCTTACGGCGATAAAATCAAGATCATTGGTGCCGCTGGTAAGGCAACTGACGATCTCGATAAGCTGGGCGTTTCCGGAACTACCGGCGGCAGCTATGCCGGCGGCGCTGTAGTTGCTGATTTCGGTAAATTCAACGCGTCTGCAGGTTACTATAACTTTAAAGACATTTTAGCTAAAAACAGTAAACTTGATAATGCAATCTGGTTCGTAGGTGCCGGTACTGAGTTTGGCGATTTTGCTTTGAATGCCATGTACCTTAAAGGCGATATGAGCTATCATGATGTTGATCTTGACGGCCTTGATGATGACGGCTGGACTGTAGGGTTGACCTTCAAGGGTGCGGAAGCGGCTAAAAAAGGTTCCTGGGGTCTGTTTGCCAACTATTATGATTTAGGCGGACAAACCTATATTGCTCATACTACTGATGCTAATACCTTTGACGGACAAGGTTTTAAAGGTTATGGTGTAGGTGCAAATTATACTGTTGCTAAAAATATGGTTTTAACTGCTGCTTACTATGATACTAAATCTAAATTTGATACCAGTGATAAAGACAAAATCATGTGGACTGATCTGACGATCACTTTCTAAGACAGATTTTTGCAGTTAATTAAGTAATCTGAACTAAAAACGGCCGCATATGCGGCCGTTTTTGTATACTTTGGAACAAGTAAGAAAATTTTTTTCAAGAGAATACATAAAGCGAAAAAAATGGATTTTAAAATATAGGCGATTTATTATTATCAAAAGCAAAAGAAAAGTGGAATTTACTGATTTTTAGTTAAATTAGATAAATATAAAATGGTATTGCAAAAACTAGAAACGCACGCTAAAATAAACTAAAGCTTATAGTTTTTAAAGTTTATAATAATTGAAAAGCGGATGGCCGTAGAGGAAACTAGGTAACTCGTATGGCGCATTCCCTAGGAAATTGTTATGAGCTGAAAAACTTGGCTTAATAAATTTCCGAGGAGGAAAGAAACATGAAAAAATCTTTAGTACTTGCAATGGCAATGGCATTGGGCGTAACTGCTTCTGCCTATGCTGCAAACCCCTTCTCCGATGTGCCGGCAGGCCATTGGGCGTATGACTCCGTAAACAAACTGGCTTCAGCTGGTATCGTTGACGGTTATGGCAACGGCACTTTTGGTGGCGATCGCCTGATGACCCGTTACGAAATGGCTCAAATCGTTGCAAAAGCAATGGCAAAAGGCGCTAATGTAGACCGTTTGGCAGCTGAATTTGCTGACGAGCTGGACAGCCTTGGCGTACGCGTTGCAGCTTTGGAGAAAAAATCTGATAACGTTAGAATCACTGGTCAGGTACGTTATGACTACACTGATTATTCCGGCGATATCGACGGTTATCGTTCCAAACTGCGTTCCCGTATTTCCATCAACGGTCAAATCAATGACGATTGGAAATATGTTGGTATGCTGCAAAATGACGAGAATTTAGCAGATGATATCGGCAATGAAGGCACTGAATTCCAACGTGCTTACGTTGTAGGTAAAATCGGTGCTGTAGGCGTTTCTGCAGGTCGTCAGAACCTGAACCTTGCAGACGGTAATATCTATGATACCCGTTATGATGGTGTAAACCTGACTTTCGGTAAAGAAGTGAAATTGGAAGCCTTCTATGGCAAACCGACCAACTCTTTCAAAAACTGGGGCTTCGATAAAATTTATGGCGCACGCGTTAATGGTAAAATCGGCGCTTTAAATGCAGAAGCCGGCTGGACTAAATTTGAAGGTGATGCTACTCCTATCACCAGCGACGACGACAGCATCTGGAACGTTGGAGCAACTTATAACTTCAGCGATAAAGCGTCTTTGGGCGTTATGTACTTGAGATCTGATGTTGAAGATCTTGACGGCGATAAAGACGGCTTTGTAGTTACCGGTACTTTGGGCGGCGCTAAAGCTTCCAAACCGGGTTCTGTGGGCTTAGTTGCTAAATACTATCAACAAGCTGCAGGCACTGCTATCCAACACACCATGAACGGTGAATATGGCCCGACCTATTCCGGCGAAGGCTTCAAAGGTTACAGCGTAGCTGGTTACTATACTGTTGCTAAAAACATGATCGCCGGTATCGAATACTATGATCTGAAACAAACCTATTCTGACGACAAAATGAAAACCTTGTGGTCTCAATTGATCGTTACTTTCTAAGATTAACTTAGAGACTTAAGCGGACGCGTATGCGTCCGCTTTCTTTTATTTTATGCTGAGATTGGTTGAAGATGATCTGCTGCCTGAATTTGTTTCAATAAAGCTTTCTTAAATTTTTTTATTCCATTAACTTGTTTAAAGTTAAACTTTTTTGCAATTAAGCTAATTTGCATCTGGGGTTGACGGGGGTTAAGATAGGTGACGTAGCCGATAGATTTCAGGAGCAGGCGGCAGCAGACGGAAGAGGTAACAAGGTGACTTGTCCGAAATGTTGTTGATTTCTGTTTGGAATTTACGGACTGCAGAAAATATCTTTCCTGAGGAGGAATAGAAAATGAACAAATCTGTAGTTTTAGGTATGGCGATGGCTTTAGGCGTAACTGCTTCGGCTTACGCAGCTAATCCGTTTTCTGATGTGCCGGCAAACAGCTGGGCTTATGACGCTGTCAATAAACTGGCGGCAGAAGGTATTATTGACGGTTATCCTAATGGAACTTTTGGCGGCGATCGTTTGATGACCCGTTATGAAATGGCACAGATCGTAGCCAAAGCTATGGCTAAAGGCGCTAATGTAGATCGTCTGGCAGCTGAATTTGCCGATGAGCTTGATTCTTTAGGCGTGCGTGTTGCCGGTCTTGAAAAGAAATCAGATAATGTAAAAATCACTGGTGAAATTCGTGCCCGCTATGTTGACCAAAAAGCAAAAGCTAATCAGGGCAGCAAATATGATTCTGACTTGCGTAGCCGTTTGTGGCTGAATGGTCAGATCAATGATGACTGGACTTACACGGCTATGATCCAGAATATTCAGGACTTCAGCAATGATCAGGGTGATGAGGGCACAGATTTTAAACGTGCTTATGTCAATGGCCGCGTTGGTGGCGTTGGTTTGCAGGCAGGCCGTATCGATGCCTTCCTGGCAGACGGCAATATTATGGATGCCCAGGCTGACGGCCTGGTTGCTACCTATGGCGACCGTATTAAAGTTAAAGCTTATATGGGTAAGGCTTCCGACGATACTGATTTCGATGTCAATAATGTTATTGCAACTAAAACAATCGCTAACAGATATTACGGCGGTGAGGTTTCCGGTAATCTTGGCGATTCGCTGAACCTGGCTGCCGGTTATGTGAAGTTTCAGGATGTTATGGGCAGAGATTCTGGTAAAGATGACGGGATCTGGCATGTTGGTGCAGCATATAACTTTAATAATGATCTGACACTTTCCGGTATGTACCTCAATTCTAACTGGGACGGTGAAAGAAATTCTGACGACGATGGCTGGACCGTTGGTTTGAATTATAAAGGCGCTCAGGCATCTGATGCCGGGTCTTATGGTATTTTTGCCCGTTACTATGATCAGGGCGAAGGCACTTATTGGGAACATACTACCGATGCCAATACTTTCTGGAATACAGGCTTTAAAGGTTATGCAGTAGGCGCAAACTACGCTGTTGCTAAAAACATCGTTGCTACTTTGGCCTATTATGATACCAAAGCCAAAACTGTTACAAGTGAAGGCAGCAGCTTGAAAGATAAAAGGCTGTGGACTGACGTGACCTTTACTTTCTAAATTTAAGAGCTCTAAAAACGACCGCTTTGGCGGTCGTTTTTTTATGATTGACTGTAATAATAGTAATTTGATAATGGCATTGTAATAGAAATATTGCAGAATGCTTTTTCTGATTTACTGAAAACTGTGATATAATATGTTCAACGATATAACTGGAGAGGTAGTAATGGATAAAAAATTTTTAAAATATATTGGGCATGATCTATACAATGTAAAAAAGCTTAAAGAAAGAAAAAGATATATTGTTTTTAGAATAAGATGTGGTTTACATAAAAGTCAGATTGGAGCTTTATTGGATTTTTTTCAAACGACTCCTTTGCGTAGAGAGATGCTCAAACATACAACTTCCTTTGTGGAACAAACTACCCGTGCGTTTTTTTATAAGGGTTCTACCTGGGATGAGCGTATTGCCATTGTAAAGAATCATATTGAATATATGGAAAATATATTTAACGATGAAGCTATAGCAAAATTATATGTTAATGGCGAACGTATCAGGTTGTGGGAAGATACATATGAAGAGCAGCCGTTGGTAATGGAGCTGTGGTTTCATGGAGGACAGCGTAAGGAAGGGTGCCTTTCGCTGGTGCTTTCGTTGGGTGCAGACGAGCTGTACCAAATTATGTTTTGGCTGGCGCCGTCACCGGAAGATAATGAAATGTCGCTGTGGATAGGCGCGTTACAGGGAACGCCTAACGGCAGTGAGATTATAAAAGGTCTGACCAAAGCTTTTTTTGGTTACCGTACTAAAAATCTGATTTTCTATGGTATCAGGAATGTAGCGGCAGGATTGGGCTGTAAGCATTTATATGCGGTTTCTAATGCCGGATATTATGCAATGAACCATGTGCGCATTGACCGTAAATTAAAAACCTCGCTGGATGATTTCTGGCAGGAATGCGAAGGGCAGGCATGTAAAGATCAGCGTTTTTTTGAAATGCCGATAGAAGAATACCGCAAGTCTATGGAAGAGCTGAAGCCGTCTAAGCGTGCTCAGCATAGAAGAAGGTTTGCGAAAATGGATGAAATAACTGAATCTGTGACAGAAGTGTTAAATAATTATAAAAAATAAAGGCGTGACCACATTATCTTGTGGTCGCCTATTTTTTTTACGCACTTTATATGGTATAATAGCTTCATAAAAATAATAAATAACGGAGGTATTGTAATGAAAAGACGACTCCTTACTTTGCTTTTGACTTTGGTTTTCTGTGTAACATCAGTTGCGCCTGGTTTTGCCATGAATGCTGATGATTTGGGCGGTGCTGTGCCGGCTGCGTCAGCAGTGACACAAATGTCTGCTACTGATAAAATTTCAGCGATGGAAAAGATGTTATATGGTACTGAGCAGGCAGGCGCATTGGTCGGCCGTATGGATAGTTTGGAAGATGATGTTTATGGTACTGTTACCAGCGACGCTATTTTAGATCGTATTGATAACCTGTATGATTATCTTAAAGGCAGCCCTGCCAGTAATGAAGCCGGGTTTTTAACTAAACTCAACGCTATTGAATGGCAGTTTAATGAAAGTATGTCCGGTGGTCCTGCCAAGACCCGTATCGAGGCAGTAGAAATGATGCTTAACGGCAAAATTGATGAAGGCTCTCTTTCTTCCAGATTGGAAGCTTTGGCGAATATCGCTTTTACCGATGGTGTGATTTCTGTTGAAAGCGTTACTTTGCCGAAGGATTCTGTGATTAAAGTAGAATTTACTGAGGAACTGAGCAGCAGAGAAGACAAAGCAGGTGAACCTGTGCATTTTAAAATTGCTGACAATGTTTATGTGAATGATGTGCTGGTACTTCCTAAAGGTGCTTTAGGAGAAGGCACTATCAAAAAGGTTGTACAGCCGCGCAGTTTTGGCCGTGATGCCCGTATTGACGTAGATTTTACTCATGTTTATGCTCTTGACGGAACTAAGGTTCCGGTCTATATCGGCGATTTGGCTAAACAGGAGGCTAAGACTGCAGCCGGTGCAGCAGGCGCGGCAATCGGCGGCATGATCGTTTTAGGGCCTATCGGTGCTTTAGGAGGTGCCTTTGTTACCGGTAAAGCAGTTGTCATTCCCGTTGGTTCTACTACTTATGTACAGACTATGGAAGATACTACTATCCAGGGTATGGTTTATCAGGGAAAATAAAATTTGAATTATCAGTAAAACCCGCCTTAGTGGCGGGTTTTTTATTTAAAATTGTGATATAATATGTAGTGGATATTTGTATGCTTTTTTATAAATGATAAATTTGACTGAGGAGAGAAAGCATGAAGAAGAAAGTCTTAGCAACTGCTTGCTTAATGAGTTTAGCAGTATCACAGGCAGCTTTTGCCGACGACTATGTTACCGGTGATTCGCGTTATGCTGCGCCTGATTTTCAGGAACAGAAGCAGGAGCGGGAAGCTGGTGTAATTAAAGATAAGAGCAAGAAGAAGAAACAGGCGGAGTCTGCTGAGCCGATGCCGATAACCTTATGGAGTGACAGTGCTACATATGACCAGGGCAGCGGAGACTTTTTTGCTGAAGGTAATGTCAAGATAGTGCAGGGGGATGAAACTATTCTGACTACCAGGGCTGAAGGCAATATGAAGACCGGGGATGTCTGGCTCAAGCAGGGCGGAACACTGCAGGAGCCGGATACTACCATGAATGGGGAATGGGTCCATTATAATTTTAATTCTAAGACCGGTGAGATCAAGCAAATTGACGGCAAAGGTGCCAAAGACTATTTTAAAGCACCTCATGCAACGATTTATCCGGATAAAATAGTTGTGGACGAGGGTGGACAGACAACACGCTGTCCTGCGGTGGAGCATGATCCTTGTCTGCTGATAACGGCAAAAACTTTTGAGATTTATCCCAAAGAAAAAATGGTCGCCAGAGATGTTAAGGTTTATGCCAAAGGCAAGCATATCTACTCGCGTGATTTATGGGTCAATAGATTAGATGGTGAGAGTGAAAATAGAATCATGCCGCGTATCGGGTATGACGGCAGCGATAACGGAATGTATGCTAAGTTGCAGGTCGATTATAATTTAGGTCCGAAAACAGATTTTTATGCCGATCTGGCTTATTATTCTAAGGCCGGTTATAAACCCATGTACGGCATCAATCACGATGAGCGTAACTTTAATATAAAGTTTCAGGACGGCTGGGATGAAGAAGATGACGAATGGATCCGCAAAGAAAGAGATATCGGCTTATATTATAAAAACCATCGTTTGATCGATAATTTGCCGTTGACATACAGTGCGTATATTACTCATGGTTTGTGGCGCAACGAAAAGAGCAGTATCAAAAGCTGGCATACAGAGTATGCTGCTTATTTGAATCATGACCGGATTTATCTGTTCAACAGTAAAAATACCTTCCTTGATCTGACTGTAGGTAAAAAATGGGTAACAGAAAGCTATACAGATGAAACAAAATCTACAATGATGTATTATGCGACATTAGGGCAAAAACTGGCTCCGAAATGGGATACCTGGGTCGGTTATTATCGTGAAGATATTACCAGTAATCTTTATGATTATGGACAGCCTGACATGGGCAGGGAGTTGCGCAACGGACTGAGCTTTAAACTGGATGATAAAAACACTTTTACGATTGTCAACCGTTATGATTTGGGTAAACACAGTAATTATGAAACAAATTACAGATGGACGCACCGGTTCTGCTGCTGGGCTATTGAATTTGAATATGAGCAGAATCATGAGTCTAATAAAAATAATACCTTTAGGGTACGTTATAATTTACTTAATTGGTGAAGCAGGTGAAATATGGAAATCATTAAACAGCGTTTTGCTGAACATATTACTTTGGTACAGCAGGTTGCAGAAAGCAGAATTTTAGAGCAGGTTGCAGAAAGTGCGGAAATTATTCGACGTGCCTTGCAAAACGGCAAGAAGGTTTTGTTTTGCGGCAACGGCGGTAGTGCTGCCGACAGTCAGCATTTGGCGGCTGAATTCGTAGGACGCTTTCAAAAGGAGCGCAACGGTCTGCCGGCTATAGCTTTGACCGTAGATACTTCTATTTTGACCGCGGTAGCTAACGACTATGGTTACGATACTGTTTTTGCAAGGCAGGTGCAGGCATTAGGAAGTGCCGGTGATGTCTTGGTCGGATTATCAACTTCGGGTAACAGTAAAAATGTATTGGCAGCTATTGATGTTGCCAAAACTAAAGGGATACAGTGCATCGGAATGACGGCTCAGGGGGGTGGCAAGATGGCAGAGGTCTGTGATATCTGCATGGCTGTTCCCTGCCCGGTTACGGCTCGGGCGCAGGAAATACATATTTTGATTGGCCATATTCTGTGCGAATTGGTGGATGGTGAATAAAGTGACGAATTTGTCATGTACTGCTTTTTTAGCTGAACATATCCAAAATTTAAAAATTGCTGTGATTGGGGACGTTATGCTCGACCGTTATTTTTATGGAGAGGTCAAGCGTATTTCGCCGGAGGCTCCTGTGCCTGTTAATAAGGTCAAACGCATAAAGTCTGTTTTGGGCGGTGCCGCAAATGTAGCTGCAAACCTGGCACATTTAGAATGCAGGGTTTTTATGGGTGGCGTTACCGGGGCCGATAACAACAGAGAAGTACTGGAAGCTATGATGGCCGAAAAAGGTATCGATTACAGTGGTTTGATCAAGTCGCAGCAGCGTGAAACGATCACGAAGATGCGTATCTTGGGAGCGCAGCAGCAGATGCTGCGCCTGGATTTTGAAGAAACAGGAGATTTGTTTCCGGAAGAAACAGAGGCCTTATCATTATGGCTCCAGAATTTACTGGAAGCCGGATTGGACGGTGTGATTGTTTCTGATTATGCCAAAGGTGTCTGCTCGGATAATTTTGTGCAGTGGGTGATCGCGGCTGCGCATCAGTATCATGTGCCGGTGCTTATTGACCCGAAGGGGGCTGACTGGAATAAATATCGGGGCTGTGATTTCATTACTCCAAATTTAAAGGAGATGTGCGAGGCGGCTGGAGAACTCGTTCCTAATGAGGATGAAGATGTTCTGCGTCTGGCCCAAAATGCCCGGGAAAAATATGCGATTAAAAATGTTGTGGTCACCCGAAGTGAACGGGGGATGACTTTAGCCGGTTTGGATGGACTGGTGATTAATGACCCGGCTACGGCACAAGAGGTATTCGATGTTTCAGGTGCCGGTGACACCGTAGCGGCAACGCTTTTGGCAGGTGCTGCCGGGAAGCTTGCCTTACAGGATGCAGTATTTATGGCTAATCGTGCTGCAGGTATAGTTGTAGCAAAAGTTGGTACGTATCCTGTGCATCGGGAGGAACTGTTAAAGGATCTGCTGACGGAAGAGCGTAAACAGGGCCGCGGTTATAGAACTTTGAGCTGGTCCGAGATAGAATCTTTGGCTAAAACCTGGAGATCCTGCGGGGAAAAAATAGTTTTTACTAATGGGTGTTTTGACATTCTGCATGTAGGGCATGTCAGCTATTTGGAAAAAGCGGCCAGGCTCGGCAGGCATTTAGTCGTTGGGTTGAATTCTGATACTTCGGTACGGAAACTGAAAGGTGATGTCAGACCTTTAGTACATGAGCTTGACCGTGCGCGCGTTTTAGCGGCACTGGCTTGTGTTGACGCAGTGGTATTGTTTGAACAGGACACACCGACGGAATTGATTGAAAAAATACGTCCTGATATTTTAGTCAAGGGCGGTGATTATAAACCTGAGGAAGTTGCCGGAAGGGAATATGCAGGCGAAGTCAGGATCATTGATTTTGAAGATGGCTATTCGACGACTGGTATTGTGGAGCAGATAGCTCAATTTGTGAAGGAGGGCAAACTATGATTATTGTAACCGGCGGTGCAGGTTTTATCGGCAGTAATATCGTTAAAGGCTTAAATGATCGCGGACGCGATGATATTTTAGTTGTGGATAATCTGACTAATATGGTCAAATTTAAAAACATCCAGGGACTGAAGGTCATGGATTATATGGATAAAATGGATTTTTCTGAGGCTTTAAAGGCTGGTAAATTTGCGCATGAGAATGTTGATGTTATTTTCCACGAAGGCGCCTGCTCTGATACGATGGAATATAATGGCAAATATATGATGCAGAATAACTTTGAATATACGAAAAATCTGATGCATTTTGCAGTTGACCGTAAGATACAAATGATTTATGCGTCGTCGGCTTCCACTTACGGCAGCGGTACAAACGGATTTCGTGAAGAGCCTTCCTGTGAGGAAGCTTTAAATGTTTATGCGTTTTCCAAATTGTTTTTTGATAATTATGCCCGTCGTTATTTTGGCAAGACCAACAGTCAGTTAGTCGGCCTGCGCTATTTCAATGTTTATGGTCCGCAGGAAAATCATAAGGGTAAAATGGCATCTATGGTGTTCCAGATGTATAATCAATGGCTGGCAGAGAAAAAGGTTAAATTATTTGATGCTTACGGAGATTATGGTGCCGGTGAACAGACAAGAGATTTTATTTATGTAAAAGACGTTGTTAAAGTTAATTTCTTCTTCTGGGATCATCCTGAAATCAGCGGGGTCTTTAACTGCGGAACAGGGCATGCCCATACTTTTAATACTTTGGCCCAAGGTGTACTGAAACATTTTGGCAGCGGCGAATTGGAATATGTGCCGTTCCCAGAAGTATTAAAAGGTAAATATCAGAGCTATACTCAGGCAGACGCGAAGAATCTTTTGGCGGCTGGGTATGATGGTGGTTTTACTGACGTGAATGAAGCTGTTGCTGAATACTGCGCTATCCTGGACAAGAGCGGCGGTTATTATACTCATGGCGCATAAGGCAGTCTTTTTTGACCGCGACGGTGTGCTGAATATCGATAAAGCTTATTTATATAAGATCGATGAACTGGAGTGGATAGAAGGCGCGCTGGAGGCAATAACCTATTTAACACAGTCCGGGTACCTTGTTTTTGTCGTGACTAATCAAAGCGGGATAGCACGAGGTTATTATACGGTCGCTGAAATGGAAAAACTACATCAGTATATGTCAGATATTGTTTTTAACAGCGGCGGGAAGATAGAAAAGTTTTATTATTGTCCGCATCTACCGTCTGGCAGCGTTGCTGAGTATGCTGTTGACTGCGAGTGCCGCAAACCGAAACCGGGACTTATTTTACAGGCTATGGCAGAATATGATATCGATCAGGATAAATCTTTTCTGATTGGTGATAAGAGACGTGATGTAGAAGCGGCAGAGGCCGCCGGGATCAAAGGGTATTTGTTTGAAAAGGGAAATTTATTGGACTTTATCAAGCTGATAATTCCTTAAATAAGTGTTATTAGAGGCATACATGGAATATAAAAATATTTTACTGATCAAAATGAGTTCATTGGGTGATATTTTGCACACGCTGCCTTTTGCGGCAGCTTTGCGGCAGCGTTTTCCCAAAGCGAAAATAACATGGCTGGTGCATCCGCAGTTTGCCGGTTTTGTACCTGATCCGCCTGTTATTGATGAGATAATTTATTTTGATAAGGTAAAGTTCAATAAAATGAATTTACTGGCTAAATTGGCGTATTTCCAGGAAATGCGCCGATTATTGCATTCTAAAAAATTTGATCTGGTAATAGATATGCAGGGGTTGTTTAAAAGTGCGGTGCTTGCAGCTATCAGCGGCTGTTCTGATCGCATTGGATATTGTGAAATGCGTGAAGGCAGCGGGTTGGTCAGTAAAGCGATTTGCGGCAGTCACAGTAATGACCATGTTATTGAGCGTTATCTTGATGTGGCACGTTATTTAGGCGCTTCGGCAGAGCAAATTGTTTTCCCGTTGCCTGATTTGTCCAAAGAGACTGTTTCTGTGCAGGAAAAATTACAGAAAAATGAGCTGCAGGGTGAATATATAGTTGTTGTTCCCGGGGCAAGGTGGAAAACAAAAGAGTGGCCGGCAGAGCATTATGCCAGTTTGATCAAAATGATCATTGCTGATGGCTGCAGTGTTGTTTTGGCAGGTGGACCTGATGATACTGCTAAAGGAGAAAAAATTACGGAGTTGGCTGGAAAACCTATGCAGCTTATAAATTTGATCGGACAGACCAGTCTGCGCGAATTAGCAGCGCTTATTAAAGGCTGTAAGCTTTTTGTCAGCGCGGATACAGGGCCGCTGCATTTTGCAGCAGCGTTGAAGAAACCTTTGATTGCTATGTATGGACCGACTAAAGCTGATCGGACCGGCCCGTATGGCTCTGATGACGCGACGGTTATTTTGAGTACGGCGGCATGTGCCGGTTGTTTAAAAAAAGAATGTGACGACTGGCATTGTATGTATGACATCACACCTGAGATGGTATATGCGGTTTATATCGAGAAAAGCAGGAGGCTGTAATGGTTGAACTCAATGGCAAGAAGATACTGGTAACGTTTTTAATGCACTTGGGTGATTTGACTTTAACGACGCCTTTTATCCATGCTCTGCGTAAAGCTGCACCTGATGCACATATTACTATGCTGGTAGATGAAAAACTAAAAGATGTGGTGCTTTTTAATCCGTACCTTGATGAAGTTGTCACGATAGATAAAAAAGGACGTGACAACAGTATTTTGTCTCTATGGGCCTGTTCCAGGCATTTAAGCAAACTTGATTTTGATGTGCTCATTAATTTGCATCCTAACGAGCGCTGTTCTTTTATTGATGCGATGACAAGTGTTAAACTGCGTACAGGTACGACGCATAAAATATTTAAGTGGTTTTGGGATGTTTTTACGCCGCTGGATAGGTCTATGCATGCTGCTGATATGTATCTTGATGTATTGCAGCAGTTAGGTGTGCAGGATCTGAGTAATAACGGTCTGGAAATTTTTCCGGGGGAAGAACATTTTTTAGAAGCAGAGCTTTTCTGGCAGGAACAAAATATTACTGATCAGGATAAACTGATTGGCTTTAATATTGGCAGCGCCGTACCGACTAAACGCTGGCCGCCGGAACGTTTTGCTGAGGTTGCAGATATTTTTGCGGCCAAGGGGTATAAAACAGTATTTTTTGGCGGGCCAATGGATGAAGAGATGGTTGCGGAAGCAACAGGTTATATGCAAACGCGGCCGATTATTGCAACAGGACATTTTGCTATTGGCGGGCTGGCCGCTGCAATGCGCCGTTGTTGTTTGATTATTACTAATGACAGCGGTCCTATGCATGTGGCTATCAGCCAGAAGGTGCCTATCGTTGCTATGTATGGACCGTCAAATCCGAAGCTTTATGGTCCTTATACAAAGGATGCTGTAATAGTTACGGCACAACCGCCTTGTCAGGGATGTGCAGACGGAATGAAACACAGCTGCGATGATTTGCAGTGTATGTCCAGGATGACGGTAGAACAGGTTGTGGCAGCAGCGGAGAAAATGTTAGAAAAATAAAATCAACCAGTAGTAAAATATATTGTTGTTGATTTTACGAAATGTTAGAAAATATGAGACTATTGAGGGATGCTAATGTTTGATCGGGAGTATTTTGAAAAGAATGAATTTGTAAAGAAAATATATAGTTTTGAAAACTTGCAATGTATAGAAGATCAAAATGATGTAATGCATATTTGTTTTAATATAGATATTAATTTTTTCAGACCTACAGGAGTCACAATTACATCTATATTAGAGAATAACTCAAATATGAAATTTGCATTTCATATTTTTACTGATGCTGTAAGTAAAAAAGATTTGGAAGCTTTAGAAAAAACTACCGTTAAATATAAACAAAGTTGCTATGTTTATTTAATGGATATGGCTCCATTTGCTAATTTTCATATTAAACATCCACGATTCAAAAAAGTTAGTTATTTTAGACTATACATGCCCAAGGTATTGAAAAAAATAACAAGATATTTTTTATATATTGATGCTGATTTGATATGTATCAACAGTATGGAAGCATTTAAAAAAATAGATTTAGAAGGGAAAGTATTAGCAGCTGTTTCAGATTTGCCTGAGGCGGTAAAGACTAGAAGTGATTTTTTAGGGCTCAAAAGTGGTAAATATTTTAATTCGGGTGTTCTATGGATTGATACTGAAAAATGGGAAGAGAATTCCATAACTGAAAAAGCATTCAGTTATCAAGGACGCGATCCCAAAAGCTTTACGTGCCATGATCAGGATGTATTGAATCTGGTTATGGATGGTGATATAAAGTTTATTGACGAAAAATTTAATCATTTGGGGTGTGATGGTAGCAAAGTACCTGAAAGATGTATAATTTATCATTTTTTTGGCAGAGAAAAGCCTTGGAATTTAGCATTAACAGAATATGATAAAATGTGGAGACGATATTTAGATATATCTTTTTGGGATAGTGTTGATGATCCACTGCCAGAACGAAAGCCGGAAAATTATCACAATTTTAAACAAGCCGGGAAATTTTTTAGAAAACATCATAATTGGCAGAATGCTTTAAAATGTTATTTATGGTATGCTATTTTAAAAGTCAGGCTGAAAATAAAATCATAAAAATAAAGCCGTAAACACTTGTGTTTACGGCTTTATTTTATAATCTCCAAAAATTATAACCAGAAGATGTAAGCTCAGATAGAGAACAGATATTTTTTAGATCAATAAAAACTTTTTCTGAATTTGGCAATGGCTTAAATAGATTATCCATATCAAGTAAATTCATAATTTTAAATTCATCATGTGCCACAGCTAAAACAAGACAGTCAACATTTTTTATATCGTTTAGCTGCTTTAGGTCAATATTATATTCATTTTTTACTTCTATGATATCTGCCCAGGGATCTGTAATGTCTGGGGAAATTCCATATTCTTTGAGCCTTTTGACAATGTCAATAACTTTTGAGTTTCGAACGTCAGGGCAATTTTCTTTAAAGGTGATTCCCAAAATTGCTACTTTTGCATCAATAACTTTTTTTCCTGCCAGTACCAGCTGTTTAATAATGGCATCTGCAATAAAAGTGCCCATGCCGTCATTTATTTGTCGGCCAGAAAGTATTATCTGACTGTGGTAACCAAGTTTTTCCGCTTCATAAACAAAATAATATGGATCTACACCAATACAGTGGCCACCAACTAAGCCTGGACGGAAACCGAGAGCATTCCATTTCGTGTTCATAGCATCAACAACTTCGTTTGTATCTATTTTCATTTTATCGAAAGCCATTGCCAATTCGTTCATAAAAGCTATGTTGATATCACGCTGGCTGTTTTCAGCAACTTTGGCTGCTTCAGCAACTTTAATGCTGGAAGCACGATATACTCCTGCTTTTATTATAAGTTCATAAACTGATGCTATTTCGTTTAGTGTTTCCTGATCCATGCCGGATACTATTTTTTTTATATTTTCTAAACGATGGATTTTATCACCAGGGTTTATTCTTTCAGGAGAATATCCGACTTTGAAATCAATACCGCACGTTAAACCAGACTCTTTTTCCAAGATTGGAATACAGATATCTTCTGTAACCCCCGGATAAACAGTTGATTCGTAAACGATGATAGAACCAGGCGCAAGATTGCGGCCTAAAATAGTGCTGGCTCCGATAATAGGACCAAAATCGGGAGTTTTATCCTGATTTATAGGCGTTGGAACAGCAATGATATGAAAGCTTGCATATCATTGCTGTTGTTCGTCTGTTGTGAAATTTATAGTAGTTTTTTGTATTTTTTCATTTCCTACTTCGTTGGTTGGATCTATACCGGATTTATATAAGGAAATTTTTTCTTTGTTCAAATCAAAACCGGTTACGTTTATATGGTCTGCAAATGCAATAGCCAAAGGCATACCAACATAACCCAATCCTATTACAGCAAGAGAGGTTCTTTTTTCAATAAGATTTTTAAAGTTCTGCATTATTGACTCCTATTTGTTAAGCCAAAGTTTTCTGGCTTCTTCTTCTGAAATAAATTCTTCAGGATTTCTGATATTTTCAGTTAAATATTTGTAACGTTCCCAACTTGCCTGCGAGATGAAAGATTTATAAACATGAGCTGGACATCTGTCTGATTCAGCCCAACAGAACGCATGCGTTAAAATCTGAAGGCGGTCATATTTTTGGCTGGTAATTAACTCATATGGGTTATCACGCCAAAAAAATCTGGAATCAGAACAG